>Ga0209979_1000158_pt1 | contig 110197 bp, 101 predicted proteins | sample AnhtaG_FD_183114 | JGI IMG/M metagenome (GOLD analysis project Ga0209979, IMG submission 183114) | Deep subsurface microbial communities from Anholt, Denmark to uncover new lineages of life (NeLLi) - Anholt_01485 metaG (SPAdes) (version 2) | ecosystem: Environmental > Aquatic > Marine >... | reverse complement strand
AGCTTGCCTCGGTCGATCTCCTCATTTTGTCCCAGTATGCCGCTCCCGAAGGCAGACACTGCCTCCCGCCAGGCATCGGTGTGAGGACGAAAAGCCTCGTGCCCCACCTTGTCGGCATCGATCACCACCGCTCCCAGTTCCGAGAGCATCTGGGATACAGTACTCTTGCCGCTCGCAATTCCACCTGTGAGACCGATAACGATCATCCGTTACTCCCCAAATTCTGTAGGGGCGACCCGCTGGGTCGCCCCTACAGACAAATCGACGCCTCTACACTACCAGTGCCAGAAGGATTTCTACTCCTCAGAAAACAGACTAGCGAAGTCCCCGTCGAACTCCTTCAAGAAGCTGTACATTTCCAGAACATCGTCCACCCCCACCACTTCACTACCATCAAACCGCTCGTACTCAGCCTCGGTAAGGTCGGTGATAACATCAGTGATATTGCCCTCCTGGACAACAGCAGCGATCAATCCCTGAGTTCCACAGGAACTGCAGTAGACGCTGAGAACCCAAAGACCATCCTCCTGGTCAAGAATCTTAATATTTGACTCGTCATACTTCTGACCACAAACACCACAATTAACCTTGGAGAACAATCGCTTCAGGAATGCCTCGCGCATCGCTTATTACCTCCCTCAAGCAGCTAACAAAGAATGCCCCAGGACCTAAGCTCCCGGCTTACCCTTGTCGAAGTCTGAGAGATCGAGGCTCTCTATGAATTCGCGGAATGCGGACATTTTCTCCAGTTCCTCCGGCGGAATATCGCGCGCCGGAGCTGGCTTCCCAGTCTCTGGGTCGATAATTATCCCTGCCTTATCGAGCACAGTTTCCTCAGCGAAGATGGGCACTTTGACCCTTACTGCCAAGGCAATGGCATCGCTGGGGCGAGAATCGATCTCTATCTGATTGCCATTGACCGCCAGGATAATCTTGGCGAAGAAAGTATCGTTTCGAAGGTCACACACAATGATCGAGCTGACAGCGGCCCCCAGGGCTCCGATAATATTGCCCAAAAGGTCATGAGTCAGGGGACGGGGCACTTGATATTCTTGGAGCTTGACGGCTATGGCATCAGCCTCCGCGGGCCCAATCCAGATAGGCAGATAGCGTTCCGACGCCTTCTCCTTGAGGATCACAACCCGCTGATAATTGAGCATACTTACGCGTATACTCTCAATCGTCATCTCAATCATGACCTACTCCCTGGGTGCTCTATATTCTAACCCATGTTGAACCTCACTGTCAATAACGCGTTGACAAAATCAAACCTTTGGAATAATATTTGTAAGATATGGTAAGGGCGGTTAGCTCAGTGGTAAGAGCGCCCCGATAATATCGGGGAGGTCACTAGTTCAAACCTGATGTATTATGTTTATATCTTTAGCAAAGCCAGAGAAACGGTGGCTTTTATACTGGCTTTGCTAAAGATGTAGCGGAAAAGGCTCTCGCAACATAATATCGGAAAGGTTAAAGCAACTAAACGTATGAAACCTTTCAAGATTGTTTACAGCGAAGCTTATCAGAATGAGACTGAAGCAAGAAGGCGGGAGTATTATATAAAGTCACAGAAAAGCAGGAAGTTCATAGGACAATTGATAGCGGAGGGCGGTTAGCTCAGTGGTAAGAGCGCCCCGATAATATCGGGGAGGTCACTAGTTCAAACCTGATGTATTATGTTTATATCTTGCAAAGCCAGAGAAACGGTGGCTTTTATACTGGCTTTGCTAAAGATGTAGGGAAAAGGCTCTCGCAACATAATATCGGAAAGGTTAAAGCAACTAAACGTATGAAACCTTTCAAGATTGTTTACAGCGAAGCTTATCAGAATGCGACTGAAGCAAGAAGGCGGGAGTATTATATAAAGTCACAGAAAAGCAGGAAGTTCATAGGACAATTGATAGCGGAGGGCGGTTAGCTCAGTGGTAAGAGCGCTGCGTTGACATCGCAGAGGTCACTGGTTCAAGTCCAGTATCGCCCACACAAGAGATATCACTCAAAAGCTCATCGGTTTCGAAGCTACAGGCCACAAAAAACGCACCACTTCTCCGAGGCTCAGGGAGCAGGAACGTTTCTCCACGGCTATCTCTCCCATGATATAGGGTTCAGCAGTAGCAGTAGATTGCGCCCGGGAACATTCAGAGCTCTATTGGCGAATACCCTCAATCAACGGCAAAACATGGCGCAAGAGCAACACAACATAGCAGCAGAGAGGATCGGCCTGCGCTCACTGCCAAGACGGCAAATAGCCATCACGATGGCGGGTTGGAAAACAGATACGCCCCCGGGAAAGCCGCTCCCGAGTTGGCTGCAACCTATGGCATACTGGTCAATGGCGACTTTACAAATCTGACGCGCAGTATTACTATAGGGCAACCTGCACCACTAGCCTAGGGAATCGGTATGTGCCGCCAGTCGCCAGCAGTTGCCCATGTGCGCTATGGCTCTAACCATGGGTGGCAATGTCAGGGTTGGCTTTGAAGACAGCATCTATGCTGGAAAAGGAGTCCTGGCGAAAAGCAATGCTGAACAGGTGGAAAGAATAGTCACCTTAGGCCTGCAGTTGAGCCTGCTAGAGGGAGTCACATGAGGTACTACGAAGATTTCGAAGTTGGTGATGTCGAGGTAACGAGGGCCAGGACGATCACAGAAGCGGACATCGTAAATTTCGCCGCTTTCAGCGGGGATTGGTATCCACTTCATACCGATATCGAATATGCGAAGAAGGGGCCGTTCGGGGAGAGGATAGCTCACGGCATGTTGGTCCTTTCGGTAGCCACTGGGCTTATGCCCCTCTACGAAATGGCTATTGTTGCTTTCTACGGCATGGACAAGGTGAGGTTCACGGCGCCGACCAAGATCGGCGACACCATCCATGTAGAGTTGGAGGTTACCGACAAGCAGGACAAGGGTGACCTAGGCGGCGTGGTCAGTTTGAAGGAGTCGGTCAAGAACCAGAGAGGCGAGGACGTCGCGCTCTCCACCATGAAAGTGCTGATCGCCAAGAAACCTGGGTAGCGCTAGAATTGGATCTCACCCTCTCTGTGGCTGTATTGCTTTGAAGGCCTGTACACCGCTAACTGGATGAAGGAGCGCAAAGATGGCGGTAAGAAGTGAGGAGCTGGGCGATACCGGAACTTTGAAGTATCCGAGCCGGATTAAACTACCCTATACGTGGCATGTGGGAAAGGTAGGAAGCAGGTTCTACGAAGAGATCAGGGACCATTGCAGGATCTGGGGTACGAGATGCGGGCACTGTGAGTGGGTATATGTACCGCCAAGGGAGACCTGCCCGCGATGCTTCGGCAACATCGATGAGTGGGTGGAGCTTCGCGATGTCGGCACACTACTGACTTATACCATCACGAGATACAGCGTGCCCGGCATTCAGCCGCAGGAGCCCCCCTACGCGCTGGGGATCATTAGGCTCGATGGTGCTAGCAGCGGCCTTGTGCATCTGCTCGGGGAAGTTGAGCCGGGTGACCTCAGAGTGGGAATGAGAATGCAGGCGGTGTTCCGGGGGGAGCGACAGGGGAACTACCTCGACATCAGGTATTTCAAGCCGCTTGAGTCTTGAGCGGTGCTGACACGAAGAAAACATATGCCAGGAGCGTGGCCGTGGACAGAGTGGCAATCATAGGAGTCGCCCAGACCAAGTATCAAAGGGAGAATCCGGCGTCCCACGCCGAGATGGCGTACGAAGTCACCTGCAAGGCGCTGGAGGACGCAGGGCTGGCCATCAACGACATAGATAACACAGTCACGGTCTGCAACGATTTCTGGGATGGCCGTACCATCTCCTGCATGACGATTACCGAGGCAACGGGTTCGCACAGGGTCCCTACCACCAATGTGGAGGGTGACGGGACCTACGGCGCATTGATGGGAGCAATGCGGCTCCTCACCGGCCTGCACAAAGTGACCCTGGTTGTGGCACAGAGCAAAGCCTCACAGGGAATTCCGCAGGTGATCGCCAACGCCATGTTCGACCCGATTTACGAGCGCGTTCTGGGGCTGGACGCGATAAACTCCTCCGCTCTCCAGATGAAGAGCTATATGTCGAAGTACGGAATCACCGAGGAGCAGTGCGCAAAGGTCTCGGTCAAGAACCACAGCAATGCGAGGGCCAACCCGTATGCGCATATGCCCCTGGATATCACGGTCGACGATGTGCTCAAGTCCAGGGTACTCGCGGAGCCGATAAAGCTGCTGGATGCCTCGCCGGTCTCCGATGGTGCGTGTGCGATCATAATGGCTGAGGAAGAGACAGCAAATAGACGCTGCAGCAAGCCAGTCTGGGTAATGGGCGTCGGCCACTGCGCGGACGCATATCACCTCGGAGATCGCGATCTGGCGGAGGTGGATGCATTGGTGTCCGCCGCGAAGAGAGCATACAGAATAGCGGGAATCAAGGATCCGGTGAAGGAAATCGACGTGGCAGAGGTTTACGACGCTTTCTCATACATGGAGCTTATGTGGATGGAAGGGCTGGGTTTTTGTGGGCGTGGAGAAGGGGGACTTATGGTTGATTCCGGTATGATGGATATGAACGGCAGATTGCCGGTCAATCCGTCGGGCGGGGTACTGTCAGCGCATGCTGTCCAGGCGGCTGGGCTGGCGCGGATTGCCGAAGCGGTGCTGCAGCTCAGGGACGAGGCCGGCGGCAGACAGGTTGAGGGTGCCAAGGTTGCTTTGGCGCACGGCATCCAAGGTGCGTGCGGGCAAGGGCACTGTGTGTTCGTACTCGGAAGTTAGGACCCAGGATAGCTTGCATCTTATGTAAAGGAAGCAGTGGGCGATGAAGAGAAGAGTGGGGATAGTGGGAGTAGGTCAAACTCACCACAGGTCGAAGAACACCGATCTCAAAGGTCAGGAGTTGATCAGCATCGCTGTTAAGAGGGCCCTGGAAGGCGCGGAGCTTACCATGGCGGACATCGACGCGATTGTGATCGGCAACATGGATCATTTCGAGTCGATCAACTACGTCGATATGTGGAGTGTGGACGGCTCCGGCGGATATATGAAACCCATCATGAAGGTAACCACAGGTGGAACCACGGGCAGCGCGGTAGGACACGCCGGGTTCTACCACGTCGCATCAGGGTTGTTCGACACGGTACTGGCCATCGGCTGGGAGCAGAACTCGGAATCCGATACCACAGCAGCGATATCAACATGCTTCGACCCTATTACCGAGAGGGAGTACTCCGCCGGAGCGATAGGCCCTCTGGCGGCACAGTATACGGCGTACATGAGCAAGTACGGCGCGACCGAGGAGGACGCCGCGCTCGTCTCCGTGCGAGATCACAACAACGCGGCGCTATACAATCCGTACGCGCACCTTCGCCAGGTCATCACAGCGGAGGAGGTGATGAAATCCCCCTACATATCTTACCCGCTGAAGCTTCTAGATATGTGTCCTCGCAGTGACGGCGCTTGCGCTGTCGTATTTGCCAGCGAGGACAAGGCAAGGAAGGCTTGCGACCGGCCTGCATGGGTACTGGGTGTTGGGGATTGCCATATTCTGGTTCACCTGGCGGATGGAATTGGGCTGCCGAACCTGCCCTCCCTGGAGCGGGCCGCTCGCGAGGCATACGAGATGGCGGGTGTTACCGATCCGTTCAAACAGTTCGACGTGGCGGAACTCTATATACCTGCATCGACGGCGGGGGTCACCTGGATGGAGGCGCTGGGGCTCTGTGAGGAAGGAGGAGGTTCCAGGCTTATCAGGAGCGGGGTGACTGAAGCGGATGGCGTGCTTCCCATCAACCCATCCGGGGGCGTGCTGGCGACAAACCCCATCGGAGCTACGGGGTTGCTGAGGATAGGGGAAGCTGCTTTGCAGGTGATGGGCAAAGCGGAGAAGAAACAGGTGGATGGCGCCAAGCTAGCTGTAGCTACCGGTTTCGGCGGCTGCTTCTGGTCCGATGTGACAGTAATCAGTTCCTTGACCCATCTGGCTTAGCGGGGGAAACATCATGGAGCAAGAGAAGAAGGCTTCAGCGCCTCTCAGCCTAACGTATGTTCCCGATATGCCCTACGACTACCACGCCGGTTTCTACTACAGCAAGTTTCTCAAGGAGCTAAGGGATAACAAGCGCATAATCGGGGTAAAGTGCCCTGGGTGCGGTAGGGTCTACGTGCCGCCGCGCATCGTATGTCGCGAATGCTTCCTTACAATGGAGGAGTTCGCAGAGGTAGGCAACGAGGGGACGCTGCTCGCCTTCACCGTGTCGAACTTCCCCTATACTGATACCACCACAGGGGAGCCAAAGAGGATTCCGTACACGGCAGCATATATCAGACTTGACGGTGCTGATTCTAACATTGTGCATTGCCTCGATGAGACCGATGAAAAAAGGATTGCGGCCGGCATGCGCGTGCGGGCGGTATTTAGCGAGGATAGGACGGGAGACTACTTCCACGACATTGATCATTTCACCATTATCCGGGATACGGAAGCCTCTCTCCGTTGAGGGAGAGACACTGGTGGGTTTCACACGCTGCACGCACGCTACAATGAGACTAATAATGGGATTTGCTGGGGCACGGACGACACATAGCGCTAAAAGGTGCAATACAATAAGGTGAAGGTGGGAAATCGTGTGGCTAGGGCCGATGCCTCCTCACCCCTTGAGAAGTGGAGACTATAAGTGGATAAGTAGCGTAAAGTCGCTTGAACTAAATCTGGCGGGCAACGCGCGAGCCTCCGTGTATTGCCCCCATTATCTTGCCCAGTCTTGCACAGTCCCCAACGGTGTATAGCTCCGGCACTTCACCTTTCAGCTTTTGCTCAAGCTCATTGTTGGACCTGAAGCCCACGGCAAGGACTACGGTATCGGCCTCTATGACCCGCCTGTTACCAGTCATATCAACGGCAATAACGCCCCTATCTGTGACCTCTTCGGCCGTTGTGCCAATCGCCATCTCGACCCCCAGCTCAGCCAGCTTGTTCAACAGATACAAGCGACTGAACAGGTTGACGCCATTCGCCACGGCATACAGCATTTCAACGATGGTAACCTTCTTCCCCTGCTCCGCCAGGAACCAGGCGAGCTCACTTCCAACGTGCCCACCGCCGATAATCGCCACCTTCTTACCAGCTTCCTTTTGCCCCAGCAATACCTCGCTGGCAGTAGCGACTTTGTCCCCCTCGATCCCAGGCATATCCGGGACGAGATGAGTGGCGCCAGTCGCCACGATCACCACATCCGGCTTCAATTCCTTGACAAGTGCCAGAGTAGCCTCTTTTCCGAGTTCGACCGTCACCCCGAGCTTCCTGATTTGATTCTCAAGATACCTTAGCTGCTCCTTGACTGGCTGCTTGAAGTGGGGCACCGCAGCTGGTATCAGCTGACCCCCCAGCTCCTTCTCCTTCTCAAACAGGGTCACGTCATGGCCCCTCAGAGCTGCCACTCTTGCCGCTTCCAGGCCTGCGGGCCCGCCGCCGACAACGACCACTCGCTTGGCTTTCTTCGCCGTCTTGATCTGGTATTCCCTTTCCTTTCCCAGAGCTGCATTGACCTGGCAACCTACATGCCACAAATTCGAAAGGCCGCCGACGCAACCTTCATCGCAGTAAAGGCAGGGACGGATATCGTCGAACCTTCCCTCCGCTGCCTTGTTCGGAAGCTCCGGGTCAGCAAGCATGGCCCTCCCTATGGCGACCAGGTCTGCCTTCCTGTCCTTTATGACCTCCTCGGCTAGAACCGGGTCCCCGAGCCTGCCGGAGGCGATAACCGGTATGCTAACAGCCTTTTTGATTTCTTCTGCGAGGTATACGCGGCAGCCGGGTGCCATATCATATATCGGGTAAATCCAGGCGTGCCACGCAGGTGGTGATTCGTAGATGCCTGACGTTATGTCAAGGGCATCCACACCAGCAGCTTCCAACCTCTGGGCGATCAGCTTATTATCGTCCAGGGTGAGCCCCCCCTCGATATACTCATCGGCACACATCCTGAATAGAATTGGGAAATCAGGGCCCAGTGAGGCCCTTATCCCCTCCACAATCCTAAGGGGGAATTTCATCCTGCCTTCAAAATCTCCACCATACTCATCCGTGCGTTTGTTGGTTTGGGGAGACATGAACTGAGTAATCAGGTATCCATGAGCGCCGTGAAGCTCCACAGCATCGAACCCAGCGGCCCTGGCTCGCTGTGCAGCCAGGACAAATTTGTCAATTAACTCCTCGATCTCCCCGATAGTTAGCTCCCGGGGGATGTCCCCGCCAGTGGCCAGACAGGCAATCGCCGAAGGCGCCACCAGTTCCCGCCCCTCAGTGCAGACCGCCACCGAGTTCTGCCTGCCCGCATGGTGCAGTTGCGCAGCCAGCTTCGTACCATATCCATGGACCGCCTCCGTCAGATCGTGCAAACCATCGACATATTTCCACTCGTCTATCCTCAGCGGACTCGTACCTGCTTTACCCACAGGCCAATCTATGCACATGGCATCCGTTATTATCAAACCTACCCCACCCTTGGCTCTTTCCACGTAGTAGTCTATCAACCTGTCGTTCACCCCACCGAGCTCCGTTCCAAGGTGGGAGTTTATGGGAGCCATCACCATCCTGTTCTTGAGCTCAAGCTTCCCTATCCTAGCTGGCTCAAACAGCTTCTCCAGCTTGGCCATTGACATCCACCTCCTGTGTTTACTCGCTCATTGCCGATATCACGGCATGCATTTCCTAAGCCGGTCCACGCAGTTAGACAATTCTTCTTCGGGGTTACCCGCAATCGCGCACTCCAACGCCATGTAGCCCTCATATCCTACTTCCTTCAGAGCAGCGAAGGCAGACTTAAAGTCGATGTTCCCATAGCCGGGCAATAACCTACCGCTATCCGAAAGATGGACGTGACCGATGTATTCTCCCGCCCTTCTTATGCTCTCAGCGATGTCTCTTTCCTCGATACTCATCTGGAAGAGGTCAGCCATCACCTTTATGTTAGGACTACCCACCTCTTTGCAGATTCCGACCGCCTCATCCAGCGTATGGAAGAACCTGGTCTCATATCTATTTACTGGCTCCAGCACCAGGGTCGCCCCCAAATCCTCAGCGAATTTCACGACCTCATGCAGGAGCTCGAGCAGCAATCCCTTTTCGGCAGCGCCGACAGGCGGCGGCAAAAAAATCGGCGGAGGCAATTGAGGCGCATACTCCGGTACCAAAATGCTGACAGCGCCGACAGCCGCTGCCAGCCCTAGACTCCCCTTTATCGCGGCAGATTTGGCTTGCTTAGCCTCCTGGCTGTCCAAAGGGCGATAGAATGCCTCATTGACCACCATCACCGAAGACGGTTTGACCTTGCTCCCGGAAGCGATTTCTCTTATTCCCTGTGCCTGTTGCTCCAGGTCGCCGGCGCCCGTCCAAATCTCTATTCCTTCGAAGCCATACTTCTCCAGGTTCTCGAACTTCTCTCTCAGCGTTATTCCCGGGGCTATTGCATCAACGCACGATAATCTCATCTCATCTTACTCCTGAGTTCTGGAGGGTGGCTCAGTCCAAGGGGATGCCCGCCAGGTGCTTGGCGATATTCTTCCTGGTCTCGAGATCGTAGTAGCCCAATGTGGCGATGTTCTCCATCACTGGCGATCCGCCGCCGTGCAGACCCGCGATCTGCAGTAGCCCGGCCAATCCCGAACATATGGCATCACTGAGCGCGCGGAAGCAGCGATGCTGATCCTCTGCAGATATCCTGGGGTTCCTCATCATGTACTTGTCCAGCAGGGGCCCTAGCTTCTCATGGTAGAAATCGCCCTCCATGGGCAGTGTCGCTGGCAGTCCTCCGGCGAGGTCAGCCACGATCTCGTACTCGTGATAGATGTTCAGCCCAGCATGGCGTCGCCCCACGTTGCAATAGACCGGATCGGGGACGTAGGTTCCCGCGGGTGACCGCTGTGCTGTCACCGCCGCAGCTACCCCGGCAGCATAGACCAGCTCGGCAACGGCGATCAAATCGACGAGCTTGTGCCTTACGTGCTGCACCCCCTCTATGCCATTGTACTCTGCCACCAGGGCTGCCATCCCCATCATGACATCCGATGTCGCCGGCTTACACCCTGTGTAGCTGTGGCGATGGAATAGTGCAAACATCAGGGCTAGCCTACCGCCAAACTCCCTCTCACCACAGAGGAAAACCCTTTCCCAGGGAACAAAGACGTCGTCGAAGATGGTAAAAGACTCCACATCGCCAAAGGTCGCAATGGGCGCATGAAGCTTCTTTCTGGGACGGGCCGCGGCGGGACGGCACGATAGATAAACACCATCGGTGTCGGCTGGGATGGCGAATGCGACCGCCCAGTCGTCCTCCTCTTCCGTGAGAAACCTGGTAGGCGTAACAATGATCTCATCGCAATAGGGCCCTACGGTGTTGTGGGCCTTGGCCCCACGCACGACGATCCCGTCTTCCCTCCTCTCGATCACCCGCAGATAGAGGTCGGGGTCGACCTGCTCATGAGGGCGCTTTCTGCGGTCCCCCTTGACATCGGTCTGGGCGCAATTAGCGCAGATGTCATTCTCCTGGAAATAGGCCAGGTATCTCAGGTATCGTTGATGGTACTCGGTGCCCATGGCCTGATCCGTGTCGTAGGTAATCACCGAGAGGGCGTTCATGGCATCGACGCCCATGCAGCGCTGGATACAACCCCCCGTCTTCTGGCAGTACAGCCTGGTCATCTTCTGCTTATCGAGCAGGTCTTCAACGCTCTGGTGGATGTGACAGAAGCGGTTTATCCGCTGCCCGCTCAGGTGAGAGGTGGCCGTCATTATGCCCTCGTGCTGTGGGTCGTTGACCAGATCATAGGTCAGAGAGATGACGTTGATGGCCGGAGCAATGCGGGGGTCATCCCGGCCAACGAGCTCTCCGTCCATGTAAACGTTGCGCTTCATGGAAAACAGCTTCTCGCGGTACTCTTGAGATGTCCTCATCGTTGTCCTCCTTTCGTATTCAGTCCTAAACCAACCCGTGTGTGGTGCACAGCTCCTCGTGGGTAGCCAACACTACATCTGCCCCCTCCCTGGCGAATCCGATGGCGATATCCTTTCCAACCCCCCGGCTGCTACCGGTGACAATGACAACCTAACCCTTGAGCTTCGTCATTACTCACCCCTCTTGCAAGGTATGCTCGACAAGCAGGCAGAGAATGTCCTCCCTTGACCCGACATAGTGGTAAAGGGCACTGCGGCCATCTTAAAACCCCTGCTCACTGGCTGTCAAGCGTTAGCGGCCTCTACGTCAATTGATGCCGACAACTAAAGCCAAAAGCGGAGGGGTGCCTGCCTTCGTTTCTCCAATTGTTCAGAATCACGGTAGGAAAAATAAAGAGAAGTTCTGCGGAGAATGCTTGACAAAGGTAGTAGAATTCTCCAACTCGGCTTGGTTCCGTTCTCTCCCTTGCGCATGAAGGACGAGTTCCTTCATGCAATGAACCTGATGAGAGCGAGGTGACAATGGTAGCCGCGCCTCCGCTAGAATGAGGACAAGGGTGAGCCACTGGGGCAAGAGATAGACTACGGGTAAACTCCGTCGGGCCCTGTTACCCAGGAATCATGACGTCGCTTTGCGGGAGGATGGGTAGTGGGGCAGTTTGAAAATATTGCCAAAACACCCCCTTGACACGGCAGGCACGGCGTGGTATACTCCTGTATGAAGAAATCAGCTTAAGTTTCTATAAGGAGAATAGTTATGGCCACCCGAGTAGAGAAACTGACTATCAGTTTACCCCGAAACCTAATCCTATTTGCTGATGAGGTCGCAAGCGAAAGGAAAGTGAGTCGTAGCAAGGTAGTCTCCTCATGCCTGCAGGAATTTGCTGACAAACGCTTGCGTGAGCAAATGGAAGAGGGTTATAAGGCTATGGCTAAGGAGAATCAGCAGTTTGCCACTTTGGCTAGGGACTTGGCAAGCGAAGTTCTGCCTGAGTGGTAATAGTGTCATTATGCCAAAGGAAATCAGGCGTGGTGAAATCTATTGGGTGGATTGGAACCCTGGAAGAGGTAGCGAGCAGGCAGGCAGAAGGCCAGTCCTGATCATTCAGAATGATATTGGGAATAAACATAGCCCTACCACAATTGTAGCCGATTGTAGCGCAGCACAAGAGAGGCCATATCCCTTCATCGTTCCTGTCACAATGAAGGAAAGTGAATTGCCCAAAGACTGTAGTATCAACCTATCGGCGATTGTGACAATAGATAAATCACGCCTATGTGAAAAGGCTGGCGAACTAACCAAACAGAAAATGGCCGAAGTAGATGAAGCTATCAAGAGAAGCCTCAGTCTTTGAGTAGTGCATCATTTCTAGTCCAAAGAAACGACCTCTTCAAAATGACCCACTATCGAAGCATGGGCTGGCTTGACAAACCGTTTCTTAGAGCCTTTGACCAAGAGGTGCACTTCTTCCCATTATGTCGGAATTTCTTTGCTTCCCTCTTTTCCCTTGCTTACTCGCTGCCCTTCATCCAGAGGTGCTAACGCTGTCTCACCCAGCGTCCTGGGCCCCACTCAGCAGTGTCGGGCTCAGCCAAAAGAGCAGCAAGCCCGGCATCCGAATAATGCCACGATGAGCGGCGATCCATATCCTGTACTGCCCTGCAAGTTGCCTTGGTCATTGTGACGGCAGCAAGTCGCATGCCACCAATCTTCCTGGCCATCTCCTTTGCCCTATCCAGCAGCAAATCAGGGGGAAAGACCTGATTAGCTAAACCAATGCGGTAGGCTTCCTTACCATCGATGACATCCCCAGTGCAGCAAAGCTCAATCGCTTTGGCCACGCCTACTCTCCACGCCATGTTTGCCGTTGCTCCGGCTCCACCGATCCAGCCCAGGTTCTTTACATGCATATCGCTAACCTGGGCTGTTTCCGAGACCAGTATGATGTCGCAGCTAAGAGCCAATTCAACGCCACCTGCTGTGCATACCCCGTCAATGGCGGCTATCGATATCTTTGGGCACCATGCAATCCTCTCAAAAGTCGGTACCACCGCCAATTTGGGCTGTCTTTGAGCCCAAAATGCTGATACGGGTGACCAGTCGAGGACGGGAGCTGTGGGCCCTTCGACCGGCGTGCCCACCATCTCCTTGAGATCAGCTCCTGCACAGAAGCATGGCCTTCCATCTGGCCTTGGTGCACCAGTGAAAATGAATACCTTTATTTCATGATCCTTCATAATCTCATCCAACGCGCTGTCCAAGTCCTGCCACATCTGCAGGCTCAACGCATTTAGGCGCTCCGGCCTATTCAGGGTAATAACACAAAATCCGTCCTCCTTTTCGTACTTAATGGTCTCATATGACATCAGAAGAACCCTCCTTTCCAAACTAGGACTATGATACTACATGGCTCTGGATTTCTCACCTCAGTTCTTGTCTAAGTTAGTGTACTGGAAGATTGAAGGTAGTTACAGCGAGTCGAGCCAAAAGCAGGACATGAGGCCATATACCGGTAGGGCTTGGTAGGCGTCTTATACCACTGGCTTAGGCATTTGTCAACTGAGGAGCAATACGTCCTGAGAGGACGTTGCTATGTGGAGCAGCGCTCCAGATAGACTGGGTTGCGGAAGTGAGGCTAAATCAGGGTGATGTCCTAGCCAGGCCATTATCTTAGAAGTCCTTCGCTTTCCAATCTTTGGGCAACGTCGTTTAGATCTAGTTCCCGCAGTTTGGCGCTTTTCTGGAGACCGGAAGGGACATCCCAACCTCGGATTTGGTAAAATTCGTCCTTCATTCTCTCGAATTCTTCGCGGTCAACAACCATTCCTTTTCTGGAGAAGACTTCCCCATTCTTGCCAGGGACTATGCAATCCGGGTTGCCGAAGTCTCCCTTTGCTGGGGTGGTGAAGTTGAATTCATCTATCGAGTCATATTCTCTCCCCTGGTGTCCCTCCCTGGCAAGAATAGCCCTTTGCAGATTGAAAATCCTCTCACCAATTTGATATAGCCCTGATTCATCTACCTCTCTTCCTGTTACCGCGGTGCAAATCTGACTGTCGAGGGTGGGATCACCAACATAGTCTGAGGAGACTTTCGTGAAGAATATGGGCCAGCAAAGGTCACATAGAATGAGGCTTTCTTTGGCGTACTCACGGTCTTGGATCTTGGCTGCGGCCAGCGCTTTTCCCTCGTAGGTGGAGAAGTCGGCCGCTATCTCGCTCCCGAAGAATCGTCTGGCCATCGTTCGTATAGCCGCGGAGGTGACAGGGATCTCCTTCATACCCATGACCCGGGCAGCCCACAGCATGACCGGGACACTGATCTCGTGGAGTTGCTGAATAGGGAATCGCGGCTCTACAGCGTAGAAGATGCCAGTAGTAATGTATAACCTGGGACCGTAGAGTTCATTGTCGCCAGTTTTGGTAATGTAATCCTTGATCAGCTTCTGAGCTTCACTCCCCAGGCTTTCGGCTGCTTTATGGGTGCCCCCTGCAAGCAAATCGCCGAATCCCTCCCGGTGGGATATTTTTCTCACCAATGCCTCGATGAACTCATAGCTTCCAATCTTGGAAAGGGGTATGTCAGTTTGCTCGTCTTTCAAGATTCCCGCCTTGTAGCATCTGCTTAGCCACATGATCATGGTCTCCGTGGCACGGGTATCGAGGCCATAGTCATCGCAGAGCTCGGTCGCCTCAAAAGCAACATCTGTATCTTCTCCATAGTAGCGTTGGGCTCGAATTTGATAGAACAGTGCCGCCTGACACATGAACTTCCTCTCCTCACCATCCGGCTTCTCGTAGGTCGCCCGTACGCATCCGGTGGGACAACCATGGCATAAACTCTCCTTCAGTCTATCTGTAGGCAGGGACATTCCCATTGAAAGCATTGGTTCGCGAAGGCCAGCGCTCATTTCATTTATCCTGCGCCTGAGGTTCAAAACCCTGTCCCGATTAGCTACATCAACCTTTTTGTCACCCCTTACTGCAATGGCTTTTAGGTTCTTTGAACCCATTACTCCCGCTAACCCACCCGAGCCAACGGAATCTTCAGCCGCCAGGAAGGTGGCAAAACTGACCATGTTGTCCCCTGCCGGACCTACGGTCACCACGCGAACAGATTCGCCTAGCTCTTCCTTTATTTTTTTCTCGCAGTAGAATGCAGTCTTGCCTGTAAGATGAGCTGCATCCCTCATCTCAACCTTATCGGTGTCAATCCAGAGATACACCGGCTTATCTGCCTTTCCATAAACCACCACACCATCATAGCCAGCGAATTTGAGATGGGCGCCCCAGGAGCCGCCCAAATTACAGTAGGAAAACTGGTTGGTACTGGCAGATTTCCCGCAAACCTGGAATCGACTGGCAAAGCCTGACACACCACAAACAGGACCGGTCATGAAAATCAGCCTGTTATCTGGATCAAAAGCATCAATTTGCGGAGACACCTCGTCCCAGTAGATTTTTGCAGCTATTCCTCTCCCTCCCAGAAAGCTATTCGCGTAGTTCATCGTTGGCATATGGGTCATGCTTCCTGAGGATAAATCCACCCTCAACATCTTTCCGGCATATCCATATTGTCCCTTCACGTTAGCACCCCTTTTTCATCTTACTCCTTTATCCTTTTCATTCCTCTGGCTCATGCCAGTGAATGGTTGCATGCGGCATTTATACTACCACAGCGAGCCTACAACACAATACCGCGATGAGTGGCTGCTGCATCGATCTAGCGCATCCTCTTGACCCACCAGGTTAGCCAGATGAAGTGCAGTATGGTGAAGGCAGACACCACTGCGATAGGAATTGCAGCTCTAGAAGTGAAAAAAATTAGCGCAATAGCCCCGACCATACCATTATTCTTCCTGGTGCCCAATAGCAGAAGGCTGATCCTGTCTGCCTTCCCCACGCCCAAAGCTGCCGATATACGGTTGATCACTTCGGCAAGGACAAACGTGCTGGCGAAGGCGATAGCAGAGACGAGCAGCAAGGTGTAAGGCTCCTGCAGAAAAGCATCCCTGTTAAGCCCAACAATCGTATAAATTACCAGGAAAAAGCCCCAGTTCACCACAGGTCCTCTCCACCTTTCTATGCTCGACGCTATGGGCATGCGCCTCAATATCCTGGAGATGATAATCGGCGCAACTATTAGCTCGGCGAGTGTTATGAGCAGCCTCATAGGCTCAATAAGGTTGGTCCCCAAGAACAATATGCTAATCGCTGGAGTTATGGCGAGCGCCGCAATATATGCAGCCGTATTTCCAACCAATGAGAACTTGGTATTTCCGCCCAGGAGATAGGTCAAAGGTATCACAGCAACCGCAGGAGGCCCTGCAGCCAGGAGTACGAAGCCGGTATGCAACTCGGAGTCGCTAATAATGAGGGACGACAGCCCTATGAAAGCGCCACTCAAGACGATGTAATTCAGCGTTAAGGCAGCCACGATGGGAAGCAGTATCCCCTTGAAATCCAGGAATATTCTTGTGGAAACATCCGCAATAGAAACGGTCATAATGAGAGCAAGCACTGGCACTAAGGCAGGCTCTGTGTAGGACGCGCCTCTGCCGAATGCGAAGCCTGCGGCCATGGCAAGCATGAATACGAAGCCGCTGTTTTTGAGAAGGGCCATGAGACGTGTCTTAAATGCCATACGAGAAACCGGTGTTGTGAGTCACGAGGTAACGGAGAACCACACCCGTGCAGCGCAGTCACTCGTCACAGGCTGATACTTCATTGATTCCATCTCTATGGCAATGTAGACTCATGACTACAGGTTGTCAATGCCTGTGACCAAGGACACGAATGGGAAGGTATCAACGTTTGTGAAGGGCTGGCCTTCCTCCTCCGAGGTAGAGCCCCTTTTTCTCCATCACTCGTACTTCAGCATGATAATCACGTGATTCGTCAATTGACTATCCTCGGAAACGCTTTTCTAAACCGGGCATACCGCCTCTTGTAGCGCCAAAGTAAGGAGCCTAACATGTCAAATGTAAAGCCGCCACTACTTTCGCCTTCTTGGAGACCTGGTTGTATATATCACAAGCCCTTCTGGTTGGTTCTACCACCAAATTCGCTCCTTTGGACTCAATATACTCCCTCGTCTCCTCTGGGACACGCATTTGTCCATTCACGCCAGTACCGACTATCACTATTTCCGGTTCCTCTTTCATAACCAATTCTATGTCCTCTATGCACAGGTTATGCCCTTCTTTTCTCCACCAACTATCGTCGACTCTGTCGGGCAAGACAATGACGTCGCTCGTATATTTCTTCCCGTCTATGACGATACGGCCAGATTCGTACGCTTCTATCATGTCGTCCCCCATCGTCCCAAATCTGTTTTCTGGTGAACAGCCGCCTACCGCTTCCTACATTGCGGCATTGACCGAACAGCCTCTTTGTTGTTGCGCTCTAGTAAGGCCTGACCCAAGCTTACCACATCCATTGTTGGCGTAACAACAACCCGTGACAGGTGATAGCACAGTAACCGTCCATCCCTGAAAACGCCGGCCTTGTCAATAGTTTGCAGGCTTTTCCCACCCATCCCTTCGTAGCATAGGAGCCACTCCATGCCGTTCAGGTTAGGGCTGCCCAATCATTTCGACGTCAAAGCCCTCTTCTTCCCATTGATCATAAAGGCAATACCAGCTGGGCGTGGCCTCGATTGCCACTTCCATCGACCCATCAAATCGATGACATCACATTGATGCAGCGCGAATTCCAAAAAAATGGCTCTTGCCAGCGAAAACCGGTTTGCTCTACTCGATGTCTATCGCTCGACATTGACAGGGGGAAAAGGGCTGGCTAAAATCAGGGTGTCGAAACCTGAGGATGTGAGCGAAAAAGCGACACGCTGACTCCTCGAAAAAGTGCGGTAATCTAACTGTTCGCCCAAGCTGAAACAGGGGCCGTTAGCTCAGGGGTAGAGCACCTGACTTTTAATCAGGGTGTCGTGGGTTCGAATCCCACACGGCTCACCAGCATCCTTTGATTTGTAGCTAGCTCGAAGCTAAGAAAAACCACCCCGGAAACAGGGTGGTTTTTCTTTTTCCCCGAAAGTGACACCCTGATTCCTCTCAGAATTTAGGCCACTATCATCCTCCTTACTTGTCTGGCGGACAATTCCCAAGAAAGGCGGACAAGTATATGGTGAAAGCATCTAAGGTCAATCTCAAGTGGTCGGACATCAACATGGCTGAACTGGATCTAACCAAACTGATCTCGCACTTCGCACAGTCAAACAAGGCAGAAGCCAAATCGCCGAAAACCGTGTCCTGGTACACCGAGATGCTCATTGACTTCGTCAGATTTCTCAGATCAACAGATAGAGAGGCCATTCTTGCTCAACTCCATGTGACTACTGTCAGGGAATTTATTATCCACGAACAGAGCAGAGAGATATCCCCTTATACAGTCCAGTGCAAAGCAAGAGCCCTGAAGGCGTTCAGTTCATGGCTTTTTGCCGAAGGCTACACCGCTGCCAATCTCCTAGCCAACGTGAAAATGCCGAAGGTGCCGACCAAGATCGTGGAGCCATTGACAGCTACGGAGATCGACAACTTGATATCTGTGCAGAATCCACTGACAGCCATTGGCTGCCGGGACATAGCTATATTGGTGACGCTGCTTGATACAGGCATCAGGCTGAGCGAGCTATCCAGCCTCCGATTTGACGATACCCACGTCGAAGAAAACTATCTCAAAGTAGTCGGCAAAGGTAACAAAGAAAGGATGGTCCCGATCGGCGCACTGGCGCAAAAGGTGCTCTGGCGCTACGTATTTCACTTCCGCCCTGAGCCTATGAGCGAGTTGGACAACTACCTCTTCCTCACCCTTGATGGCAAATACCTGCAACCTAATGCTGTCAAGCTCTTACTTAAGCGCTGGGGCAGAAGAGCCGGAGTATCCAGGCTCCATGCCCATCTCTGTCGCCATACATACGCCACCAATTTCCTGAACCACAAATGTGGCGACGTGTTCAGGCTGCAGCAGATACTAGGCCACACTACCTTGGAGATGGTCAACCGGTATGTCCACTACGCATCAGCTTGGGACATGATACAGGGCCGTGTGTCGTCACCTGTTGACCAGATGGGTATTCACAGGCTGAGGGGGCATAAGATAGATCGAATCCTTAGAAGTAGCAGAGGTTAAGAGCCATACATATGAAACGATAGGATGCCCCCAAGATCGACGAAAAGGCCACCGAACAAGACGGAGGGCACGGGCGTTGTTCAAATCTGGGAAACGACGCTGAAGACGCGATGAGGACGTATCTTGAGCTGGAAGAGGTAGAACTGCTGGAGAAAGCGGCCACCAATCTGCGGGATCGCCTACTGATCAGTATACTCTTCAAACTGGGCTGCCGCATCAGCGAGGCTCTTGGCATCGGGATCCAAGACATAGACTTCGACCAGGGCACTATCACCATAGAGCACCTCAAATGCCGTCTACGGCTTTCCTGTCCTAAATGTGGCGCTCGGCTAGGTAAAGCCCACGCATTCTGCCCTCGTTGCGGCACAAAGGTAGAGGAAGCGCTCACTCATGAGCAGGAGCATCGCCGAGTGCGGACGCTGCCGATTGATAGCGAGACGCTGGAGGTACTCAAGGAGTATGTCCGCCGAGGTGGACCAGTATCCAGAGGCGGCAAAGTGCTCATCTTCGGAATCAACCGCCACCGGGCATGGCAGGTGGTCAGGGAGTGTGCGGTGAGGACCGGGCTACCCGAGTTGGTAAACCCCGAGACGGGAATGAAGCGCGGAGTGAGCCCCCACCGGCTCAGAGATGCCTTCGCTGTCCATGCCATGAAGTTCGACGACTCAGGAGACGGTCTGCGATTGCTCCAGGAGCACCTCGGGCATGCCAGCTTCAACACCACGGCAAAATACAGAAAGGTGGCAGGAGAGGAGCACAGGGAGTGGTACGCGAAACTCTGGCCCAAGGGAGGCTCGTGAACACCTTCCTGCTGGGCCAAGGACAGGTGCGGTGACCCTCCCTCTGAGACCTGCCAGGGGCTCGCTTCCAGTGTATCTTCGAGAACCTGAGTTGCACAGTTAAATGGTGACGATATGCCTCAAGTAACCCCAATCCGAGACTTGAAAAGTTATCTCGATCGTGTGGAGATAGATAAAATTATTGCTTGCACCACAAATCCTAGAGATGCATTACTTGTCCGAATCCCCTGGCGAACCGGTATAAGGGTTAGCGAGCTGATTGGGATACGGATCCAAGATATCGACTTTGACAAACGCGCCATCGTCATCAAGGTGCAGAAGATGCGCAAGAAGGATGGAAAGGCGGTTGAGAGAAGAAGGGTCGTGCCCGTTGACCAGGGCACACTGGACATGGTCAAAGAGTATTTAGAGTGGAGAAAGCAGTTTCCTTACAAGGGCGATTTACTCTTTCCTATTACCAGGCAAAGGGTTGATCAAATCTTCTGGAAGCTAGGAAGAAGAGCGGGGATAAAGGAGATAGGCGACCCTGCTGTCTCCCAACATAGAAAACTCCATCCTCACCACCTAAGACACTCCTTTGCTATCCACTGCATAAAGAGGGGCATGAGCATAGAGAGGCTACAGAAGATCCTCGGGCATCACTCTCCAACTACAACCTCAGTCTATCTTCAGTATTCGGTGGCTGACCTGCACGAGGACTATGACAGAGTATGGGAAGACGATGACACAGCAGAAACCAAGGATTAAGAAAGTGAGGAAAGAGCCAACCGGGGGAAGAAAACTGAGGAATCCTCCTAGGATAACCATTCCCTGGGGGAGAGGAGCCTCAGAGTATCGCCCCGGGCTCTTTACAAAACAGTATTTTGTCGAGCACGGGGAGGCATGCGCTGCTGACGTCTATTATGCCTTGAGTCAAGAGATAGAGCACCTAAACAAGGAACGAATTGAAATAGGGGACAAGCCCTTCAGAAGACCAAATTACTCGAGCTTCGCTAAGTATTTTCATTGGTTTAAGCTGCTGGGCTTGGTGGAACCGACAGATAGGCGCGAGCCAGCCATTTACGACTTCTTGGAGGAGCGTGTGTTCTACAGATTGACGGTTAAGGGCCAAGCTGAGCAGGACGCGTGGCAAGACCCGGTTAGGGCGGCGCACCCGGAGTTTGGTTAATTGGAAGAGGGATTAAGCAAGATGTCCGCCTTAGACCATACTCAATTGCAAGGGTTATGGATTAAGTCAGACGAAGGAGGCTTACATGACTAGGGAGATGTCAAGCCATGCCATCATCGCCCGATATCCCCGGTGCCGGCTGAGGGATACAACTATTACCAATTTTTGTAATGGTTGTACCATACCTGACCTTGATGTAGCTTTGGGAGGTGTCGGCTGCTCGACTGGTTTACCACTATCAGGCTACGTCTAGGGTACTACCTTTTTACTACCTCTGGAACTACCTCTCGACCAATACCTAGGGTATTGCCTCTAGGGTAGTAAGCCCAGGGCAGCCAGGTCCGTGGACCAGGGTTCCGTAGTAACATTGTGTTATCACGGAAAAGCCCAGAGCTAATATCAAAAGTTGTGGAAAATTGATGACGCCGGGGGTAGAAAAGGCGTATCCTTCCAGTTAGAAAAACAACCCCTATAAGGGGAGATTGGAGGGATACGCCTTGGCAACATCATATCATAGGAAGAACAGTGAAGAACAGGTAAGAAAGCAGGTGTTGAGACAAAGTTACTTCTGACGTGATAAAAATAAATGCTGAAGTAACCGCAGGAGTAACGCCGAACCAACATACCCGTAACCGCAGAAGTAACCGAGGTGAAACAATGAAAGCCAAAGCAGTCAAACTAGACGGCGAGCTCCACAACAAGATACTCAGCCTAGCGGCCACGAACAAAATCAGCATGAGGGAACAACTAGACCAGCTCGTCAAACAGGGGCTCATCTGGAGGTCTTTACTCAAATCCCCAATACTCAAGCGAGCCCGGGAACTGAGCATCGAAGCTGGCGCACCAGAACTGTCAATGGCAGAGTTTATCCAGGTCATAATCCGGCAGTACTACCGAGAGCGAGGCTACGAACTCTAAGGCGATGCCCTCTCGAAGCAGTCGCAAGACTCATACAAGAAGCGGCACTCACCCGGAGATGCCTCGAAGTAGTACCCCCTGGCAAGATCCGAGTTTACAAAATTGAGCGCCTCCATATCCTCCCTGGCTCGCCAACTCCACACTATCTTACCCCGCCGAGCGTTAAAATCGTTCTCCGGCAATTTTGGCCAGCCTTTCGAGTACGTTGCGCCTTTACCCGTCCTGACCATTTGCTCCCACTTACCAAGATAACCACCAATCCCCTCACGAGACTTAGCAGCCTCAACACCGACGCCGCCACCGACCCGCTACAGCCAGGCTCTTTCCACCACCGAAGTCCCTCCATTTTCGACTAAGGGGCTTATAATGAACATACTGCCAAGGAGCGAGAATGAGGTTTAAGTGCAGACGCCCCTGCCTTATCAGTTCCCACGTAGCAGCGTATTCGACCTGGTAACCGAAGCGCCTCCTGAGCCACTTCACAAACTGACGCTGAACCTTGACCGCAGCCTTCTTTGAAATGTCGTAACCGAACGTACCAACGAACCACGCAGCACCCTCACCTTGACCGAGGATATCAATACCCCTTGCTATCCGCCATGCGATTAGCCTTCTACGTAGTTCCCCGCATACCTCACAGTCTCTACGCTTACAAGCGAGCTTCACCCACCGGACAGTGTCATGCAGCTCACATACGCCCTTCAGCCATCTTGAGTTCTCACATGTACGATTTACGTTCGTTTCTGGTCGAGTTATGCGTTGTACTACAAGTGAAGTATTCCTAGTAGTGAAGTTACTAATAGGAATACCGCAGGAGGCTTTGCCCCCTGAACCCCCAGGGGAAGCCTATCCCTATCCGCTTCCCTGGCAGGATTCCCTGCCTTTGTGCTGTGCCTCAGCGGCTGGCGCACGCCTTGCCCTGCCAAAGAGGAGCAAAGGGCTTGCCTGGCTTGCGGGATTTGGATTTTATACCCAAATTTAATTTTAACGCTGTTATCAAAAAAGTAGCTACTTCTTTTTCTTTCCTAAAGGCTCTTTTGTAAAGTAAACTGGATTCGAAGCTAATTGAAAGGGGTTCAAAGCTAAATAGGAAGCAATCCTAAACTGGATTGACCGCCTAGCAAGCGGTAGCACCTTCACAAACACCGACACCTAAGAACGGTTAGACTGAGCAAGTGGCACAGCCAAACTGCCAGCCTAACCGAAGCTAGGAAACGTGTCAAACCGAATAGGCCGACTGTACGGCCTTCCGCAAGGCCGTATATAAGGAATAGGCCGAAAGGCTAGGCGCAGTCAGTCAGATTCGCTCCAGCGTAGGCAAGGGGGGGCATACGCCGAATAATAAAAGGAGTGTGAAGCGTATGCCACCGCCAGCGTACATCCTGAACTTGCTCCGTCCGAACGGTCAGAAGCAAACTGGCCGAAAGGTTTGGAGTATAGACTTGGAGACTGTTTGGCTCCCCTTCTTCACGGCGACGAATACGGACGGCTTGACCATAATCCCCAATGAGGTACTGGGCGCACCTTTGAGGCTAGGCTATGAGGCCGATGGTAGCGTTAAGTTCAACGCTAGGACTGGCAAGCCAGTTATCAAGGTCGTCAAAGACCTTTCGGATGAGATTCGCCTAGTCCGTGAGAACTTTGTCGCTGGACTTCAGCAGTTCGCCACCTCTGTTGCTTCGAAGCAAAAGGAGGCCTACGGCGAACAGGCAAGGTTGAACGTAGAAGCGGGGCAGCCAATTCGAGACCGTGACCATGAGGCGTTGCAAAGGGCTATGGCCGAACAAATAGAAAGGGCTATAGCCGAAAGGCGACCCGAAGCCGCCCACGTACCTATCCCCGAACCCGAAGGCGAACCCGTACCAGCGTAACCTCAACGGCGTATGCCTTCCCTTTCCTACGCTGGACAGGAAAGGGGGAATATGCCTAAGCCTAAATGGGCTACTCCCGAAAGGCAATCCCATTTAGTCCGCTTATTCCTTCGTAATGGTGGATTCTGTGTCTTTGGCGAAAGGCCGTGCAGCAATCCCGAACTTCACCACTATGAGCCTTTCATAGGGAGTCTAATCAAGGATTGGGTAGCAGAAGATAAGGAAGCTAGGGGCTATCTCCTAAGATTGCAACAGCAACTACTCCACAGAATCCCCGAACGTGGTTCGCTTCGTGGTACTTTCAATGCAATAAGCCGAACCATATACCACGATAATCAACCACGATTCTATCTCGAAGGGCTAGGGATAAGTGGACTGACGTTTACCCCTTTCGCAAAGGTGAGGCTTGCTAGTTCCTTTACCCGATTGCACGTTGACATAGGCGACATACTGAAAGGGCTTAGTAAGAATAAACGGCGAAAGGCAATCCGATACTGTAAAGCCTTGCCGATAGAAGCGCAAAGGGAAGTAGACTCACTTTGCACTAAGGCAGTAGCCCACCATCTGAGGTAAAGCGAAAGAGCGGAAAAGACCCTCAGTCTAGGGGGTCTTTTTTGCGTTTAAGGAGACCTTCAGTTTAGCGGTCTTTAGAGAGACCTCCAAGCAGGGGGTCTCCTTTGCTATTAAGGGGGTGATTTCCGTGAAGCTGGTCTGCGCAAAATGTCGCAAGGGCTGGCAAGGCGCTGGCAGCCCCGCGACCTGCCCTAAGTATAAGCAGGTTAGCTATCCGGTGACTGTGCGCAAGTAATTGAGATCCGCCGATCTAAAAGGGGGTAAGGAGATGCACAAGTGCTGGTGTGGAAAAGACCACGACCTAATCTCCCAACGGGGGAATATCCGCAATGGCCCGATTAAGCACTCCGTCATCAACTGGAAGTTCTACGACCTGAGAAAGGATGACCAGGGCGAAGAGCGGGTGATGGAGAAAAAGCAGCCTAGCGCTCGCTGAATGCGATAAACGCCCTGCCCTGCGGAGATCGCTAGGTACTATCCGAAGTCTTTGACCGGAGGATAGGAAGGGAAGCGAGTGGCCGGCCACCACCCCAGGGCAGGGCTCTTCATTATAGAGAGAGGGGGTGATTTGATGGATCTCTACTGTGAGCGCTGTGGTGAGCCGTGGGAGCATTACTACGTGCACCATGAAATGACACCGGAGGAGAGGAATCGCTTCTTTCAAGGCCAGGGCTGCCTGTCGTGCTACGGAAAGCCCGTAGAGAAGCGTCCCTTCCGCGCTGAGCTCTCCTCAGCCCTCCGATCGGTGCTGGGCGATGATACCGACGGCCTGGCCGCTGAGATGGAAGATGCCGAGCACCTTCTCGGCAGCAAATTCTGGGAATAAAGGAGTAACCAGATGAGAATCTTTGTCTACGACGACCGAGAGTTCCCCGACCCGGATAAGAACCTGAGCCCGGAAGAGGTCAAGAGCATGATGACCGACTTCTTCCCCGAGCTCGCCAATGCCGAGATCCGGGAGCATACCCGCGGTGATGACACCCTCTACGAACTCGTGAGGCGGGTCGGAACCAAAGGATAATGGACAACCTTGTTGAGGCTTTGAAGCAGGTACCCGAGGTGCGACTGCGCCTCATCGACCTGGCCTGGCAGGTGACAAAGGATGACGGCTCCATCGATGCCGATCACCTCCTCTCGATGAGCAAGGAGTTGGAAGAGGCCACTCACGAGGCCAGGGCGTATGCTGAGGCCACAAGAAAGGCGGTCTCGTGTCTGAGGAATATAGCCCTCTCCTGACATTAGCCCACAAGCTCCGTTCGCTCGGGCCACCTTCCCTGGCCATCCTGTTCGCTCGCTTCGAGAGTGTCGAAGATTACAAGGACTTTGTGGCCCTGGTGAGGGAGTACCTGCCGGAGCGGGAGCAGGAGATCCTGCGGCAGCCAGACCCAAGTGTCCAAATAGTCACCTTTGTCAGTCACTTCACGGATCGCTACTTCCCGCTGGAAGAGGGCTTCTGTGACATGGTGGAGGGCTACGAAGAATTCCTGTACCACATCCCTGTGGTTGTAATGGGCGTGAGCTATGACGATTACCACGAGATACCTGAAAGCTACAGGGACGGCCTTCAACTCATGACCTATCTGCTGGAGGATCCATACGAGGGGAGTGAAGGAGGGGCGCGTGTAGCGCTAGCCGAGGCATGCCTAAAACATGTGCCTGCAGACCTCCTCCACCGGGTACCCGGTGAAGGGCTGAGTGTCGATGATGCACACCAGCTCCTGGACAACACACCCTACGCGGCAGTTGCCAATTGGGGCGATGTCTTGACAGCAAATACCGGCAACTTCTTCCTCGATACGGACTACGAGTATCTCTGTAATATGGAGATGTTTGAGTGGGACCGGGAGACGGTGGATTATCTCATTCACCACTGGCAGTTGGCAGATTTAGCTTATGCAATAGTCTATAAATTAGCGGAGTGGCTGGAGGAGGATCCCCCGAACCGCTTTCGGGAGGTCCTTGATTTCATAGAAGGGAAGAATAGGGATGAGCCTGACCCCAGACAAGGAATCCTTGCGCTGGACTTTACCTGAGGCTCTTGAGATACCGCCTGACGACCTCAAGGTGCGCCTGGACTTCTACCATGATTCCGTACTTATGCACCTGGTGGAAGACGGCGTGATCACCACCCGCATGGTCTCGGCCAGCGACGTCGCTCTGGCCATGCTGCGGGAAATACCGCTCTCGTCGGGTATCCTGCCTCCAAGTGCCTTGTGGTGGAGCCAGAGCGATAACGGGCCCGAGATAGCTCTGTGGCGCCCGCCGCGAGTGTGGCCTGTTGCCCTGGTCGCGGAGCCATTGAAGCCTCCCCATCGGCTGCATCTGCCCATGCCCGGGCTGATCTTCGTCTGCCGGCCCGGCGCTCCCCCCAGGGTCTACGCAGCCAAGGAGAGGCTGGGGGACCTGGAGAATACCATCTACCACGCACCTCTGTACAATCTCTTCCAAGATGGGCGGAGCTGCCCAGGCACACACAAGTATCCAAATAACATCGATGAGATCCCGGAGTCATTCTTCAGCAGCTTCTTCACTCCCACAGCTGATGATAGGGGCAGGTCAAAGAAGTATCCCCAAAACCTCATGGACCTCTGGAGGGAGCTGGACGGGAAAAGGCGGTACCCCATGAGTGACCTGGTGCCCCTCGGCAAGGTGGAGGATGTTATGAGGAAATAGGAAGGAGGGCACAGAGATGCGATGAAGAAAGTAGGATACCTTCTTAATACCAAAGAGGGTCTCCAGGGTGAGCCAGGCTTCTTCTATAATTACATCCTGGCGGAAAACGGTCTCTTCGTCCGGGCACAAGGCCCTTTGCTCGGAGCCACGGTGCGCGTTGCGCGGGCAGATGTAAGAGGGCTCTCTCCCCTCACAGAATCGATAGAGCTCACCTGTGGCAAAATACCGTGGTACATCCACAGCCTCGCCCTCTCGGTATTCGCCGCTGCCCCCTGGCAGGAACACTATCTCGCAGTCGTTTGGGATAGAGGGTACCGCCTGAAGGTGCCATCGCAGGAGGGCAACCCGTGTGGCGTCACTTACGAGAGGCTACCGCACACGGTTCTTGATATCCACAGCCACGGCTTGATGACATCCTTCTTCAGTGGAATAGATAACCGCGATGAGCAGAGGCTCCGTCTCTACATGGTTGTGGGAGAGATGGACACGCTGTTCCCCGAAACCCGGCTGCGGGTGGGTGTGTACGGGTACTTTGCCCCGCTGGAGCTGGAAAAGGTATTCGGTGTATAAGCTCGACAACACTTTCGCCAGATCTCCATTCACAGTGCTACTGGTAGGCTGCGGTGGGACTGGGGGTTTTTTGGCAGAGGGGCTTTGCCGAGTTCTGCCACCGCACGCAAGGCTAATTCTGGTGGATCACGACCGCGTTGAAGAACGGAATCTGGTACGCCAGAACTTCACCTCGCAGGACATAGGACGCTTCAAGAGCGAGGCACTGGCGTATAACCTTGCCAGAAAGAGTGGCCGACCGGTGGCCTACTCCATCTTCCCCGTGGCCATGATGGACTTCAACTGGGCCGGCTTGATGCTGGGCTGTGTCGACAACGGCCCTGCCCGCAGGGATATAGCGAGGAAGATGGAGGACCACGCCTACTATAGCCGCTGGTGGTTGGATGCCGGCAATGGTGAGAACTACGGCCAGATACTCATCGGTAGCCAAAGGAGTCGGCTGCTCCACTCCTTTGAGCAGGAGAGTGAAACCTGCTTGGCCTTACCCCTGCCTACGATCCAGATGCCGACGCTGCTTGCCCAGGCGCCAAGAACGAGGAGCTGCGCGGAGGCTGTTGCCGCCGGCGACCAGGGCCCAACGATAAACCAGGTCATGGCTGCCCTGGTGCTCGAGGTAGTGCGCAGGATCATCGAGGGCACCTGCCCCTGGATGCAGCTCTACCTGGATATGGAGGTCGGATCCCTGGTCCCTGTGCTGGCAACGCCGGAGGCTGTGGAAGGAGTCACTGGAATAAAAAAGAGGAAGCTTATCCATACCAAATCATGAAGGAGGTGCACCATGACCGCTGAGATCAAGGTGGTCATCTCCGTCAAGGACAGCAGAGGGTCGATAGGGCTTCAGTCTCCTGACTGCGATCCTATCTTCACCTCCCTTGAGGGAGACCTGGAAACAGCACTGGCCAGGGTGCCGGAACTGGTGCAGCAGGCCCAGGATAGGTGGGCAGAGAGTGCCCGGTACCCAAAGGCGGATTTGCCAAAACCGCCACCGCCGCGCCAGGCCCAATCAGGACAAACCCAGCGGCCAGCGCAGGCTCAAACACCGCAGCCAAGGATGTTCTAGCGCAAGTGGGCAAGACGGCGCTGGGGCTGGCCTCCCCGACGCTGAAAAGTTAGGCCGGAAAGGAGGTGATAAAGATGACAAGACGGAAAAAGGCGCAGGTCGAGGAAACGGCCGCCGAGGTCGAGGACCAGGAAACGGTTCTCGCCGATGGGGAGGATGCCAACTTGGAGACCGTGGATCAGGAAGAGGAGCTCACCGCAGAGAGCCTGGCCGAGGAGTTAGCTAATGCGGTAACGGTCACCATGGAGGTCCAGGTGAGGAAGCTCCGGGAAGCGATGGATCTCCTCGGGCCAGTTGTCCCGAAGAAGCCCACGCTGCCGGTACTGTCCTACATCCTCCTCAAAAACGGCCAGGCTATGGCCTGCGACCTGGAGACGGCAGTTGTGGTGGATCTCCCTGGGGTCGAGGGGCAGTGCATGGTCCCCTTCCGCTCAGTGCTCGAGCTCATCAAGTACATACCCGGCCACGAGATGTTGGCCATTGAGCAGAGCGGCAAGGAGCTGAACCTGTCCTGGTCTGAGGGGAAAGCATCTTACGAGACGCGTGAGCCCGATGAGTACCCACCGCTGCCCAAGCTCGATGCCAAGGTACAGGAGATCGTGGACGGAGACACGCTGGTCCCGGCGCTGCTCTCAATGGTGCGATACTGCGCTACCGGGACAGACAAGCCGGTGCTCAGCGGGGTGAGTGTGTTCCTCGGTGACAGCATAGAGATCGCTGCTGGCGACGGCTACAGGATGGCGTACAAAGTGCTCCCCATAGCCATCCCGCCGGCTGATAACCTCAAAACTGTCATCATCCCCGCCAAGACCATCGAACTCCTCGACCACCTCTGGTCCAAGGCCCCACGGAGCACCCAGGGCGTCAACTCCCTCATCGAGCTCGTCTCTTCGAGAGGGAAGATGCGACTGGCCTTTGGCGATAACAGGCTCGTCGCCAGGTTCGGGCCGGTCTTTGTGGGCTCCCAGCTCATAGGCGGCACTCCGCCCAACTTCAGGCAGCTCATACCCAGTGAGCCCCCGATGGAAGTACGGATTTACGCTCCCGACCTGGAGAGAGCGGTGCGCCGTGTCCGCAAGGTAGCCGAGGAGGGCGCGGGTACTGCCCGCTTTGCCTGGGAGGATGGCACCATGACGGTATCCGCCAAGGCCGAGGAGAAGGGTGAGGTTCAGGCAACCATACCGGTGGAAATCCAGGGAGAGCCAGGTAAGGTCGCCCTGAACGTGAAGTACCTCCTCGAGTACCTCAAGGGCAAAACGGGGCTGGTGACCATGAGTGTGAGTAGCCCCCAATCCCCCGTTCTCTTCCGCTACGGAGGAGCACCACTGGTTCTGATCATGCCCATGTTCGTCCAGTGGTAGCAAGTGGCCTCTCCACACTCGGGGCATCCGGCCAGGGTGCCCCGCAGTGGGCAGGTCACAATCATCTCAATTATCACAATTATCACCTAGAAAGGGGTGAAGAAATGCCAGGGATATCACTAAAGTCGTCCAAGTTCCCTCTGGGAGTGATGCTGTTCACCAGAGGGGTCAACGACAAGGCGGCTGAGGACAAAGTCTTTGCTGCCTTCGTCCTTGACAGCCTCAACCGCCACGGCCAGGAGGACTGGGGGGATCTCAGCGATGAGGACAAGAGAGAAAACGGGCTTTCCCTCAAGGAAGGATTCCGTCTGCTCTCTGCCTATGAGAAGGACGGGCTCCCCAAGATCTGGATACTCACCGAGGCCGACCGTAGCGCGACCACGGTGCTCTTTCCAGAAGAATACTAGGAAAGAGGTGAAAATGCTGAAGCAATGTGGAACCTGCAAACACGCTGCTAGCTTCGACTATGGCCCCAGCCCCAGCGGGCCAGAGGACGGCGTGAACTGCACATCCGAGGCAATGGCAAAGCACCTCGGCAAGCACCAGCTGGAGGAGTTAGCCGAATATGGCCACATGAACCTGTTCCGTACCGAGGTGCTGGGCACCGATGAAGACCCCTGCGAATGCCCTTGCTGGGAAGCAAAGGGATAGAAAGGGGGTGAAGTGGAAAAGGAAATAGAGAAGCAGATCGACGAGCTGGTGGGGGCCCTCACGGACCCCATCATTGTGTGGCCAGGCGGCTGGATGGATGCGGTCCCGGAGACCCTCAAGTCCGATATAACCATCTATCGCCTGGGGCAGCTGATGAAGGGAGAGGAGGGCGTGGCCACCTGGCCTGAGGTCTGCGCCTACCTCATGACCGTCACTCTGGAGCGCCCTGTCAGCTCGGAGTGGGTGCACATCTACATGTACGCCATGACCCAGTACAAGGGAGACAAGATGCCGGAGGATATCCGCCGCGATCATCTAGAGGCTGACGAGCTGCGCATGCTCACCGAGTTCAGGCAATGGCTCTGGAACGTCAAGGTGAAGAGGCGGCTGGAAAAGGGGAGGGCTGAGAGGAGGCAGGCCAGGGAAGAAGCTAAAGCTAGTGCGCCGAAGCAGATGGCTCTCGACCTGGTGCTCGAAGCTGAGTACGAACCCGTAGCTTCATAATCGAGGGCTATAGAGCAAGAGAGACCTAGATACTGTGGGGATCTAGGTCTCTCTTTTTGCCTTCCTCAGCCTCAAGCCCTCGTTAGCTTCAGCCCGAAGCTAAAAACGAGGATCTGAGATCAAAATCTGGGCGTTTTCTAGAGGTGGCCTGACCAACACAAGGTACCCCCGAACCAGCTAGTCAGCGATTTCCTCCGACAGGGTGATCACGGAATCCACGTCGCCGACCGCCAGCTCCCGCAGCAGCTCCTCCAGGATCACCCAGTCCCCGGGTTCAGGCAGCACGCCGATATTGGCCACAAACGGCAGGGTAGCCACCTTCTCACAATCCACCTGGAGAATCCCCACCACTAGGCCCTGCTCAGGAACTATGTCCCACGAGGGCCACCACCACAGGCCAGCCCAGCGAAGCGCGGAAACCAAAGCCTGATACGCCTGATCCTCCAGAGCATTGAGGTCTGCAACATAGTACCGCAGCTCCAAGTACTGGCCCAGAATGATGATCTCCTCACACCCAGCCTCGCAGTTCAGCACCACTTCTATTGGGTCCCCAGGCTGGGGAGGCTCCACCATCTCGACCAGACCAGTGATCCCCCCTACGATGACCTCGCCTTCCCCTAGCTGAGGTGTCGGTGTCACCAGCACGATAGTCGGCCCTAGCTGCCATTCTGCTGGTTCAGGTGTCGGCGTCGGAGTGGCCATTGTGATGCTGAACAGCGTTGGCATCGGGGTAACAAGCGTGACATCGAACGGCACTGACGTGGTTATGGGCACCGCCGTTGGCGTCGGAGTAACAAGCGTGACGTCGAACGGCACTGACGTGGTTATGGGCACCGCCGTTGGCGTCGGAGTAACAAGCGTGACGTCGAACGGCACTGACGTAGCTATAGGAAATAGCGTTGGCGTGTGAGCTGATGCAGTAGTAGGCGTAGGTGTGGGTGATGGTGCCATCTCCTCCCCACCACAGCCAATGGTGCCGATGATAAGCGCCAGCAGTAACAATGAGGCTAACACAGTCCCATGCTTTTTCATTCCTCCTCCTCATTCCCTATTTGCCTTCTCCAAGCTTGTTGCATCGGGAAGAGTATTGTAGCTCCCTGGTGAAGAAGTGTCAATATATATCTATTATTGTCTAAGTGTGCCTATTCACTCTTAGCATCATATGATTGCATCAAAATTGGGAAGGGGTGCTGAGAGTGGGTAGAAAGAAACCGAAAGAGAACGTGGAGCGAATATTCTTTACCTTTGCGGAGGCGCAGGAGTTTTTAGGTATTAGTCATCAGACGCTATACAAACTTATGGACGAGGGGCTACCTTCTCACAAGATAGGAAAGAAGCGGGTATTTTTGAAGGAAGACCTTATTCAATGGATTAAGGAACATTAGATGCCATTCTGCCGACTCATCCACCTATGCACTGCTCTTTCCGAATCCGTCTGGCTGGGCTATTGATCTGCTGAATGCTCGCCATGTGATTGCCAAATCAGAGCTTGGGGATTTCGTCCGAATAAAGGCGGGGTAGATGCCCGTGCGGAATGTAACTACAGTAATTGAAGCGAAGGTGAAATTGCTGGGAGCCAAACGAGCTACCAGCCTTTTCCTTTATGGAGCCAGCCTATATCCTAGCTGTGAGCGTCTACTCAGTTCGGGCTGAACAAATTGCACAATTGTTTCCCGATTGGACACAATGGTCTTCTGTGTGGTCGCGACCGGTGGTGGATTTGAACCACCTGACACCCTGATTGAAAGATTGGATAGTCTTTTTCGGCTCCAGAGCCCGTTTTTGAACCTGACAACCGCCAATTCGCTAGGGGCAGTCTGGGTGTCGCTTTTCAGGCTCTCTGGAGCCTATTATTGCGCTCTCTTACTAGAATTTGAAGATATGTGTGATGCGGGTGTCACGCTTCTGTTGCGCGGAAAATAGGAGCCAGAGATTACGGGCGCCGTGAGCCAGAAGAAGCCCCGACTCGTGCCGGGACTTCCTATTTGCCTCTATCGATCGACTGCTATTTCTGTTTATGGATAACGATGCTGCCGCCTCCAATCTCGGTGGCCGGGTCTGCATCATCTGCGGCCTCCATCATGTTGTCGTAGACTATGGTATCATCGTCGTCCTTGTCCCAGATCTTGATTCTGAACATGTCGACATCGGTGCTTGGTGTTAGCTTCTCGTCAATCGCGGAGAGCATAAAGCCGTAGTTGCCTTGACCGTTAATCGTGCCGGTACCCTTGTACATAGCCTTGTGACCTGCAATCACCAGCCAGTCATAGCTGTCAGAGCGGAAATTCAGGTCAGCGACTTTGAACTGGAACTCTGTCTGGCCTGTCGGGACAGTAGCGCCCTTCTTGTATCTGGACACGAACCCGAAGTTCGCCTTGCCCGTCAGCAACGGGTCAGGTGCATAGGCACCATCTGGTGAGTCGATCCACCCGCCCCCGGTCACGAATCCCGCACTTCCATCGTAGACAACGACGTACTGATACTCTGCTGACCCAACGCCGCCGTCATCGTCCTCGACAGTCAGTTTGACAGTATAGACACCGGGGGTATCGTAGGTGTGGCCGCCCGTCACATTGCCGCCCTCAGCAGTCTGAGTGACAGTTCCTGGCGACGTACTCGTATCCCCCCAGTCCCACTCAGCGGTGTGGGTATCGAGGAAGCCCGGGTCGGTGAAGTTTCCACCGGTGTTGATGAGCGTGTTCACCGGTACTGGGTCTAGCGGTGCAGTGATCGTGCCCACGGTTGGTGGAACATTGTGGACCGTCACAGAAGCTGTCGCAACACGGGTCAATCCATCATCGTCTGTCACTGTTAGAGTCACTGTATAGACTCCATTGTCGCCGTATGCGTGGGTTGGCGTTGAAGTCCCAGGGACAGTAGAACCATCTCCAAAGTCCCATTGATATGAGACAATAGTTCCATCTGGGTCATTAGAGCCGGAGGCATCGAAGGCTATCGGGGAACCCTCGTCGCCAAGGTACGGCCCATTTACATGAGCAAGCGGGAAGCTGAGCAGAGGCGTCTCTTCCTGCCCCGTTGACCTTACCAAGTAACCCTGAGCAGGGACGTTCTCTATCGGCACGCCGTCAGCCAACACCAGAACCGTTCCGTCTTCTCTCGTGACGCCAAGGATATATGTGTCCTCTGGGCTCGCACCCGCCTCTGGCACCACCGTTATCAGGTAGTCTCCCAATTTCATGTCGGAGAAGATTATGATGTCATCTAGGTCGCCATCATCGTCAAGATCAGTCTCATAGTATGTTGCCCCTGGAATCCCGCTGGCCTGCTTGCTAGTGGTCAAGCCGTCCGGATCTGTGATGACAATGTCAACGGGGCTTTCACTAAAGAAACCATTCAGGTACGGAATCGTGATCGTCCTTGTGATTGTCTCTTCTTCCACACCGGACTTTACGGTGTATTCCACCGTGTACGTTCCGCCTTCACGCGGATAACGATGCTCGACTCTCACCCAATCGTAGTAAGGGGGCTCATCATCGTAGTCAATGTCGATGTCATCAGGAGACGTGAGCGTTGAGCCATGTCCAGGGTTCAGCTCCCAACTTGTGGGAGTCACTCCGGTGAAAGGATAGAGCTCAAACTCAGTCTTCCAATAGTATTCCCATACCGGCCAGCCCAGTACGGGTCTAACCCTTGGAGACCACTCGATGTCTTTGAAGTATGGGTTCAGGGCAAGAAGACCGTCTCCCGCAATTGCGGCGTAGTCGTCCGGGGTGAAGCTTTCATCCATCTTGACGATTCGTATGCAGCCTTTGGCATTGGGCTCGTTCGAACCTACCATCATCGCCTCGGTTGTCACAACTGGCATACTGAGCGGGAAGGATGATAGCTCGTCATTGGCATCCATGAAAATGGGATTCTGTAACGGCCCGATGGCATCAGGAAGGAACGACTTACTGTAGTCATAGTAGCCGTGTTTATGTCCAGCGAAGTTACCGAGCACCCTTGTCTCGCTGTCAGCAATGTGAAGGCTGATGGCTGCCATGGCTCCGGGATTGAGAAGAAACGCAGTTGGATCCAGGGACACCGGAATGTGAGATAGCAGGACCGTGGGCGTTCCCTGAAAGCCCAACTGGTCTATGAGCCAGTTCTCAGTATCGTTAGACAAGGCACCGATGCCTTTGCCTGCTCCCAGTACACCTGGGTCTCTGGAATTCAAGTCCAGGAAGACTAGGTTGACGTCCCGCATGTTGACACTGAAGTTGTAGTACTGGGGATAAAGGACGGTATCATCCCAGCTCTGCTCCCAGTTGTCACCAAGATGGCTCTTGAGCCACTCAAACTGGTCACGGAAAGCCAACCAGAATATCTGCGGGAGTGGCTGGTTTGGGTCGATCGAGTCAGTGCAAGACCAGAGGTCGTGGTTTCCCAGCACCGGGACGTAAAACAAGTCCCCTTTGTTGTCGTCGGTGACAATGTTGAGTCTGTCCAGAATATGCTTTGCCGTCTCAAGTTCCGAGAGTTCGCCACTGTCGCTAATGTCCCCCAGGACTGCGACGAATCTGATGTCTTGCGTTTCCCTCAGATCTAGTATCTCATCTACCACCTTGTTCAGTCTCTGCGTGAGGTAGTAGTCTTGCTTTAGATTGCCATTCTCGTCTAGGGCCGATCTGGGGTCAATCCAGCCCTGTCCGCAGTAGTCTGGATAACCCCTCCCAATATGAAGGTCGGTTATGATGGCAAACGACCATTCTGTTTTAGTGCTAAAGCTCCAGCTATAATCTTCTTCCAGCGGATTACCGGCCTCGTCGGTAATATCCGTGCTCAGGGTGGCGGTATACGTGTGGTCGTATTCCAGATTGGCATAGGGGGTGAAGGTGGCGGTATAGATATCGGAGTCATAGGTTATAGTACCTGAGACATCACTGCCAGCTAGGGCAAAGCTCTCAGTAGTTATGGTTGAGCTATTCATAGCATCGTTGAATGTAGCCGTTATGGCGATATCAATCCTAACATCAACGGCGCCATCCTCCGGTGAGGTATTGGATACAGTGGGGGGGGTGGTATCAGCACCAAAAGCGTAGAGTCTTTGGTTTGTAGCGGCGTAGAGGGTGCCGTCACTGCCTAATGCCATGTCAGCCTCTGAGGCCCAAAATCCATAGAGAGCATGGCTCCAAACCTCGCTGCCATACTGATCGATAGCCTCCAATCCATTCGAAGCGAGTTGATAAAAGATTCCATTGGTGTCTATGGCTACTGAATTTGAGAAACTGCCGTAGCCACAAGGTTCTGGGTCTGTCTCCCATATGAGGTTACCCTCGCTATCTAAAGTGAAGAGAATAAATAGAGCTGTGCCCCAGGGGTTATATCCTATCCGCCAATATGATGTTCCGTCTAATCCTATAACGGGGGAGGGGAAAGAGCCACCGGCACAATAATGGGGAATATTATAAATCCAGACATCCTCTGCATCGGGTGAAATTCCGTATGAACTAGAACCTACTCTGAATAGTATTGTCCCATTCGCAGATACAGAAGGCTTTCCCACAGACGATGTAAAAGTTCTAGTCCATTTTAGACTGCCATCTGAATTAAAAGCATAGAGTGTATCGCGGTTGTAAAAACGTTCGACACAATAAATAGTCCCGTCATAACTAATTACTACGTCTACACCATTGGTTACACTACCTATACCACCGTAAGAGCCAGATGGCGAGGCAAGAAAATCGGGATTCTCGTACAGGACTCCGTCAAAGAGATCATAAATCCAGGAAACAGTACCATCAAAGTAAAAATTGAATAGTGCCAAATGCATATAATCACTAGGGAAAATACAGTATGCTACCAAATACAGTTTGTCATTAAAAATAACTGGCTCTGAACCGTTCAAATGATGTGGAAGCACATAATGCCACAGCTCATTGCCGTCTTGATCAATTGCAGATAGACCAATACAAGAGACGGCATAGACCATTCCGTTTGGACCTACGCATATAGCCGTTACATCGGGTAGCTCAAATCGCCACCGTAGAGTTCCATTTGGCTCTATACTATATATCCCTTCATCCCCCCTTCTTCCAACATAGATTATGTCTTCTTGGCCAACCACCACTCGAGAATCGTATACGCGGTCGGGATACTCAGGAAAGTCATATGTCCATTTAACATTATCTGTCTGTGGCCCAATATAAGGGCTTCTTCCCGTGTGCTGAGGGTCGTGCTGGAACATGGGCCAGGGGCTGTCAGCCCCTATTTCATAATTCTCAAACGGCTCCACCAGCGGATAATTGTCATTATCCCCGTCTATGGTGTAAGGAGGATCCCAGATTCCAGTTGAATCTATCTCTTCAGCACCTGGATATTTATCTTCATAGTCGCTCCAGTAGTTGCCGAGGAAGTTTGTGAACGTTTTGCCATTGTAAGTGTAGGTTATTTCTTCCGGAGAGTTCCAGGTGTTGATTGAGAGGTTAAAGCCATCGTAACAGGAAGCGTTTTTTGAGTTGTTCACGAAGTCATTGAAATAGAGCAGGTTGTTGTTACTACCTGGACCCTGGGGGTAACCAACGAAACATATGCCAGTGTGCTGATTTGAGTCTAGGTTATTGCCGGTAAGGGTATTGTAGCTTGAAGCCATCAAACGTATGGCACAGCTGTAATTCGAGTGTATGTTATTGTTTTTCAACTGGTTACCGCTTGATTCTATTAAGACTATGGTGTCGGGCACATTATTGTCCTTGATAGTGTTATTGTTTGACTTCCACAATTCTATGCCGCTGCCCGAGACATTCGTAATAGTTGAACTCTGTGTAGAAGCAAGCAGGACTCCCTGGCCCCTGTTCGTCAGGACTAGATCTTTAACGGTGATGTTGGCCGAGTTTACCACACCGACATAACCGGCATCAGTGGTCGAATCTATCACCCTATCTTCCTCACCCACCAAATAGTATATTGGCTTCCCATCCACCGTGTTTGAGGTGTCTATGTCGTTAGCAAATTCATTCTGTACCTCGAAATTGAATCGATTGTCGTGCATAGCATTATTTCTTAGGGTGCTATCGGTCGCTCCCCATAAAGCCAAGCCATAGTAGTTATCTGAAACGGTATTTCCGATCACAGTGTTATTGGCCGTTACCCACAAGCTTATGCCGACACTGTTATTCGACGCAATATTGTTTCTGATCACATTATTATTGCATCGAAAAATCTTAATTCCTTGATCTCCTGAGCCTGGGCCGCTGTTAATTGCCTTAAACCCTTCGACGGTGCAGTCATCGGCAGTCACAGTGACAGCACTGCCATTTCCAGCCGCATCCACCACTGGCATTCCTTCGCCTTTCAATATTACAGACTTGCTCACATCCACATTTTCGGTGTAGGTACCCGGATAAACGATAATAATATCCCCGGCACCGGCTGCATTTACTGCGTCTTGAATCTTGGTGAAATCGGCATCGGGGTAATCGGCAAGGTCATCATCAACGTAGATGGTCTTGGGGATGTCATAAAGAACGATCACACCCCTCTCCTCCAGTTGCGGTATATAAATGTTAAGGGAATCCTCACTTAACGGATTACCTCGAAGGTCAATCCCCTCTCCTTCACCAAGCCCCTCGTTCTCTTGTAGAGGACTGATGTTACTTATTCGATTGTTGCTAAGGCTAAGACAGATCGGGTCTCTTTCCCACCACCAACCCCATGGGGCACCAGCATGTCGAGGCCATTCTGGAATTCGTTCATAACTGCTAAGACCTGAAATAGGGTTTATTTCAGCTATCTGGTTCCCATCAAGGTAAAGGATCTTTAGCTCAGTGAGGTTTGCCAAAGCACCGACATCACTTATTTGGTTATTCTGCATTGAAAGCCCTGTTAGACCAATAAGACTTGAGACAGGGGATATATCAATTATCATGTTGTCATCAAGGTTGAGAAACTCCAGGTTTAACAAGCTTGAAATAGGCGAAATATCACTTATCTCATTGCCAGAAATGTCAAGCTCTTTAAGACTAATAAGTGCTGCGAGAGGAGAAATGTTAGTTATCTGATTATCATTGAGCCAAAGCTCCTGTAACTCAATTAGTCCGGAAAGGGCAGAAAAGTCATCGACTTTGTTCTCCGCAAGGTTGAGCGCTCGCAGGCTGTGAACGTGCACAAGAGGCGATATATCGTTTATCTCATTACTCTCTGCATAAAGCTGGTTCAGCTGATGAAGGCTTGCAAGCGGGGAAATGTCATTTACGTAATTATCCGCAATCCAAAGGCCAATAAGACTGGTAAGGCTTGAAAGAGATGATAAGTTATCGACTTTGTTGTCTCTAAGGTCAAGCCACCACAGTTCGGTGAAGTTACTAAGAGACGAGATATCACTTATCCGATTCTTCCCAAGGAAAAGTACCTGGATATTCGTGAGGCCTGTGATCGGAGAGATGTCGCTTATCTCGTTTTCGTCAAGCCAAAGCCGCTGCAGGTTGGTCAGCCCGGAAAGAGGAGAGATATCGCTTATCTGGTTACGATAAAGGTGAAGCCGACTGAGATTAGTGCAGTATTCCAGCCCGGTGAGGTCGGCGATGCCTCGAACCGAGGCATGAAGCTCAGTAAGCCCTTCAAGGTCAGATTGGTAAATATCTCCTTCAGGTTTTCCTATTGCGTCGCGAATGGCGGCTTCAAGATTCGGGTCAGGGAAGGTTACCACTTCGCCAGTTGTGGTGGTGAAGGTCATATTGGAGCCATACCTTGTTCCTTCGCTGTTCGAGGCACATGCTCTGAAGTGGTAGGTGGTGTCAGGGCTTAGACTGGATATGATGGCGCCAAATGGGCCTGCTGATGATATTGATAAAGGAGTGGTTGAGCTCCCATAGGATGCTGTTGTTCCATACTCAAACCATACCTGGCAATCGAGTCCTCCTGTGGAATCAAGGTTGCCCCACAGTGCTGCTGACGATGTGGTGATGCTGGATGCGCCTGTGGTTGTTACCTCTGGGGGATACGTCTGCTGGCTAACGGTTGGACCGAGGTACATATCAATGCCGGAGGGTAGGCGAGCCCAGCCACCTTTGCCATCCTCAAAATAGAAGAAGTAATAGTGGGTCCCACCAGCAATGAGGTTCTTCGGGCCATAACGATAGATGACCCACGAGTCTTCATAGAGGTAAGAACTCATGGTGTAAGCTATACCATCTATGATGACTTGTCTTACACTGGGGCTATCACCATCAGGGTCAAAATACGTGACGTAGTAATAGAAGTTGGTTGAAGGAGTACCACTTGCTGGATCAACATAGCCATTGGATAGCTGTGGCGGACTATTTGGTCCAATGACTTCTACCTCAATTGGACCAAATACTCCAGGCAAGCCTCCAGTCCTTGAATTCCTTTCATCATTCCAAGCTTCTGGTGCTCCTGAATTATCAGCTACATGGATTCCATACCAGTAGATGCCGGGAGATGTGGGAGTATCAGTTAAATAGTCAGAATAGGTAGTACCTGATACAGAAACTTGTTTTACTTCTTGCCAGTTAGAATCATCTGGACTTCCATTTTTATCGGTCGTTCTCCATAGCTCCACTCTGGCCAAACCAACATCATCTGAAACAGAGTAGTAGATTTTAACCGCTTCCCCTAAACTAATTGAACTTTGTGAAACGCTAACGGATGTAACCTTTGGATAAAAGTGCTTCCTTGCCTGTACAAGATAGTTTTTATAGCTTTCATCACCATTCCCACCACAAGCGGTTTTCTCCCAAGTACACCAAGGATTCCAGTCCTTGCCACTATTAGAAATTTCCTTTGCAGCATTTGCATTGTAATCTTGTTCAAATAGACGACATTTATCATATTGGGGATGATAATCTATGTTGATTTGCCAGAGCCCGATTGATCTGTCATTGTCTCCGCAAGCAGATGGGTTTCCTCCACTCTCTGCTTTGGCTACAGCATAAGCTGTGACCCTTACACTTTCACCAGTCTGCGTAACTGCACCTAAAGGGAAATTGCTTCTTACTACGTTTGCTAGTTCATCATTAGACAAGGGACTCCTATCCCAACATGAATGTGGACATGGCGTCACTTTGTCAAGACCATCTTCAACTGACCAGCCAGAATACAATCCTGGGCCAAAATCCACTTCCCACCAAATATAACCATCAGCACTTGACGGCCCACTAAGAACTATCCCTGTAGTTCCTGTTGGTGCATATCCAGGATAATCAGGATCTGTAATCTCGGGATAGCTAGTTCCTGGTCCAGTACGCACATTAAGATTTGTGATGACTTCAACGGTGTCGCCGATGACGAATGTCGCAGCACCGGCTGGCGTGAGAACAACGCCATACATGGCGACAACCATGATGCAAACCATCGTGATTCCGAACGTTTTCTTAATCACGTTCCTTCCTCTCACCGTTCACACTCCATACTCATGCGATCGCTTGCTGCCAACCATGCCTAGAAGGTAGGTATTCTATGGATGCCGTACTGCATAGTAGGCTACTACCGTGACGCAGCCTTTGTCAATACGCTTTTCTTCCCTTTTCCTACATTTTCTTCTGTCTTGCTCTCATAACCTCTATGGCGACACCAATATGCAACGAGACGTTTGACGTAGTTGAGGGAGCAAGTCCCCCTCGGTCAAATTGAACCAAACGCTAGAGTGTGTAATTGGGGCTCACAACCTGGCTAATACCGCCCGGGTTGCCTGCCATTCGCGAGGTGCCAAGCAAACGTGGCTTAACAAAAGCGAGGATTGTTCAGCAGTCGATTTCTGCTCCACGTACCAGCTTGATTTATGGAGGGATAATAGAGCAACAAAGGAGCGAAAATAGCTAGTACACGGCCATTCCGTTAAAACTGAAGTCCACGCGTGAAAAAGTGCGGACCTTTTTCTATGTGAAGCTAAGAGGTGCTAGGGAGCTAAATCTAGAAAAGGAATGTTTCAAACTGTGAAGACGCCACGGCCTGTACCGGATCCCATTTCTTACTCGGCCCAAAGTCTAACATCTTACCCAGACCGATTGCTGGGAGACAGGTCACTGAAGCAACATGGGTACAATTCCTGTACTAGATATCACGAAGGAATTGAGCGTGCATTCTCCAGCACTGAATTGAGCACATTTAGAGGCCCTAGCTCCTCCAATTGAGCCCGTCTGGGTGAGTACAGCTGCTCCGCTAATTCAAAGTGCCTTAGGGCTTGGTTTCGCCATGAGAAATTCTCGGCATATCCCAGCGCTCTTTCCGACATTTGCTCACTCAGGCTGGGATCGAGCAGCAATTCTCTAATGTCCAGAAGGAGCCTCTCGAGATCATTGTGGGCCAGCCCTCCTGCCATTTTGACCGTTTCACCAACTCCCTCCAAGTCCCGGCATGCAATGGTGGCGCCTGCTCCCAGAGCATGGGCCACAATGCCACTCTGAGTACACTCACTCGGCCAGTAAAAATAGACATCTAATGCCCTCAAGAGCACAGATAGAATTTCCCTCGGCAGATAGGTTTCGAAGAAGAACTGTCCAGGACAGTTGAATATTGCCTTCACTCCAGCTGCCCATTCTCTGTCAGTGGCATTGTCGGGTTCTCGCAGGTGCCCCGCGTAAAGGGCCGCGATCTTTTTTTCCGGCAGCATCCTCTGCAACTCATCACAAGCGATATTGATGAATCCGGTACCCTTGCTAGCAGTGACGAACCCTGTGCCGCCGATCACCGAGATATCAGGATCCAGCAGTACGCGTTCTTGGCGCAGTCTCTCCCTTATTGCCACATCAAGACCCAATTCAGAAAGCATATAGTCGTGTAGCCTCGCCTTCGCCTCGGCTTTGCTGAGGCTGGATATTTCTGGGTAAAGGTGAGTCCCGTGCCTTAACACATGCACTTTATCGGTGTGCTCAGGGAATGCCGCTGTCACTGCCTTGTAGACGCCGTTACTGAATACCGTGACTGCGTCTGTGTGGGGTAGAAGCATGCGGAGAAATGCATGTTCTTTCTGACGAAGGCCATAGACCGTTTCATCACTCTGGAAGTGGAGAGTGTGAAGTGTGACTACCTTGGGGTAGTTCAAGTCCCTTAGCATGCCAACGAACCGGGCACTGTCGGGCCAGATACCAAATTCGTGCTGGAACCATAGAACATGGTCACCTCCCGGCCTCAGGTACTTCAGTATTGAATTCGCACAGAAATCCGTGCGACTTGGTATGCAGTACCTAACAGGAATGTCGAGCGATCTGTAGCTGCTCAAAGGAACCCCGTAGTGGTCCAAGTTAAATGACAGGACGTCCCACGCACCATCTGGACATTCCTGTGTGACGAAATCTGTGTAGTCTGCTATACCACACATTATGGGTTTGTAGGGGGTGACAAATGAAATTGTCTTCACCCCAGTCATCGGCCTCGTGCGTATGGTTACCATTCTCCCCTCCCAACTAGCTTCGATATCAGTAGATTACGCGCTCCACAGCCACGAACAGAACTCGAGGCAGACTCGTATCCTGATACAGCTTATTTTGTCAATACGTCCGGGACATTACATTCATGGCAACGTCGGTCAGCTTTTAGTGCCCGCAACATTATGCTGCACCTTGCTAGACCTGATGCCACGAGCCATTTGGTAGCTTGTGGCTTCCCCCCAACAGCAAAACTGCTTACTATCTCCGCATTTCCTGCAAACCCCGAAATTCCTCTCATCTATTAACCAGTGATGAATACACTCCTTGCAATCATCATCATGAACTGTCTCGCGCTCATTCCCCATATCACCCCCCTTAAATAGATCTGAAAAACTGCTGCAAATGACTGCGATCGGTTATCTGTCATTACCGCAACGCTCACGGCAGTCTATCCATATTGCGGGTCGCGCGGAAACTGCGATCAAAGGATCTCAATGAGGACGATATCGAAGACTAGGTCCTTTCCCGCTCTAGGATGGTTGGCATCAAGTGTTACGCCCGAATCCGTGATGTCGGTCACTATCACCGGGTATACCTTGTCGGCTGCCTGATGAACATCCAGTTCGATACCAAGTTGCGGTGCGAAATCCTCTGGGAATATCTTCTGATCCACGACGACTACCATTTCCTCACGTCGGGGACCATATGCTTCGTGGGCTGGGACCCTGACTGTTCTCGATTCGCCTACTTCCATCCCTATGACAGTCTGTTCGATCGCTCGCAAAGGAACAGGAGGTATTAGTTCATTCCCACCTATTCGGAACCTCAGGGGTTCACTCCCGTAGGATGTTTCAAACACCGTGCCATCATTCAATGCGCCCGTGTAATTAACAGCAACAGTATCACCATGTTTTGCTTGTACCATCGTATCCTCCTTCGGCCTGAAGGCGAAGTAGCAACCGGGGATAGACCTATCCAAAGTCAATGGTCATTTCGCGAGGAAAAGGGAGGACTCGGGCACCATTCCCATCTGCCCGTTCTCATCGCGGTTCCGCGCGGCAGTGTTCTGCCAACGCTCTGGCTTACTGCTCAGTTGTCTACCGCCTTACAGGGGTGTAGCAGTCAGAGCAGTACACCGGTCGCCCATCTCGGGGCTCGAAGGGTATCTGGCAGTCTTTGCCGCACGAGGCGCAGACGGCGGGATGCATTTGCCTCTGCCGGTAGCCTCCGCCACCGTACCCACCACCGCGCTGTTGTTTTCTGGCTGCTCGGCAGTCAGGACAACGGCCAGGTTCATTGGTGAAGCCCTTGGAAGCGAAGAACTCTTGCTCGCCAGCGCCAAAGGTGAAATTCAAGCCGCAATCCGAGCAAGTCAGGGTTTTGTCCACGTACTCCATGGATGACCTCCTTTGCTAATAACCTGGTGTGAGTCTGATCATCCATGGCCTGGGGAATGACTGGGTAATAGAACAGGACGGGGAATAGCAAACTTCTAACAGGTCTCTAAAACCATGATACCACTCGATCAGAGTTTGTCAAGCTGACCAGTGTTGCGATAGGAAGTGGTTTTGGAGCACCGGCTGTCCCTATGTGCCTACTTGGCTTGCCTTCAGCTGAATATCTGGTAATCTAACTGGGAAAATGTAGGGCATATTGCGGCTACGCCATCCTGATTGCCACCCACCCCCAACTGACCCGGTATGCGGTATAGTACACTGGCTACTTAAAAGAGCCTTCCCGCCGTAACCGTTCGCGTGTTCCGCTCAATATCCGGCAATCTAATTGGAGAATTGTACGGTCTATTGCAGCTGTGCAATCCTCTGCTCCACAGAGGGGATACCAAGCGTTGGCTTTGGCTGTGGTTGATTAGCTAGGCGCTCTATAAGGATCTGATTCCGGAACACATTCCAACTACTTGTTGGACACTAGGCGCCTTGGGACTTCGCAAAAGAACCATCCGCGTCCTTGTGCTTTACCAGCAGTTTCAGGCCGTTCAAGCCAGTGATTACCACACTCTGTCCCCGCGTCGCCTCCCCGTCTATGATGACTGCCTTCCATAACTCGCCGCGCACCTTAACCACGCCTTCCGGTCTCAGGGGTGCAACCACTTCACCTTCAAGCCCTTCCATAGAACTGTAATTCGTCTCTCTACCGCTCAGCACTGGCCATAGCATCTTGTGGAGAAGCAGAACAATGGTGGCCAAAACAGCAGCTATGCCAATCAGAATACCTATGTGAAGGTGTACGTCGAGTATCCATAGTAATAGTATCACAAGTGCCACGATGGCTATTTCATCGGCGAGGAAGAGGAATAGTTTGAGGCAAGCTTTCCAGTTTATCTTCATGTCCGGCATCTATATTGACTGCATCCACTCAGCACTGTCAACAGCGTGGTGCATGGGGACATAGTCACGCTGAAGCCGCAGAGTCCCGCATAGTGTCTTCCTGCTTGTAATGGCTTAGGCGAGGCGCGCTTCCGCCTTTCAGATCCTTAATGGGACGTTTCATGTCTAACTGTGCAGGAGGCGGCTACGCCTATGAGTAGTAACAAAATGAGTGATTGTTATCCGGTGCGCTCATTACATTGGCTGGCCTGAGCACTCATGTGCTTCCTTTTTTCAGGCAAGCCATGCACGCCATAGTTAGTGCGTGTACTACACAGTGATAACCCCGATCGTTAGCTTCGTAGATGTATCCATACATTTCCCCATGACCAGTGCCCCAATCACCACTAGGATCACATTCAAGGCAACTAACTGACGGGTCATCACCGTCCAGTAGCTTAGATAGGATACTAACCCTTGCACATGGACCCCTTGGTTTGGCTTTCCTCGGGCCATTCGGCATCACGCGGCCCCATGCGACCACCTGAGGGTGTCCATTCGGCACTTTGTAGTGGTGAAGACGAAGATGTTTTTCCTTATGAGTATCGCTTCCACCAGCAGGCTCAAACATGACCCCACCGCTGATTGATCTTTGAGTATCTTTGGCCAAACGTGCCAGTAAGCCGTACAGCCCGTGTAACTCCATTTCAGTCCCCCTATTCGCAAGAGAGTTCACTGTCTACCCTGCAACGCCATGCCAGTCTGGCAATCACGACCGTTCCTCTTGAAGAGCAATTATATCATAAAGGGGTTATTTCCCTGAGTCGCATCCTTACGAGCTCCCCGAAGGTTATACATTCGTCAGTTTTGTGCAACCACGATTCGGCACATCACACGGGGCGCTATTTCGTGCAATTCGGGAGCTTGACAGGACCAAGTCAGTTACTTAAAGTGTCCATTACTGAATTGTGCCAATGTTGCTGACGACGCACACTGGATGGCGCCGCTGGAGGAATTGGGGTTTTCCCTGGGGTACCAGTTCTCACGCCTAGTCCCCAAAAACTGAAGGAAAATGAATGACCGTCAGATTGGGTAAAGAGAAGGAGACCATTCATGCAATCGATACTGACGCTGACGATGAACCCAAGCATAGATAAGAGTTCACGCGTGGATCATGTGGTTCCTGAGCGGAAGCTTCGGTGCAAATCTCCTCGATATGAGCCAGGTGGCGGCGGCATCAATGTCTCTCGGGCCATTCGTAAACTAGGCGGCAAGTCGGTGGCACTTTATCCTGCTGGAGGTCCCACTGGGCAGATGTTTCGGGATCTGCTCGAGCAAGAGGGACTCGATCATCATCCTATTCAGGTCGAGGGATGGACGCGTGAAAATCTCATAGTGTATGAAGAGGCCACCGACCAACAATTCCGTTTTGACATGCCGGGACCAATCCTTCAGGACAAGGAGTGGAACGAGTGCCTTACCGAGGTGTCCGAGATAGAGCCCAAACCGGACTATATCGTCGCCAGTGGGAGACTCCTACCTGGGGTGCCAAAGGACTTCTACGCTCGTGTGGCGCGTCTGGCGAGAGATCTTGGCGCAAGGATGATCGTGGATACCTCAGGGGAGACACTTTCTCCTGCCATCCGCGAAGGGGTTTTCCTTATCAAGCCCAACCTGCGCGAACTCAAAGAACTTGCGGAACACGAGATCGAAGACGAATCGCACCAAGAGGATTTGGCAAGGCAGATCGTTAATAGCGGACAGAGCGAGGCAGTCGTGATTTCCCTTGGGGCAGCAGGCGCCATGGTGATATCAAAAGAGGGATGTGAACACCTGAGGGCGCCCACTGTGCCCATCAAGAGCAAAGTAGGGGCTGGCGACAGCATGGTTGCGGGCATTGTCCTGAGCTTGGCCAGGGGCCTTCCGTTGAAAGAGGCTGTCCGCTTCGGTGTAGCAGCCAGTGCGGCGGCCGTGATGACACCGGGGACCGAGCTGTGTCGCCGGGAGGATGCCGAGCGGCTTTATGAGCGGATGAATTCAGGAGCAACCCCGTGATCTTTTGTTGGAGCGGAGAAGATCGAGCTCATTAGACAAAGAGTAAAGCCGCTCAAAGAGCTTCATTGGGAGCATGTGTATTTGACCTATTTTAGTGGAATGGTCAAAGAGATGCATGTTCCTCTACAAGGTGGAGAGACCCAGATTCTTTCTTAGGGATTGCACTTTCTGGCTGATTGTTGCCCGGCGCTCGCCTCCCCTTTCATCGAGCGATCTGCGACTTCAAACTGTAGAGCTCAGGTCGGGCGTGGCCAATTTCCGTCGTGATAATTGTCAGCTTACAGAGTACTGCAGTCTGCCAACTGGTGCACAATTACATCTTGACATCACTGCTGAAACGATTTCATTGGGATAGAATACTAATCGAGTTTAAGCCACCACGGCTCATTCTCGTAAACAGTAACAAAGGGGATGTCATTGATGAATTCAGCCGCGGGAGTATAGATGTTCGTAAAAAAGATAGGTGTACAAGGAATTGAAGCCGATAAATTCTGAACACCCATAAAATCGAATATTTCCTTTTTATGGTCCTCTACCCACTGCAACTTTCTTCTTAGCTTTGCCACATAACCACTTTTGGTGTGAAGGTAAGCTGTCTTTTCCTGGCGCATTTGAGTAATGCTAATACACTTGTTCACTAAGTGCTTCGCTTCTCCTACGATAAGCTTGTTCTGCCCTTTTCCAACGATAAGGATGTCTATTTCCCCGCATTCAGCACGCAAATCATGGCTCCCAACCTGCTCGATGTGGTACTGGGCAATATACCCCTGTTCAATGAGTTTTTTGTAGATGCGCTCTCTAACAAAGTAGTCAGAATATTTCTGTTTGAGCCGATCTATTAACTTCAAGGTTTCGGTATTTTCAAGTGACGGATCAGTCCCGTCCATGTAATCTGACCAAACATTGAAGAAGCAGCGGCCAATTATAGCAATAGATAGCAGATATACATGCTTAGCACCAACGTCTAGTCTCGGTAATGGCCGACGAATTAGCCGAAATTTCCTTCCAAACTCGAATGGATAAGCATCTTCCTGAAGAAGATCCTCCTTTGCAAACGACAAATTCCCAAGCACCGCCTGCAAAGTGACCATGGGAATCTGGGTTTCCTGATTTAGATACCTGAGGATTTCTTCTTCGAATGCCCAGTTACGAATTAGCTGCGTGCAAAGAGGAGGCAAACATAGCAAGACAAGCAATTTCTCGCTGAAAGCATGTCCAAATTCCATGCGGTGAGTCTCATCGATGGTTTGGAGAAACTCCACTGTATCAAACCCTAACTTATCAGTAGCTTTGGCAGCAAATCCTCCTATTATTTCTTCGAGAGAGCGGATCCAATCCTCAGCCGAAGGACCATCCAGACTCATATCGAAGTACATTTTGAGATGCCGCACATCATCCTCGCTCCAATGCAGTTCTATGTTATCCGAACGTTTCTGGTCTTCTTTCGTAAGCTCTAGTTGCCAGCCTTCGGGACCCACATTCACCTTTCCTCTTTTGTCCCACAAATAGACGTAGCTCTCTATCGCCCCGTTAGTCATGGCCAACTCGGTAGCAATCTCAGAAAGCCAAACTGGGCTATTCTCGTCTGTTACATATTCCTCGGCTCCTGAGTCTTGAACAATCACAATCTCCAGAACTCGCTCTAGCCCTTTAACCACAGTGCCGAGCACGAAGTTGGCGGCAGAATGAGCTCTTGCAGCATCGGGTATAGACCATCGGTTATCCCGATTGGCAAGTCCTTGTATTCTTTCCAGATCCTGACTGTATATTTGATCCAGTGTATTAAATACACTGAAGATTAAGCTATACCTTTCCCGACTGATAACGCCCTGATTTAGTTCGTGTTCCAGTTTCTCGCGTAAAGCGGCCAAAGCATTAAGACCCCCCTGCCCCTCTTGTGTGCCCTGTAGACTGGATTCTTTTATTAGCCGTCTGAGCAAGCTCGACTCTGTTGCAGGAAAGCGAGGATTTACCTTGCGTCTTTGAGTTATTTTAGACTTATCAAACCACGTGGCCAAAGAGGGTTTTGAGGCCTTTACGAAGTCCCTGCAGTTGACACAGCATTTCGAACCATCAAAATATCTTGTTGCAGACTTAGATAGAACTGTATTACATACAGGGCATAACGGTACGTAATCCATGATATCTCATATTATACAGGGTCCCTGGCCCATAACAATGATTCTTGGATTTGCCGAGTCGATGAGCTAAAGACCAGCTATTTTGGCAAAGACAAACCCGTGGGCACTACAAACGGCTCATTTGGCTCATTGTTAACCAAGTTTTTTGCATTGAGTCCCGGATGACCAAACGTTGCCGTAGTAGCTGCAACCCTAGGAGTACCTAACGCAACATTTTGACGAATCGTTACTCTTGCCATTTCATCCTGTGAACCTGCTACTCCAAAATGGGAATAGCGGGATTAGCTTGGAATATACGGGAATTAGGCAGCGCTCCAGAAGGACTTGGTTTTGGGTGGCTATACGATAGAATAAAACTAAGAAATGCTATTTGTCTATCATTATCGATAAAACTGCATTGACTTATAGCTAGATGGAAGCAATTACTCAATTGCTGTCAAATGAATAGACCAGCGGTTTGCCTATTACATAAAATTGTGGTACAAGATACTCTATGACGACATGTAGATGGAATTCATACAGTTCTTGGGCAGAAGCGTCTAAGTCAGATCGTTAAGGTGATGGTCAAGGTATACGAATTTCATACGTTCATCACCACCAATACCTGGGTGGGTTATAATGGGTGCCACAATAGCGCGAGAAGGGAGCAGCCTGCCGATGCATAGAGACTCGTCACAAGGATACAAGACCCTACTTGGTCGTATGTTTACTGGCGACGCTACGTCAATCCTAAAATCCAGTGTCATGGAGGAGCACAAGGGAAAAGTCCAGCTCATCTTCACTTCACCACCATTTCCACTGAATAGAAAGAAGAAATATGGGAATAGACAGGGCGATGACTACATGGAATGGCTGGCAAGCTGTGCGACCTTGTTCTGTAGCTACTTGACAGATACTGGTTCAATTGTCATCGAACTCGGTAACGCATGGGAGCCCAAAAGACCAGTCATGTCTACGCTCGCACTGCGATCACTTCTCGCCTTCTTGGATGAAGGTGATCTCTATCTATGCCAACAGTTCGTCTGCCATAATCCAGCTCGCCTTCCAAGCCCAGCGCAGTGGGTCAATGTTGAAAGGATACGGGTCAAGGATGCCTTCACACATGTTTGGTGGATGTCGCCTAACGACCGTCCCAAAGCTAACAACCGTCGTGTGCTCACGGAATACAGCACCTCGATGAAGCAATTACTACGTTCGAGAAAATATAGTGCGGGCAAGAGACCCTCGGAGCACAACATAGGCAGAGCCTCTTTTCTCAAAGACAACAATGGCGCAATCCCAGCCAATGTGCTCGTGCTGCCGAACACGAGGGCAAATGACTCTTACCAAGAATACTGCCGCCAGCATGGACTACCTATACACCCATCCCGCATGCCCCCTGGTGCTGCGGAATTCTTCATTAAACTTCTCACCGAACCGGGGGATTTAGTTTTGGATCCCTTTGCGGGAAGCAATACCACAGGAGCCGTAGCTGAACAATTAGGCCGCCGTTGGGTCTCTATAGAGATCGATGAAAGCTACGTGATGGGATCACAGTCCCGATTCATTTCATCTGACCACTCAGATCACCGAGCTGAAACCGGTTACAATCGGTGAAGCATAGAGGAGATCTTTGAACGAAGATCAACTAGGGCAGTTACGTAACCTCAAGAAGAAGCTTGAAGCAGACGAACGAACTCAAGAGGACACTTCATTCTCAGTCAATTCTTCTCGTCGGTCCTCTCAAATGGACACCTTGTTCAACAGACTTGCCAGCAAGAACGAGGGTATCGAATATAAGATTGATACTCACTGGGTGCCTGCACCACTTGGGCTGCTCGACGGTAAGCTGCTCAAATTTGCAGTCGCCATCGGCGTTGGTCCGAAAAAGTTGGCTGTGGGTCTGCCAAGGGTACCTGTTGGGATCTCCACTTGGCTCTCAGTCTCGGTGATGATATCACGATTGGTCTCCTCTCAAGAGCATGAAGTCCGTGGTCGTTCCATAAGACTTCCAACAACAATGCAATCGATACTAGTAGCTTGCAGAGAGCGATCAGTTAGAGATCTCTATCTATCGCAACGCATGGTCTTCACAGGCCAATCGTTTGTAGTCCAACAGTTTCCCATATTCAGGTTTCGCCGTGATGGCCGTATTCAACCTATTTCTTATGCAAAGCCCAACCTACTCTCGACGCCAGTGCTTTTCTATCACTTTGACAACATCGATTTCGGCGACTCGGATCTGAGTCTACTACGAGTCAGAAATGACTGGATCCTACCACCTATCAGACTGATATTGGCCGAAATGAGCGAATCAGACTCTCGTCTCAGCAAGACGATGCTTGAGCGTCTGGAGTATGTGCGTGGGGTTTTGGGAAAGCCAAGAACCAACGTTTTCTTCAACAGTTTTGATGATCAAATGCGTGATTACCTTAGCCAGAACAAGTATGAGCTTGTACATTTTAAACCTGACACCTGCGTAAATCCGAAGATGGTCGACGTCCCCACGACTACAAGCACGTTCTCCCGTTACTCTTGTCCGCAGGAAATATCGGTAGAAGTAGTGCATGATCATCTTGACATATCGAAATCTCTTCTTGAAGGTGCGCGTGCCCTGTTTAAAGTTGGCGAAGAAATACACACCCCGGAATGCCGTGCACTGCTCGCCAGATGGTGGAGTATTTGGAGGATCCTAAAGAATCTAGCGATACCTATTGAGTTGTATGAAAGATACCGCATGCGTGCGCAGGGTCGTGGCTCCCTCGAGAATGCAATCGGTCAGATACCCACTACCGCAGATCGAATTCACACCTCTGAAGGTAGATCGCTCCAAATGGTTGCGCCAGTGATATCGAACAGACTCAGAGCCATTTATGACAACGTTACAGTCTCATGCCCGAAGGCGGAACGGGTAATGTCGCTACTGGGCGAAGCCAAAGCACAAAGCCTACATGATACCCTGTTTGTCCTGAGCGAGAAGTCGCAAGTTGATGCATTGAGGGAGCACTTGTTATTCACGGACATCGATATCCTCAATAAGCATATACCAATAGTCCATCTATCACAATCTGTTGGCGTGGCGCGAACGATGGTGGTGCGTGATTGTATACTCTCAGGAGTGTGGGCTCCGTGGCAGGATTCTACGCTTATAGCTATCGGTGCGTCTAAGATTAGGGTCTTGATGTATCCCTACGAGGCACCCCTACTTCAGGCCAGACTTCAAGAGCATGTCAGGGAATGCGACCTTCTAGGACAATCCACTCCTGGAATCGACTACTACGCCCCGGTTTTTTTGCTAACACCGGAACAAGAGGGCGTTCTAGACGATGTCATCGAAGCAAAGAAGATGGGGGATGTCCAAACTCAGCCCCCCGATTGGCTCAGGAAGGATCCGGAACTGACCTTAGAAACGGTCGAACATGACGAAAGAACCCATGAGGACGAAAGATACTCTGAGGGACTTCTGGTAGCCCTTGATGATGGGTCAAGCTTCGTAGTCAGGCCCCACTCAGAGATGATGCTTATTACTGATGAGGGGATTGAAAACGTATTCGCGGATACTTTGGCAATTGGCGACACCATTGCGGTGATGAGAGGAGACGTAACTCATTCGATTTTCCAGTCTGTCCTCTCACATGTTAATCACCTCGTACGAGTTGATGATCGAGTTGTGGAGCTGTGGCGTAGTACGGTACGGAAAATATTGTTTGATCAAGATACAAGAGGTGCTCGGCCCTTGTCAGTTATCGTTCAGTCTCTACGCAATCTGGGCTGTACCCGGGTTGAACTTACTATTCGTCAATGGTTTAAGGGAACAACCATGGCGCCTCAGGACGTTGAGGACGTCCGAAGAATCCTCGATCTTGCCGGTGTTCAGAGGGCCGCGGAAGTCGCAAGAGTCGTCTCTCGCGAAATAGAGGTGATTCGTACCTTTAATCGACGGCTAGGACGAAGGATCAACGAGCAGATCAGGGCGTCCATTACCCGGGGCGCACAGCCTCCGAAGGAGCGTATCGACTTCGAGATCGACGAGGCAATCGAGGCCGTCGAATATAAGACGATCGTAGCTATAGATGTTTTTAACGGTGGTGGAGGATGATCACCAACAATCGGCAACAGGAAATCCAACTACTCGAAGGAATAAAAAAATCTGTCGAAGGACGTTTAACAGGTCAAAATGAAAGCGAGGTTGTTGATGGTGAGCCGGGCAGGCGGTTCTCTGTAGGTATTCTTAATGCTAACAAGCCTTCAGATCGAGCGCAAGGTACGATCCTCCGTCGTCCTGAGTCCATCGGTTTCTATGTGCGATTAGACAAAGATAAAGGCATTAGTGAATTTGAGTGCCAAATAAACCTTAGCCTCTATTATAGGATCAGAGCAACGTTCGAGGAACAGACGCGGGGCATGAGTGGTAGCCTTCCTGACAATGAGGAAATAGCGCCTATACCAAAGTACAGGCGTATTGACAAGACTATAGTTAATACGATTACTGTTCCGCAACAATCAGACCAACACATCGAAATCGATTGTGCAAACATTAATAGCTCAATCGAAATAGCTCTTCGCGATGCCCGGTATGAAATAGAGGCGGACGAAGAGTCATGGCCACGGCCAGGGTTCAGGCTGTATGGAAGGAATCTACAATCCGAGGGGGGATATATATCTGCGTTTCTGGGTGCTGATAGGAGTGAAATCCCAATCTGGAGCGTAGCTCTTCAGGCAGAAATGGTCAACTTCCCATCCCACCGACGACTCCTTATCCTATTAACCAATTTATCCGATCCATCCGAATTTGGAGTGGCCTGGCACTGTCCAGAAGTGTTCAACGCTCGAGTCAGGCTTCTGGGATTGCATGGCTGTTTTGCACCCGAAGCTTTTTCTCCAGTGCGCAACGACTATCGATACGACAGTCCGACGTGGGGAAAGGGCATCAACTCAGTTCTGGCTGTTGATAATGAATCAGGTCAGGCATGGACCGAGCATCTTCCCGTTTACCTACAGCCTCTCGTGCGTTCCCGAAGTGGGTTTGACTCTATAACGGATACCCAAGCTTTGGCTAATGACGGTAAACTAGAGCTTCTTAATCGCATTCAGAGTTGGCTGGAGGAGTATGAAGGAACGTGGGATACAAAGATAGGTGAAACTGACAGATCCAATGAGGTCCTTCAGACTATGCACGACGATCGACAGACCTTTAAAGCTGAGACCGAGCGTTTTCGTCGTGGCGTCGATGTCCTAAAAGAAGACGAGAGGCTACGGCGATCATTCCAACTTATGAATCGCACCTTCAGGTCATCTGGAATTAAGAATTGGAGACTATTCCAAATCTGCTTCGTTGTTAGTATGCTACCTTCCCTCTATGCTCGTGAGCACTATGAAGTTCAATGGGCAAAGGAGGAATGCGACGCGGTAGATGTACTGTGGTTTCCCACAGGAGGAGGCAAGACAGAGGCATTTATGGCAGTCGTAGTGACGGCACTATTTTACGATAGACTTCGAGGTAAATCACTTGGCGTTACGGCCTGGCTCCGCTACCCACTTCGGATGCTGAGTGTTCAGCAGTTGCAACGACTGATCAATATAGTAGTGGAAGCCGAAGAGATACGTTGTGAAGAGCCTGATATCAGATCCTATGGCGATCCATTTAGTGTTGGTTACTATGTTGGTGAACAGAATGCACCGAATGAGTTGACATTTCCTGGCAGGGGTCAAGATCTAATCGATAAACTATATGAGGAAAGCTGTCAGGGGGGGAGTGGGCTTGTACGCTATAGAGTCCTGTCCTATTGCCCCAAGTGCAAATCTGATTCAATCAAGGTTGAAGTAGATCGTGAGTTGATACGAATACGCCACATTTGCACTGACTGCGGCTTCTCTCCAAACCTATTCATTTCGGACTCTGAAATCTATCGGTATGCCCCTTCGATTCTCGTTGGCACGGTTGACAGGTTGGCAAGGGCGGGGCAAACAGACCGATTCTCCATTTTCTTCACTGGACCCACAGCGATATGCCCTAAGCACGGCTACGCTTCATTCGGAACATGTATCGAGTCAAAGCGTTGTGAGGAGAGACTTGCGCCTGTGGATAGTCTCAAAGATCCATCGTTAACCCTGCTCCTACAGGACGAGGTTCATCTCCTACGTGAAAGCCTTGGCACGTATGATTCGCACTATGAAGGCCTGATAGATGTATTGTCCCGTAGTTTTGGTACAGGAATTCCACCAAAGAGGATGGCGGCAACAGCAACGATAGAAGGTCTAGAACAGCACATCTATCACTTATACGTACGGAAAGGGCGCTGTTTTCCGGTCAGAGGTATGGGTGTAGACGACTCAGCATATGTTGAGATTGATCCACTAGGAATCCCTTCACGATTGTATGTGGGGATACTTCCTGCTGGACGCGACGCAGACGACGTGTCAAGAACTGTTGCGGAACATCTTTGCCAAATGGCCTTCGAAAGGTATAAGAATCACATTGATAATGCCAATTATGATTTCTTGCTAGTCTACGTAAATGAGAAGAACACAGCAAGTGACATAAGGGCTGATTGGCGGGATGAATTCACGGTTCAGGTGCTGACAGGTGATAAATCCCTAGATGAAGTCAGGCAGGTCATAGGTCGGGCTGAGTCAGACGGTGATCGATCGCACGATGAGCGACTACACGCTCTTATAGCTACTAGTGTTGTAAGCCATGGTGTGGATCTTGAGCGTCTAAACCAAATGGTGTTAGTCGGGATGCCTCGTTCTATAGCAGAGTACATACAGGCATCCAGCCGGTGTGGGCGAGCTCACGGCGGTATTGTATTCTCGGTTTTCCGCTGGCAGAATCGACGTAACGTCAGCATGTATGAGCACTTCTTGGAAACTCACGAACGGTTGTATCAACTAGTTCAACCCGTGCCAGTTAATAGGGTTTCATCTCCATCTATCGAAAGAACTGCAACCGGTCTACTCGCATCTGTTGTATACAACTTATTCGGCCCAAGGCTCTATGAAAATAGAAAAAGGCGACTTAACTCAGCCCATGCTGTGATTAAGGCGCTGTCAGAAAAGGATCTCCTAGCAAGCGAAATCGAAGAGGTGGTCTCTGAGGCATACTTCTCTGGTTTCAGTATGATGGAACAATACCGTCGACAGTTGCAGGACACGCTTCAGCGAATAATCAACAATCAAATTAGGCTGTTAAGCACCAAACCAGACTGGAGCTTTCACCGACGACTTGACCCGACACCAGTATCGAGCCTCCGGGAAGTCGGTGAACAGATCGACTTCGGAATGGACCCAAGAGATATGAGAACTGCTAGGCTATTGCAATCAGGCCAGAGGGGAGGCTGATTGTGCCAACTACTCGCTCTCGTTCGCAAGTTATTTTCAACCATCTCCCAGGTTCACTTCTCTATGATGAAGCGCGAAATCTACGTGGGATAGTCACAGATGTCAATGGGACTCTAGACTCATCTATCGATATCAATCGCCTTGCGGATCGAGTGCGCTTCGAGATTCAACGCTGGAGAGAGGGTGAGAACGGAGAGAGCGGCGAGGTAAATCCTGATGTGGGTGTTATACAACCATCGTATATCGATATAGTCAGGCCAGAGTCAGTGGAGTGGAAGATCTTCCCATACTACTTCAGATGTCGCCGTATTACAGAGTGTGGGATTTGGCAGTATCGCCAGGATTTGCTCGACAACGAGGGCCGCTGTCATCGTTGCACTGCCTCGCTGGAACAGACACCATTCGTTTGGGTCCATCACTGTGGCTACCTGACATCGCTGGCTCCTGGCAGAGATGCCCATTGCAAGCTTCATAGGGAAAGGTCTCTTTATCTATACGATACGGGTAAATTCACCACTTCCTCCTGGCGCTGTCGTGAATGCGGTCATCAGGCGCAAGTGGGATTCCTGCAATGTCCACAATGTAGATCTACCAATCCTAGACCCCAACCTATGCGATGGAATGACCCGGGCGTATATTCGAGCGTTACATTCCAAATGGTTAATCTCTATCAAGAAGACCGTCAGCGCCTTCTTGCGGCCGACAAACGGGATAGTGCCCTGGAAGCCCTTTTATCTGGTAAGTTAGCACCAGGCAGCAGTACAGTGCTCAGTCTTGCGGATCTGACCGGGGCTGTCTGCCCACAATGCGGTATAGCTGCCTCAAGTTCTGCCAGGTTTTGCGACCAATGTGGTGCGCAGCTGTCTATGAATGAGATCCAGTCTATGTCAGAGAGTGTACTCCCTTTTCCTGTAATAGACGACTTAGTTACCTATGCTCTCCTCTGGGATCTTGCTGGCACCTCATCTCTCGCATTCCAGGAGACCAAGGAGTCGATTAAGCGCTTCGGTATGGCAGACTTCATTCATCTCGAGCGATTCCCAGTTAGCCTCGTGGGGCTTGGCTACCGCAGGCAACGCTCAAAACGCCCTGCGACTCTCTGCCTTTTTCCGACGGGAGACGTTAAGAAGATGATAAGGGTCTTCACGAACTCCACTGAGGTCGAAGCTTGCGGAATCAGGTTGGATGCGCAATGTATCCTTAGCTGGCTGAACACGAATGGCCTGCTGGCAGGGGATATCGAAGTCAAACTAGACTCGCCACAGAGTGCATTCGTTGAATTGCACACTATCATGGACCATGAGCCAATCATACAGCAGATAGTGTTGGGACTCTTACATACGATCTCACATGCATTTATCATAGGGTTGTCGTGGTGCAGTGGGATGGATCTAGCCTCCTTCAGTGAAGTGCTGTTACCAGGTGCGTTAACGACCATTGTCCATGCTGGTGATACTTCACTTGGGGGTCTCAGTGCAGTGTTTACGCAGACACCTTTACAGCCGATAGAATTGGCAGCCAGCGATCTGTTTACGTGCCAATTGGATCCCAGTTGTACTGAGGATGATGGAGGAGCATGTGTAGCATGCCTACACTTGCCACTGGGCTGCGACAGGTGGAATTCTGCTTTAAGCCGGGCATACCTGTTTGGGGGTCTTACAAAGGAGAGCCATGCGATCAAACAAGGTTTCTGGTAAAGCTGCCTCTAATCCTCTCATAGAACTCGCAGGGATAGCCAGGGCAAACCCTTGGGTTAAACTTGATGAACTTACAAGAGTAGGCAGTAAACACACCCGATCGCTCATAGAACGACGAATCTGTAGCCTTATGGAATCTGTAGGTACGGATCGACAGTTCTCTCTCACTGAGGTCGTGCAGCTGCTAGTAGAAATGCCTTCTGATCGGGCTGATGTTGAGAAGCTACTGGTGGCTCCAGCCAATGTTATTGATTTCATACCACCAGGTCGGCGAGTCAGGCCAATTCAAGGGTATCTAGAGCAGATACTCAGGAACGCGCAGCGTGAGGTCTTACTAATGGCGCCTTTTTGGGACATGCCAACGCTTATTGATCTTCTGAGATGTGTCCCACGAAAGGGCACTGAGATTGAGTTGGTCCTACTGCTAGTACACATGGGCAAGAAATTGGTCAATATAGGGAGAATTAAGGACAGTATACAGTCGATATGGCCATCGACGCGGATTCGTATGTATGTTCACTTGGCAGATAAACGCGAAGCGTTAGACTACCCTCATGCGAAATGCCTAATCGTAGATAGGAGCCAAGGGTACCTGGGCTCGGCGAATTTCACTCAGCGGGGGATGCGAGGACACTTCGAGCTTGGTGTCTCTCTAGGATCTGGGGACTCTCAAACTCTTGGAATAATTCTTAAGCATTTATGGTCAAATAGCAATCTTTTTTCTCTCGCATGGGACAGCTCTGTCGTGAATTAAGCCCACATCTCACACATGAACCCGGCTCATTTTTTACACCAAGATAGCACTCTTGGCAGCATTATCCATATGCATAGTAGCGTATGTCTGGTGTATCGATATTAATAGAAACCTGATGTATTGAGTGAGCGTTCTCAAAGCAAGTCCTTCTGGAGCGCCCCAATTCGCGCCGTTTCCCAATAGTGGGCCCAGCATCCCCGTTTTGGAGCGACGCCCCTATGAATTGGGTGAGAGCACTCGACCAAGGATTAAGAACATGAGGTCTCTCCACTGAGGCACTGAACAGAACGTCAAATCGTTCAAATAATACCATCTGAATGATTCTCAATACTTAGAAGCCTGTTTACAAGGGATTTGCGAAATGAAGAAGAACCTGAACGTTAATTGTCACCAAATGAGAATAGGCAGTGTGTCAACTGTTATTAGGTTGTGAAGCGAGACTATTGAAAATGCTGCTAAAAGTATCACTGGCGTTTCTTCTGATTAACCTATCGTAGTCAGCTCTCACTCTTCGATCCATGTGATCAATGAACATAGAGTTCTTAAATACGTTTTTGTAATCGAGGAATCCATCATGGGAAGTAGTGTATTCGTCGATATCAGCATTTATATCGGGAGTTATTAGTCGCCACAGTCTTTCCAGTGCTCTAGAAAGTGTATCCCTTTGAACAGTAACATATTCTCTTGGGTTATCGATAATTTGATTTCCTAGATCATCCTTTCGTATAATCTCTGATAATGCATGGGCAAAATAAAAAATTGCTAGACCATAAGTCCTTATTTGTTCATTGTCCAATAAATTACCGTTATTTTTAACAACCTTATATAACATGTTTGCTAAATATATTTTTTCAGCCTTTATTCGCCTAGAAAATATTTTTGTGTATTCCTCGCCAAATAGCTTCTGTTTTAAATGAGTATTGTGCGGTTTCCCATAATAGACAGCTTCCATAAGCTGAGCAGCAAAATCCTTTTCAATAGTATCAAGATCCCCTTCTACACTTTCACCTTTCTTACGTATATATCCTACTTCATCTCCAAAAAGTTCATTAAACTCCCTTTGCAAACTTCGTTGGACAGAATCGTTTGCACGGAGATCTGCCATACTAATAGAGTTTTGATTATTAGCATAATACGTAATATCCCTAACAAGTGGCGAAGTAACATTCAAATTGATTATCTTAGTCAGGACGTAAAGATTATTGCTTAATCTATCCCTATTCTCATAAAAGCTAAGCATCGATTGGCAGCCGTTAACTACTGCGTAGTTGCTTATTCTTATGCAATGAGCATTTGGTTCCTCAAGAGTTCCACAGACTATAGTGATGCCATTGTGATATAAGAAAAATTTGCGGTGTTCAGAGTTGTTCAATATTGTCGCTTTAATTGATCTATTGACTCTAGTGTTGCCCACTCCATATCTAACATTTTTCAAGAACAAGGTTCTATCTTGGATACCTTTAAGTCTTACCAGTTCTTTAGCCCTTATCGCATAAACTTTCACAGCGATATCATCTAGAATAGTATAATGAATATTGCTAGTATTGGAGAGATTAAGCTCTATCAGTGGAGTCGATATTTCTTCATCTGCAAAGTAAGTATATTCCTGAAACAACTTTCCCGAATCATAACACTCTAAATTAGAAGCTCCAGATAAATATTCATTAGCATGCCTGTTGAATTTCTTGTTTGTTACAAAAACAGACACCAATTGAAAATGGATTTTATCAATGATCTCAGCCGTCTGAATCAAAGATTTCAACTCAAAACTCGCAGTGCTATTCAGCAAGTCTTGGACAGTCTCCTCTCTCTCAAACCAACGTCTAGCTCCAACAAAGTTCCTTATATCATTATCTCCTTGTCTTTGGTTATCTAATGGTGAAAACTTTGATTGAAAAAGATAAATAACTTCTTCATCATTATCAACATATATACCATCAATACCTTTGTCATTGGTGTGATCACACACGCTATCAATCGCATCTTGAGGTTCGATCCTGAAATAGTTTATCAGAAACCATATTAAAAACGCGGCGGAGTCTTCCCTACCTGCTATCGAATAACCAGAGACCTCCTGCCGCATTCTGTCACAGAAGTTATTGAATTCCATCTTCTTCCTGCCTCATCTAATCTGAATCGAATTCTACTACTTTCACATATCCTGTCAAGCTTCAGAACTCTACTTGGCTTGTTAAGCAAAATCGAGTTCACTTATTGAATGTCTGTAATTTAGCTCATATGTAACTTACAGCCATCATGTTCAAGCGAGCATTATTCTCAAATGACTTCGGTCAAGTCGTACACTGGGACACGGGCAGTGCGTCTAGGCGCTGTCTCTGACCACACTACTTCCTGCACCCTTTCCAAGACATCAGGGCGAATTAGCACCTCACCACGCTGGCTACATACCTCAGCAGGCACATTCTCCAAGATGATAATTCTTCCCCTATACTCCTGAGGGTGAGTGATCGTCTTCTCTTCTAGCTCGCCGCCGCACAGCGGACACTTCTTCATGGTTTGCCTCCCTTCCTGATCTTCCATTCCACCCATTCCTCGGCCTTTGGCTCATAGGCTGTTACCACCGCGACATTGGGTGGGTAGCGGCGCCGTTGCCGGAGTTGGAGTCGCCGGCGCCGTTTTTGTGGGGCTTCCATTTGCACCAAGAGCCGTCGGGGTTCTTGGAGGGACAGTAGACGCCGTACTGGCCGACTCGCGCTTTGCAGTGGATAGGGCACTGTGGAAGTGCTTGGGGATCGCTGGTGGTTGACTGTCAACGGCTCTCGTCTCCCCGTGTTCGCACTAAGCGCCATTATGTTTTCGCCTTCGACTTATCATCGCCCCGCTTGCTTCGCCCGTAAAGAGTGGAGTGAAGAAGCAAGAATCATCGTTGTCTGAAGCTAAAAACTATTACACACTGAAGCTAGATGCCCCCCCACCCCCCCCATTTTCAGCTTCGAGAATTGCGACCCGATGCACAATGTACCTTCACGCTTAAATTTGCAAGTCTCAGTACGAATGCTAAGCTAAAAATAAGACAAAAATCAAGTATTCGGGGAAGTGAGTTGTGCCGACACTTCAACAGAGAAGCATCTACAAGTCTGGCAAGAATAGCTTTGCCATTACCCTTCCCTTGGGCTGGGTGCGGTACTTAGGGCTCAAGGCTGGTGGTAAAGTCGAGGTCATAGCCAATGGCGAGCTTAGAATTTGACCGAAATCCAAAGTGTCAAAGAGGCTCTCGTGAAAAAAAACTAATCCGCGACAATAGTCAAGAGACGCGTGCGAAGAGTCAACGCCAGCGATAGTTTTAGACTAGAGGTAAGATGGAACCCTCACTTTTTTCCAACAACTTCTCCAGGGCCTTTTCCAACCTTCTAGATAAGACTGGCGTATCATGTTATCAGATGAGCCAGTACTCGGGACTTGATCAGTCATATCTTAGCCGCCTTAAGAGTGGTGAGAAGCGTAATCCCAGCCCTGAAACTGTAGTCAAAATCAGCCTTGCATTAGTTCACTGCAGCGAGAAAGTTACCATCCACGAAGTAGAGAGTCTTTTCAATTCGGTGGGCAGATCTCTCCTGATCAAGCACTGATTCACCCCCTGGCCTCCAATGCCACCGGTTTCTGTCGTTTTCTATACCTGTCCGGTAGACAAGCATGATATAATACGGGCAAGTAATCCGCCAGCTAGGTGGAGGAAAGGTGATACCCTGATTCGGTAAAAAAATCGGGGTGGTTTTCAAGAATCTAGCTACAAGAACATGCTGCTAAATTGCCGCTAGAATGCCCTGACTTTTAATCAGGGTGTCGTGGGTTCGAATCCCACACGGCTCACCAAACCACAATATATAGTGTTCGGTTAGCCAAGGAACACAACATATAGCTGGAATCGGCCCGGAAAGGCGGCCGATTTTTTATTGCCTTGTGATTCTGTCAACCTGATTTCATTCACTGGTGTCAACCTGATTTTCCGGAGGACGAAATGAATAACAATAGTCTAGACCTTGCCAGCCTTATCGAGGAATACAGGGTAACATGCCAGACCGAAGGCAAGAGCGTCAAAACCATTGAATGGTACGCTTGTTTTCTTGCCAGGTTTAGAGGATTCCTTGAAACACGCGGAATGCCCGCTGATGCAAGCCAGGTCGACAAAAACCATGTCAGAGCATTTATCCGATACCTCCAGACCGAAGCACGGGTACCTCGTTCCGATACTCTCCTATCGCCTGCCACAATCCAGGGCTACGTACGAACCCTCAAGTCGTTCTTCTCCTGGCTGGAGCGAGAAGACTACATCGCAACCAATCCAATGACCAAGATACCTATCCCGAAGGCGCCATTCAAGGTTGTCAGCAGCTTTGCCACCGAAGATCTGGGCAAGCTGATCGAGATTTGCGAGAAGTCGAGTTGTAGCGGGTATCGCAATCTCACGATCCTGCTCCTCATGCTCGATTCCGGACTGAGAGTCTCGGAGGTGACAGGCGTCGATCTGGCAAACGTGAATCTTGCTGAGGGATACATAAAGATCACCACGGCCAAAGGAGGCAAAGAACGGATCGTTCCCATCGGAAGCCTGGTTCAGAAGTCGCTTTGGAAATACATGAACTGCTTCAGGCCGCAGCCGCTGGCCCAGACAGTGACCAAGCTTTTTCTCAGTGACAGAGGACTTCCGCTGACCAAGAACGGTATTCAGCAGATGCTCAGGCGATATGGCAAGAGAGCTGGTCTAACCGGAGTCCGATGCTCTCCCCATACTTTTCGCCACACCTTTGCCAAGAATTACCTTCTTAATGGCGGCGATATCTTCAGTCTGCAGAAGATCCTGGGGCACTCCAGCCTGGCTTCAGTGCGGATGTACCTGAACCTATTTGCCACGGATATCAAGAAGCAACACGAGCGTTTCTCGCCAGTGGATAACTTGGTGCAGACTCTGAGTAGGTACACCCTGATTGGCTCACGAGGCTTCAAAAACAAACAGAAAGGGAATTGAGCCCTAAGACGACCATGAGCAGCACCCATGGCACAAATTGCGACGGTCAAATAGACGGGCAGTCAGTCAAGTGGTCAAGTCGGTATTGAGATTCTATAGCAATGACCGATATCTAGCAAAGGAGGGATGAGATGAAACCGATAACCCTAAACATCAAGAGCAAGGTGGTCAAGCTATTCCTCGGAGGGTATTCCTATGACGAGATCGCCCAGCAAGTGGGAATCGCCAAGGGGTCGGTGGTAAACATCATAGGTGAATTCAGAGAGGGCAACCTACCTCTGCCACCGGGCATGGGTGAGTACGTCGATGTGCTGCGCCAGCTGGCCGTTGACCTGAAGAAGCATAACACCAGCATCGCCCAGTTGAAAATCTACCTTAAGCTTCACGTCAAGCTGCAGGACATGGGGGTCGATAGCGACGAAGTGGAACAGTGGCTCGACATATGCGGGGATATCGCCTCTCCGATAGCCTCCATGCCTGTCTATTGCGCTACCAAGGCGGGAATCCATATGTTTAGCGTATCCCTGAGGCACCAGTTGAAAGATACTCCTGTAAAAGTCTTCGAAATAGTGCCGCCTGCGGTTGACACGGAACTGGGCAAGGGGACCACCGATGGTTCGGAACAGGAATACAGGGGCATCCTGCCATCTGAAGTCGCCGCAGCGACCCTGAAAGCCCTCAAGAACGACGAATACGAGGTAGTTATCGGCGAGGCAAAGGGCCTCGTAGAGGGCTCGAGGAAGGACTTCGAGAAGGCCTTTCAAGAACTCAACAGCTGGTGACGCCAGCGGTGCTGGCGCTATTACCTGAAATGCATTAACCCGGTTACAGCGTGTTCAAGCTTATCAGCCCAACGGGCACGGACTGATGTTGTCACGATAGGCAGCCACAAATAGTATTGGTACGAGGCGTCCACCAACAATCGTCCAGATCGTTTGGCCTAGGTAACAAAAAGTTGTTTTGTTTCTTAAATCTTCATTCAAACTATATTAAGGGACGGATTATTATCCCTTGACTTCATAAGATCCATGGTTCAGAATTTGGGGAACACGCGGTTATTAGTAATAAGAACTACCGCAAAATGAAAATCTAGGGGAGGCAAGAAATGAATACAATTGAAAGGGCGTTAATGCATGCTTTGTTTGCCCACCTGCATCACAACATTGATCAGGCGGTCGATTTTAGGGCGCTCGAAGAGCTAAACCGGAAAGTCAGTCAGAAGTGGCCAGGAGCATTGACTATAGGGCCAGGAGATGATGCTGCCGTCTTCCAGATGCCTGGGATTGAAGGGTATTTTGTGGCGAAACAAGAAAGCCATTGCTCTCCCTGTGTACCCAGGCCTTATGATGCTGCTGCAACTGGAGCTGGCGGTGCCATGCGAGATGTCACTGCCATGGGAGGCAGGCCTATTTTCCTCCTAGATTTCATAGGAACCAGACCATTAGAAGAGGAAGTGTTAGTAGGACCTTGCGGTTTCGCGGGCAAATGCACCTGTGGGAAATGCAAAGTAATGACCAGCCAAGAAAGGCTTAATCTGATGGTTCAGGGTGTAAGAGACATGTGTGCCGCTATGGATGTTTTCGTTATTGGAGGGGGCCTTTCAACCTCTTTTACTGACATTGTCCCAGCAGTAGTGGTGGCGGTAATTGGCAAGTTAGTTACTGAAGAACCGCTTACTAAACCAGCCAAAGTAGCCGGAGATAAGATTATTCTTATTGGCGAAACCGCCAATGACGGGAACGATACCCTATTTAGAGCGGGATTAGTCCCAGAGATGCGGCCAGCTGTAGCTCTCTTTGAGGAAGAAAGGACGACTTTGGAAGCCAGTTTAGCTGCCTTTCAGACAGGCAAAATTCATACGTGTTCTGATCTGGGAGCGGCCGGTATCGGAGCAGCCGTCTGCGAATCAGCCAGATACGGTGGTTTCGGAGCAAAAGTCGATTTATCGGCGGTTCCAGTTAAAGTGGAGGGGCTTACTGCGGAGGAAATCCTCATTTGCGAGACTCAAGCCAGGATGGTTCTTCAAGTTTCTTCAGCCGATGCCGATGAGATAATGGCGGCTATTCAATCCAAAAACGGAATTGCTGCCATGATCGGTGAGATTACTAATGACTATAAGCAAGTGTTCGAATACAGGGGGGAAACCATAGCCACTATCCCCAATAAGCCCTCTAAGGAAGTTTTGGAGAGCCTGAAAGGAGGAGATTAATCATGCCACGGGAGTATAGTCAGGCAGGGGTGGACTATACAAAGATTGAGCCCTTCAAACAGGCAATGCAGGCAACAGGTAAGCGTACTCTGAATTTTCCTAACCGACGGGGGGTCTATATTAACGAAGAGGCAGGCGATATCTTTGAGTATCGCGGCCCGCACAAACCATTATGGCACATGATTCAAGAAGGTCTTGGAAACAAAAACTGGATCGCTGAATGGATGTATCAGCACGCCGGTACGGGAAGAACATATTACGAAGGTATCGGCATAGATACTGCCCTTATGGCAGTAGTTGATGTGATCCGTCGAGGTGCACTTCCTGTTGCCTATACCGACGAAGTGGCAGCTGGGGATAGCGATTGGTTTAAAGACGAGTCTCGCGCTCAAACACTGGCTGAAAGCTTTTATCAAGCCTGTGAAATGTGCGGAATGGCATTGCTAGGTGGAGAATCACCTGCGCTCCGCTATCTAGTTAAAGCTGAATCGCCTGTAAGAAGCGCCCCTTCTCTAAGTGGAAGTGTAATCGGTATCATTGCCCCACCTGAAAGACTAATCACTGGCCGTGAGCTTCAAGTAGGGGATCACATTATTGGTGTAACCTCGTCTGGTCTTCATGCTAATGGGATCTCTTTAGTGATCAAAAGAGCCTTGACTTTGAAAGACCAATTCCTCCATATGCTTCCTAATGGCCAGACTCTGGGAGAGGAGGCTCTCATTCCAACCCGTTCCTACGTGGCGCTCGTTGAAGCCTTGCTTGAAGCCGGAATCCACATTCATGCGTTGCTTCCGGGCACTGGTGACGGAGTCGGCAAGATTGCCTTTGACAAGCGGCCGTTCACCTACCGGATTCGGCGCTGGGTAGAGGTTCCGCCACTTTTCCAGTTCATGCGAGAGCTTGGCGTGACTTTAGAAGATTGCCTCAAAACTTTCAATTGGGGGATTGGCTTTTACATATTTGTTCCTGAAGAGGGAGTTGAACACATTTTGGAAATCGGTCAAGAAGTGGGGTATGAGCTTTGTGACCTTGGTGAGGTCGAAGAGGGAGAACGATGTACGGTTTTCGAGCCTGAAAGAATCACTCTTCCGCCACCGGGTGAGTGAGTTATTGATGCTGATTTCTAATCAGGGTATCAGTGGTTCGAATCCACCACCGGTCGCGACCACATAGAAAGTAAAGCAATTCGTCCAACAATCCTCGCAAATGTTGCATCTGAGGCGGCTGCTGTACTTGGGTTGGAGGTATTGCCTCCGCTGCGAGTCACAGGATAGCGTCTCGTGTACTCCTCACAAACTGGTTGACTTATTGAATTTCTGGGGTTTGACCAACCGATGTCAAGATGTTAGACTCTGGTTATCCTGCATTATCTCGAAGTGTAGTTGGACGGTGTACGCAGGGATATCAAACGGGGCACGACAAGCGGAGGTGGCGATGGAGCAAATAAGGGTGCTGCTAGCAGATAACAAAGAGCTTTTCCGTGAGGGGCTGGTCAAGCTCTTGGAGAGCCAATCTCACATCGAGGTCGTTTGCCAGTGTGACAACGGCTCAAAGGCAATAGAGAAAGCCAAAGAGACTGAGCCTGACGTGGTCCTAATGGATATCGACATGCCAGAACGCGATAGTATCGAAGCACTTAAATGTATTAACGAGTCACTACCGAGCACAAAGGTCGCGATGCTCACCGATTCCGAGGATGAGGAGAAGTTTTTCTCGGCTATAAAGGCGGGAGCTAGAGGATACCTCCTCAAGAATATAGGTGTTGACATCCTCGTGAAATCTATTGACCTGGTCGCAGAAGGCGAGATCATCGTTTCCCCTCCCTTAGCTGAGAAGCTTATGAATGAGTTCGCGTCGATGAAGGAGGAAAAGGAGGCAAGAGAGGCTGAAAGCGAGACCGATCTATCTGAGAGGGAGGTCGAGATTCTGAAGCTTGTGCCCGGAGGAGCCACCAACAAAGAGATCGCACAGAAGTTGATTATTGCCCAGAATACTGTGAAAGTTCACATGAAAAACATCTTGGAGAAACTACAGCTGCGCAATAAGCAACAGGCTGCAGCCTACGCAGTCAAGCGGGGATTGGTGCCCGAGATAGAAGATGAGGAGGAGAAAACAGACTAGACCAAATTGATGTAATATCTCGGCGTCAACACCAAAAGGGTTATCGCACGATAACCCTTTTTCTTTGCTGTAATAATGATGTCGTGGTATTCACTTACGGGTTGGTAGGAGGTAGCATGGTCAACTGTGGGAGTTGGCAAATGGCGAAAAAGCAGCGTAAGAAGGAGCGGAGGTCTCAGTACCACAAGGAGTTCAAGAGAGGCGGAAAGTCTGACAAGGCCAAAAGAAGGATCGGCAGCAGGAAGGGGAAAAAATTTAAGCTCTAGACGGGGTGCATATTTTGTCCAAAGGTGTTCGAACCAAGAGAAAGAAAAAGTGGAAGCAACCGCGACACCATATTGCAGCATCGACATCGGACGATGCGACAGAGACCAACCGTTGGCCGTTCAGCGTAGTCAAACCTCAAATGGGCAAGGGAGCGGTAATCCCATGCGAAGTCTTTGTAACAGCCCGTGTGCAACAATGTTTTGACACAATTATGCGCCAGCTTGAGGAGTGGACACTATGGGATCCAATGATTTTGGATGTAAGGCCAGTATCCCGCGCCAGAGGGCAGACCGGCTCAACAAGCCATCTGACTTTCAATCTTGGGGGACAAAGATTTGAAACTCTCGCCATGATCTGCCTGTGTGATCCTCCCAGGACAATAGCTTGGGTAAGCAATGACAGGGTCAGCATTACAGAGGAGTGGCGGCTGAAATCAGAATCGAATGGCACGTTGGTGAACTTTGCCCTGCACTACACTTTTTCTGGTGTCATTGGTGGCCTTAGGGGCAAACTTGTGCGGCGGAAAAAGGTAGAGCGAACAGTTCATCAGACGGTTAACCGACTTAAGGCGGTTGCTGAGAGCAAGGACGAATGAAACGAAAGTTCAGCGGGCGAGGCGTGATAACGAGATCAGCTACAGCGCGAGGAAGGCGTGGCAGAGAGGGAAGACGCCCCAACATCAACCCGCTCTGTTCCAAGTGCGTTCGAAGCTGCAAACAGAGTTCGAAAGTTATTGTTTGCGTCTGTCCCAGGTTTTCTCCAGCAGACGCGCAGGAAGAGGAGTGAAACCGTGAGCGGAGACGTCCGGTTTGAGAAGGTCACAATTAAAGGTGATACACCAAGAGAAAACAGGGACGGCGTTGCTGTTATCAGAGGTGGGCGTTGTGTAGCTGTACTGCCTGAGGCTGCGAGGTTGGACCGTGCGCTGAGTCAGCCCCTGGAGGACATTGAGTATATTGCTAACAATCTGGGGCAAGTGTTAGGCAGGGAGCCGACCCACAACGAACGGGAGTTCTGGAGGGCGGTCCTTGATTTCCGACGGAGCCAGAGTCAGAGGAGCTGAGGAAAGAAAGGCACATCAGCAATCTATCTATCGAGGCGGCGAGTTGAGCGAAGACAAGGTGTACTGGCTGATAGGTCAGGGAAAGCCATGATAAGCACTACTCGGATGGCAGCTGGTGGCTGCTACCCGCAACGGTGGCGCAAGTACATATGTAGGTTGGAGGATCAGATATGATGGGCATCACTTCAAAGGCAACAGCGATGTTGAAGAAGAAGCTGCTAGAGAGTTGCTTTGAGGCGGGGATAGGTTTCAGGATGCTTGTGGCGAAGAATGAGTGCGGAGAGAAAACCCTCGTCATTAAACCGGATAGGGCGCGGGAGGGTGACGAAGTCCTGGAGCTAGATGGAGTCAGAATATTTATCGATCGTGCCAGCGCGGCTCAGGCCGCAGGTCGCGAGCTTGATTGCGTGGATGATCGCCGGAGCAGCTTTCTTCTCAGGTGATAACAGTGGCAAGCGGAGCGGGTTGTGCTGTGCTAGGTGTAGGCCAGCCGCCGGTCGGGAGAAAAGCCCAACCTGTTTGTGAGGCAATTTGAAACTGTTCATCGTTGATAAGAAGGTAGGAGGTGCAAGATGGTGACCGTGACAGAAGATGCCAAGGAGGAGCTACGAACGCTACTATCGTTAGCTAACGTCGATGACCCCGAGGTTGGCTTAAGAGTGGTGCAAGAGGCACCAGGGCGGATTGAGTTGGTGCTGGACAAAGAGCAGCAAGGCGATCAGGTGGTGGAACACAAGGGGGCTAAAGTTCTACTAGTAGGTGAAGAAATGGCCGTAGCCCTTCAGTCAGTGACGTTCGACTGCGAGGATGGTCCTGAGGGCCGCTGTCTGGTTGTGCTCAAAGAGTAGTCCGGGGGTTAGCGTGCAAACTTCCATACTGGACCGGAGACATCGTTGCCACGGATCGACGCAGCCTGCCCATCAAGAGCACAGGTTATCCCCCGGCTTTGTAGATCCCATCGGGGCGAGCGAGGCCACAACCCTCAACACGCTCGCGGCGCTCGAGCGGAGCGACAAGCGGCAAGGATAGTGAGATATGAGTGCAGTTTCGCGAAACACCCGAGAAATCGAGCAAGGCCTTCTCGACGAGGGCAGGCTAGGTCTCACTCGCAGCCAATGCGCGGGCGATGAGACCGGGCTAGAGGCGCAGTCACCCGAGGCTGAGCCTGCGCGTCAGCAAAACGAACTCATCGAAGACACACTAGGGCTGTACCTCCGGGAATGTGGAGAAACCAGGTTGCTGAGTGCTGAGGAGGAAAGGCTGCTTGGCAGCCAGATAGCACAAGGTAAACGCCTCACCAAGCTGGAGCAAGAATGGGTTGCCAAATTTGATTGTGAGCCCTCGGCTACTGACCTATTGATAACTCTGGCGGAACGCTTCTGCAGTGTTCGTTCGGTGTTTGAAGAACTTTGCAGTTATCTCGAGTTGGCGCCCACAGATAGCCTAGAGCGCAAGGCGCGGCATGAGGCACTACTCGAGGCGACATACGGCCGCATCGATCCAGAATTAGTCAGCGCCATAGCTAAGGCTACAGGTTCAAGTCAAGGTCAAACAGTGCGGGTCTTGACTCAATTGTCCCTCGATAGTCGGCTAATACCCTGGCACATGCTGGGGGAAGCAGGCCAGGCATGTTCCGTGGTTGAGTTTGAGAGGGTGCTGCACGCACCAGAATTCCGTGCCCATCTGGAGAAGTGCTACTGCGAAATGGCCGCGCACTTTGAGCAAATAACACAACGGGCGCGCCAAGCAGCTGAGCACCTAGTCCAGGCCAACTTGCGCCTCGTAATCAGCGTGGCCAGGAAATACAGAGCACCAGGCATGTCTTTCCTCGATCTGATTCAGGAAGGCAATATCGGGCTGATTAGGGCAGCGCATAAGTACGACCACCGGAGGGAACTCAGGTTCAGCACCTACGCCGTTTGGTGGATTCGGCAGACAATTACCCGGGCCATGACCGAACAGTCACGCGCCTTGCGCCTCCCGGTACACTTAGTGGGGACCCTGAGTAAGCTAGATCGGGTGAGGCGCTGGTTGAGCCAAGAGTACGGCCGCGACCCAACCAAGGACGAGTTAGCCTCGCAGATGGGAGTCTCATTCGAGAAGGTGGACAGGCTGCTGAGGGTCGCTTCCTGGGAGCCCATCTCGCTGGACATGCCGGTGGGGGAAGATCGAGAAGGAGCCAAGCTTGGCGACCTTGTCCAGGATCAGACGATGCCGTCACCGGAAGCTCAGGTGATCAAGGCTACGCTCAAGGAGCAGGTCAGGAAGGCTCTAGCATCTCTGCGACCGCAGGAACGTCGTGTCATCGAGCTCAGGTTTGGTCTCGAGGATGGTCGCAACCGTACGCTCGAGGAAGTCGGGAATCATTTCGGTGTTACCAGGGAACGGGCACGCCAGATTGAAGCTAGCGCGCTGAAGAAGCTGCGCCATCCGAGCCGCAGCCGGATGTTGAAGGATTACATTGAATAGTCTGGGGCAACGGACTGAGAGTCAAGGAGACGGGAGACCCCGCCAGCAGAAGTGCTTACAAAGTCGCCGTTGCTAAAGGTGAACGTAGGGCCCAGATGTGCGAGCAAGGGGATTGTCTCCAAGGTGGTGAATGACAGGCGAGGAGAAGGAGGCAAGGAGTGATAACCGTCACTGAACGTGCTAAAGAAGAGCTGAAAGGGTCTGGTCAGCAAATGTCGGTGACCCCGAGGTGGGCTTTAGGCTGACGCCTGTTGCAATTGGCGAGTATCATTTGGTGCCGGACAGAGAGAAGGAAGGTGACCACGTGGTGGAGCACGAGGGGGCGAAGGTTCTGTTGGTAGATGAAAAGCTAGCCAGAATCCTGGAGGGAGTGACAGTCGATTACCGTGAGACTGCTACCGGGCCATGCCTAGTTGTGTCCGACAGGTAGCTTGAAGTCATCGTATAAACTCCACATTAAGCTCACACTATGCGGAGATTGGAGACATGGGCAAGAAGGGAAAGCAGAACAAGGCAGGCCAAAAAGCATACAAGAAGAGTCCCGCCTATCTCAAGAAGGGCCCCAAGAAGTCCAAGGGGGCTAAGCGAACATAGATGAAAACTCCGAATATACTGCGTGCTTGGGCTTCCGACCTTGGCAAGAGCGCGGTGTATGAATCAGACGGCTGACGACAACGCTACGCAGGCTCAGCGCATACTGTGGATATAGAAGAGAAGGCGCCTTTATTAGCACAGAGAAAAGCAAGGGGGTAGGAGATGATAACCGTGACCGAGCGTGCAAAGGAGACACTGGGGAGAGCACTAGCGTTGACCGGCGTTAAGGACCCCGAGATCGGGCTCAGGCTGAAGCCCATCGCACAGGGGGGGTACAACTTGGGGCCGGACAAAGAAAGGGAAGGCGACCAAGTGGTGGAGCACAAGGGGCGGAAGGTTCTTCTAATAAGTGAAAAGATATCCGGAGCCCTTGATGGAAGGACCATTGATCGCGATGAGAGTGCCAGAGAGCCGCGTGTGGTTATTTCCAGCGAGTAGCGGCCGGACAAACGACGAAGGCCGCATCCTGAGGAGCACACGGACCTGGAACATGCCAGGCAAACGCTTGCACCAATGAGAAAGGAGGGCAAGGGATGCCTTTTGAACTGACGAGCGCCTTTGTCAACGGGGGACCAATTCCCCGCAAGTACACGTGCGATGGCGAGGACATCTCACCGCCGCTACAATGGAGCGACGCACCGGTAGATACTCGAAGTTTTGCTCTCATAGCAGATGACCTTGACGCACCTATTATAAGCCCCTGGACCCACTGGGTACTGTACAACCTACCAAGCGAAAGCCGTGCCTTGCCCGAGGCTATTCCGCCCGCTGCCGAGTTGCCCGACGGAAGCAGGCACGGCAAGAACAGTTGGGGGCGGCTGGGCTACGGAGGACCGTGCCCTCCCAGAGGCATGCACCGCTACTTCTTCAAACTGTACGCTCTGGACACGGTGCTTGAACTGCTCCCAGGGGCGAGTAAAGAAGCGCTGCTCCAGGCTATGGGCGGGCACATCCTGGCACAGGCATGGCTGGTGGGATCGTATGGCAGGCAGTAAAGGATTGCACCTATTTGTCGCAGATGCCTATCTGATGTGGCTGCGACGTTTGCCATTGGCGCGTTGCTTTGGGCGACGGTCTTACCAAAGAGGACCACCGGTTCGGTAGACTTGGTGGAAGGATAGAGGAGAAGATGGAAATAAGATACGGAGCTCAGGTGGTAGACAAAAACGAGAGAGTCTTGGGTTCAGTTGACCACTTGATGCGCAATGCCTGGAGTGGCGAGATCAGCAAATTTATGGTTTGCCGGAAGGCCCCTGCTACGGATCTTTTCCTTACGCCAGAAGATGTGCTTGAGGCGACGGATACCAAAGTAAAGCTCAGAATCGCCATTGATGAACCCAGCGGAGATGCATGACTTGTTGAATATGTCATTGCAGGCGCCTGGGTATTCCGAATCTGAGTTGTCCAGAGCTAGAAAACGGCTATCGCCAAACGGGGCCTTGTACAACAGGGGGGCGCATTGTTCAAGAGGAACGGGTCACCGCTAAGAAGTCCTTGTGGAGCGCCTCGCTATTCAAGTATAATCCAAGCTGCTGCGGGTATTCCCATTTTGGAGCGGCGAAAAGCGTGGGGGCAATCCCGAGGGCGCTGAGTTCCACTATGTAGACTTCGGGGCAATTGCGGAGGAATAGAACACGATCGATGGCTATACGATTCCGACGCGTTTGCGGGCCGGATGGTATTTCGATACTGATCGATTTGAGTCGGAAGGCGAGTTCTTCCGAGCCACCATCGATGATGCTACGTATCGGTAAGGAGACGGGCACAACAATTGGCTGTACGGCTATGTTAGGTGTCGCTCACGGCCACTAGACTGCACCCCCGGGTCTGATAGGTTCACAGCTTCCACACCTCCTCCTCAAGGTATGCGGAGGGGTTATAGGAAGGGTTGCCACGGCTTTTCAGTTCTTCTTTTGTCATCTGTTGAAATGGTTTGAAATCGACATATGCAGTTTCAGATTCATGGGTGCCATGCTGGTAACCTACATTAAATTTATCTATCTTTGATATCATGAGGAGGATGTTGTTAGATATAGGAGTTTTAATCTCACACAGCCGTTGTATGGCTCCGTTGCATCTAGAGGTATCTACCTGTAAGCTGTCCGGTTCCCCTGAGAATGAAACGAGCTCCCAGGCGAATGTGTCTAATATGAGATCACTATAATCGCCTAGGAGTTTTGGCAGCACAGTCGGTGGAATGCATTTCCTAATGATGTCAGAGTGGGATAATAACTTTTCTTGGTACAAAAGAGGGGTTCCAAACGATAAAATAGGAGCATTTGGCTCTACACGAAACATCCAACGTATCACATCCTCTGTAGCCTTTCTATCGCCTATCTCACAGAGAGCCCAAATGAAAGGAATCCCGTCGAGAAAAAGACACTCATCCTTTTTCACAAACTTAGTAATTTGCTCAACATCGGATTTCCCTATGTTTGTGAGAGCTTCGGCCACTATTGGCATCAAAGCATTATAGTAATCCCAGTCGTACCCTGTGGGTTCTATAGATAATGGTTCAGGAAGCGTACCTCTTTGGTAGAAGTATTGAAGCTGATTTATGGCATTTGCGTTGCCTATCCTTCCAAGAGTCCTCGTTGCAGGTATAACAATATCCAAAGCATAATTGTCCTTAAGGCATGAGATTAGGGGTTTAACAGCCGGTTTTCCTATTTCTACCACTTGATCCCACTCTTTATTTTCAATAAAAACCTGAGCTCTTGCAGCATCTTCCTTTGCCTTTAGTTCCTCTGGACTCGGTTTAAACAGATCAAATATCCCCATCTTCATGCCTCCATAAATTATGTATTGGTTCAGTCGTTTTCGAATAAATCGACTATGGGAAAACGATACAACCCTCCTCAGTTCTTGTCAAATCCTTGCCTCCGCTATCGCTTCGGCTCCTCGTTCACTTGTACGTGCAGAAGTCAGCGGGCTGTACCTATTCTGCGCCGGCCCCTCTCTGTTGAACATTCCTCGGTTTTGTTGCATCAACAATTCTGCTATCTGATGCAACGGAGTGATATGGCCCTTGTGCAACGAGTTAACAACGTGTTACTCCGCCCCATAAATATTTACAATAGCTTGTTCGTTGCGCCGATGCATAGTGCATGGTAGTATTGAATCATCCACCGCTCCTATGATGTCACGAAGTGGCATTAGTCATAAAACATTCTTGCAAGCGAGAAAGGGAAAGGAGTTGAATGCCCAGACGACCACGCGCACACATAATAGAAGACCTCGCACGGGCTAGGCTTCAAGAGACGTTCGCAAGCGTGGGGTGGGTCATTGAGGATTTTTCACAAGACTATGGCGAAGACATCTTCGTTCGTGTTTTTGAGGAGGGACAGGCTACGCCATGGTCCTTTTTTGTGCAGTCCAAAGCCAGCGACGATATTCAAAAGTATTTGGTCGAAGATAAAGCTGAACTCTCATTTCCGATTAAGACGCATCACCTCGAACACTGGAGACACTTTTGGGAGCCCGTAGTGCTAACTATTTGGGATTCATCTTCTGACATCACATACTGGGAGTTCATCCAGGACTTTCTGGATTCGCTCTCAGAGACACGGCTTGTTCGCGCGAAAGAGAAAGCTACCTTAAGAGTCAGAGTGCCCACTTCCAATAGACTTGATCGGAAAGGAATAGACCAAATTCTTTCACGCACAAAATCACGATTTGAACGTTTTGAGGTGGAAAGGACTGGTGCCGTGACGTTGATCCGGGCTATCGAAGAAATATGGGGTGTGAAAATACACTACAATCCGCAATTTGGAATCCTGACGCTCCCACACGGAAGGTTCGTCCAAGAGCCATCTGGCAACAGGAGCATCTTTACATTTGGCAGATTTGAAGCATTTCTCGATGTCATTGGTCGGCATACTGGTTGGGATCAAGAGAAGCTCATCGAAGAATTCATGATTCAAGGTGTTATCCACCGTCTTTTGGAGGAAGAGGGAGTGTTATTGGCTGGAGGCAGGATGCCCAAGGAATTCCGCGATCGAAGCCCCTTGAGCAGGTCGCTCAATGCTTTGGATGAAGATTCGTTCAGTAGGATACTGAATCAGTTTAGGGAATTGTTGCGTTATACAAGAGAAGGAAAGAGATTTCGAAAGTTTTAGTGATTATGGTCCCGTGATCAATAGCTTAGCAAACTGGTACGGCGGACGCGGCTAAATGCGCGTATCGCAAGACGCAGTGAGGATTGCACATTGTCAGGGGTTTCTGGAACAGGTTTGCGACGGACACTCCAAGTAGGTGGTCTCATATTTACAAGCTTTAAGCGTTGAACTTTCTAGCATACAGACACAATTGCTTGCTTCTATTCGTAAGGCAACCGAGCCAATCCAACTATAGTCCAGATTCTCCAGCATCTAACAATTACTCATTTTGTTAATAGTCATAGGCGTAGCCGTCCCTTGCACAGTCAGACATGAAACACCCTATTAAGGCTCTGAAAGGCGGAAGCCAATCTAGATGCCAGACATAAAGATAAACTTGAAAGCTTGGCTCAAACTATTGCTCTTCCTCGCCGATGAAATTGCCATCGTGGCGGCTGTGATACTGTTACTATGGATACTCGACGTACACCTCCACATAGGAATTCTGATTGGCATAGGTGCTGTTTTGGGCACCATTGTTCTGCTTCTCCACAAGATGCTGTGGCCAGTGCTGAGCGGTGGACAGACGAATCACGGTTCTATGGTAGGGCTTGAAGGTGAAGTAGTTAGCCCCCTGACCCCGGAAGGCGTGGTAAAGGTGCGCGGCGAATTATGGAAGGCAGTCATCATAGAGGGACAGGCCACGCAGGGACAGAATGTGGTAATCACTAGCTTGAACGGCCTGAAACTGCTGGTAAGGCGCAAGGATCCTGATGGTTGTTTTGCGAAGTCCCAAGGCACCTAATGTCCAACAATTAGTTGGATTGTTAAGCAACGAAGCAACAATCCTCGCTATTGTGCATTAGGGTTCGGGCACCGATCCCCGGTATCGTGCTTGTTGACAACCCAATGGCGTGTGTCTAACATCGTTCTTGAGGGATTGAATCCATGCCACAACTGAAAGGGCAAGGCAATAACCCAAAGGTCGATCGACTTATCATCGTTTCAAACCGTTTGCCCATCGTCCTAACAAAAGAGGGTGAGGGAGAGTGGCAGGTTCAGCCTGGCTCGGGCGGATTGGTTACCGCGCTCGCTCCGCTCTTACGTGGGAGAGGAGGCTTGTGGGTTGGCTGGCCCGGAACGTTGGAAGAGATTGACTTGGGTGAGCTAGCAGCCATAGTGAGCCAAGATGTAAGCTACAATCTGAAGCCAGTCTTATTAACCAGGGAAGAGATTGACCAATACTATTTTGGATTCTCTAACGAAATCATATGGCCACTCTTTCATGATCTCCAAACACGCTGTAACTTCGATCCAGCCTATTGGAATGCGTATCAGGCGGTCAATCGCAAATTCGCGCAGGTGGTAACAGAGAACGCCAGAATGGAAGACTACATTTGGGTCCATGATTACCAGCTGATGCTTGTGGCCAAGGAGTTACGCAGCATGGGTGTGGAGAACAAGGTCGGATTCTTTCTTCATACTCCTTTTCCCCCGCTGGATATCTATGTCAAACTTCCTTGGCGGATGCAGATTCTAGCGGCCTTATTGGAGTACGATGTAGTCGGCTTTCAGACTCGACGTGATAGAAACAACTTCGTCCATTGTATTGAAGCTATGGTCAGAGGCCTTCATGTCGATGCTAGAAGACAAGTATCTACGATCACAACGCCGAAACGAGAAATTGGGATTGGCAGTTTCCCAATAAGCATAGACTTTAGAGACTTTGCCAGACAGGCGGCGTCCCCAGTCGTGGCGCAGGCCGCTAGGCAGTTGCGTGAGGCCATACCGAACCAGCAGATAGTCCTCGGTGTGGATCGCCTGGATTACTCCAAGGGAATACCAGAGAAGTTGCGAGCGCTCAGAAATGCTCTGGAGCGCTTCGACGATCTACGCGGAAAGATAACACTGGTTCAAATTGTTGTGCCTACCCGCGAGGATATTCCTGAGTATCGGGCGCTGAGAACCGAGATTGAGGGCTTGGTCAGCGAGATTAATGGGAGATTCACCCAATCGGGATGGATACCAGTCCACTACATGTTCCGCAGTTTGGAACGAACTGAGCTCCTCGCATACTACCGTGCTGCTGATATTGCCCTAATCACCTCCTTAAAGGACGGGATGAACTTGGTCGCTAAGGAGTATTGTGCAGCCAACGTAGATAAGAGCGGGGTCTTGGTGCTCAGCGAATTTGCCGGTGCAGCTACCCAGTTGCGTAGGGGTTCCCTACTAGTCAATCCGTATGACATCGAAGGCGTAGCTGAGGCAATCCACCGGGCATATGATATGAGCATAGATGAGCGGCGATGGCGAATGCGAAGGCTTCGAAGATCTGTGGCGAGACGTGATGTCTTTTGGTGGGTGGACTCCTTTTTACGGGCAGCCGTTGCCAGAGAGCGGATAACTTAGGGCTCCAGAGCTGCTCATTCCAGTTTCGATGGTTTCCACGACAGCCCGGTGGTATCCTTCGCGATGCGTAGATTGCTGTTCACATCTACGGCTCACGCGCGACATTCAGCTGCCTCGTTAGAAGTGACCAGCGAATCCTTAGCAGGTGTCTAAGCGTGGCTGAGCACAATATCGTCATCGGCGAATAGCCTTCACCTCTGCCCCTCTATTTTTCTACCGATCTGGCAGAAGAAGGCAAACGGTAGGAGCAACAGAGCAGGTGTCTAGGGCAACAGTACCATATCGCATAGACGCTTGGTCAATCCTATACAGTGTACATCGGGACAAGGGATCCCCACTTACCCAGACAATGAGCACTTGATCCAGGCAACAGTTGGGCGGAATGTGACACCACCTCAAAACTATGTGTTGAGCCGATGTCAGGCACTTCTAATCTGGCACGGTAGCGTGCCAATGTGATAAAACTAAGACAAATAAATCTTCGATAGTGGAGTGAGCAATGAAAACTAACGGCAATACCATCTTAATTACTGGAGGAGCTACGGGAATCGGTTTCGCTCTAGCTGAAGCCTTCGTTAAAGCGGGCAATAAGGTGTTGATTTGTGGAAGAAGGAAAGCCAAGTTGGAAGAGGCCAAGGGACAACTGCCTCAGATACAGGTGCGACAATGCGACCTTTCCCAAAAGGAGGACCGCGAATCCCTCTGTAATTGGGTGAGAGAAAATCACGAAGACCTGAACATCTTAGTAAACAACGCTGGAATTCAAAGGGCCATCAACCTAAAGAAAGGGACGACAGAGTTGTTTGGAGGCGAAGACGAAGTCCAAATCAACTTTACTGCTCCCATCCACCTATCGGCGTATTTCGCTCCGTTACTGTTGGAGAAGAAAGAAGCAGCCATCGTCAACGTTTCCTCGGGTCTGGGTTTCGTTCCGATAGCTGCCATGCCTGTCTACTGTGCTACCAAGGCAGGAATCCATATGTTCAGTATATCTTTGAGGCACCAATTGAAAGGTACGCCTGTAAAAGTATTTGAAATAGTACCGCCCGCAGTTGACACGGAACTGGGAAGGGACACCACCGGGGCTTTGGAACAGGGATACAGAGGAATTCTGCCATCCGAAGTCGCTGAAGCGACCATGAAAGCTCTCAAGAACGACGAATATGAGATAGTTATCGGCGAGACAAAAGGCCTTGTGGACGGATCAAGAAAGGACTTCGAAAAGATATTTCAAGAACTCAATAATTGGTGACCCCTGCTGGAAATAAAATGGTGCACAATGGGCAGCCATAATTTGGTATGAGGATCCAACAATCGTCCATTATGTTCAATCGGGACAACAATTGTGCATTTTGTTCAGCCAGAAGCGTTAAGCCGAGTTTTTGCTGCTGGCAACGCGTTGGACTATTGCAAAATCCGACGGTCTGTGGTAAGCTAATTGATAGAGGCCCTGCAGGATCAGGGCCTCGAGACTTTTCGGACAGGTTGTCAACCTGATTTTACAAATCGCTGTCAACCTGATTCATTGAAAATTGAATAAATATTAGGCCGATTCCAGCTTCAAAAACACCCTGAAAATCGGAAATTAGACAACATTACTTTTAATCAGGGTGTCGTGGGTTCGAATCCCACACGGCTCACCAGCCCTAATTTAGCTTCAAAATAGGGGGGTTCCTGAAGAGGAGCTCCCTGGTTTTTCGCACAAGTTAAGCTGTCGGAATTCCCTCTTCACGCGACAGCTTAACTTGTCCCGCTTTTCTCATCACTTAAGGCTCACAAATCAATCACATGATGGTCACATGTTTTTGACCATCCAGGAGAAAGAGGCTTAAGATGGTGGCAAGAGCAAAGAACAAAATGTGGCAGGGATTGCAGAAGGACAGTATCCCATTGGAGAAATTAGCACAGCACTTTGAGGCTTATAACCTCAGTGAAGGCTTGTCTCCTAGAACGGTGGAATGCTATTCCCGAGTGCTGAATTACTTCGGTGATTACCTCGAGAAGCATAACCTTTCTGACAAGCTTGGAGACCTTAATATTCTGGTTGTCAGAGATTTCATACTATACCTGCAGAATACCACCAGGTGGAAGAATCACCCCTTCACTATGCCAAACGGCAGTCTCTCGCCGGCAAGTGTGCAGAACTATGTCCGAACCCTCAGGCCGTTCTTCAGTTGGCTGCAAAGAGAGGGCTATACTGAGGAGAATATTTTGGAGAAACTCAAACCACCCAAGGCACCACAAAAGTTGGTGGAGATTCTGACCGATGAGGAAATATCACGAATTCTATCCTGTATCGATGCGAACACTGCATCTGGTTCAAGGCATACCGCCATGGTGATAACGTTCTGGATACTGGGCTGAGACTGTCGGAGTTGATTGGGCTCAAGCTTACAGACGCCCATATCGACAAAGGATACCTGAAGGTGATAGGCAAAGGAGCCAAGGAAAGAGTGGTGGCAGAAACGGCGGCAGGACATCATCAGCCGCAAGCTGCCACCGTTGCTCAAGGAGATGTACAACGACTCCCTGGCCAAAGGCCAGCGGTGGCCGGGAGAGTTCAGAGCGTTTTGGCACCTGCCTCAGGATTTCACTTTCTAGGGAGGTTTGACATGCCGGGCATGTCATATCCGAAGGAAGTAATGAGAGACCTGACAGAGGGCACCCGTAGTGCCTGAGTCTCCTTTCATGAATTGGCTTGGTAAGTTAAACGATCTATAACCACCTCTCCCCATCTCCCAGAAGTTTTCCTGCGCTTAGGGAGAAATTGGAGCCCGACTGGTGTTAACTCCTCCCCAGGTCTCTGAGAATCGTATCTGTGCACTCGATGCCTGCGCGACCGCATTTTTCCAGCCCGAGTAGAGATCCCAAAACAAATGGTGTGTCACCGGCGAAGTATAACCCCTTCACAGCTTTGGATTTTACTTCAAGGGTATCGTTTGGATCATGCGTGATATAGTTGAACCTCCCCCAACCCTCCATAAGTAGATGACCGTGATGCTCAACAGCCTTCAAAAAGCCTGGTAGTATTTCACTGTCTATTATTGACTCGAATTTTGACTCCTCCTCCCTAACAGTTTTGTAGGATGGGTGATCTGATTCGAACGGGCCTTCGTTGCCTCCCACCATGTACATTATCACTAACTGTTTCCCCTTCGGCCCTGTTGCACCGAGCCATTGCGATGCGCCAAGAGGTATCCATAGGTCTCCTAGGTAGACCGGTCCTCCTGTCCTGAAATCGAAGACATGCGACCATGCTGGAAAATCGTCGGGAATGACCTTTTCCTTTAGGAAATAGGCACCCCAATAATCCTCCTGTAAGCCTTTCATGATCATTTTGATGAAGTTAAGTTCACTTTCAGTGAAGTTTTTCTCTTCTAAGATCCTCCGTGCAGCGTTGAAGATGGGAACAGCACATACCACTACCGGCGCCTTAATCTGATAACTTAGCATTGTGTTATTGTCTGTTATCCAAACGCCCTCAACATGATTATTCTCAACAATGATTCTCTTCACAGTTGCATCTGTAACAGTATCACAGCCTAATTGCTCAATAGCCCTGGCAAGAGGGGCGATGAGTGCATCCGCCATCACGGCTCCACGGGGAAGAGCGAAGCAGAAACTGCCCTTGTGGATAGGTCCCATTGCACCCATCATGTGTCCAGCTGCAAAATCTGAGGGGTCAAGACCCGCAAGAAGTGTGGTGCCTTGAAAGAAAGTCTGAATAACGATGTCGCCAACGTTCTTTTCAGACCACTCCTTGAAACCCACATTTAGAAACTCCTTACATGTCTCCTCAGACACCGTTCCTATCTCGGCAAGGACTCTTTCCAACTCTGCCCTCTGTTTCGGATTAAACTCAAAACCTGTCATTATGCTGTGCATATCGATTAATGCGTCGCTTCCAGCTCCAGTGTCAAATAAAGCAAACTCAGGCTTCGCCTGCCCCTTCTTTCCAATCGACATAATATACCGTTCCACAATGCCTAAGTTAGGCGATGCTCCAAGCATCTCAAACGCTTTGTGAAGCCATGTGTCTTCAGGTTTCGCAAAATAAGCGGTTTGGACTTTACCGATCATATCAGCTCGAAATCCACCCCATTCTATTGCCCGGCAAGTTCCCCCTACAAACGGAGCTTTCTCGACGACTAACGTTTCCAGGCCTCTCTTCGCCAGCAAACCGGCTGGAATCAACCCTCCAATACCACCGCCAACGACAACCGCATCATAACTCTCCTTCATAGCTAGACCCTCCTTTTTATTCTATTACTGCTAGATGCCATATTTAAGGAGTTGACATTCATCTGGGGAACTCCCAGGGTTTCTCTAGGGCTCAGCAGCTTGGCCAATCACATATCACCCCTCCCGAGTTTTTTGGAGATTGTCTTTCAAGGCGGGAAGTAGGTAAAGGAGATTCATCATTGGACCGATGGGGCCATCTATCTGTATCTTTCTTTTTTGCATTGCCTTCATTGGCAGTACGTCGCCTGTGACTATTCCCTCGAAGACTTTGCTGTCAAATGATACCTTTGCCTCATAATCAGATGATTCTCCCTCCTGGAAGCTTAGTTTCCCTCCAGCTAGTGAAATACTTAGTGCAGCGTTTACGTCTGTAAAGTTTAACACTAGAGCCAAAGATATGTCCTTTATTTCCTCTAACACTTTCGGATCTTTGCTTACTCTATCAAGCACCGAAAGCCACAATCCGACAACGGTTTCCGTAGACATTATTCTGGTACCTCCTGACTTTTTTCTGCAAATACCCGCACTGCCTTGACTATATCAACAACACTCTGAGAATCCAGTTCACCCAGTCTGTAGTATTCCCCACCGCTTGCCTCGACGATGGCTTCATTATATCCGAAATATCCAGATTGAGAAAGCCAGTGCAGACTTGGCATGGAATCTATGACTACTAGATTTATGCCCTGCCTTCTGATCGCTTCTGCGATACAGATGAGCTCCTTCTTTACGTCTGTCCCGATCGGCACGTTGCCCTTTCCATCAGAAACAAGCACCATGATGGGGATTATGTTCCTGTTCTTCCACAACTGAGTTCTTAAGACGTGGAGGCCTTTGTAAAGCCCGTCCGAAAGAGGGGTCATTCCCCCTGTCGGGAGTTCCTTGAGATGTTTGACAGCCAACTCTACACTGCGGGTGGGGGGTAAGAGAACTTCCGCTCTATAGCCCCAGACGGCGATGAAGCCCACCTTATCCCTTTTCTGGTAGGAATCTGCGAGAAGGTTCAGAACAGCCCTCTTTGTTGTGTCCATCATTCGCAGATCGTCCATGGAACCAGAGCAATCCACCACGAATACGATCACAGAGGAGACCTTCTTCGCCCTGACCTTCTCCCTGAGATCTTCCTGCTCAATCTTGAGATCGCCTTTCCTTGCCACGGAGGCCCTTATCGTGGCATCTATGGCGATGTCCGTGGTCTTCCCCTCCGGTATACTGGCCTTCACATACTTCCCAGCGTGAATGGTCAAGCTCCGAGTCCTCCTACCCGAGCCCGTTCTGTGCCTCTTGTCTTTGTCCAACTTGACCTCGGCTCTCTTTCGTTCTCCGATGTCGAAGCTTTTTCTCACCCTCCTCTGACTGTGGTCATTCTGCGCATCGGAATCCCCCTCTTCGTCCTCATCAGAACCACCAGTCTCGCTATCGCCCTGCTCGCTCTTCTCACCTTCGACAGCAGGGATCTTCCGCTGCCGGATAATTGCCTCTACCCTTTCCGTTACCGGCTTCGGTTCCTCAAAGGGCATCCTCCTCATTCTGTGGGGCAGAACCAGTTCCGCCGCCTCCCTTACATCTTCTCCGATGACATTCTTCCTTTGATTGTAGGCGGCTATCGTCTTCCCAGCTCTGGCGATCAGGAAATCCGCTCGGTGTCCATGTACCTCGAATTCAAGGCAGATCGCGGCTATGGTCTGCAGCAGGTCTTCTGCAATCTCGACCTCCTTAACAAGCTGCCTCGCCTTGACTATCCTTTGCCTGAGCTCCTCTTGCTCCTTTTCATATCTCTTGGAGAACGATTCCGGGGCTTTTTCGAAATCCTCCACCACCCTTATAATTTCAATTCTTTCCTCCGCATCCTTTATTCCCTTGATATCCACCGAGAGTCCGAATCTATCCAGAAGCTGAGGTCGGATTTCTCCCTCCTCCGGGTTCATGGTTCCTACCAAGATAAACTTGGAGGGGTGAGAAACAGAAATGCCCTCCCTTTCTACAGTGTTCACCCCCATGGCAGCGGAATCGAGCAGAATGTCTGTTAGGTGATCGTCCAGCAGATTGACTTCATCTATATACAGGATGCCCTGGTTGACTTCAGCCAGGATCCCCGGCTCCAGGGCCTTTATCCCCTCCCTCAACGCCTTCCCTATATCCAAGGTCCCCGTCACTCTATCCTCAGTGGCACCCAAAGGTAGTTCTACTACCTTTGTCTTCCTCCCCACCGTGGGGAGTTCCTCCCCACGCATGTAGCTGTCATTGCAGGTACTGCACTGAAGGGAAGGATCGTTCGGGCCACAGTTGAATGGACACTTTGCCACCTCTATCTCCGGCAAGAGGTCGGCTAAGGCCCTAACAGCAGTGGACTTGCCAGTCCCCTTCTCACCCCTGACCAAAACCCCAAGAAGGCTGGGGTTCATAGCGTTCAACACCAAAGCCTGCTTGAGTTTACGCTGCCCTACTATCGCCGTGAACGGAAGAATGACCCTCTTCATCTGGTTAGACACTTTGTTACCGCCTTTCAGTGCTCAAGTCCTCCAACCCATTATCCGCATCGCCTGGCGCGGCTTGCCTGCCGGTTCCCCATGCCACCTTGGTACAGCATTTGTGGCCATTTGTCAAGCGCTTCCAACAATTGACAGCGTCTCGTCTATTCATGCTTCTCTCTTGATTGAGCTTACCAAGAGTCTACCACAAGATTGGTGAGGTCATCTTATATCCACGGGAACAGCATGAATGAACTGGACACTACTCAACAATATCAGATAATATGTATGGGCACTCAAGAATCCGACGGCTTGCTGAGTAGGGAGGGTGTGGTAATACGCACCCTGCTGTGTATGGTAGACTACACCATTAGACCTTCAGAGTGATTGCCATCCGTGTGATACCATAATATGCGATTGGAACGGGACACTAATGGGGTGTCGGAATGAGAGGCCTATTCCGGAGGGCGTAGCAGTCGATGTTTTCAGAGGGAGATCAGAGGGTATCCCGTGCCTTGAACCTGCATCGTCAAGGCCGGGACTACAATAGTGTCCTTCCCCTAGTCAATTCACGGCGGTTGACATAGCTTGGTACGGGTGCTATGCTCACTGCCACTCTAGTTGTGGAACTCATGAGAGGTGGAGTTCTGATGGAGGGGTCAGTAAGGCCGGAAAGCTTAGTCAAGGGATTGGAAAAAGAAATCGAACTCAAAGCTCAGCTTTTGGCTGACGGTGTTCGCATAGATGATGATGCCCTTGAGGGGGTGGGTGATATATATTATGGCTATCCTGCCATAATGCCAATGAGTCACTGGCAGAGGCCAGAGCGGCCTGATATTTGGTGGCCTGACAATCTAGTATTTCCTCTCGGTACAAAGGTTAAGTGCTATAGCAACTATGAATCACCATTCAATATAAGAAAAGAGAAAGATACTCTTGTCATTGAAAAAAATGGAAGATTTGTGAGCACATGTGAATGGGGAAAGAGGGCAAAAGACTTTGAAGATACCCTTCTATCCGATGGGAAAACCCGTGCAGGAGAGGTCGTCACCTTCTTATGTGGTTGTCACTTCATAATTCAAAAAACAATGATATGTGATAACTGGGTGACTAATGAGTCATGTCGTTATTGTGATGTTTATCACCCTGAGAAGATTTCTAAACTTCTAGAAATTGTTGCGGAGACTCAGACGGATACTCGGAGGCGCACATTTTCTATGGGAGGTACCCCTGAGCAGGTGGCGGAGGCGGCAGAGATAGCCCACAAACTTGATTATCATTTCCATTATATTCTTGTAGGAGGCTTCAGCCCGGACTACAACTTTTTTATACCGTACATTGAGGCTCTAAAGAACAGAACAGGAGAGAAACACCTGAGAGGTGTTATTGCCATAGGTGCACCAGTGAATCTGTCAGAGATCGATTTGGCTTGCGAATATGGTCTTTCAGGAATCCAAATGGATATCGAAGTGTGGCATCCTGGTATGTTTGAGTACATATGTCCAGGAAAGAGTAGGAGAGTAGGCAGAGAGGGCTGGCTCAAGGCATTGGAATACGCGGCAAAGCTTTTTAGACCTGGCAACACAGCTTCAGCTTTGGTAACCGGTCTTGAATCAAAAAAGGAATATTTAGAGGCGGCAGAATGGTGCGGCGAAAGGGGTGTCCTGCTCTATACGTGTTCCTATCAACCATTTTGGGGCACACCCCTTGAGGGCCATAGACCGCCTACGTGGCAGTGGCTTCTGGAGGTCAACTATGAAGTTCACAATATAATGGCTAAATATCTTCCGACAAAATCCGATGAATTCTTCGATGCAGGCATTATCACCTGCTATAACTGCGGTCTGTTCTCTCTATTCTATGATATCGTCCGATTGAGTCGGGGCGGGACTATCTCCATGGATGAAAAGGGGCATTTGACTAGACTTGGTGAGCAGGGATGGGAACGCTTTGATGAGGGGCCTTGGCATGAGAGAGCTTGGTACTCAGGGATAATGGGAACGCCCCGATGAGGGAATCTGTCAGGCCTATTTGAGGGAGGCCCCGTCAAGCTCAACCTCCTCTCTTCTCCCCCTTGGCTGAGCGCCACCGTGAGCCCTAAAGCCTGTGCCCCAGGGGCACGAAATTATAGTCTGTCGTCCTGCCTAGCTCCCAGCCTTATCTCTCCCTGATCGCCCCTGGGCTTTGATCTCATTGCCTCCTAATATAGGCGTCCCTCCCAGGGCTTCCATAGGTCAAGCTTTTGGGCGATCCTCTTGTAGCACCCATAGCCAGCAAAACCCGCTGTTGCTATGCCACCGGCATGGCTGGAACCTGAGGCCATATAGAAGTTCTCTATCCCCGGGATTTGATACTGAGCAAGTTCCGGGAGCGGCCTAAACTTGTACGACTGAGCAGGAGTGAAACTCAGTGTAGCCCAGCAACCGTCCACCCAGTTGGCGTTTTCTTGTTGGTGATCATAAGGGGTGCCAATGTGGATACCTATCACGTTTTCCTGGGTCATGTTTGGTGCATACCTCTGCCACTCTCTCAGGTACTGGTCTGCTGCTTCTTTCTTTAGCTGCAACCACTCCCGTTCACTCAACCAACTGGCAGGGGGAGCACATCCCTCCGCCCATAGCGTACCATGCTTCCCCGGAGGAGCATAGCTTGGATCCCATTTAGAATAATTGGCCTCGGAGGGGTACAACTTCTCCGGCCACTGGCCCGGCCTTAAATGCTGCATGCGATAGCGGTACTCCCGACAAAAGTACTCGACATCCGCATCGCCCATAAATATCCAGCGCGCCTTGTTTAAGTCGGGATTCCAGCTCGCTGCTTTATACTGAGGCAGCTCGTGGAAGCCGATGGTTCCCCAAAGGACCTGGCATCTATCGGTCCTCAGGTTGTCAATTTTCCTGCGGATGTCGGAGCTTATGGGCGCTTCCCCAAGATGCCTATTGATAGTCTGCTTGATCTCGGCAGTGTCGATGACAAGCTCTTTGGCCTCGATCTCGGTGCCATCAGCCAACTTGATTCCCCGGGCACGGTCGTTCTCTATTAGAACCTGGTCAACATCCGCTCCGACAAAGAATCTACCCCCTTGTTCGCTGAAAGCCCTTTGAAGAGCATGGGCAATGTTGTGGGCACCACCTTGAGGCAAGCCTATTAAGCCAACGCCGGTAAAACCGCTTATTGCCGCCAAAGCTAGATCAAGAGCTGGAACTTCATCGGGATACTGCCCAGCGATCATAGCCAATTTGAAGATCGAGGTCTTCAGTTCAGCGCTGTCAAATAGATCATTCACTATCTCCATCAAAGTCATGAACCGGTATCTGGGAGGAACCCCGGTCACTGGGTCATTGAATAGATCCTCCATAGGATCGAATTCGCCTGGGAGAGGAGGAGGGTTAAACAACATCGTACCGAATGCTAGCTGCCATTTGTAGAAGCTCGGCACCAGCCGTGTGAGTGCCTGGGCATCCCTGGGTGAGAACTTCTCCACCTCTTTGATGTTTCTATCAATCATTTCCTGGTTCGGGACGAACTCGCCCGTTTCCTTGTTCCATTCCATCGCCTTATAAAGAAGTAGACATCTTTCATCAGGAAACACGTAGGCTTGGCGGACTTCTGAGAAGACGAAGTCGAGTCCCTTCTCCCGCAGATTGAAGTCGTAGTATGCTGGGACTGCCATGAACATAGCATGATCCGCATGAGGATTGCCGATAAATCCTGCCACTGGCCGGGGATCGCTGCAAGCAGCGCCACCTAGCTCCTGCCTCTGCTCAAAGATGCCTACTGTCATGCCGTTGTGTGCCAGGTAATTGCCGATCACCAGGCCCTGTTGCCCTCCCCCAATTATCACCACATCAAAGCTTGCGTCAGCCATCTGTATACACCTGGTATTCGATCACTTGTTCTCACTGTGGGGCCGCTGGCTCTGCGTATCGCCATCTGGGGTGGGATGTCAGCAGGTATCTCCGCCACCGATACTTGGCCATACAGTTCTTTACCTCGTCAGCTCCCGATCCGGCGAGAGTCTCTCCAGCACGGACGACCGAGAATGCCTCCCAAGCGCTTTTCTACCTTGGCACCGTGGTCAAGGGATACAGCGCAATCTGCGCGGCTAAAAGCGCTCTATGGTAGGATGTGCTCCCGTACTATTGGATTCGGCCTTGCCTGGTTGGGCAATAGTAGACCGCTGGTTTCGCCCCTGCCTCCGGCTTGAGGGTAGCAGCACTCCGCTGGGCTATCACCTTTGAAACACTACTGCCGGAGTCACCTAGGTTCCCAAAGCAGATGGCCTCCGTCTCGCAGCATGTCACGCAGAACGGCTCCAGCCCCTTTTCCACACGGTGAGCACAGAGAGTACATTTCCCTACTGCGTTCGTCTCCACATCGTAGCTCAACACCCCGTAGGGACACGCTGGTAGGCATTCCTGGCATCCATCGCATTTCTCCTCATCCACCAACACGATCCCATCTACGCGCTTGAATATGGCTCCTAGCGGGCAGGCGTCCCGGCACGGCGGCAGGTCACAGTGCATACAGAGCACAGGCAGGAAATGCATGCTGAGTTGAGGGTGCTTCCCTCCAGGGGTATCCTGGTGAGGCCCGCCTATCGTTTGCACCGTGATCCAAGAGCCTGCTTCCAGCCCGTTCTCCAGCTTGCAGGCTACAGTGCATGTGTGGCAGCCAATACACCTTTCCAGGTCAATCACCAGTCCATACTGCTTAGCCATCTCTTACTCCTCACCTGCTTTCTTCACTTCGACCAGGTTATCATACATTGCTGAGTTCGGCTCAAATACCGCCATCTGTGCAGGATTAATGACAGCGTGCGTCAGCGCTTGGTGGGTACCCTCCGCATAATGATGGTGCCACCAGCCCTCATTTATGTTGACCGCCCCTGGCCTGATCCCCTGGTGGATCTTGGCCTTGAGCTTGACCCTCCCCCGATCATTAAAGGCTACCACCATATCGCCATCCTTGATACCCCTCGCCTCAGCATCCCGGGGGTTCATTTCCAGCAGAGGCTCTGCATCCAGCTCTCTCAGCCACGCCACATTGGCCATGAGAGAGTGGTTCCCGTATTTAGTATGTGTCGAAAGGTAGCTTAAAGGATACTGTTTCGCCAGGGGCTGACGTGCGCTCTCGATAGGTTCTAAATATACCGGTAGCTCCTGGCCGAATTGCCTCATACCCTCCGAGTAGAACTCCATCCTGCCAGAGGGGGTGCGAAATCCAGTGAAGTCATAGGGTGGCACCTCGACCGGCCCCTCCTTCAACTTGTCCAGAGTTATCCCCTCTACAGAGGGATGCCCCGAGGAAAGTATCGCTTCGACATATGCCTCAGCGCTAAGGCCAAATTCTTCCCCTAGACCCATCCTCGACCCCAGCTCGTTCACTATGTCTCGATCTGACTTCGACTCATATAATGGCTCTATTACCTTCGGTTGCAGTTGCATATAGGGACTTAGGACGTCGATGGGTGTAACCAAATCGAGGTGCTCAAAGAAGCTGCAGGTCGGAAGCACAACGTCAGCATGTTGCGCGCTGGCGGTCATGAACATGTCAGCCACCACAATGAATTCCAAGCGTGGCACGAGCTCCTTCAAGACCTTGTTGTTATCAGGGCTCTGATTCATGAAATTGTGCCCGGCAAGCCACAGCGCCTTAATAGGGTAAGGTTGGCCAGTAGCGATCGCCTCGTAGGCCTGCAACAACGGCATGGGGCTCGGAAAGCGGTCCCCGAACAGGATAGTGCCTCCGTTAAACAAAAACCGGCGGTAGCCCTCCGAGTAGCCCTCAAGGTTTATGTTTCCCGTGACAGCCGCCAGAGTGGCTATAGCTCGGTAGCTCAGATCGCCATGAAAGGTCCTTTGGAGGCCCATTCCCCGATAGGAAGCCACCGGCTTGCGGGTAGTATGCTCGACGGCAAGCCTCTCAATAGTCCCAGGCGCCACTTCGGTTATCTCGGAGGCTTTTTCCAGCGGGTACTGCTTCGCCAGGTCGGCCAGCAACTGAAACGCCGGCCTACACTCAACACCCGCCAGGTGGTAAACACCGCTTAGCGCCGGTGTGGCCCCTTCCTCATCTTGAGCTTGGGGCCTGTTAGTCTGGGTGTCCCAAATAATGTACTTGTTCGAGCCTCCGGGGACAATATCACTTTCCCTCAAGAACAACCCGTTGTCACCCCGCACCAAGAACGGACCTACGGTGTGCGCGGTGACGAAATACTCATCAACAAGCTCCCTCTCCAAGATCACGTTTATCATTCCCAGCACCAGAGCTGGGTCGGTGCCCGGCCGAATCGATAAATACTCATCTGCCTTGGATGCGCTGGTCGTAAAGCGAGGATCTATCGCCACCAGCTTGGCTCCCCTCTCCTTAGCTTCCCTGATCCTTCGCCAACAGAAAGGTTTGGTTTCCGCAAAATTACCGCCCCACATCACGCACATTCCGGGGCTCTCGAAATCGATGGTGTAAAGGTCACCATAGTGCGTGCCGTAGCTAATCTGGTCACCACACGGCCCGGCAGCATCGCCAAAGCCTATCGGGTTGATCATCGTCGCCTCAAGGGCGCTGGCCAACCTGATGTAGGCCATCACCTCGATGGCCCAGGCCAGCGATTCGTGGCCATACTTCGCGCGAATCTCAGTGAGTTTGCTCGCTATAGTATCTAATGCTTCGTCCCAAGATATGCGCTGCCATCTGCCCTCCCCCCTTTCCCCCAACCGCTTCAGGGGATACCTTAGCCTATCCTGGTGATAGACAAGCTGCGTGCTACACAGTGCCCTGGCACATATGTGACGGAATCTGGGGTCCGGGAAATCGGCAGGCTCGACCTTGACCAGCGCCCCATTCCTGACATGAGCCAGGATGCCACAACGCACGCCATCCACGATGCCGCAGACAGTCCGAACTACTTTCTCTTCGCCTGATCCAGACATTGTCAATCTTCTCCTCTGAGTATTTCCTGATCCAATTACCTCAGCCACCGTACCACCTGCATCAGCGAGAAAGACCAAATTCCGCTCGAAGCCCGATTATGCGTCTATGTCAAGCCACTGTCAAGACCGCCACCGTCTAGTCACAACACACCCCAATTCGTTTGCTCGTAAACCAAGCCCTTTGGGAACACTCCAGAATCAGTCTCTTTCACCAATAGCTGGTGTAGTATCCCCCTTGCGCACCAGTATTGCGTAGCCGCAATAGACCCCACATTCTTCCCGCTAGATCGCCGGATATTGAGCTGAGGACGCGAGTTGTTAGGGCGTGAAGGCTTGTTTCAGTAGCCAGTATACCATATCACATACCTGTCTCGTTGGCGGGCGTACCGGTCGGTACTAGGGCATCATCACCTTCTCAGCAAACCCAATACTACTTGTTGTACCACCTTGCGACATATATACTACCGCAAGAAGTCTGTTTGGAGGGATTGCACAAGAGGCAGACCTCCCAGTCAAACCAAACGAAAGCTCAGTATTCTCCCTGAGGGATCGCGATATGTGGAGATACTCTCTCAGTCAAAGCTTCTTGCGAAGGCCTTTAAAATGAAAGACCGCTGACCGCTAAAAGACCGAGTTTCTCAGCAGTCTCAAGATGACTAGAACAGGAGTAAAGAAAGGTGGAAAAGCTAGGAAGGCTCGTTTCAAAGAAGCCGCTCATTACAGTGATCGTAATCGTGCTGATCACGCTAGCCATGATGGGGCTGGCGGCAACTCTGGAGACCGAGACGGGTTGGGCGCTATGGATGCCCGATACTAAAGAGGTCCGGGCTTTGGACGAGATAGGCCAAGATTTCGGCAATGTGGAGTACGCAGAGGTGTTGGTGAAGTCACAAGATGACGACGTACTGACAAGGGCTTGCATGTTGGACGTATTGCGGCTGGAGAAAAAGCTCTCCGAGGACGAACAAGTTGGCGCTGCGCTATCCAAAAAGAGGGAGAGCATCCACATTGCAGGCGTTATCGCAAGTTACGCGCTTAGGGAAACGAACCCCACTCCCACGATAGATGATCAAATAGCGCAGATAGATCAAATGAGCGATGCAGAGATCAAGACGAGCCTAGCCTCCTTTCTTGCAGACCCTGATATCCCGCAGCGCTACAAGGATGAAGCGCTAACGACGCTTTCAAAGGAGTATAAGGAGACTGGAAAAGCAAAAGCTACAGGGATGTTTGTCTTTATCGACCGATCTATTGGCATCGATGAGGTTCGTCAGATAGAGGTAAGGATCGAAGAAATCGCCAAAGAGGTTGCCCAGGCGGGGAATTCGGAAATGAGAGCATACGGCGATCTGTTGCTCGACTACTATGCCGAGGAGGAAATTGTAACACGGTTCCAGTATGTCTTTCTCGCAGCCCTCGTAGGGATAGTAGCTATTAGTTATCTGAATTTCAGGCGCTTCTCGGACATACTTCTGACTGGTTTAGGGCTGCTTTTTGCTGTTATATGGTGCATGGGCTTTGCAGTCATTCTGGGCTGGAAGCTCGACACAATGTCGATGGTGGTGCCCATATTGCTCCTTGGTCTAGGCATAGACTATAGCATTCATACATTGATGCATTACCGGGAGAAATACCGATCTGAAAGGGATGTAAAGACGGCTATCATCTTGGCTGTAGCGGCTGTGGGCGCACCTTTGTTGCTGGCGACTATTACCACTGCTGTAGGGTTTATGTCGAATGTATCCTCCTATTTCCTGGCGGTGAGGCACTTTGGCATCCTGGTTGCGGCAGGCATCGTTTTCTGCTTCATAGTTATGAGTACCTTTGTGCCTGCGGCTAGATTGCTACTGGACCAGAGGACAATTAGGAGGGGAAAGTCCTTGGGATTCGCCAGGGATCCTGAGGGGGAGGAACGTAGGACATCGCCCCCGGAGGAGGGAGGCAGACTGCTAAGGGCTGGCGAGCGTTTTGTCAATAGGCCCGTGATTGCCATCAGCCTCGCTTTGGTTCTGGCGGCGGCGGGGGGATATGGGGTTACGCGGATGGATACATACTACACTGAGACGGGGGACCTAACCAGGGGTTCTGAGATAGGAAAGACCCTGGACTACATAATGAATGAATTTGATGTGCAGGCGACGGAAGCGATGACCATTCTAGTCAAGGGGGATATCACAGACCCTCTGGTGCTGCAAGAGATCGAGGAGTCAGTAGAGAATATGGAGGATGATAGCTATGTTCAGAAGCGGGACGGCTCTCCGCTAGTCGACTGGCTCCTCCCCTCTATGTATACCTATGCTAATAGCGGAGTTGACCCCTCCTTCACAGGGGTCTACCTTCGCTACGATGCCAACAATGACGGGAAATTGGATCAGCCGAGTAAGGAAAGCATTACCACGCTGTTCGACCAAATGTACAGCAGCAGCGAGGAAACTGAATTCTTGCTCCACAAGGGCGATGATGGGCAGTATGATAAGTTGGTGCTCAGGGTATATACCAGGAGCGAGAATTTTAAGTACAGCCACGAGCTTATAGATGAGTTGGAGGAGGACGTTGGGCCGATCCGGGAAGTGGCTGAGGATGTAGCAGTGACGGGTCTGCCATTGATATTCGACCTGCAGAACAAGAACATCAGAAGCTCTTGCCTATTCTCCACACTCTATTGCGCCGTTGCGGCACTCGTTGTGGTCACAATTACATTCTTCATAATGGGCAGGTCTCTCGTCATGGGCGCGATCACAACCATTCCGGTGATCCTGGTCGTATTCTGGACATACGGCACGCTCAAGCTCCTCGGGTTTCCATTCAATTTCGAGCTTGCTCTAGTAGGCGCCTTGACTATCGCGCTCGGCATCGACTACTCGATACATATTAGCTACAGGTTCTTCTGTGAGCAAAGGGAGGGGAAGGATGGGATGACGAGCTACAGGAATACAGTAATGCATACTGGCAGGAACATATTCTTTTCCGCAATCACGACAGCGTTTGTTTTTGCCGCAATGATGCTCCTCAACACCGAGTCGACGATGCATTTCGGCGCCGCAGGGGCAATCACGATACTCTATAGCTTTATTGCGGCTGTAGTGGTGTTGCCGGTCTTCCTATTATTAAGAGCCAAGCTGGTGTTGCCAGGGCCAAAATAGTATGACGTGTCGAGAAACCGTGCTTTTCAGCGGCCCTATCTAGAAGAAAATGTAGCTTAGTATAGCGGCGGAACGATCAGTACGAACGACGAGAGTCGTCAACATCGAAATCGTGGTTCAGTTCAATCGTGGTCAGAGGTAGCTCAACTACTCGATGTGTCCGTTACTAAATTGGGCCAATTTCGTTGACGACACGCAATCAGCTAAGGCTGAACAGACAAAGCACCCCGCTCACGAGAGAACGGATTTGCTTTGCATGTTTTGCTGCTTCAAGCCTAAGGGCGAACATATTTTAGAATCCTTTCGCATAAAGGGAAGGCCATCTGATAAATCTTGTCAGAAGCCATGCTGCCTATAGACCGAACTGAGTCACCTGCAAAGTAGAGCCCTTTGATGTTGGGTGATTGTATGTCGATTTCTGTTGGCACGACAGCCCAAGCATATCTTCCCCAGTTGAGCTGCAGGTTCAGCCCCTCAAATTCGATGGACTCGGCAAAACCAGGGGATACCTTTTCAACAACGTCCTTAAATCTGTTATTTGCTTCCCACACCTTTTCCATCGGGGAGGTAAGGCCAAAGTGAGTGGCCTCCAGGCCGCCAGGAATATAGGAGCAGACGAGTTGTTTTCCTGGCGGCACCACAGCATTGCAGAACGAGCCCAGCCACCAGTCTCCCACGTAGGTGGGAACGCCATAGTCAGCATCAAAGAGATGTACCCACTCAGGTATTCCCCTCGGCATAACCTCCTCACGAAGAAGATAAAATCCGGACAGGTCATTGTAGGCCAAGCGTGCGCATCGCTGAATAGCCTCAGACCAGTCTCTTGTCAAAAACTCAGATCTAAGGACATTTCTTGACACTGCTTCAAAGACAGGTATTGCACATATAACAACCGGAGCGCTAAATTCCTCCAGAAAAAGTGTTGGATTATCGCGGGCAACGACTCCTTTCGCCTCCCCGTCCCTTATCGATATACTCGTGGCCGTTTTGTTCGTGAAGACCTCTCCCCCGTGATCTGTGTAGTATTTGGTCAAAGGAGCTATGACCGCATCTTCCAAAGTTCCATGCTTTGGATACCCGAATGAGAGAGCTCCAACACGCGGAAAGGCACCGAAGACATTGGCAAACTGTCCGAAATTCATTTCTGTGGCAGCGGCACCTGCAAGAATCGGGGCTTGATGAAGAACTGCCTGAGCCATTGGATCTTCGACATTTCTGTCGATCCAGCTAGCAAAATCTACGTTTGTCGAGTTACGCATTTCTTCCTCAGACATATCTTCCATGATGTTAAAAGCTCTCTTGAGCTCCTGCTTCGTTCTATCCTCCAGAGCCGTGCCGCTGGCAAAAGCGAAAAACTCAAAGAAGTTATCCACCCCAAGCTTTGGATTCATCGTGAAGAAATCAATTCTGTTGGGCTTGTCTCTACTGACCAGCCCCATGTTCCAGTCTACTGTCTTGTATTCTACAGGGATTCCCAGATAAGATAAGAACTTAGCGACAGAAGTTTCCTCTGGTGAAGCAACCATTCCTGTTAGCGCGTGAGCACCACTATCTAAGCGGCAACCGTGGAATTGGACAGAGCGATATCGCCCACCAAGAACTGGTGCCTTTTCTATAATCCCGGAGGATACCCCTTCCTGAGCTAATAGACTCCCTATTGATAACCCCCCGGGGCCTCCCCCTACGATGATTACATCGAACTTCCTCTGCATGATTATTACTCCTTTCATGGACTATCTGGGCTAATATCGAGCCCTCGATGGCAATCTCCGCAGCTGGAGCAGTCAAACAGGCCTATTCCTACGACAGGAGCCCTTAGAAAGCCCAGCCTACTTCCTCCCCTTCCCAGACAGTATAGTCGACAGATCTGGGCACGACACAGTCCCCTACACGATGTAGTACTGTTATATATGTTATATTGCACATGGACAATTGGATGATTTTGTGCTATTTTCGCTTGCGCACGTTATCCGCTTTTATTCTCTTTGTCAAGTGTCACATGTTCAAATCCGGCTAAGACAGACTGGCAAGAGTAGCGCATTGGGCTTCAGGAGATTGCAGAGGATCAAGAGCAGAGGGGACCGATAGCATACTTGCCTGTCAAGAACAAGAGAATGAGGGGTTGCTACCAAGGGGCCACGATGGCTTCAAGCTTCGGGCGATACCCGTAGTTTAAGCATGTGATTATTACAGGAAGGGAGGCCAAGGATGCCTAAGCAAAGTTCCAATCCATCATCTGCTGCTGAACAAGTGGTAAAGACCGTATGTCAGATATGCCACTGCGAATGTGGAATGAATGTGTATGTTAAGGAAGGGAGAATTACCAAAGTAGAGGGCATGCCTGAACATCCAGTGAATCGAGGCTTTCTATGTGTCAAGGGCCGCCAGGCTAAGGATTATGTCTACTCCAAGGACCGCCTCAAATATCCGATGAGGAGGGAAAACGGGAAGTGGAAACGGATTAGCTGGGATGATGCACTGGATACCATAGCCAACAAATTGACCGAGATCAAGCAAGAATATGGCGCCGCATCATTTGCCTCATGCGTTGGCGAGAATATCGAGGTTAGGGTGCCTACAGGATCATGGCTAGTATCCAGGTTCATGGACGCTTATGGCAGCCCAAACGATTTCGTGACAACGCTGTGCTACCGTGGTCATGTTCAAGCTCAAAATCTCACCTTCGGGCTAGGGTCTCTACATTTCGCGAACCCTGAAAATGCCAAATGTATAGTCCTCTGGGGGCACGACCCATATAAATCAGTGCCGCCAATGGCTCGGCGCATTACTGCAGCGAGAAAAAAGAGAGCCAAGCTTATCGTCATCGATCCCAGGCGAATCCCTTCCGCCAAAGAGGCTGATATACACATTCAGCCCAGGCCCGGCAGCGATGGCGCCCTGATCCTGGGCATGCTCAATACCATCATCTCTGAGGGACTCTACGATCGAGAATTCGTCGAAAAGTGGACTGTGGGCTTCGACAAGCTTGCAGAGCGTGTCAAGAGCTATCCGCCGGAGGAGGTTGAGAAGATAACCTGGGTCCCGGCAGAAAGGATCAGGGAAACAGCTCGAATGTTTGCCACGACTAAGCCGGCGTGCATACCCCTTGCCACCCTTGATCGGGTAGCATCTGCTTTCCAAAATGCCCGTGGCATATGCATTCTCCACGCGATAACTGGAAATGTCGACGTTCCGGGAGGGACCAGACACATAGCTCTGCCCCCAATAACCTATATGAGGCTTCCGGAGAAATGGGGCGATTTGGCGAAGCCGCCGCTGGCAGATGAATACCCATTGTTTTCCGGGGAGATGGGTGTATTTGCTGCTATAGCGGCCACGCCAGTCGCCTGGATTGAGGCTATCTTGAGCGAAAAGCCCTACCCGATTAAGGCGATGATTATCGACAGTGCCAATCCCATGGTTACCTTCCCCAACACAAATAAGGTTAAACGGGCGCTGGAGAAACTGGACTTCCTGGTAGTTATGGAGGTCTTCATGACGCCCACGGCTGAGCTGGCTGACATCGTACTCCCTGGCGCTACATTCCTGGAGCGGACCGATGAGCTCCACAATGATTACGTAGTTACAATGGATACCCCGTATGCCATGCTCGGCCAGCAAGCGGTAAAGGAAGTCGGGGAATGCTGGCCCGACTGGAAGCTCTGGGTTGAACTGGCCAGAAGGCTGGGCTATGGCGAGTATTTCCCCTGGCAGAGCGTCGAGGAGTTGCTAGACTACTACTTGGAGCCGTCGGGAATGACGGTTAAGCAACTAAAGGAGAACCCCAGTGGCCTTCCCTGCGGCACGATAAAATATGCGGAATATTACGAGGAACATCCGGAGGAGCAGCGCTTTCCAACCCCCTCAGGAAAAGTCGAGCTTCACTGCGAAACCTTGGAGAAGATGGGGTGCGACCCCCTGCCGAGCTATGCCGAGCCAGCGGAGAGCCCTGTGTCTGACCCGGAGCTGGCCAGGGGCTATCCTTTGATTCTAATGACTGGAACAAGGCTAATGGAATACAAGAATTCACGCCACCGTAATCTGCCTCGATTGCGCAGGAGAATGCCGGAAGCGCTGGCCGAGATTCATCCTCAAAGTGCTGCGAAATCCGGCATCAGCGATGGTGAAATGGTGGTTCTGGAAACAAAAAGGGGAGCTATAGAAATCAAGGCCAGAGTCACGGATGATATCATGCCCGGGTTGGTCAGCATCCCCTTCGGATGGGCTCAAGGCAACGCCAATGTTCTGACCGACGATGCTCCGGCTTGCCGAGAAACGGGTTACCCGTCGCTAAAGCCGCTATGTAGGGTGAGGAGGAAAACATAGAGAAGTAACATACAACTCTGTCTTGTCGACAATGGGCTTGCCCGGAGGCTGTCTTTGGCCGGCCAGGAGAGCGAAAAAGGTTGACATAGTGGTAGGTCAAGAGCAGGAATGTGAGGAGGTACGTGGTTCATGATAGCCCAGAACCGGTACAGACAACCAGTTGTCACAAAGAAAGGAGGAGTCGCACATGGCCACGCAAAGCTCCAGTCCCTCATCTGCCGCTGAACAGATAGTCAAGACAGCATGTCAGCTATGTTACTGCCACTGTGGAATGAACGTATATGTTAAGGGAGGAAAGATCACCAAAGTAGATGGCATGGCCGAACATCCAATGAGTCGTGGTCTTCTGTGTTTCAAAGGGCGTCAAGCCAAAGATTATGTCTATTCCAAGGAACGCCTCAAGTATCCGATGAGGAGAGAAAACGGGAAGTGGAAACGAATCAGCTGGGATGAGGCACTGGATACCATAGCCAACAAACTAACTGAGATCAAGCAGAAACATGGTGCCACAGCATTTGCTTCATACGTTGGCGAGTCAGTGGAGTCAAGGGTGTGCACAGGGGCATTGCTTGTATCGAGGTTCATGGATGCTTATGGCAGCCCCAATGATTTCAATGCCGGCATCTGTTATCGCAACCGCATGCAAGCCCAAAACCTTACCTTCGGGATAGGGGCCCTGCATGTAGCGAATATCGAAAATGCCAAGTGCATAGTTCTCTGGGCGCACAATCCGGATATATCGTCGCCGCCGAACAGTCAGCGCGTTGCTGCGGCGAGAAGGATGGGGGCTAGGCTCATTGTTATCGATCCCAGACGCACCGCACATGCCAAGAAAGCTGACATGCACGTTCAACCCAGGCCCGGCACGGATGGCGCCCTGATCCTGGGCATCCTCAATACCATAATCTCGGAGGGTCTCTACGATCGCGAGTTCGTCGAAAAGTGGACGTTGGGCTTCGACAAACTTGCTGAGCATGTCCAGAGTTACCCTCCAGAAGAGGTTGAGGAGCTAACATGGGTCCCGGCACAAAGGATCAAGGAAATAGCTAGAATGTATGCAACGACCAAGCCAGCGTGCATAGTCCAGGGTCTTTGCACCCTTGATCAGGTAGTGACTGGTTTCCAGAATGCACGTGGCATATGCATTCTCCACGCGATAACTGGAAATATCGATGTCCCGGGAGGGCTCAGACAAACAGTCCTGCCCCCAATGAACCTACTGTGGCTTCCAGAGAAATGGGGCGATATGGCGAAGCCACCGATGGCGGATGAATACCCGTTGATGAGCGGGAATTGGGGTGTATTTGCTGGTATAGCTGCCACGCCAGGCGCCTGGATTGAGGCTGTCTTGAGAGAAAAGCCCTACCCGATCAAAGTGATGATCTTCGAAGGTGCCAACCCCATGGTCAACTTCCCCAACACTAACAAGGTTAAACAGGCACTGGAGAAACTAGAGCTCTCGGTGGTCAGGGATGTCGTCATGACTCCCACCGCCGAGATGGCTGATATCGTACTCCCTGGCACTACATTCCTGGAGCGAACCGACCTGGCCCACAGCAACTACCTTGTTCTAATGGATACCCCGTATGCCATGCTCGGCAAGCAAGCGATAAAGGAACTCGGAGAATCTTGGCCAACTTGGAAGTTCTGGATCGAGCTGGCCAGAAGATTCGGGTTGGGAGAGTATTTCCCATGGCGAAGCGCTGAGGAGCTGATAGACTGCTTCTTTGAGCCGTCGGGGATTACGGTTAAGCAGCTCAAGGAGAACCCCAGTGGTATTACCTGTGGCACCATAAAATATGCGGAATACTTCGAGGAACATCCGGAGGAGCAGCGCTTCCCAACCCCCTCGGGAAAAGTCGAGCTCTACTGCGAGACTCTGGAGAAGATGGGGTTTGACCCCTTGCCGGGATACACGGAGCCGGCAGAGAGCCCGGTAGCTAGTCCGGATCTGGCCAAGGACTATCCTTTGATTCTAACTACCGGGGCAAGGATCATGGAGTACAAGAACTCGCGTTACCGCAATCTGCCCAAATCGCGCAAGAGAATGCCAGAAGCGCTGGCCGAGATTCATCCTGAAAGCGCTGCGAAATCCGGCGTCAGCGACGGCGACATGGCGATTGTGGAAACAAGCAGGGGAGCAATAGAAATCAAAGTCAGAGCAACCGAAGACATCATCCCTGGAGTGGTCAGCATTCCCTTTGGATGGGTTCAAGGCAACGCCAACGTCCTGGCCGATGATGCCCCGGCCTGTCCAGAATCGGGTTACGCGTCCCTGAAGTCGATATTGTGTAGGGTGAAGAGGAGAACATAGGGGGATCGGAAATGTAACGGAGGTTCAAAGTGACAAACCTGTACGGATACATCGGGAAAATCCTCAGGGTAGATTTGTCCTCGGGGAGCATAACCCATGTGCCAACGATGGATTATGCCGATAGATTTCTCGGAGGGAGAGGTATCGCTGCCAAGATCTACTGGGACGAGGTATCACCGGAGGTCAAGGCCTTCGATCCTGAGAACCGACTGATATTCGCTACCGGGCCTCTGGCTGGGATCCCCGGTCTATCCGCTTCCAGATCGACGGTTTGCGGCAAGGCTCCAGCCATGGTTCCAGAACAGTTCTGCTGGAGCTCTCTTGGAGGAACGTGGGGGGCTCAGCTCAAATTCTCCGGCTACGATGCGATTGTGGTTCAAGGCAAATCAGATAAACCGGTTTATCTCTTCATTGAGGACGGAGTTGCCGAGATAAGGGATGCTTCCCATCTGTGGGGCAAAAGCACTGTTGAAACAGTCGGAACCTTAAAGGAGGAATTGGGAGGCACAGCCGGAGTGGCTGCCTGCGGCCCTGCCGGTGAGAATGAGGTCGCTTTTGCTATCGTGTTTGCTGATCAGGACGCCGCCGGTTCCAGCGGCTTTGGCGCTGTTATGGGCTCCAAGAGGTTAAAGGCTATCGCAGTAGCAGGCAGCCAAAAGGTAACCGTGGCCAACCCAGAGAAGCTTGAGGAGCTCACAAAATACATCCGTGAAATATCAGCTTGGGGGCACCTGGGAGGGCCAGTCAAGCTAACTCACCCAGCAGAACCGCAAAACGTACCAGGCGAAGAGGTAACTTTAGAGAACTGCTGGGGCTGCATAGGTAACTGTGCAAGGGTATTCATCAAAGTGCCAGACGGCACAAAAGGCAAATGTCAGTGCGATGCTTTTTATTTCTACATGCTGCCGACAGTTAAATACTACGGGAAACAGACCAACCTGGTCCAGTTCTATGCCACCAGACTCTGCGATGACTACGGGCTTGATGCTAGTGCTGTCGGGCAAATGAATACCTGGCTCCAGATGTGCTACGACGCAGGTATCTTAACCGATGAAAACACTGGTATCCCCTTATCAAGAATAGGCAGCCTTGCGTATATAGAGAGCTTGGTGAAAAAGATCTCGCTCCGGGAGGGCTTCGGAGACACCCTGGCCCAGGGGACTGAAAGGGCAGCCAATCTAGTGGGAAGAGGAGCAAAAGAGCTGATTACCGACTACATGTCAAGAGCTGGTGCCAACTATGACTATGGCCCCAGAATGTTTCCTGCACATGGACTGCTATATGCGATGGCACCGAGGCAGGCCATAAACGAGGTGCACGAAATGGGCTACGCTCTGTACCCCTGGCTATCCTATAACCACTGGAAGCTTGACGGTGCTCATTTCACTACCGATGCACTTCGTGAAGTCGGCAGGAGGTTCTGGGGGAGCGAGCTTGCGGTGGACTTCTCTACCTACGATGGCAAAGCTCTGGCCGCAAAAATGATTCAGGACCGCGAGTCTGCCAAAGAGAGCCTGATCCTTTGTGACTTTGCTTGGCCGATTTTCACGACCCATTTAGGGGATCATGTGGGTGACCCCTCTCTTGAAAGCAAGGTCTTTTCCGCGGTTACCGGGAAGGAGGTGGACGAGGAGGGGCTTTACCGCATAGGTGAAAGGATATTCAACCTACAAAGGGCGATACTCGCCAGGGAAGGACACAGGGGAAGGGAAAGTGATACGATTCCGGAGGCTTTCTTTACTATACCTCTGCACGAAGCTGCTGCCAGAATATATAATAACCCCGACTGCCTGGCACCGGGAAAGGATGGAGAGGTGATTTCCAGAAAGGGTGCAGTTGTTGATAGGGAGAAGTTTGAGAGGATGAAAGACGAGTACTATCAGCTTAGAGGATGGGATGTTGCCACCGGCCTTCAAACAAAGACCAAGCTGGAGGAACTCGGGCTTCAGGATATCGTAAAGGATTTAGAGCAGAGGGGTCTCATAGTATAGTTCCCTCATCATAGCCCACCACAGATTCAAACTTCACGTATCGTCCGAAGTTCAAAGCGGTAGTCATCACGAAAAGCGGGACGCTGATGCTGAAGCAGAGTTCCAATCTGACAGGATCATTCGAAGGTGTACGGCAACTCTGGCTATGACTTTGCAGCAATTGTTTTCTGAGTAGGAGAAAGGAGGAGGGAATGGAGGAGACTAAGGAGCTCGGTAAACTGTTTGAGCCAATTGAAATTCGAGGCAAGGTAATAAGGAACCGAATTGTTGCCCCTGCCCAGGGAACTGGATTTGGCAACCTTGATGGAACGCTAAGCCAGCGTCATATAGATTACCATAGGGCCAAAGCAGAAGGCGGGGCCGGATTGATTATCTTCGAGCATACGGGGATGGACCGCCGGGGATCAGCATATCCCGTTATGGAGCCGCTCATAGATAGGGACAAGTTCATTCCAGGATTTAGCCGATTAATAGATGCCGTTCATGAATGCGGTGCCACCATCTTTGTTCAACTTGCTCATGCAGGGAGACGGAGTGTGTACTCACCATTGTTCTCTGTGGTACCGTATATTCCAGGGCTTGAAAGGATCCTAGATTGGATCCCGAAGCATAACGTCCTGTTATATTCCAAGCTCTTCAAGCTGGCATTTAAGATTCGTAGACAACCCGCAGGACCTTCCACAGAGCCGCTTTCATGGAGATTTATTCATGGCGGTAAGTCCTTCGAATACATTACACCGGAAAAGCCGAGAGCACTTACCCATCAGGAGATTGAAGAGTTCATAGAGCTGCACGCTAAGGCGGCAAAGCGTGTCAAAGAGGCTGGTGCCGATGGGGTTGAGGTTTACGGTTGCCATGGATACCTTATAAGCCAATTCTTTTCGCCTATTACCAACCGCAGAACCGATGAGTACGGTGGCGATATAGAAGGGAGATGTAGATTGGCCCGGGAGGTAATCAGGAGGGTTCGCGAGGAGGTAGGTGATGATTTCATCATATGCTTCCGCATTGGTGGATATGATTATCTAGAAGGGGGAGCTACCCTTGAGGATGCAAAAGCCCTTGCGAAGATGACGGCGGATGATGGTGTGGACGTCTTTAATATTTCGGGGGGATTTTACGGCTCATATCCAAGCTTTGTCCCACCGATGGGAGACCCCCATGGAATCTGGGTCTCGCCCGCCGCGGAAATAAGGAAGGTCGTAGGTGTGCCTGTGATTGGTGGGGGCCGTGTGATTGATCCAGTACATGCAGATCGGATTCTGGCCGAAGGGAAGGTGGACATGGTCATTATGGGTAGGGCCCTTCTCGCAGATCCCGATATGCCCAATAAGGCCCGTGAGGAGAGATACGATGAGATTAGAAAATGCACCGGGTGCAATCAGTGCCTTGAATTAGCTGAGGGACTGTCTATGGGTATACACTGTATGGTGAACCCTCAATTGGGTCGCGAGGGTGAGTTAAAGGTCTTTCCTGCCGAAAGGAAGAAGAGGGTAATGATCGTTGGGGGCGGCCCTGGAGGTATGAAGGCTGCTGAGATAGCTGCCGTACGAGGCCATGAGGTCCTACTCTACGAGAAGAGACCTGAGATTGGCGGGAAACTACTGGATGTCGCAAAGGTACCTGGCTGTGAGGAGTTCATGACCTTTGTAGATCACATGAAAAGGAGGCTGAGGGATCTCAATATCGAGATCAGAAATGAGTTGGCTACAGGGGAGACGGTTAAGCAAATCGCCCCTGATACGGTTATCGTCGCCACAGGTTCTCGCCCTGTACGACCGGATATAATTGGCTCTGATTCTCAAGAGGTCGTGATGATGGAGGATGTCTTTGAGGGGAAGGTGAGCATCGGAAAGCGAATATTGGTATATGGGGATGACCTCTATTGCCTAAGTACCGCAGCGTACCTAGCTTGTGAAGGCAAAGAGATCGTTGCCTTTGAGCTACCGCGTTTCTGTCCTCTGGATGTGATGTCAGTTGCGGGGATGGACCGTTACATGAGGGTTAGGTTGGCAGAAAGCGGCGTGGATATTGTTTCGGGCATAGGTGTAAAGAGGGTAGAGGCCGGTAGAGTAGTATTTTCACGCCGCGAAACGAAAGGCAATTACCAGGGTTTCGACACGATTGTAGTTTGTAAGCTGGCTTCTGACAACGCACTCGCCGACCAAGTTAGATCGATGGGTATCGAGGTTTATTCCATAGGAGATGCGGTAAAACCAAGGAAATCAGTAGCCGCTACCAACGAGGGCTTCGAGGTGGCATGTAAGATCTAAATCATCTAGGTGACTATGCAAGAAGTCTATGTGGAGAAAGGATGTGATGATAATGCAGGGAAGGTTAGCCGATAGAGTTGCCTTAATAACCGGGGCTGCCTCGGGTATTGGGCGAGGAATTGCTCTGCGCTTTGCACAGGAAGGAGCAAAGGTATCTGTTATCGATATGAACCTGGAAGGCGCAAAAAAAGTAGGCAAGGAAGTCGAGGATTTGAATGGTGAAGCTCTAGCAATTCAATGCGATGTTAGCAAAGAGGAACAGGTAAACCGAACGGTCGAAGAAACAAAAGAACAGTTGGGAAATATAGATATTCTAGTTAACTGCGCGGGTTACGGAGCGGGTAATTTTCTTGCCGATATGACAACTGAGGAATGGCACAGGATGTTTGAAATTCATTGCGATGGTATGTTCTTCTTTTCGAGAGCTGTTATCAAATCTATGCAAGAGGCTGGCAGAATAATCAACACTGCATCACTGGTAGGACTCACAGGTCAAGTCTTTTCCACCCACTACGCTGCTGGGAAGGGAGCGATCATTGCTTTTACCAGATCATTGGCAATGGAGGTAGCACACAGAGGAATTACAGTCAACGCGATCGCACCTGGGCTCATAGAAACACCAATGGTACAGGAACTAATTGATTATTGGCCGGGTTTAGATAAAGAAATACCTGCTCTTAGGTATGGTCAACCTGAGGATATCGCTGAGGCTGCAGTTTTTCTGGCATCACCAGGGGCAGGCTACATAACAGGACAGGTGATTCTTGTAGACGGAGGACTAAGCCTCACTAATTCAGTCAACGCAGCTGTAGCCAAGATGATAGGACTACCATAAGAGCTTCTGGATGGCATAGACACAGCAGGCACCGCCCATTTCCGCTAGGCATAGTAGTAGTGAAATAGGACATTTAACGAATGGAACAGGAATTCGAACAAGAGCTGTTCAGGAAGATTTTACCATTTTTTGAAGGTAAGAGAAGTGAGCTGATTCCGATTTTGCAGCAGGTCCAGGCGAGTTTTGGCTATCTGCCCGGAGAAGCGATATCACCGATCACAACTTTTCTCAACGTCACTGAGGGCCAAGTCTATTCGGTAGCCTCTTTTTATGACGAGTTCAGGCTTACTCCGCTGGGCAGAAACCGGGTTACAGTATGCCGAGGGACTGCCTGTCACATCCGGGGTGCGCCCCAAATTCTCGAGGAGACAGAGAAACTGCTCGACCTGAAGGAGGGGGAAACTACCTCCGATCTGGAGTATACCCTGGAAAGTGTTGCCTGTATCGGTTGTTGCGCATTGGCACCCTGTATGAAGATTAATAGGGATGTCCACGGTGAGACGACTCCGGAGAAAGTGAGAGAGCTCTTCCTTGTTCCAAATAGGGAGAATCAGGATGCCCAATAGTCGACCTACTATTAAGGTTTGCCAGGGAACAGGCTGCATATCAGGAGGAGCTGAACAAATCCTTTTCTGGCTGGAAAGAGAAGCACTTAGATCCGATCTGGGCCTTAGTATTGAAATCAAACGCACTGGTTGTCATGGCTTCTGCCAGCAGGGTCCCCTTGTCATCGTCGAGCCGGATGGCATTCTGTATTCGAAAGTTGTGTCAGAAGACGTGCCTGACATCTTGCGATCATTCGCACCTGAAGGTGAGCCACTGGAGCACCTCTTGTACCGAGACCCGGCAACCAATGTACCAATACCCTTCTACCGTGACATCACCTTTTACAGCAGGCAACAGCGCAACGTGCTACGAAATTGCGGAAATATCGACCCCGAGAATATCGGCGACTTTCTCGCCGCTGGAGGCTATCAGGCGCTACGCAAGGCCCTTCTTGAGACGACCCCCGAGCAAATCATCGATGAGGTGAAGCGCTCTGGCCTTCGCGGACTTGGGGGCGCTGGCTTCCCCACAGGGCGGAAGTGGGAGACCTGCCACCAAGTGCTTAGCGACGACAAGTATGTAATCTGCAACGGTGACGAAGGCGATCCAGGGGCATTTCAGGATCGGTCGGTAATGGAAGGAGATCCCCATTCGGTCTTGGAAGGGATGGTAATCGCTGGCTATGCCGTTGGCGCAAGACGTGGCTTCATCTACGTACGAAGGGAGTATCCACTGGCGGTAGCGCGTTTGCGAGCCGCCGTAGCCCGTGCAAGGGAAAGGGGATTCCTGGGCGATGATATTCTGGAGAGCGGTTTTGATTTCGACATAAAGATTTTTCAAGGCGCGGGGGCTTTTGTTTGTGGCGAGTCCACCGCCTTGATCCTGTCCATAGAAGGAAAGAGGGGAATGCCTAAACCCCTACCCCGCCCCCGCACCGCCGGGATGGGGCTATGGGACAAGCCAACCCTGCTCAATAATGTAAAGACCTTCGCCAATATCCCCCTGATTGTCGCACACGGTTCAGAATGGTTCGCTGCAAGAGGCACCGAGCACAGCAGAGGCAC
>Ga0209979_1000157_pt1 | contig 112014 bp, 84 predicted proteins | sample AnhtaG_FD_183114 | JGI IMG/M metagenome (GOLD analysis project Ga0209979, IMG submission 183114) | Deep subsurface microbial communities from Anholt, Denmark to uncover new lineages of life (NeLLi) - Anholt_01485 metaG (SPAdes) (version 2) | ecosystem: Environmental > Aquatic > Marine > Oceanic... | reverse complement strand
TCGATCGGCCGCGGAGATAGATGCCGCTGTCGCCGGGCTTGGGGAAACGCCAATCGACCATAAGGACGAAGTTTTTGAACTTCTTGGCCGTCCAGAGCATCGGGCCTTTACCGTCGAACTTTATGATACCGGCCTCGACCTTCCAGTTCTGCTGCCATTTAGCTCTCTCTGCCTCAGAATCGACTCCCCGCTGCCTGGCTTTCCAGCCGGTGAAGTCCTTGCCGTTAAAGAGAGCGGTAAACCCCTCCGGCGGCACGTTCAGCTTTGAAGACTTGATCTCTTTGATAAAGATGTTGCGGTACTCGATAGGACAAGGATTCATCTCGCCGAGATTATCGCCATTTACGAAGACATGCTTCTGGAACCTGATAATTGCCGGTTCCATGCTTAAGATCGCTTCCGGATACTCAAATTTATCAAGAATGACCTCACCGTCATACTCGGCCGTCAGGTTCTTCCCGATCAGTGTCAGCTTGACTGTATGCCAGAGGCCGACTTCCGGATCAATATACTTAACTTTAGGGATGTCTTTCTCTTTCAATCCCATGTTCTTCTTTATGTTCTTCGGCATAAAATAGAAACTTTCCAGGTGGCCCATGCCGCCTTTGGACCTGATGTTGAATTGTTCTGCGTGACCAAACTGTCCAATCATCGCCGGAGCCAGGTCTCGGAAGTGGATCCCGCTATCGGAAATTGTCGGCATCCTGAAATCAACCATCAGCACAAAATCCCGATATTCTTTCTCGGTCGCCAGGTCCGCGCCCCATTCCTTGAGAAGACCGTGTGACTTGAGCACCCCATCCTCAATAGACCACATCTTCTTTGCCTTGGGTGACAGTCTCCAGCCGGTGAAGTCCCTGCCGTTAAAGAGAGCGGTAAACCCCTTCGGCGGGACGTTCAGTTGTCTTTCGGCGCCGGCCTTCCAGGGCCGCACGCGTACGTTGCGAACTGCTATCGGGCCGTAATCGCCCTGGATGATAATTGGCCCCCTGGCATACTGTTTACGATCCCAGTTCTGACCCGAGGCGTACGGCACTTCCACGTCTTCCTGGATCACCTGGCCATTGTGCACCACCTTGACGAATTTGGCGTGGGCCGTTTTCTTGCCGTCTTTGTCGAACCTCGGCGACTGAAAGATAATATCCATCGTCTGCCACTGGCCCGGGGGTTTGGCGGCGTTGACCCTGGGCGGAGAGCCCTCGTCGATGTGGTGGTAGGATGGCTTGGTCTCGGCGCGGGGATAGATCCCGCCGCAGTGGGCGGCCGTGGGCTTCTCTACGTGGTGGCTGTCGAGGATCTGGATTTCATAGTTGCCATGAAATATCACACCGGAGTTGGAGCCGTGGGCGACCATGAACTCCAGGTGGACTTCGACGTCACGGTAATCTCGCCGCTTCGTGACGAGGCTGGGGCACTTGCCTTCTTTGCCGTTTATCAGAACACCATCGCCAGCCTTACCGACCAGTTGCTTTATGTTGTCCGGATTGAGCGTAGCGTCGCCGACCACGTCCCATTTGTCGCTATTATGCCATGCATCAAAGTTGCCATTGGCCCTGGTGATCTTGCCGGTTAAAAGCAGCATTGCCGTGACCATAAACAATAATGATGTTGCTTGTATTTTGCGGTTTATCCTGTTCTTCATGTTCGAATTCCTTTGTTCCACATTCCGACTACTTGCGTTGTACACGATACAGGTGTGTTTTGGTGCGAAGCAGCAGCGACTTGCCCGCTACCGCGGGAGATGCCCCCAAAAAACCGTCAAGCTCGTTGACCGCCAATTTGCGAAACTTCGGTCCGGGCTCTATCACAGTGGTCTTGCCTTCTTTGCTGGAAATGTATATCCGGCCATCAGCATACAGCAACGAAGCGCCGTATTTGCCGTCAAGACGCTCGGACCATACCCTCTTGCCGGTCATAGCTTCCAGGCATATCAGCATACCCCTGTCGCTCAACGTATAGAGAAGATCGCCGACAAGTACGGGTGAGCTTTCGAGCGGAACGTCTTTGGTCATTTTCCAGACGACGTGCGTATCCGTCACATCTCCAGCGCCGCCTTGACGCACGGCCCATAAGTGGGTGGCATTCGGGGGGCCGCCGCAATTGACAAAGAAGAGCCCATGACCGCTCACGATTCGGGAGATGGTGTTGTCGTCGCGGTATATGACCCGCCATAGCTCCTTGCCGGTTTGCGGCTCATGGCCTGTCACGAGTAGGGCGCCGTTGCTGACTAACTGTGTCTGGCCGTCCACGTCAACAAGCACCGGCGTGTGATAGGCCTTGCGGAGAAATACCGGCTCAACATTCTCGTAAAGGTCCGCAGGCCGATCGACCCGCCAGACTGTGTCTCCCGTCTTCTTGTTCAAAGCCGCAATGAACTGGACGTCCGTGCCCTCGAGGTGCACGATGAGCAAGTCGTCAAACAGAACAGGCGAGGAAACCGGGCCCTGCATGTGATCGCAGTTTAAATCAGTCCGTCGCCACAGTACTTTTCCCGTTTTCGAATCAAGACACGCTGTCCCATGAGTGCCGAAATGCACATAGGTGCGGCCCTGTTCGACCACGGCCGAAGGCGTCGCATAAGAATTGTTTCGGTGAATTCGCTGGGGCCGCTTCGGATGAAAGACCTCAACGTCGTGGACGACTCGGCCGGTATTCAGATCGATGCAGACGGCGTAGAGAGTCCGGCCGTCCTTTGTCGCCGTAGTTACCCAGACTTGATCGCCCCACACGACGGGCGTTGAGTAGCCAAGGTCATGTATGCGGGTCTTCCATACGATGTTCTCCGATTCCGACCAGTTCAGGGGGAGATCGGTTGCATCACTTCGACCGTCACCGGTCGGGCCTCGCCAATCCGGCCAGTTCCCCTGGTCTCCTCGCTGTTTCGTCCCGGTATTATCAGCCCTCGCCGCCATGCAGCCGATCAGCGGCAGCACGATAAACGCAAATGTTATTGTTTGCATCCCGCAGCTTGTCCTGTTGAACTTCATAATTGAATTCCCTTGCTAAATCTAAATCGTCCAGCCTTTGCGGTATTTATCACGCCTGATGAAGCGTTCCGCTTCCGAGTTGTTGGTGATCTTGAGGTTTTTCGCGTCCCACGAAAGTTTTTCGCCCGCACGATAGGCAGCTATACCCAGCAGGACTGTCTCTGTGAGCGGGCCTGCATAGCTGAAGTTAGTGCCGGGCCTAAGTGGATCGTTGGTCTTGCATGCCTCTATCCAATCGTCGGTATGGGAAGGCTTGCGTGGCATCTTAGGCCGTCTGACGCCTTCATACTTGTCTTCCGGGAATAGCTTGAAATGGCCGTAGTCGGCTATCAGCATACCCTTGGAGCCTACGAAAATCGTGGCTTCGGGCCAGTCGGGCATGTTGTGTTGTTTCTGCAGCGGTGGGCGTTTATCGCCATCGTACCATGTCAGTTCCACCGGTGGCAGGTCGCCTCTCGCGGGGAAGGTCCACTTGCTGATGAGCCATCGGGGTGCGCTTTCGGTGTGGGCAGGTTTAGAGCTTTCCGCCTCTACCGTAAGCGGGTACTTAAGATCAAGCGCCATAAACGGAAGGTCGATCATGTGGCAGCCCATATCGCCAAGTCTGCCGTTGCCGAAATCCCACCATTGTCTCCAGCCGTCCGGGTGGTAACAGGGGTTGTAAGGGCGAACTGGAGCCGGGCCCAGCCAGAGGTTCCAATTCAGATGCTTCGGAACGGGAGGGCCGCCCTTCGGACGATCGCCGGGGGCCCATGCCTTGTCGCACCAGCAGTGGACTTCTTTGACCTCTCCTATGATTCCGTCCTTAATCATCTTTGAAACACTGCGATAGTTGTAGCCGGTGTGAGCTGCATTCCCGAGCTGTGTAGCTACGCTGGTTTCTTCAGCAACTTTGGTGGCCAGCCGGATTTCAGCGATGTTCTGGCCGAACGGCTTCTCGCAATAGACGTGTTTACCCATCCTCATTGCCATGACGCTGGCGGGGATATGTACATGATCGGGCGTAGCGACCACAACCGCATCGATGTTCTTGGCTTCCTTGTCGAGCATCCTGCGGTAATCGCTGTATTTCTTTGCCTTGGAAAACATTTTAAAAGCATCGGCCGCGTGTTTCGTGTCAACGTCGCAAAGAGCGACAATGTTCTCGCTCATGACGTTCCTGACGTCATCGAACCCTTTGCCGCCAACACCGATACAGGCGATATTGAGCTTTTCGCTCGGCGCCGACTTGCCGGGGCCGCCCAGCACGTGCCGCGGAACAATCGTAAACGCCGCAAAGGCCGCGCCCGCCCCAATAAAGCTACGTCGAGAAATGTTCTTGTTATTCTTCACAACTGCACCTCTACCTTGTCATTCGGAATTCATTATTCAAAATAACAGCGTCCAACCCTCGCGACACTCCTCGCGGATGTACTTGTTGGCCTCGGGAAGATTGCTTATCTTCATATTAGGCCTGCCCTGCCACCTTTTTATGTGCCAGTTGTTATGAGAGTATTTCACATTCACTCTGCTTGTCTTGACCAAGGCCCAGAGAACCGGAGCCTTGCTCAAAACACATTGCTGCGAACGCCACCGGGGCCATATAGCCCAGCCTACCGACTTTTTGTTAGCAATTTAGCCGCTGCTTCCGTTTAATTTTCGTATCTCATATTTAGTCGATAGTCGTTAGTCTTTAGCCGTTCCTGGCCTGTCAAATGTTGATTAAAAACCCGCTTTGCGGATATATTTAGTTCATAGTTCATTGTTCGTAGTTCGTGTGCAACCCCGCCCACAGGTAACGGGGCTAAGCAACCCCCAAATAAATTTGGGGGCTAAATAAGTTTTTTTACCCCGCACTTACGTTTGGGGCTCCGTAACCCGCGCAATAAATTGCGGGGCTAATTATCTTTATAGATTCCGCAATAGGTGCGGAATGACAAACGGACGATTCAAAGAAGTATTGCGCCCCTTGGTGTTTCCGTATTTATTGAAATTTGAAAAACAAATGAGACGAACAATTACTTCAAATACTCAAATAAAACATTTTCAACACCCCCAAACAAGTTTGAGGGTGCCACCCAAGTTTCATTAGTAATTCAAAGGTTAATAGTTAGATAAAATAGCGTAATAGACCGTGAAAGTCAAATGAAAAAAGGAAAAAAGGGGAAAAAGAATATCGAATATCGAATCTGAATGTCCAATGTCGAAGTGCAAATGCGCGGGATGGGGGAAATATAAAGAAGACCCCCTGCGGAGCAGGGGCCAGCGTGTGCAAACAAGTTGCACACCCTACATTGTGAAATCCGAAATACGAATTCCGATCCGCCTACGTCAAGACTACGGCGGACAAGAATCCGAAACAAATTCAAATTTTCGAAGATAACTAAAGTTGGATGGCAGAAGGCGGAGGACGAGGGACGATGGAGGAGGGAGGAGAGACGAGGGAGGAGGGACGACAGAGGACGGACGACAGAAGACAGACGACAGAAGACAGATGACGGACGACAGAAGACAGACGACAGAAGACAGAGGACGGACGACAGAAGACAGAGGACGGACGACAGAGGACGGACGACAGATGATGGAGGACGGAGGACAGATGATGGAGGACGGAGGACAGATGACGGAGGACGGAGGACGGTTTTAATTGATAATTGATAATTGGTTAAAGGTCAGAGTTCTCCGGTCATTACCATTGCGAAGTATATACGTAGCTGTAGAAGTAGAAGATGTAGTAAATCATCAAGAGACAAACAAGGAAATAGACCAGGCGCGGCAGCCAGCGTGCAAACTCGTTGAGCCAGAACTCGGCGGCCTCGGCGTTGTTGTCGGCAAGACGTTTTGTAACATCATCGAGCTTGCCGACTTCTTCGCCGATGCGCCAGATGTCCAGGAAATCCAGAGGCAGTTCTGTTGACAATCCGTCGGAGACGGGCCTGCCGGCCTTTGTACTTGCGACAGCCGGTTTGACCAGGTCGGTTACGACGGCGTTGCCTGCGGCGGCCGCTGCCTTTTCGGCACAATCCGTAATTGGTACGCCGGCCTTTATGAGCATGTGGAATACCCAGCAATAGCGGCTAAGGGCGAGTTTGTAAACAGCCCGGCCCAGGAGCGGTATTTTTAGCGTCAGGTGGTCGAGCAGTCTGCGAAGAAGGCCGGTCTTCGGCGTCATACGGAGAATAACAAAGATTATCGCGGCTGGTATGTAAAACAATGAAAGGATTTTTACTACGGAGATAAGATAGAGTTCTATTTGCCAGCCGCCCAGAGCGAAACCCGGAAAGGGAGCGAGAAACGCTGTCGCGTGAATCAGAAGAATAGGCAGGGCCATTCCTGAGAGTATCTTTTTTCGGATGCGTTGAGAGGACTCGTGCCACTGCGATAAGAGCTTGAATGAATCGGGCAGGCTGCCGGATGTTTCGGCGGCCTTAATAAGCATTACGTCCACAGGGTCAAATATTTTGGGGCTTTGGGCCATCGTCTCCGCCAGGGGATTGCCTTTCGAGGCGGACTCGGCCAATTTAAGAAAATCTCTTCGCAGACGCAGGTCTAAGCCCGAACCAACGGTATTGAGCGAGCGCAGCAGCGGTACGCCGGCATCGAGCATAATCGAAAGATTGTGATAGGCCAGAGCAAGACTCTTTGCCACTGTAAATTCCTTTTATTGAAGTTTGAAAAACAAATGAAACGAACAATTACTCCAAACACTTGAATAAGGCATTTTTCAACACCCCCAAACAAGTTTGTACTACTCTGCGAAGCAGCGCTTCGCTGCGAAGCACGAGAGGGTGCCACCCAAGTTTCATTAGTAATTCAAAGGTCATTAGATTACTTTACAAAAGTCAGTTCCCGGCAAGCTGCAGGTCAGGTTCTCTATCCTTAAGAATAGCCGAACCAGGCGATAACCGCAAGAGGTCTTCGTATTGCCTGATGGATATTGGCCCGAGATTCAAACATAAATGCCAGAAAGCGATTCAAAGAAAGCTTGAGCAAACCAGGCGAGCGTGAGGTGCACCCAGAACCGTAAATGAATTCGAGGGCGTTTTATAAATGATAATTGATAAGGGCTTAAAGGTCAGAGTCGTCCGGTCATTACCATCGCGAAGTTTTTGAAGATGTAGTAAATCATCAAGAGAGAAACGGAGAATACCCGGCGTTTAGTAATCGTAAAAGTAAGTGCCCTTGCTGTCGGTGCCGGTCCAGTTGAGCCTGAACTCGGCAGTTTCTTTCTTGTATAACCATCCACTGGAGGTGCCGTCAACTGCGTCAGAGAAGGCGGTAGCCTCGGCTACATAGGCGATGTTCGATAAGTCGTTGAAGGGATTTTCGGGCAGTTTCTTTACATAAGGCCCATATATGTAGGGGTCGGCGGGGACGGTGGAAGGGGAAACTGCGCCCGTTTTCGTAGTCGTGGCAGTGAATTGTAATCCCAGCATTGCCGCCGCGACGGGGGACCCATCCACGTATCCCGGCGGGGCCCCGCCGTGCTGCAATTTGTACAACTCGATCTGGGTCCGCATTGTACTGAGGGAGTCTTTGGCGGCTGACTGGCGAGCACTTGCAATATGACCCTGAAATGTGGGGATAACGACTGCGGCAAGGATACCCAGAATCGCAACGACAATAAGAACTTCAACAAGTGTAAAGGCCTTTTTTCTCATCTCTCCAGCCCAAGAAACATAAAAATTATGACAGATATCCTCCATATCGGCCATTACGATGGGGTGCTTTGTCAAGGAACTCTGCTTTTTCGTGAATAGTTTGTTTATTGATATTTCCATAGTTATTAGAGAAAAAGTGCTTGAAAAAGTCTGCTTCGACCGATAATATCTCTGTAATGTAATCTAAAACCAAGGATTTCTATTTTTTAAGGAGCAGAGCTATGGAAAAGAAGAACAGTTGTGCGAGGGCGGGATTTTCGACAATCTTATGGGGTGTTATAGCAGTGTTGCTATGCGCCGCACTGGCTCTGAGGGCTGATGAGATCGTTCCAGCCGGTGAAACGTGGGATATCGACTACACAATAAGTGGTAATCTAAACGTATCCGGTACGGCGAACCTTCTACCTCCTGATCCCGGAGTTACAACCGGAGCCATTATCGAGTGGTGGCTGTACGCAAAGCCTGACAGCCACGTAAACATCAAATGGGCCCAGGTCACGTATTGGATAGACGTTAGCCTGAATGCCAACGTAACGGTGTATGGTACGGAGTTTTGGGTTGGTCCCGAGCAGCATTATGCAGGCGAAGAGCTATTCATTACTCTTAATTCAGGTCCATTGACAGTAGTCTATGAAAACGGGCAGCAAGTTGATCTGGAAATTGATTGTTTTGGTGAAATTGGCGGAGACCATGCAGTTGTCACGCTGGCGGCTCCTGGTGGCGGTGTTACGCAAGTGGCGATAGACATCAAGCCGGGGAGCTACCCGAATAGCATCAACCTGGGTTCTAATGGGGTGATTCCGGTGGCGATTCTCTCCAGCGAGACGTTCGATGCGACGACCGTGGACCCGGAAAGTGTGTCGCTTGCCGGCTCTGGCGTAGCGGTGCGCGGAAAGGGTAATAAGCTCTTGGCCCACGAAGAGGATGTGAACGGAGACGGTCTGATGGACCTGGTGGTGAAAGTAGAAACTGAAAACCTTGACCCCGGTACGTTCCAAGACGGCCTTGCAACCCTGACCATACATGAAACATCGGATCCGGAGAGCGCAATACTGTTCCAGGGTTCAGACCAGATTAGCATCGTGCCGCCGGAGGGATAAACTCAGGTCGTACGGTTTGGGTATAATCGGGCGGTGTGGCCTGCCAAAAAAATGCGGGCATCGGCTGCAATTCATAATTGCCAACTAATGGGCTGCGAGCACCCCGCAACGCGAGGGTTTGAAAGCCGGTAAGCCGGCTGCTTGCGGCCTTTTTTCTTGCCTTTAGCCGCAAATTGCAATAGTTTAGGGGGCAATGCAGAACCAAAAAGCGAAGGAATAACCGATAGTCATTTGAGGTTGTGAGATGAATGTACTTTTAATTGGCAGCGGCGGGCGGGAGCATTCGATTGCGTGGAAACTGGCCCAGTCGAAAAACCTGGGCAAACTCTATATCGCGCCGGGTAATGCGGGGACAGGGCGGTGCGGAGAAAATGTCCCTATCGGGGCTGACGATATAGATGAGCTGGTGGACTTTGCAAAACAAAATGATATAGGCCTTGTGGTGGTCGGGCCGGAAGACCCACTGGCAGCAGGAGCGGTTGATACGTTTGAGGCGGCCGGCATAAAAGCATTCGGGCCCAGCGCAGGGGCGGCACAGCTCGAAGCGGACAAGGCATTTGCAAAACAACTGATGCGCTCCAGTGCCATCTCGGCCGCTGAGGGCAGAATCTTCGAGAGATTCAAAGATGCCAAAACATATATCGCAAGCAGAGACGAAGCGGTGGTGGTAAAGGCGGCGGGGCTTGCAAAGGGCAAAGGCGTCTTTGTGTGCGATGACCCCGCGGACGGCATCTTAGCTGCTGAAAAGATAATGTGCGATAAGATATTCGGGCAGGCGGGTGACAAAATCATCGTCGAAGATAAGCTGTTAGGCGAGGAGGCGTCGATACTGGCCTTTGTGGACGGTCGAAATATTTACGTTATGGAATCAACGCAGGACCACAAGCCCATCGGTGACGGTGACACGGGGCCCAACACCGGCGGAATGGGCGCTTACAGTCCTGCGCCGGTGGTTACTGAGGCGTTGATGGACAAAATCACAGGTGAAATTTTAGTGCCGGTGGTGGATGGTATGAATCGGAACGGCACGCCGTATAAGGGTGTACTGTATGCAGGGCTTATGATTACCGCCGGCGGGCCGAGAGTGCTGGAATTTAACGTTCGCTTCGGCGACCCGGAAACGCAGCCGATTTTAATGCGGCTGAAAAGTGATTTGCTGGAAGTTTGTCTGGCAGTCTGTGACGGCAAGCTGGATGGGGTCACGCTCGAGTGGGACCGGCGGCCGGCGGTTTGTGTGGTGATGGCTTCAGGCGGTTATCCGGGCGCTTACGAAAAGGGCAAAAGAATAACCGGCGTGGAGGAGGCCGAGCAGCTCAAAGACGTTGTTGTATTCCACGCAGGCACGAGAATCCAGGATGGAGATTTAGTTACTAACGGCGGCAGAGTGCTGTGCGTAACCGCCCTGGGACGAACAATCGCTGATGCGAAAGTAAGTGCATATAATGCCGTGGATAAAATAAAGTACGACGGTGCTTATTGCCGACGAGATATTGCAGATAAGGCGATAAGAAAATGATTCCGGCTGACGAACGCCGGGTCTTCGATATTGATAAATGATAAATGATTATTCTACTATGAGCTTGCAACTATAAATTGAAATCCGTGTAATCTGTGAAATCCGTGGTTAAAAATAAGAATTCAGACGAATCCGCGAAGTCCGGAGACGGCAGAAGGGTTTTTCTTCGGCGGTTTTTGGGAGTTTTGATTCCGGCGTTTTGTTTATTGCTTGTTTTTGTGCTGGTAGGCCGGGCCCTGCGTCATATCGCCATAGGACAGATTGCCGAGCTGACCAATGCAAGAATCAAAACCAAATCGGTTGATTTCAAGTTTGACGGCTCGGTCGTTATTAAAAAGCTTGTAATCAGCCCTTACCAGGAACAGAAGTACGATGACGCCATACTCAAAGCCGAGAGGGTATATGCGCGCTTCGGGATAGGCAGCTTATTGCTGCTGCATCCCCGTCTGAAAAAAATAAGTGTTAAAGATTTTGTTGTCGACGCCCAATACGATTTAGACACAGGCCGATGGAATGTAGCTGCACTTAAAATCAGGGCGCCTCAGGGCGGCTCCGGGAAGATGCCCGTTGTTCTTCTGGAGAGGGGGACGCTCCAATACAGCAAGGTCTCAAACGGGGAGCCCAAAGTCGTTGCGGCAGTATCGCTCGATGCAGGATTCGGACCTGCCGAAAAGACGCGGGACAGTTACAGCTTCCATATAACAACAGATAAAAGTGCTGACCCCGGCGAAAGCACCCTGGTTGGATTCTGGCAGCCCGGCAGGGTTACAATAGCCGGTGGGATTTCATCGGCGGATATCCCTGCATTCGAGAAGCTGTGGACGATAGATATCCTGGCCGCCGAGTTGAATTACAAGCAGGACAATAGTTATTCACTGAATCTTAAAATAAGAGATTTGCTCAGCAGCCAGGGAATCGGCGGTGATGCATTTGCCTTCGATAAGAGAACGTTTTTGGAAAGGTGGGGCACACTTACCGCTTTGCAAAGATTTTTCAACCAATACCGTCCCCGGGGACAAGTTGACATTGACCTCGAAGCGTCAGGCAATTTAGACCGACTGAGCGAGAGTGCATTAGCGGGCAAAGTCTATTGTAAGGACGTTTCGATTTGCGACCGCAAGTTTGCCTACGTGATAGAACACCTGATTGGCGAGGTGGATTTTACCGAGAAAAGTTTTGAACTGAAGAACCTAACCGGCCGGCATAACGACGTCAATTTGGTTTTGAACGGATGGTCTAAAGATTTCGGCCCGAGCTGGCAGTACCAAATCCAGATTACAAGTGACAATATAGCCCTGGATAATGACCTGTATAATGCGTTAAGCACAGGACAGAAGGAATTCTGGTCGGCTTTTTCTCCGAGCGGCGTTGCGGCGATAAACTACTGTCTCTATCGGCAGTTAGAAACGGACAAAGGACGCATCCTGGCGGTTAAACTATTTGGCGCTGAAGCTGCATACCGCCGTTTTCCTTATCCCCTGAAAAATCTTACTGGCGAGCTCTTTTTCGATGACGAGGGTATAGTTGTTTCAAACTTAGTTTCGCAATTGAACGGGCACAAAATAACCTTGAACGGCAAGGTGACAAAGCGCAATACCGAGCGGCTGATATATGATGTTTTAATCAAAGCAGACAATATTCCATTGGATTCGACACTGGCTGCGGTGTTGCCGGCTGAGCAAAAGCGTTTATACAGCGATTTTGATATGACCGGTCTGGCCGATGCCGAGGTGAAGATTTTTACGCCCGAACAAGGTCCTGGTCCGCCAAGTTTCATCGCCGATGTCTCTTTCAAAGAAACTTCTTTGACGGTCCCCGTTTTCGAAAATTCGAAAATCGAAGCGGAGTCGGCGAAGGTAAATCAGTTCCCTCTGGTCATCTCTGATATATCAGGAAAGGCTGTTTTCACGCCTGATTTGATACGTATTGAAGATTTAACCGGTCGGTATGGTAAGAGTTCGGTTTCACTTGCCGGCCGAATCTGGCCGGGAGGAAAAGCTAAAAAGCCCGGCTACTGTTTGTCTCTGCGGGCTGAGCAGGTGGAGTTAAATGATGACTTGATTCGTGTGCTGCCGACGTCACTGAAAAAGATCGTCTCCGGATTGCAGCCGGAGGGAAAGATAAATCTCAGCGCCAATTTGAATAGAGCCGGCAGGGGCGACTGTCCTGATTATAAGCTAATAGTGGACTGTCTGGATAACAGTGTTAATTTTAAGCCGTTTCCCTATCCTCTAAAAGACATCACCGGCCGGTTAGCAATAACGGCGGATAGTATCACGCTAAAAGATGTTACTGCAACCGCCGCCGAAGACTGGGGAATAGCAGATGCCTCGGCTATAAAGCTAAACGGAGAAATAGCTCTGGCTGATAATGCTTTCGGCGGCGGCTGGTTTCAACCTTCAGCCGGTGACATTACTCTCACCGCAGAGAGTCTCAAGATGAAGGGCAAATCTTTCACCGGGCTGAGAGCGGATATCTATTATGACCCCGACGTGGAAAGCTGGGTGGCTAAAAATTTAATTGCCGATTGTTACGGCGGCAGATTGGCGGGCAGATTGGAATTGAAAAGGCCTGCCGAGGCACCTCCGGAGTATGTGCTGCAGGTGGGTTTTGACAATATTGACTTAAAACAGTTCCTTTCGGACGGAATTCACAATTCGGAATTCACAATTCGAAATTCAAAATTCAAGGGCTATACCAAGGGGCGAATGAGCGGCTCATTGAGCGTCAGGGCGACGGTTGGTGAAAGTTTGCCACGTATCGGCAGATGCAGACTGTCAATAAAAGATGTTCAGATTGGGAGACTCTCGCCGCTGGTGAAGCTGTTACAATTAAAACTGACAGAGTCGGAACAGTTTGCTTTTGACCGGATGTTTGTTGATTCATATATTAAAAATGACAGACTGTTTCTTAAGCAGGTTGATTTAGCCGGCAAAGACCTGGCCTTTACCGGCTCAGGCTGGATGGACCTGCAAAGCCGGAATGTCGATTTGGTTCTTTTTGCGCGGGGCCATCACCGGCTTGCCACCGCGGAGCCATCGGTTTTGCAATCTCTGGCTGAAGGCCTCGGCGGCGTTGTTGTGCGAATGGAGATAACAGGCAACGTTTACGACCCGCAGGTGGAAACGAAGACTTTGCCGGTCATCGAAGATTCGCTGCGAATCCTCGGCACACCGCGTTCGCGTTAGAAATCTTACCTTGTCCCCACTTGGGCGGGACAAGTTTAGCCCTACGAAAGTAGAGGCAAAAAGATTGCAAAATGTGAACCCTTAAACTGTGGAGGTGGCGTTTATGACAAGTTCCAAAAACAATATGAACAGGCGGGAGTTCCTGCGGAGTAGCTGCGGGACAGCGGCAGTGATGGTCTTATCTCAAGCTGCGCTTAAAGCAGAAGAAGCAACGAAAAGGCAGCGGCCAAATATTCTGTGGGTCAGTTGCGAAGACATCAGTCCGGACCTGGGCTGCTATGGTGATAGCTACGCTGTTTCGCCGAATATCGACGCACTTGCGGCGCAGGGTGTGCGCTACACCAACGTGTATGCGCACGCGGGGGTCTGCGCCCCGGCACGGTCGGGCATCATTACGGGGATGTACCCGACCACTATCGGCACGCACCACATGCGCTGTAAGGGTGTTCCGCCGGCGTATGTCAAGTGCTTCAGTGAGTACCTGCGGGCGGCAGGGTATTATTGCACGAATAACGTCAAAACCGATTATCAGTTTGACTCGCCGATGACGGCGTGGGACGAGAGCAGCCGAAAGGCGCACTGGCGAGGTCGAGGTGAGGGCCAGCCGTTCTTCGCAGTCATCAACCTTACGGTGTCGCACGAGAGCCGAAACTGGCCTAAGAAAGGAGAAAAACTTGTCCACGACCCGGCCAAGTCGGTCGTACCGCCGTATTATCCCGACACACCCGTTGTCCGTAAGAATTTGGCGAGGTACTACGACAACGTAACAAAAATGGATGAGCAGGCAGGACAAATCCTTCGGCAGTTGGAGGATGACGGTCTGGCTGACGATACAATTGTGTGGTTCTGGGGAGACCATGGCCGCGGGCTGCCGCGGGGCAAGCGATGGATTTACGATTCGGGTATTCACATTCCGCTGGTCATTCGGGTGCCAGAGAATCTGAGAAAAATCGCAATGCCACACAATCCCGATGCGGTCAAACCGGGGGCGGTCAACGATGATTTGATAGCATTTATTGATTTTGCGCCGGCGATGCTGTCACTGGCCGGCGTGAAGATACCAAAGCATATACAAGGCAAGGCGTTCATTGGTAGTCAGAAGGCCAAGGCGCGTGAGTATATCTTTGCTGCGCGCGACCGTATGGACGAGGCATACGACCTTATTCGTGCGGTGCGCGACAAGCGTTATAAATATATTCGCAACTATATGCCGTATGTTACGCGCGGTCAGGACATCGAGTATATGAACCGGATGCCGACGATGCAGGAGATGCGTCGGCTTAACGCGGAGGGCAAGCTCAAGGGGCCTCAGATGCAGTATTTTGAGCCGACCAAGCCGGTTGAGGAGCTTTATGATACGCAGAGCGACCCGCACGAGGTCAGGAACCTGGCAGGCAACCCGAATTATAAGAAAGTGCTCGAGCGGATGCGCAACGTGCATGCTAAATGGGTTAAAGAGACCGGCGATATAGGGCTGATTCCGGAGCCGGAATTCGATGAGATGAAACGGCCTGGCGGGGTATGGCAAATGACAATCGAGCCGGTGTTGGCCGCCGGCCCTATGACCGCGAAAGCCGAAAGCACATTAGGAATATGGAGCCCGACCCTTGGTGCCTCGATTGCGTACAGAATCGAAGGCGGCGGAAACAAGAGTAGCGGCTGGAAACTGTACACGAAACCGGTACAGCTAAAACGAGGGCAAATACTGCGTGCGAAGGCCTGCCGGATCGGATTCAGGGACAGCGTCGAGGTGAAGTTCAAACTTGGTGACCCCGTAGTAGTTGGTCCGCCACCTGTAACTACACCGCATTGGAGAGACAAGCTCGATAAGACGGATTTGCTTGAGCGACTGCGTAAGATTAAAGATTTGGACGGCACAGGTAAGAAAGCTATACCGAGGTATTTTGAAGCGCTGAACGATGAGTACGGCTCGGTTCGTTACTGGGCTGTGATAGGTTTGCACAATAATTGTAAGGGAGCCGGGGACGTGAAGCGGGCAAAGGCGGCGCTTAAGAATATGCTGAGGGATTCTGCGCCGGTTGTTCGGATTGCAGCGGCCGAGGCGATGTGTGACTGGGGTGAGGAGAAAGAGGCGCTGCCGGTGCTGGTAGAGGCGCTGAAAAACAAGACAGATAAGGCGCGGCTGTATGCGGCGATTGCACTTGGCAGGATTGGTGAGAAGGCGAGGCCGGCCTTGGCGCAGATAAAGGCCGGATTGAAAGACAAGGATAATTATGTGCGGCGAGTTACACAGGCGACGCTGAAGCGGCTGGAGAGTCGTTGATTCGATACTCGATACCGGATGCTCGATACTCGATGCTGGTATTTCGTGAAGTGTATCTTGAGGAAAATTCGAAATTCGAAGCACGAAATCCGAAATTCATCCTTCGTAGTAATACTACGGAGAACGGACAAATTCGAATGACCAAAATTCAAAAGGACGGGATGGATTTCAATTGCCAAGCTTTATATTGGCGGCGATTGGGGTTTTGGGTATCGTATAGCCGGAGTCGTGCTTGACACCGTCGGCCATTCAATGTAATGTAAATTCTGTTTGTCGGGACGCGGGGTCTTGATATTAGTGAAATAGTAAGTATATGGGGGCGGCAAGAAAGGAAGGTCAGTTATGATGGGTGTTCGGAACAAAGAAAAGTTTAAGAGGATATTGTTAACGGCGGGGATGGCTGTTTGCATGTGCCTTGCAGGATGTGCAAGTATGTACAAAGATTTTGGGATTGCCCATCTCAGGATAGGACAATATGAACAAGCCATCTTAAACTTCAACAAGGCACTTGAGATGAACCCAAAGTTAGCTGAAGCCTACTGCAACCGCGGGGCTATCTATTGCGAAGTTAAGCGCGAATATGACCGGGCCATATCAGACTTCAACAAGGCACTTGAGATAAACACAAGGTATGCTGAAGCCTACTGGGGACGGGGGGCGGCCTATTTCCATAAAGGCGAATATGACCGGTGCATCTCAGACTTAAACAAGGCGATTGAAATAAACCCAAAGCTCGCTGAAGTATACGTGGCCCGAGGGTGCGCCTATATTATCAAAGAAGAAGAGTACCACAAAGCTATTTCAGACTTTAACAAGGCACTTGAGATAAATCCAAAGTTGGCTGTAGCCTACCACAATCGTGCGATTGCCTACGAGGGCATTGGAGAATATGACAAGGCCAAGGAGGACTTCCAGAAAGCACGAAGTTTGGCGGGGCAAGTTCATCAGAAGTATCTTGGTAAGCCTGTGTATCCTCGCTGAGCTCCGGGAACACACGAATGAGCCAACGTGCGCAGAATATGGAAAAGGAGGTTAGTCATGATGGGCGTGAAGATTATTAAGAACGTTAAAACGACAGGTTTGAAGTTTAGTGTACTTGTTTGCCTGTTCCTCACAGGATGTGCATCCACACTTGGAGATTACTACAAAGCCATGGATTACTGCGATAGGGGAACTGTCTGTCTCGTGCAAGGGGAATATGACCGCGCCATATCGAACTTCACTAAGGCCATTAAGATATATCCCGAGCTCGCCGAAGGCTACAGTGGTCGTGGGACTGTTTACCTTGTTAAAGGTGAATACGACCGCGCCATCTCAGACTTAAGCAAGGCCCTTGAGATAAATCCAAGGGATGCTACGGCCTACGCCAATAGGGGGGGTGCCTATGTTAGTAAAGGTCAATATGACCGGGCCATATCAGATTGTAACAAGGCGCTTGAGATAAATCCAAGGGAAGATATGGCCTATGTTAATCGGGCCTGTGCCTATGTTGTTAAAGGCGAATATGGCCGGGCCATATCAGATTGTAACAAGGCGCTTGAGATAAATCCAAAGTCAGCTATGGCCTACGGTAATCGTGCGGCTTCTTACTATCACAAGGGAGAATATAACGAAGCCTGGAAAGATGTCCATAAGGCACAAAGCTTAGGGTTCAGCGTCGACCCCGGATTTCTCAAGAAGCTTCGGAAAGCCTCAGGAAGAGAAAGGTGAACTTATTAAAAATCCGAAATTCGAATATTGAAATTCGAAATAAATCCGAAATTCTAATGTTCAAATTTTCAAAACTGACAGCGTTGCTGTCATTCTGAGCGCAGCGAAGAATCTCACCTTCGCAGGCCAGATCCTTTGGCTTCGCCTCAGGATGACACATAGTGTCATTTTGGTAATTTGATATTGTTTCATACTTCGGATTTCGTATTTCGGATTTACTTCTTCCTTACAGCGAGAATGTAGATTGATATTTGTTTTTTCAGGTACTTTCTTTCGTAGTTTGTGCCGGTCCATTCGCCGGTATCTGCGCCGGCGGCGGGGAGAAATTCGATTTTTTCAAGTGAAGGGCAGACACGTTGGCCTGCCCCTACTGAAGGGCAGACACGTTGGCCTGCCCCTACCACTTTCTTTATTTGTTCAAAATAATCGGCGTGGTCGGTAGCGATTTTTAAGTCGCCGCTGGTCTTTAAGCATCGCAGGAGCTGCTGGAGATTTTCGGGGCAGAAGAAGCGTCTTTTGTGATGGCGTCTCTTAGGCCAGGGGTCGGGGAAATAGATGTGGAAACAGTCTATGGAGCCGGCTGGCACAAAATCGGCTAAAAAGGCGGCGGCATCGGTGCGAATTATCCGCACGTTTGTCAGTGCCCATCGGCCGATGCGGTCAACGGCGCAGCGATAGTATTTGCGGGCGCGTTCGATGCCGAGGAAATTGACGTTCGGCTGGGCCATAGCTTCGTTTAGCAGGAAGGTGGCTTTGCCGGTTCCGATTTCGATGTGGACTGGGCCTGGACGTCCGAAAATCCGGCCAAAATCGATTTTGCCGTCCAAATCTTCGGGGCTTAGCGCGACCGCAGGATAGTCCTTTAATGTTCGAGCCATCAGTTAAACCAGTTTAAAATACACAAGACAGAGAAGATAGCAAAGTTTCGGCGGTGTATTATACCAAAAACAGCCGTTCAGGCAAGATTCGAGGTTGCTTTTTGGTTTTATTGGGATTAAAGTAGATATAGAGAGTATTCGATAAGAGGCTGTGAAGCGGCTTTTTGGCCGGTGTAATTATTATCGGAACCTTGTTCCGGGAGCGTTGGTATCAGGTATTTTTCTCCCTTAAATCAGGGATATCCCGATAACAAATACGATTCGGCGAATGTATAATGGAGTTGCTGGAATCGCAGGATTAGAGCCGAAGCTTGGAGGCATTAGAAAGGGCTTCATTTTCCGATTTTTGGAGAATGAGCACCGAAGGGAATCTGAAGAATGATTCTGCAATTGTTTAGAGCACGGCGCAGACAGATACTGATAGATATCAATACGCAAAGAGACTTCCTGCTGGCGGAGGGTAAGGTGTGTATACGGAACCACAGGAGGGTCCTGGGACATATTCGCAGGATGATAGCGTGGGCGAGATATAACAATATCCCGATAATCTCGATGTGCGAGGTTTACCCCGACAATAACGGTGGCAACGCAGTCGGCTACTGTATTGACGGCACGGTCGGGCAAAAAAAGATACGGTACACGCTGCTTAGCAACCGGACGAGTTTTGCGGCAGACGGCAGCACCGATTTGCCGAGAGATATAGTTCGGCGGTACAGGCAGATTATCCTTCACAAGCGCTGCGTTGACCCGTTTGATGAGCCCCGGATTGACAGACTGCTGACCGAAGTGCGGGCCAATGAGTTTATTCTGGTCGGTGCCAGTTGTGAAGGTTCTGTACAGGCGACGGCATTGGGACTTCTGCAGCGAGGCAAGAAGGTGAGCGTTGTAGTTGATGCGGTGGGTTCGCATAATAAGAGAGAGGCGAAGCTGGCACTTCGTAAGATGGAGGCGAAAGGGGCGAAGTTGATTGAGACCAGGAGGATTGCCGGGACATCACATCTGAAGCACGTTGGGATATGCGGTTGCGAGAGGTGTCAGGGACAAGCAAAAAAAACACCGGTAAAAACCGGAGCCGAATACTAAAATTCGTATCTCGTGTCTCGTTGTTCGTATAATCCTGCTATTATCCCGCCAAAAGCTTTTAATTCTTGACACAGCTGGTTCGGCGTAATATACTTTCATATCTCGTGAAGCGTGAATCGTATCTTGTTGAATGAACAACAAGCAACGAATTTCTTGTTTTTTAACTTTTAGCTTCAAGCATATTCTGCGCAAAGCGGAGTCGTTGAATAAGAGGAAGGGATATGGGCAAACAGACGAGAAGAGAATTCCTTAAGAGGATGGGTTTTGCAGCAGCTTCGGCCCGTCATTTTGCCGGGCTATCGATGTCGGCGGGCTGTGTCAGTATTGATAAAAGGCGGGCAGCAAAAAGACTACCCAACATCGTATTTATTTTAATTGATGACCTCGGCTGGCGGGACGTGGGCTGCTACGGCAGCAAGTATTACGAAACGCCGAACATTGATAAACTCGCCGGTGAGGGGACGGTCTTTACCAGCGCTTATGCCAACGCACCGAACTGCGCTCCGACTCGGGCGTGCCTGATGTCGGGTGAGTACACGCCGCGACACGGGGTCTATACGGTCGGCAGTCCGGAGCGCGGCCAGGCGCATTTGCGAAAGCTGATACCGATAGCGAACAAGACGAATCTGGATACGAAGTTTGTGACGATTGCGGAGGCCTTGAAGGCGGGGGGGTACACATCTGCTTGTATAGGCAAATGGCATCTGGGCAATGCGGAGCCATTTCGGCCGGCAGACCGGGGATTTGACGTGGTGTTCCGCAAAGACCGCGGGGCATATTTCAATAAAGAAGGTGAGTACCTGACCGACCGCCTGACCGATGAGGCAATCAAGTTCATCAAGGACAACGGGGACAAACCCTTCTTCCTGTACCTGTCTCACCACGCGGTGCATACGCCGATACAGGCGAAGAAGGAATTGATTGAAAAGTATAAAAAGAAAAAGGGCGATGATGTTCACAACAATCCGAAGTACGCTGCGATGATTGAGAGCATGGATCAGAGCGTTGGCACGGTCTGTGATAAGCTCGATGAGCTGGGGCTGACGGACAACACCGTGGTAGTCTTCTTCTCCGATAACGGGGGATACGCTAACGCAACTTCGATGTCGCCGCTGCGGGGCTCGAAGGGGATGCTCTACGAGGGCGGCATCCGCGTGCCGATGATAGCCCGCTGGCCAGGTAAGACAAAGCCCGGCAGTGTCTGCGATGTACCTGTGATTGGCCTCGATTTCTATCCGACATTCCTGAAGATGACGGGCGCACCGAAGCCATCGGGACATATTCTCGACGGCGAGAGCATTGTTGGGCTGCTGAAGGGCGCAAGCAGTCTAAAACGTAAAGCTATCTTCTGGCATTTCCCCGCCTATCTTGAGTCCTACAACGAGCGGCAATGGCCGTGGCGCACAACACCGGCAGGAGCTGTCCGGCAGGGAGACTGGAAATTGATTGAGTTTTTCGAGGACGGCAAAGTCGAACTGTACAACCTCAAAGACGACATCGGCGAGAAGAACGACCTGGCCAGGACGATGCCGGCCAAGGCGAAGGAGCTGCACCGGCTGCTTGTCGAGTGGCGTAAATCCGTCAAGGCGCCAGTTCCGATAGAAAAGAACCCTCTGTACGACCCCGCCGCAAAACCGGCAAAAAAGCGAAGAGGCAAGCCCCGTTAGAAGTAAGTAGACCGCGCTATAAGTTTATTTGCTTGCGACCGTGTGGACTTCTAACGGGGCAAGCGAACAAAGTAAAGAGAGCTGTAAGTAAGTATGGGAGAAATCGATGAAACGTCGAGATTTTTTGAGGGCGGCTGGTGCGGGTGCTATGTCGCTGGCGATGGGAGGATGTGCAGGCGGTCTGGCTGGGTCTGCCAACACCAAGTCTGGAGAGAGGCCGAACATTGTCTTTATCGTTGTGGACGATATGGGCTGGGCGGATTTGGGCTGTTACGGCGGCAAGCAAATCAAGACGCCAAATATCAACAGGATGGCGAAGGAAGGGATACGCTTTACGGATGCATACTCCGGCTGTACCGTTTGCGCGCCGGCGCGGAGCGTACTAATGACCGGGCTTCATATGGGCCATACGAGCGTGCGGGGCAATACGGGCGGAATTGCGCTGCTTGACGAGGATGTTACAGTGGCCGAAGTGCTCAAAAGAAGCGGGTACGCGACCGGCGGATACGGTAAGTGGGGGCTGGGAGACGTTGGTACCGACGGAGTGCCGGAGAAGCAAGGCTTTGACGAGTTCTTCGGGTACTACCACCAGGTGCATGCGCACGACTACTGGACGGAGTATTTGTGGCGCAACAGCCGGAAGGTGCCGATGACCGGTGAGCCGGGCAGTATGGAGCGTTATACGCACAACCGCATCTTCGAGCAGACGCTGAATTTTATTCGTAATAATAAGGACAGACCCTTCTTCTGCTATGCGCCGTGGACGCCGCCGCACGGCAAGTACCAGATACCTGAGTCGGAGCCGGCCTGGGCGATGTACAAGGACAAGGATTGGCCGAAGAACGCGAAGGTAGTAGCGGCGATGGATACAATGCTCGACCGGCACGTAGGTGAGCTGCTGGGTTTACTGAAGGAGCTTGGGCTCGATGAGCGCACGATTGTGTTTTTCTGCTCGGATAACGGCGCAGCGCAGCGGTTTGACGGGGTGCTTGATTCGAGCGGGCCGTTGAAAGGATACAAGCGGTCAATGTACGAGGGTGGCATTCGTGTGCCTTTGATTGCGCGATGGCCGGGTAAGATAAAGGCGGGGGCTGTCAGTGACCTGCCGTGCTATTTTGCGGATATGATGCCGACTTTTGTTGAGCTGGCCCGGTCGCGGAAGTATATGCCGGGGAATATCGACGGGATATCGATTGTGCCGACGCTGACGGGGCGAGAAAAGGAGCAGAAAAAGCACGCTTTTTTGTATTGGGAGTGGGGCAGGTATAGCTGGGCCAAACGTAGGAACGAACCGGGCGGGCCGGCACAGGCGGTGCGGATGGGCAAGTTCAAAGCTGTTCGGCCAAAGAGCAGCGCGGCGTTCGAGCTGTACGACCTGAGCAAGGACATCGGCGAGCAGAACAATATCGCAGCAGAGCATCCGCAGATTGTGGCCAGGATTGATAAGTGGGTTAAGCAGAATCGGGTCGAGCCGCGGCCGCAGATTGAACCTGAAAAGCCGAAAGGAAAGAGGTTTATGTAACGGATAATCCCTACTACTATATTCTCTGAGTTCTCTGTGAGCTCTGTGGCAAAAAATAAAAAATGAATAAGGGCGTTGTTAAAGGAGTTATTATGAATCCCGTTAGAAATTCTAAAACGAGCAATAATATGCTAAGCGCCGTTAGAAATTCTATGAGCGTGGAAAATTCTACAGAAAGAGAGACTTCTAACGGGATGAATCGGCGAGATTTGCTTAGAAATATAGGGTTGGGGGCGGCAGCAATGGCACTGCCGGGATGTGTGAGCACAGCAAGACTGTTTGAAGGAAAGGACAGGCCGAATATTCTGTGGATTTTGTCCGAGGACATCAGCCCTGACCTGAGCTGCTACGGCACGGAGGCGGTGCGGACCCCAAATCTTGACAGGCTGGCTCGTCAGGGCATTCGCTATACTAACGCCTTTACGACGTCTCCGGTCTGCTCGGCCAGCCGGTCCGCTATGATCACGGGTATGTACCAGACCTCGATAGGTGTCCATCATCACCGGAGCCATCGCAACGATGGTTATACGCTGCCCGAACCGGTCAGGTTGATAACCGAGTACTTCGGCGAGGCGGGGTACTTCACGGCCAACGTTAAGACGGCGGCGGCGGGCGTGCGTGGGTCGGGCAAGACGGACTTCAACTTCAAGTTCAAGAAGGCCTTTGACGGCAGCGACTGGAATCAGCGCAAGCCCGGCCAGCCATTCTTCGCGCAACTGTCCATCAGTGTAACGCATCGGGGCGGGCACTGGAAGAATTTGCGCGAAAAGCTCGAGAACCCGGTTGACCCGGCCAGGGTCAAGCTGCCGCCGTACTACCCGGACCACCCAATTGCACGGGAGGATTGGGCTACGTACCTGGACTCCATCCAGGTGATGGACCAATACATCGGCAAGATTCTCGAACGCCTGGATGATGAAGGTCTTGCGGACAATACGGTGGTCATTTTCATAGGCGACCACGGGCGCTGCCACGTCAGAGGCAAACAATGGTGTTACGATGGGGGTATACATATTCCGCTGATTATTCGCTGGCCTGATAAGCTCAAGGCCGGACAGGTGTGCGACGACCTGGTCAGTGCGATTGACATCTCGGCGACGGTGCTGAAAATCGCCGGCATCGGGCCGCCGAAGCATATCGAAGGGCGGGTCTTCCTGGGGCCCGGCGCAAAAAAGCGGGAGTATATCATCGCCGCCCGCGACCGCTGTGATGAGACCGTCGACCGCATCCGCTGCGTGCGGACGAAACGATACAAATATATCCGCAACTTTATGCCGGAGCGGCCCTACACGCAGCAGAATCGCTACAAAGAGCGGTCCTATCCGATGTTGAGTCTTATGAAGGGGCTTCACGCCGAGGGCAAACTTACGCCCGCCCAGGCATTGTTTATGGCGCCGCGAAAGCCGGTTGAGGAACTCTACGATGTCCGGAACGACCCGTACGAGATACGCAACCTGGCGGACTCACCAGAACATCAAAAGACACTGAAGAAGATGCGGAAGATTTTAGATAAATGGATTAAAGATACCGGTGACAAGGGGCAGTTTCCCGAAAAAGAGAGCGCTATAACGCCGCGTGACAGGGAAAGAATAAGAGAAGATAGAAAAAAGCCGGAATGAAAGGATGGTGTTATGAAACGACGGGATTTTTTGAAAAGTGTAGGCTTAGGTGCGGCATCGGTGACGCTGGCGGGATGCGCGAGTGCTTCAGAACTGTTTGCCCCCGCGTCTTCTTGTCGAAGACAAGAGCGGGGGCGGCCCAACATTATCTTTATCCTGGCCGACGACCTGGGCTATGGTGACCTGGGCTGCTACGGGCAGCAGGGAATTGCGACGCCGAATCTGGACCGGATGGCGGAAGAAGGGATGCGCTTTACCGACCACTATGCCGGCAGCACGGTCTGTGCGCCGTCGCGCTGCGTTCTGATGACGGGACTGCACAGCGGGCACTGCTTAGTCCGCGGCAATGCGCGGGTGCCGCTTCGGCCGTCGGACGTTACCGTAGCCGAGCTGCTCAAGAGGGCGGGGTACGCAACCGGTATCGTCGGCAAGTGGGGGCTGGGCGAGGCCGGCAGCACGGGCATCCCGAACAAGAAGGGCTTCGATTACTGGTTCGGGTATCTCAACCAGAGGCACGCTCACAACTATTATCCTGAGTTTCTCTGGAGAAATCAGGACAAGATTACCCTCAAGGGCAACAAGCTTGCCAGGCCGGAGCCGGGCGGTTGGGGCCGGTCAGTCCAACAGGTAACCTACTCCCACGACCTGTTCGCTAAGGAGTCGCTGGCTTTCGTTGAGAAAAACAGGAACAAGCCATTTTTCCTTTACCTTGCTTACACGATTCCGCACGCCAACAATGAGGCCGGGCGCAAAGGGATGGAGGTGCCCGACTACGGTATTTACAAGGACAAGGACTGGCCTGAGCCGCAGAAGGGCCACGCCGCAATGATTACGCGGATGGACAGGGACATCGGCAAGCTCTTTGCAAAGCTCAAGGAGCTTGGGCTGGATGAGAGTACGCTGGTGATGTTCTCAAGTGACAACGGCCCACACCGCGAGGGTGGAAATAATCCGGAATTCAATGATAGCAATGGGCTGTTGCGCGGCATCAAACGTGACTTGTACGAGGGAGGTATTCGTGTGCCGATGCTCGCCCGCTGGCCTGGCACGATAAAGGCGGGTTCGGTCAGCGGCCACATCTCGGCGTTCTGGGATTTCCTGCCGACGTGCACTGAGCTGGCCGGTATAAAAGCCCCGGACGGCATTGACGGCATCTCTATGGTTCCGACACTGATGGCCCCCCTGCTTTCTTGCGAAAGCAAGAAGGGGGGCGCCAAGCAGAAGAAGCACGAGTTCCTTTACTGGGAATTTCACGAGCAGGGCAAGAAGCAGGCCGTGCGCATGGGTGACTTCAAGGGCGTTCGGCTCAAGGTGGCTAAGAATCCGAACGGGCCGTTAGAGCTTTATAACCTCAAGAACGATATCGGGGAAAAGCACAACATCGCCGACCAGCATCCGGGAATCGTTGCGAAAATTGCAGAATATATGAAGACGGCACGGACGCCTTCGAAGCACTGGCCGCTGCCGGTGACGAGGGACGATAGACGATAGACGAGGGACGATAGACGAGGGATGATAGACGAGGGACGATAGACGAGGGATGATTATGAAACAAGATGGCACATCGTGGATTTTCGTTTTACTTGCGGTTTTGGTTACGGTTTCGGGTTGCGAAGCTGCTCTCCGTAAGGAGTCCCAAGGACAAGAGCAAAACCCTGGCGAGAACACATCATCTCCGGGGGATGCCGGCACGGAACAGCTTCCGATTCAGGTCAAAGGTGTGTTTCCGAAGATGACGGTGATGGCCAAAGGCGTCGGCAGCGACTCCGAGGCCGGTATCGGTGCGTTGATTCCGTGGGCGGAGAAGCTCTGGGCGATTGGATATGTATCACATATCAGAGGCAAGGGATTAGGGCTTTATGAAATCAGCGACGATATGACGATGCGGCGACATCCGGCATCGGTTACGGGCACGTTCGCCAACCGAATGGTGCATTGGCCGTCGGAGCAGGCATTCATCGGGCCGCACGCCATTGATGCTGACGGTAACGTACGCACTATAGAGGGACTGAAAAGGTACCGGCTCACGGCGACCATACGACACCTGACAGACCCTGATAACAAGGTCTATTTCCTCGGTATGGAAGGCGGCTTTTGGGAGGTGGACGTTCATACACTCGAAACGAAGAAGCTGTTCAACCTTGTCAAGGAGCTGGAGATACCTGCGCAGGCGCACTTTAAGGGCGCATTTACTGCGGCGGGGCGGGTCGTGGTAGCCAACAATACATACGAGGAGCAGGAGTTTCTGGGGCAGCGACAGGGCGGGTGCCTTGGAGAGTGGGACGGCAAAAAATGGACGGCTGTTGAGAGAAATCCATTCATCGGAGTCGGCGGGGGAGGAGGCAAAGGATATGGGGGAGCTGTAATCTATGCTACGGGCTGGAACAGGTCGTCGGCTATTCTTCGTGTATTCAATCGCGGCAAGTGGTCGCGATACCTGCTGCCCAAAGCAAGTCATTCCTGGGACCATACCTGGAATACGGAATGGATGAGGATTCGCCACGCACAAACGGAACGGCTGCTGATGGATATTCACGGCATGTTCTACGACCTGCCGCCTTTTGCGTATGAGGGGAAAGTGTGGGGCATTCGTCCAATTTGTACGCACCTGCGTATTGTTCCGGACTTCTGCTACTGGCGAGGTCTTTTTGTGATGGCGGGCGACCAGATAGACCACGACCAGGGGCAGCCGCAATCGGGTCTGTGGTTTGGCAATATCGACGACCTCTGGGGGATGGGCAAGCCTTCCGGCTGGGGCGGGCCCTGGTGGCAGAGTCCTGTCAAAGCTGGCACGGTCTCCGACCCTTTCCTGATGACCGGCTTTGATAAGAAGGTCGTGCACCTCGCCCACGATTCGGCGCAGGAGGTGCAGTTCAAGGTCGAGGTCGATTTCCTGGGCAACGGGACGTGGAAAAAATACAAAGTGTTCACTGTGCCGGCAAGGGGGTATGTCCATCACGAATTCCCTGATGGCTTTTCAGCACACTGGGTCCGAGTGAGCGTTGACAAAGACTGCAAAGCGACGGCGTACTTTATGTACAATTAGCTCTGCCACAGGTAGCGTTTAGTTTTTCCTGTCCGGCATCCGCTATTATCTGTGCGTTAATTTTAATTATTGACATAGCTGGCTTGGCGTAATATATTCCTGCACTGGTAACTGGTAACTGGTAACTGGTAAATGGTAAATGGTAACTGGTATATTCGAATAACCAATTACCAATTACCAATCACCAATTAAAAGGAGATTTTTAGAATGGCAGAACCGAAGTTTCGGCCCCGAGAAAAAATGGTGTATTTCTTCGGCAACGGGAAAGCGGAAGGCAGCGCAAAGATGAAGGAGCTTTTGGGCGGCAAGGGAGCAAACCTTGCGGAGATGACAAATCTCGGCGTGCCGGTTCCGCCTGGCTTTACCATCACCACAAAGGTATGCAGCGAATATTATGCCGCACCAATCGCCCCGGACCGCTTGCAGTCGGGGCGTAGAGATGCGCGATTGGTGCGGCACAAATGGCCAAAAGGACTGGCCGAGGAGGTCGATAAGAACCTGGCCAAATTAGAGAGAGCGATGGGCGCCAAATTAGGCGATCTCAACAAGCCATTATTGGTCAGTGTCAGGAGCGGAGCGGCCGTATCGATGCCGGGTATGATGGACACCATTTTAAATTTGGGGCTGAACGACGATGTTCTCCGCGGCATTATCAGAAGAACAGGCAATGCGCGGTTTGCATACGATATATATCGCCGGTTTATCGATATGTTCGGCGGTGTGGTGATGGGCTGCGACCACGATTATTTCGAGGAGGTACTTGCTGCGGCGAAGAAAAAGGCCAAAGTCAAACTCGATAATGAGCTGAGTGCCGAGCAGTTGAAAGAGGTTGTTGAGAAATACAAGAGTGTTTACAAAAAACATATCGGCGAATTGTTCCCGCAGGATGGGCGGGCCCAGTTACGACATGCCATCAATGCGGTGCTTGGTTCGTGGAATACGCCCAGGGCCGTTACGTATCGGAGGTTGAATAACATTACCGGATTGTTAGGGACGGCGGTGAATGTTCAGGCGATGGTTTTCGGCAATATGGGCGAGAACTGCGGTACGGGTGTTTGCTTTACGCGCAATCCGAGCACCGGTGAAAAAGAGTTCTATGGCGAGTTTTTGATGAACGCCCAGGGCGAAGATGTTGTGGCCGGTATCAGGACGCCTCTGCCGTTGAAGAAATTAGGCAGGCGCCTGCCCGAGGCATACAGGAAGCTTACCGGATTTATGACCAAGCTGGAGAAGCACTACAAGGATATGCAGGATATGGAATTTACGATTCAGGAGAAAATACTTTATATCCTGCAGACGCGAACGGGCAAGCGAACGGCTGAAGCTGCGGTTAAGAATGCAGTGGATATGGTCCAGGAAAGACTTATCCCGAAGAAAGAGGCGGTCAAGCGGGTGACGCCGGAGCAGTTAGACCGTTTGCTGCATCCGCACTTTGACCCGAAAGCGGAGCGCAAGGTTATTGCCAAGGGCCTTCCTGCCTCGCCTGGGGCGGCGGTCGGGCAGGTTGTGTTCTCGGCCGATACCGCGGAGGCGGCCAAGAAAAAAGGCAAAAAGGTCATCCTTGTACGAATCGAGACCAGTCCCGAAGATATTGGCGGTATGGACGCAGCGGTGGGCATTTTGACGGCCCGGGGCGGTATGACGTCCCACGCAGCGGTTGTGGCGCGTGGAATGGGCAAACCCTGCGTGGCAGGCGTGGGCGCATTAAATATCAATTACAAAGCCAAGAAGCTCAGCGTGGGTAAATTGACCATCAAGGAAGGGGGCTGGATTAGTATGGACGGCTCGACCGGCGAGGTCATGACGGGGCAATTGGCTACGGTAGAGCCGACGATGAGCGGTGACTTCGGTAAGTTTATGAAGATTTGTGACCAGGTTCGCAGACTCGGAGTTCGCACGAATGCCGATACGCCGGGTGACGCAAAGCGGGCGCGGGAATTCGGCGCTGAAGGCATCGGGCTTTGCAGGACCGAGCATATGTTCTTCGAAGGTGAGCGGATATGGCCTGTGCGGCAGATGATTCTGGCGGCCGATGATTATGCCGTGATGCTTGCAAAGATAGATGCGGCCCACACCGAGAAAGAGAAAAAGGCAATTGAAAAGAAATACGCCACCGCCAAGAAGCAGTTCGAAGGTGCGTTGAAGAAGCTGCTGCCGCTGCAGCGTGGAGACTTTGAAGGTATATTTAAGGCGATGGCCGGTCTGCCTGTAACGATTCGTTTGCTTGACCCGCCGCTGCACGAGTTTCTGCCGCAAGATAAGGCGAGCCAGGCGGAGATGGCCAGGCGGCTTGGGGTCAAGCCGGCTGTTGTCAAGGCCAAGGTTGAGCAGTTGCACGAGTTTAATCCGATGTTAGGCCATCGTGGGTGCCGTCTGGCGGTAACGTATCCTGCGATTGGCCGAATGCAGGCAAGAGCGATTATCGAGGCGGCGCTGAACGTCAAAAAGACCGGCAAAATTGTTCTGCCTGAAATTATGATTCCATTAGCCGGGGCGGTTTCAGAATTGAAGCTGGTCAAAGACGATATTGTCGATGAGATAAAGAAAGTCTTCAAAGAAAGAAAGGCCAAAATTAAATATATGATAGGGACGATGATTGAGGTTCCGAGGGCTGCTTTGACGGCTGATGAGATTGCGACTGAGGCGGAGTTCTTCAGCTTCGGGACAAATGACCTGACGCAGATGACGATGGGCTTTTCGCGGGATGATGCGGGCAAGTTCTTAGGCGAATATGTCAATAAGGGTATTTATGCCGCCGACCCGTTCCAGATACTCGAGGAGGACGGCGTCGGGAAATTAGTAGAGATGGGTACGAAGCTCGGCAGAAAAACCAGAAAGAAATTAAAGGTCGGTATCTGCGGTGAGCACGGCGGTGAGCCGAAGAGTATTGATTTCTGCCATCGGGTCGGGATGGATTATGTGTCCTGTTCGCCGTTCAGGGTGCCGATTGCCAGATTGGCGGCTGCGCAAGCAGCAGTGAAGTAATTGACTATTTACAATTGACAATTTACAATAGTCAATGTATTGTGGTGAAAGTAGCTCAGTTGGTTAGAGCACTGGATTGTGGATCCAGGGGTCGGGGGTTCGAGTCCCCTCTTTCACCCTTATTAAAAGCTGATTGTCAGGGCTTATCCGGAGGGTGCTGCCGGGCCGTGGTGGGTGTTTGCATAAAAGTTTATCTATAATTTTAACCACGGCCGCATAGAGCGGCCGTGGTTGTTTTCGTGCTGGGCTTGTCAACTTCACTTTAGTTTAATCACTTTGCATGATTTTCAGTTATCAAGCCCAGCTTGGGGGGAGAAAACTCTTCGTGAGCGTTTATTCTTATCACGGCAAATACTACTCTGCGTAGTAGCAACGCTACGTAGCACGAGGTTAAGCCGTGATTGCTCTCAACTGCGTCCAGCTACTCTGTAATTTTCTCTATTTCGTAGCGGCTCTTTTTGTTTTTAGCGGGAGTTATTGCCTTTATGGAGAGGATGCCTTTGAGTCCCAGGACATTGGCGACGGTTTGGCGGAAGATCTCGTCGCTGGTGTCATCTGTCAAGACCGCCGAGACGCCAAGACTTCGAGCAGCGATTTCCTGAGCTCGGTCGCCTGCCCTTACGAAGGCTATGGTTGGAATCTCAGGCTTTACGGCTCTAAGTGCCTTTAGAAACCTGCCATCCTCCATATCATCCAGGTCCCACTTGCTGATAACGCTGTCAACCTTTTCATTTTTTAAAGAGCGAGCAGCCTCGATTCCGAACTGCATTGTTATCAATCGAATCGGTAGTTCCCGTAAAATTTCGTTTTTGCCATTGCCGTTAAGGCCAACCGTTAATACCGTTGCTTGTACAAGAACAATCATCTCGTTTCCGAAACTTATCTATTTCCTATCTGTTACACTTGCACCTTTGGTTGTTTTGCTCTATTGCATTGAATAAGCGAAGCGTGTGCCAAAGTTTTGTTTGACGATAAAAAACTTTTAAGTGCTTGTTTTAAGGGCAGTTACGTATCATGATTTTTTTGTCGGTTTTTGGAGCGCCCGGGAAGAAAAAGGCCATTATGGTCGCTAAGGGAAGGCAATTATCGTGGCAAGTTTTTATACGCGGGCATGTTAGGAAACAATCGACCGGTTTGGTCGGGGGTGACCAAATTGGTCGATAGTAATACTATATCGCTACTTAGATTCTGTAAATAGACAGAGGATGTTATTATACAGGTACTTATGCTAATAGAGTTAAATTCGAAATCCGAATATCGAAACAAATTCGAAATCCAAATGTTCAAATTTTCAAAACCAATTGTTTTGGATTTCGTGCTTCGAATTTCAATGGAAAAAAGCATGTTCGCCAATGTAAGTTGCGCTGTAGTGTTATTGTTGAAAAACAAATGAAACGAACAATTACTCCAAGCACTTGAATAAGGCATTTTTCACACCCCCAAACAAGTTTGAGGGTGCCACCCAAGTTTCATTAGTAATTCAAAGGTCAATAATTGACCCATAAGATTCGGGCCTGAAAAACGCGCTTTTTACATTTCAATATTGTCTTACCATCTGTTATAATATCTATTGCCCCCCCGCTTTCTTGCGAAAGCAAGAGGGGGGGCTTGAACAAGAGGCCGTTTCTATCGGAGGATACACGCAAAAATTAACCCCGTTAGAGACCCGTTCCGCAGTAGAAGACGGCTTCGGCAATGCTATGGAACCCGATGGAAGAAGTCTCTAACGGGGTTAACCCAGCAGAAGAAGAGCGAAATGAGCGAGAGAACAAATCTGAAAATCTGCCGAGTAGTGTCGATATTCTTGCTCACGGTAGCAATGTCCTCGCTCGTGGATGGCCAGACGATTACCCCGTCGCCGTACTGGAAAAACCAGATAGTATATCCCAACGAGCCGTTTCGCGTAGTGGGAACCTCTGCGAGCGACCCGGACTGGGTGAAGTTCACCATCCTTCTGGTACCTTATGACCCAAACATAGTCTATTTCCAGGACAGCCGGGCATATACCTTCCACTACCATTTCGCCACTGACCTGCTCGAGCCGTTCATCGGGATGAGCCCGAGCGAATACGACGAGGTCACGCTTTATGAGCAGGGTCAGCAGGCCATCCTCGGCGCGGTCATAATGCCGCCTACGAGCGGCTATCCTCCCCCGCCGGCCCTGCCGGAGTACGGCATCCAGTTTGTTCGCCGGGACCCTTACTCCAGGGAGGAGATTGCAGGCCTGTTCAATGTGGTCAAAGGGAGCATCATCGCCGAGGCCGGCGTTCAGGCATTCTACTTTCCCAGCTACGAACAGCTCGCAACGGCGCAAGCCAACCGTGATTGGTTTGAATCTGAGGGTATCCCCATCAGCTCCACTGCGCGATGGGCACAGGGCAACGCCTTGTACTCCGAAGGATGGGCATTAGGCGAGTTAAAATTCTTCGCTGGCGCTCAGATTGAAGCTGCATACCTGGCCGGAGACCTGCTGCCGGGTGACATCCTTTTGACGGACGGCGTTCCCGCGGAGATTCCCTTCGTTGCCGGTATTATTTCGCTGTTGGCGTCCACGCCGAATTCTCACGTGGCCATACTGGCAAAGACTTATGGTGTTCCGTTTGTTCACCTGGCCCTGGCTGAGGATGCAAACCTCGCCGAGCAGCTCGTCGGCCGCAAGATAGTCCTGCGTGCCTTCGATGAATATGGTAGCTGCGACATTAGACTAATTGACGTCGAAGACGTTCTCGACGATGCGACGATTGCGGAGATACTGGCACTGAAAACCCTGCCGCCTCTGGAGATTTCGCCGATGGTGTCCTACGGTGCCTATAGCGCGGCTGCAGATGGCCTGGTCCCTGCGGACATTCAATACTTCGGCGGCAAGGCGGCCAACTTTGGAATCCTGCGGACTGCCATTGCGGACGACTCGCCGGTTGCGGTCGCATTCTCATTCGATTTGTGGAACGAGTTTCTTGACCAGAACATCGGCGGCAACAGCTTTCGCGCAGAAATCGCGTCTCGTCTGTCGGGCTACAGCTATCCGCCATCCGATATGGCGGCGCTGTCGGCAGAACTGGAAGCCATTCGCGAAGACCTGTTCAAGGACACCAGTGTTACCAGCTTCAAGCAGCAGCTTCAAAATGCCGTCATAGATACTCTGCAGGACCCGCGTTACGGATTCGATGAGAACCGGAAGATTCGCTTTAGAAGCTCGACGAACGTCGAAGACAGCAATCAGTTCACCGGCGCCGGCTTATACGACAGCTACAGCGGATGCCTTGCTGACGATTTGGACGGGGATGACGCTGGGCCGTGCATATGCGACCCGAACAAGGACAACGAGCGAGGCGTCTTCAGGGCTATCCGCAAGGTCTTCGCCAGCTTTTATAATGACAATGCCTTTCTCGAACGGCTGCGTCACGGCGTGAACGAGTCCGATGTTGGAATGGCTTTGCTGGTGCACCATTCCTTCCCGGATGAAATCGAACTGGCCAATGGCGTTGCCACTTTAGAGAAAGGATCGGGTTCAAGTAGGAACATAATGCTGGTGACTCAATTAGGCGCAACCTCGGTTGCCAATCCCGAGCCTGGTTCCATCCCGGAAGAAGTCAGCGTTTATGTTTCTTTCTCTGGGAGCATCTATCCTACGTTAGTTTGTTCATCGAGTCTTGTGCCTCTGGGCGGGACGGTGATGGAATGGCAGGACGATTACATTGAATTGTCGCAGTTGCTCGTCACGGCGGCTGATGAGTTCGAGCAGGTGACCGGCAAAACCAAGTACATCCTCGACTTTGAATACAAGAAGCTCGCTGCCGGTGGCGCTGCGTTGCCGGCAGGTGGACTGGCGGTTAAACAGGTCCGTGAAATTCCACAGCCCAACGACACGCCGAGCATCACGCCGTTTCTTATCAACGAACCTGCCGAATATTGCAGCTTCCAGGGCGGGTTCGGTGATGTTTTCGCCAACCATCGCCTAAAGTCACGTTGGCAGTTTGAGACGAAGAGCTTCCGGCTGACAGGAGATAACCTGATGGACAGCTTTTATACAATGGCAACACTGGAATACACGGCAAGCGCCCGTATCCGTACCCTCTCCGGAGCGCTGCCGCTGTGGCCCTTTGCTTGCCATACCTTTTATGAAACGCCGCCGACTTGGCCTTACTATCCCCGCACGATCGACGGCTGGTTTATGCACCACCTGCCGAACCCCCGAACCTGCGAATTGCACACCGACCATATACCGCTCCAGGTGTCGCTTGCCGAAAATCCAATACTAACGCTTCTCGACTTTGAGTGGCTGTCCCTGCAGGTCGAATATGACCAGCTCGTCCCGTCGTTGGATTATTGGAATTGGCCGCCCAGTCCCACGACCACCACGACGGACGAGATTCGTCTTTGCCCCTGCCCGCCGCCGCAGCCCGGTGATCTTTTGCAGGAACGAAGTTTTTATGACGAAGTAAGCGACGTGAACATCACCACTTCCTTCTACTGGCCACCGCCCCCAGGTATGGCAGCCGGCTATACCGCCCCGCTGTCCCGCTGGGTCGAAACGGTCATCGAAGGTTACACGACTGAACCAATCGTCTTGCACGGCTGGTACTCGCAAACCTATCGGCCTGAACACCACAATTTCAGCGAGCATTTCATCTTTGAGCCCCAGCTCGAGCCCGGCATATCCCCCCAAATACTCAGCGAGCTGTGGGCAAAGAATATCCGCCTCATACACATGCATATCGAGTGGGACTACGACGCTGAGATATATGTCGCTATGCACTATGCGACCGAGGAGTACGGCGAAACACCGTTTGTTTACGGTGATATCGACGGAGATGGGGACGTTGACTTCCACGACTTTGCGCTCCTTGCCGCTCGGTGGCTGGAAACCGTCTGCGATGAGTGCGGCGGGGCCGACCTAACCGGCGACGGGCAAGTGGTGCTGGACGATTTGTGGGAATTTGCCGACAATTGGCTGGCGGGTGTCTAAATTCGAAACGAATATGTTATTAAATCCGAAATTCGAATATCGAAATCCGAAACAAATTCAAATGACCAAAATCCCAATGACCGAAACAATAAGTTTTGAAAATTTGAACGTTCGAATTTCGATATTGTTTCGTGCTTCGGGTTTTGTGCTTCGGATTTTATCTGGATTCCAGCCCGTAAACCTCAGAGTGCGCTGACCTTGGGGGTGGTGGAAGAAGTCTCTAACGGGGCTAAGTGTCGGCGTTTTTCTTTATCTGTGAGAGGGGGATGTTTAACTTATCGATGAGGCGGTTTAGACGGCGACGTTCGACGCCGAGAATTCTTGCGGCAGCGAGCTTGCGGCCTTTGGTAAATTCAAGTGTCCGGGTAATAATCCTGCGTTTCACTTCATCAAGTGTGGGCAATTCGTGTTCTGGATAAGAGGGAGAATCAACTATTATAATTTCGAAAGGCATTGCGGCAGGCTGAATTTGACGGCCTGGTGTTAAGATGTATGCCCGTTCCATAGCATTGGCAAGCTCGCGGACATTGCCGGGCCAGGCGTAATTGAAAAGAAGCTTTTTGGTATCGGGGCTGAGGACCTTGGGCGGTTCGCCGTAGAAGGCGGCCTGGTTTGTCAGGAAGTATTCGGCCAGAGGCAGGATATCTGCTTTGCGCCGGCGAAGCGGTGGGATTTCGAGATTAACCACGTTTAGTCGGTAGTACAGGTCGGCGCGAAAAGTTCCTTCTTTGACCATTTCGTGGAGGTTACGGCTGGTGGCAGAGACGACACGGACATCAGTGGGATAAGATTTTGTTGAGCCGAGAGGCGTTACCGAGCTTTCCTGGAGGACCCGGAGCAATTTGGCCTGCAATTCAAAGGGTATTTCGCTTACTTCATCGAGAAAGATTGTGCCGCCATCTGCGGCCCTGAAGAAGCCGAGGGTATTGTCAACAGCACCGGTAAAAGCCCCCCTGACGTGGCCGAACAGTTGACTTTCAAACAACTGGCCGGTTAAGGTGGCGCAATCGACAGGGACAAAAACCCTGTCGGCACGGTCGCCGGCATAATGGATCTGGCGGGCGACCATTTCTTTTCCCACGCCGGTTTCGCCTGTTATTATTACGGGAGCCCTTCGTGCGGCGATGGCTTTGGCTGTCTCGAAAATCGAAGTAAGGGCGGGAGATTGGACAATAAACTCACAATGAACCCTTCGACTCTTGTTGAGCGCAGAAAGTCGTAAGCGCTTGTTTTTCAAAGGCCTACTTAAGTCACCCGCAGTCCTTTGCGTTGAATCGCTGTTGTTGTTTTGTGCCATAGGGCTCACAAAACCTTTTTTGCCCCCGCCGTTTTGCTTGCCCCTCTGCTTCTTATGAAGCAAACCGAGGGGCTTCGCAAATCGAAGCAGCGGGGGGAAAATCACCCTTACCGTTTCGCGTAGTGGGATAGCCCGGCGTATAATAGCCGGAGCATTTTCACCCACTCCTCTTAAAAACAGATTAACATATTAAAATAGAAAATCAAAGGAAATTATAGGACGTTGGCTATTTTTTTTCTTGGAATTGAGAAGGTGGTATTTACAGGTGCGATAAAGCCTCCAGCGGGCCTTTTGTGCCAAAGATGAAGGCTCCATCGGGTGGGAACAAAAGCTGCAAGAAACTGTAAGTGCTTGATGTGTATTGTGTTATGGCCTTTGATATCGTTAGATACGCTGCCGGCAGGCGTCGAGAAGCTCAACATTCGATAACCATACTGTCGTTTGCAGGCACAGAGGAAAGCGAGCCAAATTCAGATATAATTAGCCTGCTTTTTAATTTTCGATTTACGATTTTCAAACCTCAATAAGTCAATTGGAAATCGAAAATCGACAATTATTTTTGTCCCCTACTGAGCTATCAAATCAAACGGCGAAATGTAATCGCCGTATTTAGCCTGAGCATTTTTCAGGCGTTTACGAGCTTCGGCAAAGGTGTCAAAGAGAATCTGAGGTGTGTCTGAGACCTTTTCTTTGTAAATTTTCTCAACACGGTCGAGCTTGGCGAAGTTTTCCGGTATGCGAACCGTGAACTGCCGGACATAGTCGGCCTTTGCATATTCCGTATCAAGATGGTCTTTGAACAGCTTTGCCAAATCTTCATATTTTGGTATCAAGCCGGTCGGCGTTTCGATAGCATCGACGTCGCCGTTTACGCGAAGCTCGGCCCATAGCATCCAGACTTTTTTGTCGGCCATACCGTTTAAGTATTTGCCGTTTTTGTCTTTGAGGAAATAATTGACCGAGAAAATCGATGGCGGATTCTCGATATCATTTGCAAAATCCAGATTGATTTGGATGTATCGGCCGAGGGGAATCGAAAGGAAATCGAGATTTGACATTAAATTGAAGGTCCTGACGCCCTCTTTGCCGAGCGTTGCAGCGGTGGTTTCTGATTCGAGGGCGGCACCTTTTAGTATGATGCCTTCAGCCCAGTTGAAGGCCTGCTCGACGGGGCCCCAGGTGTCACTGTCGCGTCCACCGTAAACGATGCCGCCGACCGACACGCCTTCGGGGTCATCGAGCAACGGGTCGCGATTTCTGAGGTCCGGGATGCTGAGGCAGTAACGAGCGTTCCTATGCGAGGCGGTAATTTCGTTACCTTTTGAGTCGGTTTTTCCTTTGTGCCATTTGCCGGAGTGGTTGATTCCGTCGGTTGGCAACTCGCTGCCCATTCCGAGCCAGTGAGGCTTGCGTTTTTCATCAATCAAGATGTTGGAAAAAATGACCTCAAGCGGGCTTGTAAGTGCCTCGTAAATAATGGGGTCGTCCTTTGTGTTGACATCGCGAATGATTCCGAATATGCCCTTTTCGACATTTACGCAGCGGATTTGGCCTTGCTTTTTGCGCAGGTAAGCGATGTCATCACCGATGATGGTTTGTCCGGGCAGCATTGAGGTTGAGGTTTTTCCGCAGGCCGACGGGAATGCCCCGGCAAAGTAAGTTACGCGGCCGGCCGGGCCGTGAGCGCCCATAACAAACATATGCTCTGCGAGCCAGCCTTGCTTTGAGGCCTTGTTGATGGCTAATCGCAGGGCCAATTTTTTGAGGCCTATAGTATTGCCGCCGTATTGGGTGTTGACGCTGTAGACCAGGTCCTCTTCGAGGTCGATGTAAATTCGGCGTTTGTCGATGTTTTTGCTTACGGCGTTTTGGAGCTCACCTTCGGAATGGATGAATCTAAAGAATTCCGGTGATGTGCCAAATTTTTTGAATTGCTCGTACCCGGGCCGATAGAGAATGCTTTCGCTGTGGGCGACGTAAGGTGAATCCGTTATTTGAATGCAAGGGATAGAGAAGTCTGAATCGGTTGGGCCCAGGCACCAGAAGCAAATCAGCATTTCCCGGTCAGCCATTGAATCTGTAAGATATGAGCGAACCTCTTCGACGCCAGCGGATTTATCAATGGCATTAAGATTCTCGCCCAACTCCGAGCCGGGCGGCAGCAGATATTTTGTTTGGGCTTTATCACGGGCCTGGTCGTGGTATCCGTCGAAATGACAGGTATGGCCGGGGATGGCCAGGGGAATTTCTTCGCCGTTTTTTATCGCGAGGTCGCGAATATAAGCTCTGTCTTCAGGCGAATCGGTGCAGACAAAGACCGAGGCCGGGCGGGTAAGCTCAATCGCATCGGCGATGAAATCGTGCATCTTCGGATTGTCCAGCGCGATGAGCTTATCGTAATGTTCGGCTGTTAGTTTTTGCTTTAATAACTCGTTTACATTGTCCATATACGGGTATTACCTCCATTAGTCTTGAATTAGGTCCAAAAAAGCCACGGGATTGTAACTGTGGAGCCGGTAAGCGTCAACCCCATTAGAAATTTTATATGGGATGGGAACGGAACAATAAGGACCTGTCAATCAATAACTGTGGGGCGTCCGCGCTCCCCGACTTTCTTGAAGTGGGCCAGCGCACTTTCCCGGTCTGCGAAGTCTTTGTCTGTGAACAAGAGGGTAGTTGCTCCGATGCGGATTTGGTCGCTGTCGGCCAAAGTGGTCTCGTCGTGAATTTTTCGACCGTTGATGAAGACGCCGTGTTTGCTTTTCATATCGAGCGCGCAATATCGGTCCCCGTCTTTGTCGAAATGGATCTGCACGTGCTTACGGGAAACGTGCTCATCAAGGATCTGGATTGGAAGGGCCTCATCCCTGCCGATGACATTCGTGCGACGACCGAGTGGGTAATAGTCGCCTTTTTGTGTTCCTGAGATTACAATGATAGAAGCCATTGCAACTCCTTTCCTCGATTCCCAATTCTGGATTCTCGATTCTCGTCGGGTATCGGGTATCAAGATGGACTTGACATATTATCGATTGGTGGATATAGTATTGGCTATTCGCAGCGGAGTCAACGCCTTTTTTGCGGGGAATTTTGAGATTGCTTCGTCGCTTCGCTCCTCGCAATGACCCAAGGGAGGTAATGCTCGCAATGCCCGCGAGGAACATCGAATATCTGGGCTTGGCCATCCCACCTGGGAGAACAAGGAATAACGAATGATGAAGGTGAGATTGCCACGGGTGGAGCCATCCCCAAGCTACACTTGAGGCTGCCACCCAATCGTACTGGCGACGGCTAAATGGAGCGGCGGCAAAATTCAAGTCAGGCGGCTTCGGTTTCCGAGTGAAAACGTCCCTGTTTTCACAGACGTCGGGAACCTTCGCATCCTGCTTCGGTTTCCGGGGTGAAGACGTCGAAGTCCGGGCCATACTGGCGAAAGTACAATAAGGAATAAGACCTCGTGAAAACCAACAACGGCAGTAAAAGAACTGTCATTATATACCCAAAGCCGATTGAGAACGGTGGCAGTATCATAAGGCAGCCGGCAATTCCGCACGTAAAGCAGAGCAAAAGACAAGCGAAAAGACAGCCTACTGAAGCGCCAATTATCCCAACAGCCAATCCTATGACGATTTGGAACAGAATGTAAATGGTAAACCTGCCCTTATTGCTTGTGAGCAGTGCCCAAAATTCGCGCCAGGCGGCGGTGCAGGTAGAGGCGCGGAGGTACATAATCGGCACTACGAAATCGTTTGTGAATTTCCAGAACAGTGCGAAGGCGATAACTACGGGTACTATAATAAGAAGCGAAAACAATATCAGGGCTATTATTGCGGGTGCGCCTATGTGCGCGTTGGTCCTGGCGGCGATGATAGCGATAAAAGCCATGACGCCGATGAGTAGAGCAAAGAAAACGAAAGATATGATTCCTACCACGATTCGGAAGAGAAAGAGACTGTTGCCCTGGCGTCGGTATTTGCGCCAGGGGACTTTGATTTCGGCTTTGTTCAGGGCGACGCAGTGTAGGAACATAAATCTACCTCGGCTGCTCAGCCAGGTAATAAGAACACTTATTGCTATTATTAACACTGCGACCGCTATGACTGTGGGGATGAGCCAGGCTAAGTTGTCGGCGATGAAGTTTTTTGCATGGTCGAGAGCCTGGTCGGGTTGAGAGCCTTGTTGGCCAAACCCGCGGCCGAAATTGAAGCTGGGGCCGCCGCCGCTTCCGAGGTATGCCAGCCAGGCGCAGAAGCCGATGACGAACCATTTGCCGATGTCGAAGGGTTTGAAAAGGATTGTGTTTACCCTTTGGAAGGCGGGGCTGATGGGGTCGATAACACTTATCCTTGGTAGTTGTTCCGGTGTCATAGTATAAGTCCTCCGAGATAAACGAGCCAGTTAACAAAAATTAATATCGAAATTGTTACGGCTAAACTTAAATGTATTTTTATTAGTTTTCTGTTCATTTTTTTGGGGTGAATGATTAAGGCATAGATTCTATATGGAAGCTGGAAACAAATCAAGAGAAAAATCGCCGGGCCGAGGAGATGAAAGTTTATGGCGTCTCGGAAATTGCCGTGGGCGAGTGAGCAGACGGAGCGTGTCAGGCCGCAGAGGGCGCATTTTATGCCGACGGTGTGGTATAAGAAGCAGCGCAGAGGCCATTTAAATCCGAACAGGTAGAGCTCGGACTCGTTGACCCGGAAGAGCAATGAAGCGGTCAGGATGACGACACAGAGGACAAGTATTATTATATGATGCACTGCTCGCTGTTTGTTGCTCGTGATTTGATTCACTGTTCACCAGCCAAGATTTACGTTTGCGGCTTTTCTTGTTGCTGTTTGAGCTTACGCAGTTTTTTTTGAACCGGCCAGTCGGCGAAGGCGAGGAAAAAGGCCAGAATTATATCCGCTATCGGTACGAGCATTAACAGGCCGAGCGCCCAACTGTAGCCTGCCTTGGAGGATATCTTGCAGAAGATTAATACCTTTATGGCAGTGCATATCAGGACAAACAAAGCTATGAACATGATGAGCAGTACTATGAACACGGGGGCCGCCTCCGGATGGCCATGTCCGAGTTGGAAAGCAGGTTCCATATTTTTCCCTTTCAAATGGTTTAAAATTAGGTTAATCAGCAGCGTTGCTGCGAATACCAGGTACGTAGTATAACAAGTTTCGGTTTGTTTACAAGGGAAATTTGCTTAATGTTAGCTACCTGCTTGTAAAACCAGGTCGGGTTAATTGGCCTTTTTATTTTTTGGTTTGCTTCTAACGTTCCTTCTTTTGTGAGCGTTTCTTTTTCCTCTTGGTTCTTGGCGCATCGGGGGCGTTGAGTTCAGGCAGCCATTTTGCGAGCCGCTTCTTGACGCCGGCATACTTAGAGTCGTCAGCGAGGTTGTTCCACTCCAATTCATCCTTGTTGTGGTCGTAAAGTTCTTCGGTGCCATCGCTGTAACGGATGTATCGGAAGCGTTCGGAACGCAGTGAATGATTATTGCGTCCATGTGTTGTCAGTGCCGGGCGGTCCCAGGTTGCTTTTGGGTTCTTCAATAGCGGCAGGAGGGTTTTGCCTTCAAGGCCCTTCTTCGGCGCCAGGCCACAGAGCTCTACCAGCGTCGGGTAGATATCGACCAAAGTTACGGGCCGTGAGCAACGTTGGCCCGGTTTAGTAATACCGGGGGCGACGACCATCAGCACATTGTGCGTTGCTTCTTCCCAGAGTGCAAACTTGCGCCAGTGGAGCTTTTCACCGAGGTGCCAGCCGTGGTCACTCCAGAGTATAATCACAGTGTTATCGGCATAAGGACTTTTATCGAACGCATCGATTACCCGACCCACGCAGGTATCCACAAAGCTGATAGATGCCAGGTAGCCTTGTACGGCCTTTCGCCACTGTTTGTGCTCGATGACCTTTCTATGGTCGCCCTCGGGTCTTGCCATCCGTCTGCCTATCGGGGGGACATCGTCAAGGTCGTTTTCGTTGACATTCGGCAAAGTCACGTCCTGAAGCGGATACATATCAAAGTACTTCCGTGGCACGTACCAGGGTAGATGGGGTCGGAAGAATCCGCAGCCGAGGAAAAATGGTTTGTCGTGTTCTTTTCGCAACTCTGAGATGGCCCAGGCAGCGACTTTTCGGTCGCCCATCTGGTCGTCGGGGACGTTTACCGGCCCCCAGTCGAAGTGAGCGGTTTTAGGGATGCCATTCAGCGGCCGGTTCGGGGGCATCGGGTCGTCGGGTTTGTTCTTTAGCTGAGACGGGAAATACTCGTGCCAGGACGGGGGGTCGGGGAAGCCGCCGTGGTAGATTTTGCCGCCGCCAACGACGCGGTAGCCGTTGGCCATAAAGTGCTGCGGCAGCGTAACGGCATCGGCGAGTACCGGCGACTTTCGCCAGGGCTGGGGGTTGTGATAAACGCCTGATGTTGACGGCAGAATTCCCGTCATAAGACTGGCCCGCGAAGGGTTGCAAGCCGGGGCTGAGCAGTGGGCGTTTGTGAATAGCACCCCTCTCGCTGCAAGTTTATCAAGGTTCGGCGTCTTTACATCGGGATGACCGCCCAGGCAGCCGACCCAGTCATTCAGGTCGTCTATGGCAATGAACAGCACGTTCGGCCTCCTGGTTTGCTTAGATACCAAACGTTGAGAAGCGCTCGTGCATCCCGGCAGCACGAATGTCGCTGCGCCGGCTGCGGTTAGTTTCAGAAAATCCCGCCGATTCATAAAAGCTGATATTTGATTCATTTGTTCTGCCTCCTTTTAGTTTGCCTCTTTTTTTTGCAAATTGCCTCTTCTTAAACCTTATTGTTTGCGTGGCTGCAGAGCTTAGGTTTGTTTCAACAGTCGCAATTATGCAGCAGATGTGTAGGTTTGTCAAATGAACAAGTTTTTCGTTTGCGGGCAAATGGCGAAAAGACTTGCGGAAACGGGGGATGGTTGTTATCCTGTGAGCCTTGTTTTGTTGGCAAAATTGTATTGTAAAGGTTTGATTACGGGAAATTCTCAATGGGTGCATCTGTAAAAAATCCAGGTCTGTCCGAACTTGATGAGCTTTGTGTCCAAACGATTCGGTTTCTGTCTGTAGAAGCTGTACAGAAGGCAAATTCTGGGCATCCGGGTATGCCGATGGGGATGGCGCCGGCGGCGTACGTGCTCTGGACAAAACATATAAAGTATAACCCTGCCAATCCGAGATGGCACAACAGGGACCGTTTTGTTCTTTCGGCCGGCCACGGCAGTATACTGCTATACTCGCTGCTGTATTTGACCGGTTATGATTTGAGTCTGGATGAATTGAAGAACTTTCGGCAGTGGGGCAGCAAGACGCCGGGACATCCGGAATACGACCCGGAGCGCGGCGTTGAAGTTACGACCGGGCCTTTAGGACAGGGGATTTCCAATGCGGTCGGAATGGCAATAGCCGAGAAGTATCTGGCCGGCTATTTCAATCGGGATGGTTTTGGCATCATCGATTATAAAGTCTATGTCATTGCCAGCGATGGTGATTTGGAAGAAGGCGTTGCCTCGGAGGCCAGCTCATTGGCGGGACATCTGGGCCTGGATAACCTTATTGTTGTTTACGATGACAATCATATCTCCATTGACGGTAACACTGACCTTGCATTTACGGAAGACAGGGCGAAGCGTTATGAAGCATACGGCTGGAACGTGCAGGTAGTTGAGGGCGACGGCAATGATATGGCTGCCTTTGAAAAGGCGCTGGCCAATGCCGAGCAAGAAAAGCGGCGGCCGACGCTGATAAAGCTTCGCACGCATATTGCTTTCGGCAGTCCGAACAAGCAGGATACGGCTGAAGCGCACGGCGCTGCTCTGGGTGACGATGAAATCAGGTTGATTAAGGAAAAATTCGGCTGGGACCCTGAGAAAAGTTTCTATGTGCCGGATGAGGTTTTGGCCCGTATGCGAGAAGCTGTGGAGAAGGGCAAAGAGGCGGAGAAAGCGTGGGACAAGATGTTTGAGGATTATGCCAGGGCGTATCCGGAATTAGCTCAGCAGTTCCGTGATGCAGCGGCGGGGAAGCCAGGTGTAAATCTTGACGAGATTTTGCCTGCGTTTGAGGCGGGCAGCTCTATCGCGACACGCAAGGCCTCGGGTAAGGTGCTGGATGCGGTGATGCCGAAGCTGCCGCTGGTTCTGGGCGGCTCGGCGGATTTGACTCCTTCGAACAATACGCGGTTTGCCGGCGCAAAGGATTTCCAGAAAGATGCGCGGGACGGCAGGTATATACATTACGGGGTCAGGGAGCATGCGATGGGGGCGATAATGAACGGCATTTCAGTAAGTGGGCTGGTGCGGGCGTATGGCGGGACGTTTCTGGTTTTCTCTGATTATATGCGGGGAGCGATTCGTGTGGCGGCTTTATCGAAGTATCCGACCATATTTGTGTTCACTCATGACAGCGTAGGTCTCGGTGAGGACGGGCCGACCCATCAGCCGATAGAGCAGATTGCAGCTTTGCGGGCGATGCCGAATTTGATGGTGATTCGTCCGGCTGATGCCAATGAAACGGTGCAGGCGTGGAAGTTTGCATTAGAGCACAGGGACGGGCCGGTGGCTTTGCTTTTTACCCGCCAGGGACTTGCCGTTATCGACCAGAACAAATACAGTTCTGCGACAAATTTGAGCCAGGGTGCTTATGTTCTTCTCAGCGCGGACAAGCCGGATGTATTGCTTTTGGCGACCGGCTCGGAAGTTTCTATTGCGCTGGACGCCGCTGAGAAACTGGCTGCTGAAGGAATTAGTGCGCAGGTTGTTAGTATGCCCTGCTGGGAGCTGTTTGAAAAACAGAATAAAGAATACCGGGATTCGGTTATTCCGCCCAACATTAAGGCGAGAGTTGGAATTGAAGCCGGCGTCGAACTGGGCTGGAGCAAGTGGCTCGGTGATAAAGGTATCTTTATTGGGATGTCGTCGTTCGGTGCATCTGCGCCGGGGAAGGTTTGCTTCGAGAAGTTCGGCATTACAGTTGAGAAAACAATAGAAGCTGCGAAAAAAGCGATGAGCTGATAGGACTTTAAGCAAAAGGGACGGAACATTATGAAAGCCAAGAGCATCAAATCCATAGCCGTGCTGACGGGCGGCGGAGACTGTCCGGGTCTGAACGCCGTTATCAGGGCCGTTACCAAAACCGCGATAGCGAAATTCGGCCTTGAGGTCTGGGGAATTGAAGACGGTTTCCTGGGGCTGATAGAAGACCGGATGCATGTGCTCAGCTACAACGAGGTCAGCAATATTTTGACGGTCGGCGGAACGATTCTGGGTTCGTGCAACGTGGCCAATCCGTTCAAGTATCTCTCAAACGTCGGCAAAACGACCCGGACCAGGAACGTCTCGAATAACTGTGTCAGGGTGCTCAAGAGCCACGGAGTCGACGCACTTATCTGCATCGGCGGCGACGGCACGATGGCATCGGCTGCTGCATTCGCCAAAAAAGGCGTCAGCGTTATGGGCGTGCCCAAGACAATTGACAACGACCTTTACGGCACGGATGTTACCTTCGGCTTTAATACCGCTGTTACCACCGCCACCGAGGCGATTGATAAAATCCACACCACAGCCAGCTCTCATCATCGGGTAATGATTATCGAGGTGATGGGCAGATATGCCGGCTGGATTGCCCTTCATTCAGGCGTGGCGAGCGGCTCGGATGTAATCCTTTTGCCGGAGATGCCGTATCGTCTCGATAAAATCTGCGATTTTGTGCTCGGCCGGTCGAAGCGGGGCAAGAGATTCAGTATCGTAGTGGCGGCTGAAGGGGCAAAGCAAAAGGGCGGCAAAATGGTTGTTGCCAAAAGGGTCGCCCGCAGTACCGACCCGATTCGGCTGGGAGGAATCGCAAATGTACTGGCGATGCAAATCAACGAGCAGACAGGGCTTGAGTGCCGAGCGGTTGTTCTCGGGCATGTGCAGCGGGGCGGAACACCCACGCCGTTTGACAGGCTTCTTGCAACGAGTTTTGGCCATACGGCTGTTGAGCTTTTAATGAAAGGTGTGAGGAACCACCTGGTAGTGTGGAAAGATGGCAGACTGTTGAGCATTCCGCTTTCGCGGGTCGCCGGCAAGATAAAGACCGTGCCGAAGAACCATCACCTTATAAGAGCGGCGCTGGCAGTTGGAACCAGTTTCGGGGTCTGATTGAAAGTCAATAGCGGATGGAAAAGGGAAAATAGCCACAAAGGGCACAGAGGGCAAAAAGAAAGAGAATGGATTCCTGCTCCGTCTAAAGCCGGATATTCGCTTTCGCAGGAATGACAATATCAAAAAGGCAAATGAAAGAGTATAAGGGCGTCCTTGACATTGTAAGCTTTGAAAACAATAATATCGGCGGTCAAGAAAAAATTGGGATGTAAAAGGACGTTGGTAATGCTTACTCAACCGCAAAAAGATTCACTGAAACACCAGTTGGTTAGCTGTCTTGAGGGCGAAAAGGAAGTGCGCAGGATTGTTATCTTCGGCTCATTTTTGAAATCATCCGCCCCGCACGACCTTGATGTTGCCGTGTTTCAGGACAGCAGCGAAAAATATTTACCACTGGCTATGAAATATCGAAAAAAAACGCGGGCAATCGCCCGTATCATACCTCTGGATATCATACCCTTAAAGGGTGATGTTAGCGGCGAAACCTTTATGGACGAAATTGCACAGGGAGAGGTTATATATGAAAGATGAAACAAAAAACTGGCTTGAGTATGGCGATGAAAATCTCAAGTCGGCTAAAGTGCTTCTGGATAATAAGCTTTTTAATCCCTGTCTACAAAACGCTCAGCAAGCGGTTGAGAAGATGCTGAAAGCGGTGCTGGTGGAGTTTTCCATTAAGTTCAAAAAGACCCATAGTACAAACGAGCTGGTAATGATGCTTGCTGAAAACCATTTAGATATTAACCTGGCAGAGGAGGACCGCGAACTGTTAGATTCAATATATTTGCCGTCAAAGTATCCGCTCGGGAGCATCCTGCCGGATTTTGAGCCGGATGAACGGATATGTAAAAATTGTATTGCCATAGCTGAGCGCGTTAAGGAATCGGCCTTAGCACTTTTGCATTAACAAGTGAAGTTTTGACCTCTCGCTTATGGTAATTTTATGGAGCTTGGGCGGGATAAGACGGTTTCGGAGATAATCTCCCGGCTTAAGACTGCAAAACCCGAGGACGGGCCGGTAGAAGTCGAGGGGACGTGGGGGTCGTTTGCGCGCCTGCTTGCCGCTTACATATCGGAGAAGCTCGGCCGGCCGATTCTGTACGTCTGCCCGCATATTGACGATGCCGACAAGGCCAGCGATGATTTGCACACGTGGCTTGGCCATCCTGGCCAAGATTCCATTTGCAAATCACGGGCAGGATGCCCGTGCCACTCAGAAAGGATTAAGGGTTTGCCCGCCTGGGAGGGCGAAGAGGATTTGGCGGACGCCACTGATGAGATTCGCGCTGAAAGGTTGAAGCTCGTCGCTCGTGTCTCGTCGCTTGTCGCTCGTGAGCCAACGCACGGGGCACGATTTATTATCCCGGCTCCTATACAGGCGCTTTGTCAGCCGATACCGAAACCGGAAGCCCTGGAGGAAAGCTGTCTTAAGCTGAAAATAAATAAGGTGGTGTCGCCGGAAGAGGTGGTTGGCTGGCTGGTAGATAATGGTTTTGAGCGTGTGGAAAGGGTTGATTTGCCGGGCCAGTTTGCGCGCCGCGGCGGGATTGTTGATATTTATGCACCGCTGACAGTTGGGAAAGTTCTATTGGACAGAGAACAAGCAAGTCTGTCATCACAGGATGCTGAGGCGGTCAGGGTAGAATTTTTCGGTGACACTGTAGAGAGTATCCGCGAAATCAATCTGGACACGCAGCGTTCGAGCCGGCAAATAGAAAGCATCAATATCGTTTCAGCGGTGTGCGGGGCTGCGGCAGAGCAGAGGGAGCTTTTTGTAAATATCCTGCCGGAAGATACAATAATAATTTTTGAAGAGCCGGGTGACATTGAAGAGGTTGCAAACGTGTTTTTAGAGCGGGCTGAAGATGCGGGACGGCTATATAGCTGGCGGGATATTTATGCCGGCTTAGAAGGATTTACGCAGTTGAGAATCTACCGATTTGTCCCTTCGGCCTCCGGTGATTTCTTTAAGGTCGGTATAAAGAGTGTGCAGCGGTTCCAGCACAAGGCCACTTCCCTGTGGGCGGGACATAAAGAGGCCCTGGAGGAATTAGTCCAGGAGGCAAAGCGGGGAAAGAAGATATTGCTTTACTGCGAAGCTTCGGCGGAAATCAAGCGGGTAAGTGAAATTATCAATGAGATTAACAAAAAAGTGCCGGCGAACTTCAAGCTGTTGCAGGGGTTTATTCATCAGGGCTTTGTCGTAAATTCGCTGAATACGATTGTAATAAGTCACCACGAGCTGTTTGGCCAATATGCGCTCAGGAGGAGACAGAGGCCGATGCGGGCAACGTCGCCGGTGGATACTCTCAGTGATTTGCAGGCGGGTGACTACGTTGTTCACGCCTCCTACGGTATCGGAAAGTTTTTGGGCGTGAAAACCATCAAGGAAAAAGGAGGTACGTCAGAGTATTTGACTATTAAATACGCCGACGGTGTGAAGATACAGGTCTCGGTCCGCAATATAGCGCTGGTGCAAAAGTATATCGGGACAAGTCCGAAGCGGCCGAAGTTGAGTAAGGTTGGCTCGAAAAGATGGCAGAGACAGAAAGAAAAAGTTGCGGCCTCTGTTCGGGACCTTGCCGCCGAATTGCTTGAGGTTCAGGCGAAGCGCCAAACAATAGGTGGTATTGCGTTTTCGGCTGATTCGAGCTGGCAGACCGAATTTGAAGAGTCATTTGCATATCAGGAGACGCCGGACCAGACTACAGCCGTAGAGCAAATCAAGGCGGATATGCAGGAAGCCGTGGCGATGGATAGACTGCTGTGTGGTGACGTGGGCTACGGTAAGACCGAACTTGCGATGCGTGCGGCGTTTAAGGTTGTCGAGAACGGTAAGCAGGTTGCTATCCTGGTGCCGACGACGGTGTTGTGTGTGCAGCACGGCAGGACTTTTACCGAGCGGTTTGCAGATTTTCCGGTTTGCATCGAGGTCCTAAATCGCTTCAAAACGTCAAGACAGGCCGGGGACATAATCGCACGGACAAAGGCGGGCAGAGTTGATATACTGATAGGGACGCATCGGCTTTTGAGTGGGGACGTTGGATTCCGCGATTTGGGGCTGTTGATAATCGACGAGGAGCAGCGGTTCGGCGTTGAACACAAGGAGAAGCTCAAGAAGCTGCGTGTCAATGTTGATGTTCTTACGATGACGGCCACGCCGATTCCGCGGACGCTGCATATGTCACTTCTGGGTCTGCGTAATATAAGCTCGCTGGCGACGCCGCCTTTGGACAGGCGAAGTATAGTAACGACCGTAACCGCCTACAACAAAGAGCTTATCAGAAAGGTGATTATCCGTGAATTGAACCGTCAGGGACAGGTGTTTTTCCTGCATAACAGGGTGAGGACGATTGAAAAAAAGGCGTGGGAGATTCAAAAGCTTGTTAGTGACGCAAAGGTTACTATCGCGCACGGCCAGATGGCCAAGAGCGAGCTGGAGGCGGCGATGATAAATTTTGTTATGGGCGAGACGGACGTGCTTGTGTGCACGACAATTATCGGGTCGGGGCTGGATATTCCGAATGCGAACACGATTTTTATAAACGATGCGGACAGGTTCGGCCTTGCGGAGATGCATCAGCTTCGCGGCAGGGTGGGCAGGTATAAACATCGGGCGTATGCTTATATGCTGCTGCCGACGTCGAGGCCGATTACGCCGGTAGCGGCCAGGCGCTTAAAAGCTATCGAAGAATATTCTCACCTTGGGGCCGGTTTTAGAATTGCGCTGCGGGATTTGGAGATTCGCGGGGCGGGAAATATATTGGGGCCTGAGCAGTCCGGCCATATTCAAATGGTGGGCTACCAGATGTATTGCGAGCTGCTGGCCAATGCCGTCAAAGAGGTGAGAAATGAGCCGGTGGAGGCGATACCGACGACGGTTGTCGATTTAGGCTTTGCAACGTATATACCGAAAAATTACATACCTCTGGACAGGCACCGGATGGACGTCTATCGCAAAATCGCTGTTGCAAGGACCGGCGAAGACCTGAAACAAATCGAGGGCGAATTGGCTGATGTATATGGGCCGGTGCCGGATGAGGTCAAGCTACTGCTGGAACTGGCAGAGCTTCGCATCGCAGCAAGCAAGTGGGACATAAAAAGTATTGTTACTTCGGGACAGGATTTGATATTTTCATTTGGCAAAGAGGCAAAGGCGCCGGCTGAATCTTTATTTGCAAAGGTGTCTGGGAAATTGAGAATCCTGGAGCCGGGAACGGCGTATTTGCGACTGGCGAAGAATTATTTTGAGCCGAGAACATTGATAACCGTCCTGGGGAAAATCCTTGCAGGGGAAAAACTATGAGTGAAACAGAAGCAAAAGCTCAAGGCCAAAAACCGAAAATATCCAAACTCGCAATAGCATCGCTTGTATTCGGGTTATTAGGGCCTCTTAGCTACTTGGCTATAAAAATAATATCCTCGCGTTCCGATATATACCTAATGAGCAGCTGGTTGGGGGCCATTGGCCTCTTTTCTTTGGGCTTCGCTTGGATACCGGGACTCTTATTCGGAGCAGCTTCGATTGGGCTGATAAAGCATCGGAGAGGACGATTGACTGGCAAAAAGTATGCTAATACGGGTCTACTGATATCTACGGTTTGGGTTATTTTTATTTTTGGGTGTTTTGGACGTGACCCTGCGGAAAAAGCACGAATAAGATTGGCAAAAAGAATTCGTTGCGCTACGAATTTGCATGGTCTTGGAATCGCATTGCAAATTTACGCTGATGATTATGATGACCAATATCCTGCGGCGGAGAAATGGTGTGATGCGCTCATAGAATATGGTGACAGTCAATACGTGAGTGAAAAACTATTTGTTTGCAGGTCGGCAGGAGAGGGGCGTTGCCATTATGCGATGAATCCGAATCTTTCACCACGTTCACACCCTCGTCTGGTTTTGCTCTTTGAAACCAAAGGCGGCTGGAATCAGGTTGGTGGGCCGGAGATACTGACTACTGAAAATCACAAAGGAAAAGGGTGCAACGTGTTGTTCAACGATTATCACGTGGAATTTGTGAAGACAGAGCGGCTTGGGGAGTTGAAGTGGGAGGTTGAGGAAGGCGAGAAGTAGTTTTGAGTTTTGAGTGTTTAGTTTTGAGTTGGTAGATAGGAGAAGAATTATGTGGTGCAGAACAAGTCAAATTTTATTTTTGGTTTTGGCGGGGTTGCTTTTGGCGGGCTGTGCGGGCCAGTTACAAAGCAGGAAAGGTGAGTCGCCGCTGGATGAATTGCCGCCGCATATAAGGCGGGTAACGCACTTCGGGCAAAGGGCGGACTTCTCGCACGACGGCAAGCGCATACTGTTTATTGAGAAGACTTTCGGTGATGTATATGAAGTGGAACTGGCGACGAAGATTATCCGTTCGATGACGCACCATTACTATCACGAGGGCTACACGCGGGCGCTGTATCTCGCCAATGGCGACATTCTGCTATCGGGGGCGCGGCAGTTCGATGCGAAGAACCCACAGGCGAGCCGGAGCGAAAAAAATGCTGAGCTGTGGGTGCTGAAGAAGGACCTTTCCGGGCCGCCTGTGCCGTTGGGTGAGAAGTGCTCCGAAGGCCCGGCGGTTTCGCGCAGGCGTATGCGGATAGCGTGGACGCAGGGCGGAGCGTTCTATATGGCGGATATAGTTTACGAAAATGGTGCAGCTAAACTGGCGAACAAGAAAAAGATTCTGGACAGGCGGGATTTGCCGTTTAAGACCGGACTTGAGACGCAGAACCTTCGGCCGCCGGATGAAAAAGAGCTGATTTTCAGCGCATACGGTTACCAGGGCACGGAAGTTGCAGGGCTGGATATCGAGACCGGCAAGGTGGTCAACTACTCGATGGCGCCGAACCAGTATGACGAGCCGGAAGGCATTTTTCCCGACGGCAAACATACGCTGGTCGAGTGCGACAAGCACAGTAGGAAAGGGTCACAGCACATCGACGTCTATAAGCTGGCGCTGGACGGCTCGGGCGGGACAGAACGCCTGACGTTCTTCGGCGACTATCCCGGTTATAAGGCCAGCAACCCGGTAGTGAGCGACGACGGCCGGTATATGGCATTTCAGTTTGCCAAAAGAGGTGATAAGGCCGGTGTCGGAAGAGGCATTTTGATATTTGATCTGAAGATGTATGAAAAGATGAAAAAATCTCAGAAGCCGTGAGAATTACAGAACCGAAGGCGGCCTGGGGAGTTGGTGTGGGAGGTTGAGGAAAGCGAGAAGTAGTTTTGAGTTTTGAGTGTTTAGTTTTGAGTTAGTAGATGGGAGAAAAATTTTGTTGTTGGTTTTTGTGGATTATATTGGGGCTTTGGCGTAGAATTCCAATTTTAAATGATTTATAGGGCAGGCACGTGGGCCTGCCCCTACGGGTAAAATGTCCAGGGTAAGAGGATATGCCGTGCGTAAGTGTGTTTTTTTATTAGTGTTATTGGTTTTGTTTTCCGGCTGCGGCGGCGGTAAGAAGCTGAAGTTTACCGAGGAAGAGCTGGCGGCGATTCCTTTTGCGCAAAGAGAAGGTCTGCCGAAAGCATCAGGCGGTTTTGTGCTGGCAGTGGGTGATGAGACGGTAACCTGTGACGAGATAATTATGGCTGTGATGGAACAATTGAAGCCGATTGCGCAGGCAAGTAGTTTTGAGCAGTTCAAAGAGGAGGCCAGGCCTGGGCTTGAGCGAGTTCTTATAACCATAGTGTCGGATATTTTGCTTTACCAGCAGGCCAAAGAGCATACCGGCGTGGATGAGGAGGCTTTGGAAAAGGCGGTAGAGAAGGAGAGGAGGAAATTTATTGTTAGCTACGGCAGCGATTACGCCAAGGCGGAAGAGGCATTAAGGCGGATGGGGATGGATTGGCAGAGCTTTAAGGAATATCAGAAAAAGATGATTCTCAGTCAATATTACATAACATCACAATTGCCGGACAGCAGGCCAATCACTTACAGCGAGCTGGTGGACACCTATAATGAAATAAAAGACGAATTTTTCTCTACGGAGGCGATGTTAAAGTTTCGGCTGATTGATATTGAAACCGCAAAATTGGAAGTGGTGGACGCGAATCAGAGTCGGCAGGAACAAGCGGAAAAGTTGGCCAATGAATTGGTTGAACGCTTGCGAGCAGGTGAAGATTTTGGCAAGCTGGCAGAGAAACGTTCCGGAGTATCCTTTATCAATCATAGTGAGGGGGTGCGGCCGGAGAGCCTGGAAAAGCCCTATGATGTTCTTGTGGCCGAAGCTGAAAAGATTAAGCCAGGCCAGATTGCAGGGCCGATCGAAGCGGGCGAGCATATTTTCATAATGAAGCTAAAAGAGAAACAGCCGAAAAGTTTTAAGCCTCTTGAAGAGGTGCAGCGAGAAATAAGGGAGACAATTATGTTCGCCCGCCGAAAACAAGCTGTTGATGGGCTTTTTGCCGAACTTGTGCAGCAAGCGGCCCTGAGTAATATGGATGCGTTCATAGATTTCTGTCTGGAAGAAATTTACCGGCTGAGCAACGAATGAAGACCCAAGACGCAAGACCCAGGACTACAGACTAATGTCTTGAGTCTTGTGTCTGGGGTCTGGAGTCTTATGAGATGGAAATAGTGGCACATGGGATAGACCTTGTGGATTGTCCGCGAATAGAAGAGATGATAAAGCGGCACGGCGAGCGCTTTATTGACAGGATTTTTACTGCCGCTGAACAGGCCTATGCCGAGGCGAATAAGAACCGAATAGAGAAATTAGCCGGGCGTTTTGCGGCGAAGGAGGCGATTCTTAAACTGATGGGGACAGGCTGGCGGGGTAAGATCGCATGGACGGATATAGAAGTGATAAACAATCCTGCGGGTCAGCCGGAGGTTACTCTTGACGGGGAGGTTAAGAAACTTGCCGAGAAGCTTGGAATTGAACATATAAGCGTTAGTATCACACATACGGCAAATTTTGCAATTGCATCGGCAGTTGCCCTGGCGAAAAGGGGACAGACCTGAATTTCCTAATTTCCACAAATTTCCAAATATGAACTCACCCGGCAAAAAATGCAGCTTTTTGGTCAGGTGGAGCGAATCGTTATTTTAGTTAACTCAGGATATAGGTAGTCCTCCCCGGACTCGTCAACGATTCTCAGGTACCCTTCCTTTGCTGCCTCATCGTCCGGCAGGACTCTGTAAATCTTACGCTTTTCCAAATCCTCACATTCCTTGTTCTCTATGCAAAGCGCAAATGACTGTTCTTTGCTTTCTTTAGCCATAATTTTAATTCTCTACTTGCTACTTGCATTCATAATTGTCAGGCCGACAATTTCTTTCCCATCTTTTCTTATCAGGATATCTTCGTCCGTCTCTATCGTTTTTGTCGCTCTTTGAGGTTTCCGAAAGCTCATATATAATACGTCAGCCTCTTTGTCATAGTCCAACCATATATGGTGGGTCGGGAGTTTTACCATGTCAGAAGCGATTGCCATACATTTTCCGATGAAATCTTCTGTCTTTTTTGTAGTTATTGTCGCCATATTACTTTCCCTTTTGGTTTCGTATCCAGAAAATATGCTGTGATAACAAATCCATCACGTTTTGATACTTCTTTGTAAATTACGATAAGCCATTTCTTCTTTCCAATGTTCCTTGTTGCCTTTAGAGAACCTTTATTTCCGCGAATAACAAAATCCGGCTTTTGGATAGTTTCAAGTACATCATAAAAATAGCTTGCCAAATCATCATGGTTCTCAGTAATATGATACCATCTTTCATAGGTAAGTCGTATAGATACTCCATTGACTGAATGTGCTATTTCCATTCATTCTCCTGCCATCTCGGGGAATAACTATTTATTATATGGTTCTGTATAAGAACCCGAACTTGTCGATTCTGCAATATAAACCACATATAGTATTAGGGAAACGACATCAGTTGTCAAGACTTGATTAGGAAGTTCAAAAAGCTATTCCGCACCAATTGTCCTGTAGTGATTCAACCACCCAGCAGTTGATTAGTAATGCCACTATGGATACAATTGGTGCGGGACTAAATATGTCTAACGGAACGAAAACAAATGATTTCGATTGTATTGTCATAGGGGCAGGTCACGCCGGCGTCGAAGCCGCTTATGCTGCCGCTAAAATCGGCGCTAGAACCTGCCTTATAACCATCAGCAAAGACACGATAGCCAAGATGAGCTGCAATCCTGCTATCGGCGGGCTTGCGAAGGGACAGATTGCGCGCGAGATTGATGCGCTGGGCGGGCTGATGGGGCTGGCGATAGATGCAACGGGTATCCAGTTTCGGATGCTGAATCGTTCGAAGGGCCCTGCCGTGCAGTCGCCGCGGGCGCAGGCTGACAGGCAGAAGTATCAGGACTTTATGCGGCGAGCGCTTGAACAAACTGCTAATTTGACCATCATCGAAGCGATAGCGGCAGAGATAGAAACCTGCGATAACAAAGTGCGAGCGGTAGCTTGCAAGGATGGCTCGTTATACTCTGCCCGGGCGGTTGTTGTAACGCCGGGGACATTCCTCGGCGGGATGATGTATATCGGCAGCGAGCGGTGGGCCGGCGGCAGGCTTGCGGAGCCGCCCAGTGTAGAGCTTTCGCAGAGTTTGAAGCGGATGGGGCTGGAACTCGGGCGGATGTCGACGGATACGACGCCGAGATTGGATGCCGGGACGGTGGATGTGGGCAAATTGCAGGTGCAGCCCGGGGATGAGCCGCCGGTGCCGTTTTCATTTATGACTGAAAAGATAGAGCGGCCCCAGGTGCCGTGCTGGATTACGTATACCAACGAAAAGATACATAAGCTGCTTCGGGATAATCTGCATCGTGCTCCGCTTTCTTCCGGCCGGATAAAGGGCGCCGACCCACGTTATTGTCCGAGCATTGAAGGTAAGGTCGTCAGGTTTGCGGACAAGAAGCAGCATCGCATCTTTTTGGAGCCGGAAGAAGAAAGTATAAAAACGATTTACTGCAACGGTCTTTTTACCTCTATGCCGAAAGATGTTCAAGAACAGGTGCTTAGCTTGCTGCCGGGGACGGAGAACGCCCGGATTATTGCATACGGCTATGCGATTGAGTACGATTATTGTCCGCCGATTCAGCTAAAGCCCAATCTGGAGACCAGGAAGATATCAGGGCTGTTTCTGGCGGGGCAGATAAACGGGACCAGTGGTTATGAAGAGGCGGCGGGGCAGGGTATTATGGCTGGTATAAACGCAGTTAGAAAGATGCAGTCCGCCGAGCCGATTGTTCTTGGCAGAGACCAGGCATATATCGGGGTGCTTATAGACGATTTGCTAACGAAAGGGATTGATGAGCCTTACCGGATGTTCACGTCGCGAGCGGAGTATCGATTGTCCTTAAGGGCCGATAATGCGGACCGAAGATTGACGCAAATCGGCAAATCGGTCGGGCTTGTGGATGAAAAGCGGTGGATGAAGTTCCAGAATAAGCTCGGAGCCATTGGCAAACTTAAAAGTTATCTGCAAAGCGAGCGTTCGGAAGGGCTGAGCTTGTGGGAGCGACTTCGGCAGCCAAACAATACCGTTGCGGAAACGCTCAGCGGCAGGCCTGATATTAAAAATGCCGGTTTCCAGAGAGATGAATTGCAGGCGGTAATTATCGATGCCAAATATGAGGGTTATTTAGCCAAACAAGAGCGTCTGGTGGCCGGTTTGCGAAGTCTGGAGAACAAGAAGATTCCTCTGGATTTGGATTATAACGGCATCGTGCATCTTCGGGCGGAGGCGAAAGAGAAGTTATCGTTATTCAGGCCGAGCACGCTTGCTCAGGCTTCTCGAATAAGTGGTATTACCCCCGCTGACATTACGGTCATTCAAATTCATCTAAGGAAGTACTCTTCCAATCGGACGAATGTGCAGGGGCAGATTTGAACTACCAACACGGGGGTTTTTAGAATTCAAGCTCACTTACTGGGGTGGTGCCCGGAAGAGGAGGCCAGCGGGCCGGTTTTAATTGATTACTGATTCCGTCAAACGGCGCCGGATTTGCACTCCGTTACAATATTGATAATTGAGAGAAGACTGGGTCCCCGCCGGAGACAAGCGGGGATGACAAAGGGAAAAGAAATAAATATTGCTTTTTGTGGGTAAATAGGGTAGGATTATCAGCCGAATAGTGATTTTATAGGTTTTAGGTGGGCAGTCGTGGTTTCGGCTGTCCATTACTTATGTAAGCGTATTTTGTGAAGCGTGAAGCGTATCTCGATTACAAAATGTGATTGAGGAGATTTAGCGATGGGTTGTAATCTGGCAATCGCAGGAGTAACCGGGGCGGTCGGGCAGGAGTTTCTGAAAATCCTGGAGGAGCGGGACTTCCCGTTCGATTCTCTGAAGATGCTTGCGAGCAGCCGATCGGCTGGTAAAAAAATCGAGTTCAAAGGCAAAGAATATATCGTCGGAGAATTGACGAAGAAAAGTTTCGGCCGAATCGATGTCGCATTGTTCAGCGCCGGCGGAGCGCGAAGTAAGGAATTTGCGCCGGCTGCTGTGGAAGCGGGGGCGGTCGTGGTGGATAACTCGTCGGCGTTTAGAATGGACCCGGATGTCCCGCTTGTCATTCCGGAAATAAATCCGCAAAAGATTCAGGAACATAAAGGCATTATTGCGAATCCGAACTGCTCGACGATTATCGGCATCGTGCCGGTCTGGCCGCTGCACAAGGCCAATCCGGTCAAGCGAATGGTCGTCAGCACGTACCAGGCGGCGAGCGGGGCGGGGATGAGAGCGATGTTCGAGCTGGAAAGTCAAACTCGCGAGATTCTCGACGGGAAAGAGCCGACGTGCGAGGCGTTCCCGTATCAAATAGCATTTAACTGCTTCAGCCATAACTCGGCGCTCGATGCTAATGGGTACAACCTGGAAGAGGTGAAAATGGTCAAGGAGACGAGGAAGATTTTCGACTGCCCGGAGATTGCGATTACCTGCACGTGCATTCGGATACCGGTATTGCGGGCGCACTGTGAGAGCATCAATCTCGAATTTGCGGACCCGATTACGCCCGAGCAGGTGCGGGACCTTTTGAGCATGGCGCCGGGCGTTTCAGTGCTGGACGACCGGGAAAACAACCGGTTCCCGATGCCCATTGACGCCACAGATAAAGATGATATTTTGGTTGGGCGCATCCGGCAGGATGAGTCGATAGCTGAGAACCGCGGCATCAATATCTGGGTTGCCGGCGACCAGCTGCGAAAAGGCGCAGCGCTAAATGCCGTGCAGATTGCGGAGAAGCTGCTATAATCGCCCACTATGGCGGTTCGCAATATAAAACTGACGGTTGTCTACGACGGCAGCGCATATCACGGCTGGCAAATTCAGCCGGGGCTAAGAACCATTCAGGGCGTGCTTACCGAGGCAATCGGCAAGCTGATTGGCGGCGAAGTTCGGGTGTTCGGGGCAAGCAGAACCGATGCCGGTGTGAGCGCTGTTGGGCAGGTGGCGCTTGTGCAAATCGATTCAGCCATACCGGTGGAAAATCTCGCCAGGGCAATTACGGGCAGACTGCCGGCTGATATTGCAGTTGCCGAGGCGGTGGAAGTTCCGCAGGGCTTTGATTTGATAGGTGCGGTCAAAAGCAAATTGTATCGCTATACGATTTTTACGGGGCAACTTCGGCCGGTCTTGCAAATCAGGCACTGCTGGCATCTGCCCACAAGGCTTGATGTTACTGCTATGGCTGAGGCGGCAAAAATGCTGGTCGGCAAGAAGGATTTCAAATCCTTTGCATCAGCGGCGGACAAACGGGAGAATTCTGTGCGAACGATTTTTCGCTGCGATGTCAATTCGTCGTGCGTCGTGCGTGATGCGTCGTGCGAAAAAAAGACACAAGAATTTGCCACAGATATACACAACACGGAATACGCAGTACGCAATACGCAATACGAGAATGATTGGGTATATGTTGATGTGGAAGGGGACGGCTTCCTGTATAATATGGTCAGAAATATCGTCGGCACTCTGGTCGAGGTCGGTATCGGCAGAATGCCTTCAGAAAAAATAGCTGAAATTCTCGAAGCAAAAAACCGAACGGCAGCAGGGCCAATCGCGCCGGCTGCAGGATTGTGTTTGATGTGTGTTAAATATTGAAAATCGTTCATATAATAACAAGATTGATTTTAGGCGGGGCGCAGGAAAATACGTTAATTACCTGCAATCTGCTGGCGGAGCGAGGGCACGATGTTACGCTGATTACCGGGCCGGCCATAGGCCCAGAGGGCGAACTGTTCAATCAGATAAAGAACCAAAAATATAATGTAATCGTCATACCCAAAATGATTCGTGCAATCTGTCCCTTATATGACACCATAACTTATTATCAAATCAAAAAACACCTTAAGCGTCTGCAGCCGGACGTCGTCCACACTCATTCAGCTAAGGCGGGGATATTAGGCAGATTTGCCGGCCACAAATTGAAAGGAAAATGGGGCGAAAATTTGCCGGCAGTTGTGCACACGATACACGGCCTGGCCTTTCACCCTTATCAAAGCAAATGGCTGAATAAATTTTATGTCGCTATCGAAAAATCCGCTGCGAAACGAACGGATTTCTTTATCAGCGTCGCCGAGGCAATGACCACCCAGGCGACCGCCGTTGGTATCGGTCGGCCCGAGCAGTTTGTTACCGCTTATTCGGCTATCGAGGAAGATGATTTTTTAGAGCCAATTCCGCAGGAGCGCAAAAAGGATTTTCGCAAAAAATATGGAATACCGGAAGATGCGATTGTGCTTGTCACGATTGCACGACTGTTTATGCTCAAGGGACACAAATATATTATTGAATCAGCTAAGGAGCTTTCGAAGCGATTCGACAAGTGCATCTGGATGTTTGTCGGAGATGGAAATCTTTTCGACCATTTTAAACAACAGGTTCGCCAATTGGGGCTGGCTGAAAAAATCAAATTTACCGGCCTTTTACCGCCGGGTCAAATTCCACTTGCAATACAGTCATCGGACATACTCGTGCACTGCTCGCTGCGGGAAGGCCTTGCCCGCACATTACCGCAGGCAATGCTGTGCGGGAAACCGGCGGTGTCCTTTGACGTCGATGGCGCAAAAGAGGTAGTGAACGAAACCACAGGACGTCTTATTGAACCCAAAAACATTGAGCAATTGACAAAGGCCTGTGCGGAATTGATAGAAGATATAGATTTAAGAAACAAACTCGGCGAAACCGGAAGAGAATCCATAAAAGAAAAATTCGCACCGGAAAAAATGGTTGATACCATTGAAGCAGTTTATCGGAAACTGCTTACGAGTTCGTAGTTATGAGTTCATAGACTACGAGCTGCGAATTACGAGCTAACCAGTGAGAGGAAAATATTATGAAAAGTTACAGGAAAGAGCTGTGGTTTAATACGAGGGGCAGGCGGGAATTTATTAATATCACGCCGGAGGTTGAGCAGTGCCTGAGGGAAAGCGGCGTCAAGGAGGGGTTTGTGCTTTGTAACGCTATGCATATTACGGCCAGCGTTTTTATCAACGATGATGAGTCCGGGCTGCATCACGACTTTGAGGTCTGGCTGGAAAAGCTGGCGCCGGAAAAGCCGTATTCACAGTATCGGCATAATGGCTTTGAGGACAACGCGGACGCTCACCTGAAGCGCAGTGTGATGGGCAGGGAAGTGGTCGTGGCCGTTACCGATGGAGCGCTTGATTTCGGGCCGTGGGAGCGGATATTTTACGGCGAATTCGACGGCAAAAGAAGAAAGAGAGTGCTGGTAAAAATCATCGGTGAGTAAACAGTTCGTAGTTCATAGTTTGTGGTTCGTAGTTTTTGGCCAGAGAGGGCACAGAGGAAATTCAAAGATTAAAAGGGTACTGCCGGCGGTAATAAAGACAAATCATCCGCCCATCTGTTTATTTGTTAAGAGCTGGTGAATTCGTGAGTTTGCTGTTTTTCTTATTCGGGGTGGTTGTAATATCGCTTTCAGGCGTGATGATGCCGGGGCCGCTAACGGCTGCGGCGGTGGCGATGGGGACGCGGTCTCAATATGCAGGGACACTTATCGCCGTCGGGCACGGGATTATCGAATTTCCGCTGATGATTTTGATTGTGTTAGGGATGGACAAACTGCTCAAATCAACCAAAACGAAAATCATAATCGGCCTGGCCGGTGGAGCGTTCCTATTGGTAATGGCAATCCAAATGTTTACGACTTTGGGTGTTGCAAATGAGCCACAAACTGAAGCCGTGAGCAGTTCACCAGTTCTGGTAGGTATAATACTGTCGGCAGGCAATCCTTATTTTCTGTTGTGGTGGGCTACAGTGGGATTGAGGCTTGCAAGCGATGCCAGCCGATTGGGAATCCTGGCTTTTGTGTTATTCGCCATCGTTCACTGGCTGTGCGATTTTATATGGCTGGGCGTATTGTCATGGGCGAGCTTCAAAGGTACCGGCTTGCTGGGGCCCAGCGGCCAGTTAATATTGCTGGTGATTTGCTCGCTGGCGCTGCTTGCCTTCGGCGTGTTCTTTATTTACACTGCCGGCAGCACTTTGATAAATCTAATCCTGACAAAGAATCATTAGCCAACTTTCAGAAAGAAGGAGACTGACTATGTGCATTGATAAATCACGAAAGAGCCGGCGGGTACTCGGGAGCGTATTGACCCTGCCGGTTGTGTGTTTGACTGCTGGGCTGGTTGTGGCTGTGGTGGGCGGTTGTGCGAAAGTAACGAAAGGGCCGGTCCTGCTTGGCGTATCTGAAGACGGAGCTGTGCTGATGTGGGAGACTGACGTTGTGGGGCCGGGTGAGGTCCTGTACGGCCAGGGCGACTCGCTGAGCGAAAAGGTTACAACCCGACCTCTACGAGTCGAATACGAGATTAAGGAGAAAGACGCAGCCGTTAAGACAAGAACCGCTTTTATTCATAAGGTCCGTCTTGAAAATCTGGAGCCGGGCCGGGCTTACAGCTATCGCGTTGCCGGGCCGGCCCGGATGCAAAGTAGAATTTACAAATTTCATACTGTGCCGGCTGATACTGATGAAGTGACATTTCTGGTGTATGGTGACAGTCGAAGTGACCCTGAGACTCATCGAAAAGTGGTAGAACAAATGATGAAGAAAGAGGTCGATTTCGTAGTGCACTGCGGCGATTTGGTAAGCAGCGGTGACCGTTATGAACAATTTGGTCCGCAATTCTTTGAACCGGTGAAGGGTCTGGCTGAGACGGTGCCCCTCTATATCGCCAAAGGCAATCACGAGGGCAACAGCGGCAATTTTGAAAAACTGCTGATTGGCGAGGGAGAGAAAAACAGCTTCAGTTTCGACTATGGGCCGCTGCATTATCTCTGTGTGGACAACGTTTCCAAAGGCCTACAAACTAAAGAACAGTTAGAACTGATTGCTTCAGATACTAAAAGCAGCACGGCTCGATGGAAATTCGTGAGCTATCACATACCAAGCATTAATTTCGGCGGGCACTGGTCGAGCTGGGGGTATCCGGATGCGCTGCGGACTCTGGCCGAGGCCGGCGTCGATTTTGTCCTGACGGGCCATTCGCATCAGTACGAGCGATTTCGCCCCATCGCCCCGCCACCCGGAACCGACGGCAGTTACGTAACTCATATCACCTGCGGCGGCGGCGGTGCACCGCTTAGTCGTGTAGAGCAATCTCTTTACCACGCCTACGCAGACAAAATATACCACTTCTGCCTGTTTCACATCAAGGGCAATAAACTCACTATGGACACCTTCGATATTGACGGCAAGATAATCGACCATCTCGAAATAATCAAAATCGACAATCAGTTAAATAAACAGTATCTGTGGACAGCAGTGCCGATGGAGGAGATTAGGCGCTATCAGGAGTTGAAGCGGAAGCGATAAAACTAATCCTCAAGCTCATCGCCAGGCAGCCCATAGCAAACTGCCGGGCCGAAAATAGTTCTGATGTAGAACGTAAGTAACTTTGTAGTTGCTCAATCCTAAAAAAGCTGATTAACACTCACTATACTATTGGATTTTGATGGTTCTGCGAAGCTACTTTATTGTTTTCGGTGTCCCCGAGAATTTGTTTTAAGGTGTACTGTGCCAGAGCGTTTCGCTGCGATTGAGTTATTTGTCCGAGATTGTCCGGCTGCTGGGTTGTTGACTGTGCAAAACTCACTTCAGCTACGGCTGCGCCAATATCGGACAATCTGATATTGGCCGGTTCTCTTGCCGGAACGAAACCGAGCTTTGGTTCAGAGGTCTTCATTATAATCCCGCTGGCAACGAGATGGTCAAGTATCTTTTCACTGAATTCAGCCGGTATATCCAATTTGCTGCATATAACCTCAGGCGAGACCGGAGCTTGATTTGCCTGAAAAGCGGCCGCAATCTCTCTGACAATATTGATGGCGGTAAGGTCATTAGCTATGAAATATTCCTCTGTCTCTTTGGCGGCGGCAATCTCGGCGGCGTTAAGCGTCTTTAAGTGCTGAGTGGTAAATGTCAACTGCAGGCCGAACAGCACGATAAGCCACGTAATATAAATCCAGAAGACGCTCAGTGGTATAAGCCCCATAACTCCGTAAACCTTGCTGTAGGGGATAAATTCCGTAACGTATTGTCCAAAGCCCCACTTTGCAAAACTCCAGACCAATGCAGCCACTGCCGCTCCTCCGATAGCGGCTTTTGCCTGAACCTTTGTGTTTGGCAAAACAAAGTAAAGCAGGAAAAAGGCGACAGTCGCGACGATATAAGACAGAAGAGCTGGGGCGATATTTGACAGGACGGTTTCTTGTATCTGTGCCAGAGCAGCATATTTTGTGCTGGCGTACACTCCCAGACCAAAAAGCAACGGCCCAAGCGTCAGGAGTGCCCAGTAATTGATTATTCGGTGCAGAAAATTCCTGCTGCGAGCAACGTGCCAGATATAGTTAAACGCTCTCTCTATGGTCAATAGCAAAGCCAGCGCAGCCCAGATAACAATTGCGGCACTAAAGAGCGCGATGGAACCTTCATCTAATCTTGTGAAGAAACGTCCGGCTGTATCGTCGAGATATTCTGTGAGCATTATTTTTTCATCCGGTTTTTCGGGGTCCGGGGTGTATTCAATAGTTGAGAGATGAAGCTGCGCATAAACTACATTTTTTACTTCCTCGCCTACGTTACTATAAGCGGGGAATAATCGAAATATTAAAAGTAATAAGATGGTCAGCGGGACAATTCCGAAGATTGTATGATATGACAGGGCGGCGGCCTGCTGGCCCGCGCGGTTCTTCCTCAGCAGTCTTGCACAGTGCGACCACAGTTTAATTTGAAAGACTGCAAATCGGCCGGCCTTGCCGAGCTGTGTGGTAGGTGTGGACAAAAGCTTCTTCAACATCTCTGTGCCCTTTCAGCTTTGAATTACGCCTCACCTTATTTACTTAAACAGTCCCTCAAGCCCCTTTAGCAATTCCTGCTCTAATTGCTTTCTCAATTGCATTTCGAGCAGCTTGCCGAGGTCAAGTTCGGGCTTCTCGATGGTGCCTCTAAGCGGCAGCGATATCCTTTGGCCGACAGTTTCTTTATCGACCCTTGCGGTTCTGCCCTTTAGCGTATAAGGTAAAGTTACCGTCATATTCAAACTCTTATCTAGCCCGATGACGCCTTCGAAATTAACCGGATTATCACCAATATCTATTTGCATATCATCATATTTAAGAAAACCGTTCTGCAGGACGAATCTTGTCGGCCGGATGGTGGTATCCGCAGCCCGCGTACTCGTACCGACTATAGGAAGGATTTGGCCAAGCAAATTTGAGGCCTGTAAGCGTAGTTGGTTTACCGAAATCGTGCCAATCACTACGAGGTCATTTTTGGTAGCTCCAGCCAGCGGTATAGCAAGACGCTCGCAACTAAAATTCGCCACGCCACTAACATTGACGGCGTTTGCAAAGATGGGGTTCAGATACATCAAAAGCCTTCTGGTTGTCTCATCGTTAATTTGAATATCCTTCGCTATTTCAATTGGCGCCGGTGTTCTCAATAGTGTCGGTTTTTTCTTGAAATCCGCTTCGGCGGCAAAATTAAATTGGCCGGTATTGACTGTCGTCGAAAACGGAGCAATCTTTAATAAGCCATTCTGGATTTGAATGTCCACCTCGGTCGGGCCGAAATTGAGGCCCATATACTGGGCCTTTTCGAAGCCCAATTTGGCCTTTGTGTTAAGATTGGCCAAGAGTTTGTCTGTCTGGCCGGTCGGGTATTCGCTGGTGAAATTGATAGTGTCTCTTCTTTTGCCCTGAAGTTTCAGACCCTCGGCCAGGAACGGCCCGGCAACAGTGCTGACCGCCGACCAGTCATATTCGCAGTCAACTTGCCCTTGCAGCTTGGTTTTGCCGGCTTTGCTGACCTGGCTGAACTGGCCCTTGTAAATCTTTATTTGTGCAACAGTTTCAGCTTGCCGGTCGGTTACTTTCACATTGCCGTCATTGACAACGAGGTCGATTTTTTTAATGGGTAAGATAATGGATTGTGCTCTTTTGTCAGACGAGCTTTTTTGGCGAGAGCTTTCGGCTCTATCAGGTGGCGGATGCTCGAGATTTATTTCTGCTTTCGGCTCATCAATTACCGTTTTCCCGAACGACAAACTACCTGACAGAATGGAACCATAGTGCGGTTTTGTAGTGATTTGTTTTATCTCGACAAAGGCGAGGCCGGCACTGTCGTTAAAACGAAAGTCTGTAACCCTGATGCCCTTCCACCAGCTCATTGAAAGGCCGGCAAAGTCTACTTTGCCGTCGATGGAATTATTGATTTTGGCTAATATTATTTTTCGGCCTTTCTCAGACGATACAAGCGCAGGCACAAAAAACACCATCAGCACAATCAAAATGACTGCAAGTGCCAGTACCCACTTGAGGATCCGACGGTTTGTTTTTCTGTGCGTCACAGCTTTGCGGTTATTTTCAGCATGCATCACTTTTCGCCTAAAGTAAGGTTCTCAACTTGACTGGTTTTTACATAAGCATAGCTTTGACAAGAGCATACGCAGCTTGTCATTCTGAGCGCAGCGAAGAATCTCGCACTCGCAATGGGGCAAAAACCCTATTCTAAGGCCAGATGCTTCGCTGCGCTCAGCATGACAGTCTAAAAGTCAGTCAAGTTGAGTAAGGTTAGCTTCCGGATCAAAACAGTATTAAAATTATTTTTGGTATATTTGTCAGAGTTTTGTGTTTTCCCGAACGGCAAGCCCGCGTTGAGGTCAGCTATGGCTTGTTGCAGTATCTGTAAGCTGTTTTTGACATTGACATTCTTGAGTTGGTTCTGGACATCCTGATTTGTAGCTCTGGCAAGATAGCGGAGTAGCTCTGCTGAGCAAGCCTGGTCCTCCTGGGCGGCACGGCTTACCACACGTCCGACAATGCCGGGCGACTGGCGCTGCAGTTTCAAAAACCATGCCGCCGCAACAGCGTAGTTAACGAAGTTGTCGTTGTCCTGTTTCCAGTTAAGCAGATTGGTTGTTTTTCGGCCGGCCTTGAGGGCGTCTTTGAGGTGGTTGGCACGTGTCTTCAGATGGCGGGCAAGGGTGGCGGGTCGAGCCGTCCAGGCAGAGGCGATAGCGGCACATTCGGCTACGCCGTCGCGGAACCAGCGTGTGCCGAGATGCTCGATGCCGGTGCAGTTGGGCGCCAGCAGGGTGTTTTCGGCCAGTTCGTGTGCCAGGGTGATATACAGTTCCTTTTCTTCGTCCGGAGCCTTTTGGAGTTCGGCTAATGTTGCACCCTGCAAAGGCCAGGTACGGATACCGTGGATGAACTTGCCGATGCGCCTGGTACGATTGCCATCGGTGGTGATAAATTGTTTCCGTTGATCGGGGTTTGTCAGGAGGATGGCGCCCATCGGCTCGGTGGGGACGCCGAGGAATTTGTGCACGCTCCTGCGTTGATTTATCAGTTGATTGAGGACTTCTTGGGCTCCCTGTCGGTTGGGCCAATCGAAATAAACGTGGGTCGTGCCGCATTGCAGTTCCCACTTATCCAGTTGGGCAGTGCTGACAAGGGGCGTGGAGTCCCAGTGGACGGTGGTGGTGCCGGAATTGGGGTCCCAAACCAAGCGGGTCCAGTTTGCCGGGCGGGCTTGGTGGCAATGCACTCGTATTGGCAATCGCCGTCCAGCGGTGCAGACCGGCAGAATGGGACGAACGCTACCATTGTTGTCACTGCTGCCCTTCCAGAGCACTTGCCTGAATGCGCGAGTTTCAAAGACCTCGACGAGGACATCCTCCATTGGCTGGCCTGCGAGGGTAAGTACCAGAGTAAGACGAACAGAGCCAGCAGGGTTGGTCAGTTGCTCCAGGCCGCCTGCAGGCTTAATCTTCAACATTGGCCGCAGTCCATGGGGAGCCAGCAATACGGGCCTGTGAATGAAATGCAGCGTTGTTTCTAGAGCTTGGGAATTATTGGCGTTCAGCGGTGAAACACAAGCGCAGGTGATACAGATAAACCCGAGTAACGCCAGACTAATCTTAAAACTGTTAGATAATTGTATTTTTCTATACTTTTTTTCCATAGGTTGTTGCGCACAAAACAGCGATTGCTTGTCTAAATTTTTTCTGCGCGGCCGCCTTATGCTAACCTTTTTGGCATTAACACTTCATCAAGATGTATCCTCGCATATTAGACACAGATTAGATTTTCCCGCGCATTATAATCAGAAACCCTTAGCGCGTGCATTCCTTGTACCTATACTACCAAAGACGGTGCTGAAAGTGCTACCCTATTCTTGAAATCCGGGATTAATCAGTATAGCAAGAAAAGACATCTTGTTCACCGGAAGGCCGCCCGACAAACATGGTAGCAGCAGCGCCAAAATAGTGTTTTTTGTCGAAATCAATCGAGCATTATCTCGTCGGATTTGCTTTTGATTACGGAATCAATCTTGTCGGTGTATTCCCTGGTAACATCATCGATTTGTTTTTTGCCGGTCTGGAGGTCATCTTCGGTGATGAGTTTGTTTTTTTGCTCTTTTTCGAGCTGCTTATTTGCGTCTCTTCGTATGTTGCGAATAGTAACCTTTGTCTGCTCACCCATCTGTTTGGCCTGGCCGGCGAGCTGCTTTCTTCTTTCCTCACTGAGCGGCGGAATGTTGAGCCGGATAAGTTTGCCGTCCACGACCGGTGCAATGCTCAGGTCGCTGCTTTTGATTGCCTTTTCGATTTCTTTGACCGAGGCAGGGTCGAACGGCTTAATCACAATCATATCCACCGTTGGCGTTGCCAGGGTCGCCATCTGTTTTAAGGGGGTAGGGGTCCCGTAATATTCGGCCTTTATATTTTCAATCAGCCCCGTAGCAGCTATTCCGGTCCGAACGGTTTTTAATTCATTCTGGAGGACTTCGCGCGCCTTTTTCATTTTAGATTTGCTGTCGGAGAGTATTTCTTTAGCGGGCATCTTCAATCTCTCTTCGTATTGAGTATATCGTATTGCATTTCATGACTATTTTATTTTTTTCTTTTTATTTTATAAACTCGATACATCACGAGCTGCGATTTCATTTGCTCGTCTTTCCGGCTGAGATAATATAAAGGACAGCATCTCCTTCGAAAGGTGCCTTGAAGCTGCGAACCTTTCCACCCTTGGCGGCCGGCGAAGTGGCTGTTTTGCCATTCCGAGGATTTAGCCATTCTACATTCAACTTACCGGAGGCCGCCGATAGGTTCACCGTTACCTCGCCGCCGTTAGGTAAATAGACAAGGTATTCCACAGACGGATTTGCAAGGCAGTACTTCGTCGAGGCCAGGTCGTTGCGTGGGACCATAGCTGTCAGATTCATCCGGTTCGCATAATTTAATGTATATCCCAGATTTTTTCGAATCGGCTCCCAGCGCAAATCTAAGGTGGAGCTGTCCGAGAGATGGTCTGTCCAGGTAGTTCTTTTCTTGTCCTTAGCGTCTTTTTTAACCTGTCGATACGGATCCATAAAGATAGGGTTCAAACCGCGGCAGAAACTTTTCCACACCCAGGCCCGATTTCCCCCAATTCCCCACAAATGGTCGGTATCAGAGATGATAACTTTGCTTCCGTCGGCTGCTGTGGGATTGTCCCGATAGCCGCCGACAGCATCTGGAGAAATCCAATCCGCGGGACTTTTGAATAGATTTTCATTGCTGCCGCGGAATTCTCTTGACCATTGAAAGGTCATACCCACAGGGTGCTGCTTGGGCCTGGTCTTTTCATACTCGTGAATAAAGTCAATTATATGATACTGCCATTGCGTCGAATAGGCGCCGCTTTCGTTGGTTATCTCAAGGAGCACATTGTCCAGGTCATTGACCGTATCGATTACTTTTTTAACATAAGCCTTCTGTAGGGAAGTTACAGCGGGGTTCTTCAAAGTATGCGTTTCAATTCCTCTGCCGGCACCATCCGGGTCTCCAATTATTGCGTTGACGTTGTTTTTGACATTGAACGGATGGCCGTCCCAAGACCAGGGCGGCAGAGAAGCGTACAGACCGTGTCCCTCGAAAAGCATAATCGAAACATAGATTCTGCGTTTGCCGGCTGCTATAACTCTTGAGCGCAATCTGTCGAAATACTTCTGATTGAACTTTTTTAAATCAAACTTTGGTTTTCCGTCCAGTGCTTTTCCCGGCCCGGTTCTTTGCCAGGGAAAAGGCCGGGCATAGGTCATTTCTCCGCCTTGATATGTATATTTTGACAACTCCCAGGTCCAGAGTCGTATGAAATTGTGATTGTACTTCTGCAGAAAATCCAGATAGCCGTTAAAGTCAAAAGGTGCGGGTGGGTCGGTTTTCCCCATATCCTTGAAGTTATTCCAGGTGTGTGAGCCGGTTAGATAAACAACTCTGCCGGAGCCGTTTGTAAAGTAGCGGGGATTTTTAGGGTGTACGCGAAGAGGACCGGCTATCGGAGGATTTTTCGTGTATCCGGACGGTGCAACGACTAACACCAGGCAAAGTGCTGCTACACGAATTAATTTCATTTTGTATCTTCCTCCTTTAGCAAATTATCGTGCCGACTTGCTCGCCGCAAAGGGCCTTCGTTATGTTTCCCTTTTTGAAAATATTCAAAACGATGATAGGAATATTGTTGTCCCTGCAAAGACTTATAGCCGAATGGTCCATTACCCTAAGGTTTTTCTTTAACACATCATCATAAGATAATTCTTCAAACAATTCTGCATCCGGATTTTTTTCGGGGTCATCGCTGTAGACGCCCTCGACCTTCGTTGCCTTTATAAGCAGGTCTGCGTCGAGCTCCGAAGCCCTTAACGCGGCACAGGTATCGGTGGTGAAGAAAGGATTTCCGGTTCCGCCGGCCAATATCGCAATCCTTCCCTGTTCAAGGTGTCGAAGGGCTCTTCTGCGAATAAACGGCTCGCATATCGCGGCGGCCTCGATTGCGCTGAGGACCCTCGTCGGCTGCCCTAATTTCTCAAGCGTCTCCTGCAGCGCACAGGCATTGATGATAGTGGCTAACATCCCCATATAATCGGCCGTGTTTCTGGGTATTTTGCAGACTTGCGAAAAATTCTCTCCTCTAAGGAAATTGCCTCCACCAACCACGATGGCGACCTGTGGGCCGAGTTTGCAGATTTCCGTTATCCTTTCGGCAATTGATTTGAGCTCGGCACCGTCAATACCGAATTCGCCGGGCTTACAAAAACTTTCCCCCGAAAGTTTCAGCAATACGCGATTATATTTGCTCTTCGCCATTTATTTCGTATCTCGTATCTTGTATTTCATATCTCGGTCGAGGTACGATTCACGAGATGCGCTTCTTATCCGACTTCGAATCGTACAAATCTTTTAATGTTTGCCTCGCCGCCGGTTTGTTTGGCGGCCTCAGCGAGAACCTGCGCAACTGATTTGCTGTCGTCCTTGACAAATTGCTGCTCGAGAAGACAATTCTCAACAAAAAACTTCTTCATCTTGCCCTCCACGATTTTATCTATGATGTTTGCGGGCTTGTTCTTGACCTGCTCGGCGAAAATGACTTTCTCCTGCTCGATTGTCTCAGAGCTGATCCCCTCTTTATCCAGAGACATCGGTTTGGTTGCGGTAATGTGCATTGCTATATCGGCCGCCGTCTGCTTTAGCGCATCTGCCGCCGCTGTCGTTTCGTCGCTGGTCTCAATCTGAACCATTGTGCCCACTTTTTTATTGAAGTGAATGTACACGCTTATAAGCCCTGGGCCCTCGAGCTTATATTTTGTGAAATCACCCACCTGTATTTTCTCGCCGGTTTTGCTGACTATTTCGGTCAGAGTGTCATTGAATTTTCTGCCGTCAACGGGTGTTTCGAGAATGTTCTCGGCCCCCTCATCTACCGGGCACACCAGTGCGAAGTCAGCAAGCGCATCTGCCGCCGCCACAAAATCGACGCTCTTGGCTACAAAATCGGTCTCGCAGCAAAGCGTTGCCATTGCAGCGGTCTTGCCGTCGGCGCTTATCTTGCTGACAATTATCCCCTCTGAAGTTTCGCGCTCAGCGCGTTTTGATAAGGTTGCAAGCCCCTTTTTTCTAAGTATCCCCATAGCCTGCTCGATGTCACCATTTGCTTCCTGGAGTGCCTTTTTGCAGTCCATCATTCCCTGTCCGCTCATCTTTCGCAATTTCACCACCATCGAAGCTGGAATTTCTACCATCTTAAAAACTCCTATTATTTCGTATCTCGTTTCACGCTTCAGGTTTCACGTTTTGTGCATTCGGTTCCTGCTGCGGTGTTTGGGCTTCTTGTGAAGGCGATTCTGCGGTCTTTGCCGGGGTCTGCTCGACAGCGGTAACAGTCTCAGATTCGGCTTCATTGGCACGAGCGAGGGTCGGCTTTCTTGAGCGGACCCGCCTCGGCCGTTGTTTCGGTTCCGGCCGAGCTGACACCATCGTTTTACCAATCGCCACCGCATCGGCCAGCTCGTTGAGTATCAAATCAATCGCTCTGATGGAATCATCATTGGCCGGTATCGCCACATCCACCGTATCAGGGTCCGAATCCGTATCGAGAAGTCCCACTGTTGCAATCCCCAGCTTACTGGCCTCACGCAAGGCAAGATATTCTTTTCTGGCGTCAACCACCACAACAGCGCCCGGCAGACGAGACATCTTGCGAATGCCATCCAGATTACTTTTTATCTTTCGCATTTCGCGTTTGAGTCTCGACGCCTGCTTCTTGCTCTCACTCTCAAGTGTTCCATCTTCTTGCATAGCTTCCAGCTGCTCCAGTCTTTGCAGTCGAGAGCGTATGGTTCTAAAATTGGTAAGCATCCCGCCGAGCCATCGCTCGGAGACATAATACATCCCGCACTTTTCCGCAACTGCCTCAACGGCTTTTTGAGCCTGACGCTTCGTGCCTACAAAAACGACATCTTTGCCGGAAGAGACCACCTCAGCAAGAAGCTTTCTGGCTATCAGCAGCCCCTTTAAGGTTTTTTTCACGTCGATAATATGAATATTGCCGCGTTTTGCGAAGATAAACGGGGCCATTTTGGGATTCCATCGGCTCACGCTGTGTCCAAAATGGACCCCTGCGTTAATAAGTTCACGAGTCAGCTCTTTAGCCACAAAAAACCTCCTGACAGTTTAGAAAATTTCCTTCACCTGCCACATACGGACAGTTAGAACAAGGAAACTAATGTAAGCCGAACAATATGTCAAGAATTTTTATATCAGGGATTTTTGCTAAATATAGTGATATTGTGGGTGCCCGTTGCGTTTGTTGCTAACTGATATGGAAACTTGGTCCTGGGTTTACACCCCTGTCATTCGTCATTGCCTATTCGATATTCGAGGTTTACTGCGCTTTGCCCTTTCGTATTTCCTATTATTTTTGTCCCGGTAAAGAGATTTCGCCAAATTGAACACCCCGCCCGGAGCTTTCTCGTATCCGTCAAGGACTATTTTTTTCTTGCGTTTTATGGGGCGAAGATTTATACTTATTTTATTAAGCTATTACCCTGTGAGGATGTGGTGAAGATTCCGATTTTGACTATTCCGGTGGGGGTGCGGGGGCCTCCGATATTCCCCCTCGGTTAATGTATATCCACAAACCAATCCGTAATTCAGTTCAAAATAAATTACCATTTTTTGGAGGATAGCAAAATGAAAACAAAACAGAAAAAAACAAAAACGGCAGTGAGTGTATTGGTTTTGGCTGGTTTAGTGGTTTTTGGACTTACTGCGATCGGGGGTAATCTGGAGCCGAGCGCGCCGCCCGGCTCGACGATGAAGACGCTCGATGAGGTCGAGCCGAGAATACCGGTGCAGTCGCTTCCCGGCGATGCAAATTCGCTGTACGTCATCAGTGAACCGGGCTCGTATTATCTGACTGGCAACATCACGGGCGAGCCGAATAAGTGCGGCATCACGATAGCCGCTAACAATGTTACTGTGGACTTGATGGGTTTCAGTCTTATCGGTGTGCCCTGTTCCGGGCGGGGCATCGTGAAGGTGATTGATCAGGCGAGTCCTCAGTTGCATTCTTACCCTATCAGGATCCGCAACGGCACCATTTGCAACTGGGGTGGTGACGGCATACACATCGGACCCAAAACCTTCACACATATGGAGGATGTCTTCTTCACGTACAACGCCGGAAATGGAGTGTATCTTGATAGCGAATCCTATAACCACATGGAGCAGGTGTCCTTCGCTTACAATGGCGGTAATGGGATGTACCTCGGCACGGAATCTCACACCCATATGGAGGATGTATCCTTCGCTCACAATGGCGGGCACGGCCTGTACGTCGATGCAAATTCCTGTATTCATATGGAAGATGTGTCCTCCTTCTACAACACCGGCCACGGGGTCATGGTGGCCATGATGACTAATCTGGACGCATATAGCGGCTATCAATCCAGCTTCAGCCACAACGGCGGCAACGGTATGTACATTGCTAACGGATCCTGTTCACATATAGAAAATTTGTCTTTTAACAATAATGACGGCAAAGGAATGTACATAGGCAGCGAATCCTATACACATATGGAGCAGGTATCTTTCCACGGCAATAACAGCGACGGCTTGTACGTCGATGCAAATTCCTGTATTCATATGAAAGACGTGTCCTTCAGCAATAACGCCGGCCACGGTGCCGTTGTTGGTGTTTATGGCATGTTGGATGCATTCGGTGTTCTTGCCCCACACAACGGCGGCGGCGGCATTATCGTCAACGGCAGCGGCAATCTTAATCAATGTACCGTGGTTGGCAGCGGCGGCAATGGAATCGAGGTAGGCACGGGCAGCACGGTGCGCAACTGCACCGCTCGCGGCAATACCGGCGACGGCATAGTGGTCTCGAGCAACTGCCAGGTGGTGGGCAACACCTGTGAAACTAATGGCGTTGGTGTAGTCGGGACAACTGAACCAGCGGGTATCCGCGCCACCGGCAGCGCAAATCGCATCGAGGCCAATCACGTTATCGGCAACAATGTCGGTATCGATATTGACGCAGCGGGCAACCTGATTATCAAGAACAGCGCCAGCGGCAATACAACAAACTATGAGCTCGCTGCGGACAACACTGTTGGGCCTACAGTCGGCAGCAGTGACATTGTGAGCAGTAGCAACCCGCACGCTAATTACGAGTATTAAGAATTGAGAAGGAGAGCACGATGAATCATAAACATATGTCAAGAGCTATCTGTTTTCTGGCTGTATTGACATTCTGGGCGACCGTTGTTTATGCCGAAAACATCGACCCAAATGATGACGGTTCACAATACGCATACGGTGAAAACGTTGGCTGGCTGAATTTCGAGCCGAGCCAGGGGCCGGGCGTAACGGTCAGCGATGCGAACCTTACCGGATATGTCTGGGCGGAAAATATCGGCTGGATAAATCTCGACCCAAATTTCGGCGGTGTTGCAAACGATGGAACAGGGCTTTTATCAGGTTATGCCTGGGGTGAAAATGTCGGCTGGATAAACTTCAACCCCAAAGTTCCCGGTGACGCTAACCACTACGGTGTTACTATCGACCACGAGGGCAACTTCGACGGATGGGCCTGGGGTGAGAATATCGGCTGGATACATTTCCGCTCCAACACTCCGCCGCTCTACAAGGTCCGGACCTCCTGGTTCACAAGCTGCGAAGTAGGGTTTGACGACCTGGGCAGGTTGGTACTGCACTGGCTTGGGACAGAAGGCGAATTGCCCGGCGACTTGGATGGCAGCGGTAATGTTGATTTCTATGACTACGCCCGGCTTGCGGATTTGTGGCTTGGGCCGTGTCCGCCAGGCTGGCCCTTGAAAGAATGATTACTGCGAGAGTCGGCTGAGAAAGCCGCTCGTATCTCGTCGCTCGTGACTTGTGGTTTGACCCGGGGCTGCGAGATGCGAACTAATACCAGACCGTAATTATAATATTAGGCTCAGTCTTTTTGGCCTGGATATCGCCCGTCGTTACATTTGTTCGTTTTATCGTAACACCCGGGTTTGCTTTTAGCCACTTGCCGATTTGCTCGTCCAGAAACTGGATAGCGCCGGGGTGCAGTTTTGCAAAGAAGGTTTTTATGCCGGTGATTCGGTCGGAGGAAACTATTTTTTCCTGCGGCTTTTTTTCAGCCGGCCTCGTTAGCTGAGGTGCCGCCTTAATCTTTGGTGACTCTACCGGGCCGCCACCACCTAAAGTCAAAGGCGAATGTGAAACGCCCGTTTCGCTCGTATTGACATCGTCAAAGGGAATCGGCCTATCAAGGTCTTCGTCAAAAGGAATTGGTGCGTCGGGATTTTCATTGCCGGGGGCTTTGCTGCTGTCGAGATTATCCATATACCATCCCTCCGCTAAAAATCAAATTTTAATAACGTCACCCAGGTATGACACGAGTGTGTGGCTTCTCATCTTCAGGTTCGGTATTTTCAGCAGCTTCTTGTTTGGCCTTTGCCTCGGCTTCTCGTTTGGCCTGTGCCCTGGCTTTTCGTTTGGCCTTTGCTTCAGCTTTTCGTTTGGCCTTTGCCTCGGCCTCTGCCGCTAACCTTTCGGCTTCAGCTTTGGCTTTTGCCTCGGTTTCAGCTTTGGCCTTTTCTTCGACCTCAGCCTTGGCCTTTTTGGTCTCTGCCGCTAACCTTTCGGCTTCAGCTTTGGCTTTTGCCTCGGCCTCGGCTTTGGCTTTTTCCGCATCAGCCTTGGCCTTTTTGGTTTCTGCCGCTAACCTTTCGGCTTCAGCTTTAGTTTTTTCTGCATCGGCTTTTGCTTTTTCTGCTTCGGCCGTTGCCTTTTGTGCATCAGCTTTTGCTTTTTCGGCCTCGGCCGTTGCCTTTTGTACATCAGCTTTGGCTTTTTCGGCTTCGGCTATTGCCTTTTGTGCATCAGCTTTTGCTATTTCGACCTCGGCCTTTGCCTTTTCAATCTCGGCTTTTGCTTTTTCTGTTTCGATTTGGGCTTGCTTTTCGGCGGTGACAGCTTTTTCTTTTGCTCTTTCGGTCTCGGCTTTTGCCTTTTTGACTTTCTCCTCGGCTCCTCTGACGGCGTGTCGGGCCTTTGCTTTTTCTGCCTCGGCCTTGAGACGTGCTTCTTCAGCCTCACGGGCTTTGCGCTGGTGTTCTCTTTCGAGGGCTTTGATGCCGAGCGGGTCCAGGGCTTCGGGGGAAGCCTTTTCGTGTTTTCTTTTGAGCTCTTCGACTATTTCTTCTCTTGGTATACCGCCGGTGGAGATAGTCGGAGTCAATATGAATATAGTCTCCACGGCTCGCTCTTCAAAATCTCTGCCTGAGAACAGCATGCCGAGGAAGGGTATGTCTTTTAGGATTGGGAAGCCGCGGACAACATCACGCTCCTCAATCTTTCTTATCCCTCCAATTACAAGACTCTCACCCCGCCTGATGCGGGTTTCTTCATTTTCGATTTCTTTTCTGGTGACGATGTTTATTTGCTTGACGCCTTCGGGAGTTAATTTTGAGCTGAGAACGGCCTTTGTTTTCAGGCCGATGGAGCCGTCTCCAAAGTAGACGTGGGGAGTGATTTCAAGCGAATCCACTATCTCCACATATTCGAATTGTGTTGTTACATAATCCAATTGCGGACGCTCTGTAGTTATCCTTTGCAGCGGTATTTTTTGAATCGCCTGGACTTTTGCTTTCTCGCCATTGATGACTTCAAGGGCGGTGTTCATCCGGATTTTGAGATAACCGTGAGACTCCAACACATCCACCAAAGCTGTGAATTTATCGCTCAAGTATCCGGCCTTAAGACCCATTTTTGCACGAGCTACGTCTCTAAGGACGGCCCCGGGAAATGCAGGGAATACTTCTTCCCCTTGCTCCACTAACAAGCGAAGCTGGTTGATGAAAGCCATACCGGCAGGTTTCAAAGCAATATTCTCACCGAATAGCTCTAAGATTTCTATAGTGGTTGACCGGTCCAGTGTCTTGTCCGCATAAACCTCGGATATAATGCACTCTATTTTAACCTGAACCGGCGGGACATCCGACCACTCCAGAGTTTCAAGTACCGCGTCGATATCCTCCCTGGTTGGGCATCTTACTATCAACTGGTTGGTAGGGCGGATGCTGATGACTTTGTAGTCCTTGATGGTAGTTGATTTGCCTTTTACGTTGAAAAGCACCGTGGCAAACAGCTCATGGACGATAGCTTGTAATTCGTCGGAGGCAAGGTACTGGCCGAAGTAGAATAGTTTCCACTCCTCAGCGCCACCGACTACTTGCTTGACGATTTTAGGTGGGTCTTTGTAGATTTGCGGCAGAGGGATATTGGGCTCGGGTGTGATTCTAATTGCACTCAAATCGCTGATGATCTTTTCGGATTGAAATTCGGCAGGTTTTGTGCCTAATAACTCCCCGCAGCCGCCAATCCACGGCGTAATTATTACGACCAGAACCGCAATCAGCCCCCACTGCTTCCTTGCGAAAGCAAGGCGCGGAGGACTGCGGCTAATTTTCTGGCTGCTGTCCATAATCAAATAACCGCCATTATGAACCTACGTCTAACAGGCAAACCACCCCTATTATGCCTAAGCACTTTCAACGTAACGTAAATAAAGACGGTATATCCAGTTATTATATTGCATATCTCTCTATCGTCAAGCATATTTTAATCAGGTGAGTAAAAATAATTTGTTCTATCTTACCCAAATTAACATTAGACCAAACCGCATTTTTTTGCTATTCTTATCGGATTATGGCCGAAAAAAGGCGAAAAAAAGTAACCGTCGGCTTCATAGCGCTGGGCTGTCCTAAAAATATAGTTGATAGCGAAAGGATGTTAGCCGAAATTGCCCGGGCGGGTTTGCTGATAACAGCCGAGCCTGAGAAAGCCGATGTCGTTGTCATCAATACGTGCGGGTTTATCGCTCCGGCCAAAGCCGAAGCGCTCGAAGCGGTAAAACACGCGGTGGACTGTAAACTCAACCCGCAGCGCCGGGTAAAAAAGGTAATTGTCGCAGGTTGTCTGCCGCAAAGATTAGGCCGGGAGCTTTTCAACCAGGCCGACGGTATTGACGCCATTGTCGGCCTTGGCCAGCGGGACAATATTGCCCGGATAATCGAAAAAACTCTTTCCTGCGAGCAGCCCGCAGCTTTCCTGGGTCAATCGCCGCACACCATCAGCGATGATAGAGTCAGGTTACTTATTACCCCACGCCATTGGGCGTACCTGCGAATCAGCGAGGGCTGCAAGCACCGATGCTCTTTTTGCACAATACCGGCAATCAGAGGCCCGTTTAGAAGCAAGCCAAAAGAGCTCGTTCTCGCCGAAGCCGCCGAACTGGTCTCGGCAGGCGCGGTCGAATTAAACATAATCGGACAGGACACCACATACTACGGGCGCGATTTGAAAATTAACCCCGTTAGAAGTAAGACACCCGACGTCTGCTCCCTGTCGGCGGGGACTTCTAACGGGGTAAAAAACGGCCTGGCTGCACTTGTAAGGGAGCTTGAAAAAATTGCCGGCCTGGCGTGGATTCGATTGATGTATCTCTACCCGGCGGGAATTGACGATGAGCTAATCGAAACCATTGCAAGAAGTGAAAAAATCGTCCACTATTTCGATGTCCCCATCCAGCACATAAACAATAAAATCTTAAGGGCTATGCGCCGGCCCGACACCAAGGAGCGCATCCGCCGACTGATTGAAAACTTGCGCTCACGGCTGCCCGATTGTTTACTGCGAACAACTCTGATAGTCGGCTTCCCCGGCGAAACCGACCGGCAATTCGATGAGCTTCTGGACTTTATCAAATGGGCCGAGTTTGACGCCCTTGGCTGTTTCAGGTTCTATCCCGAATCCGGCACCGGCGCAGCCGATATGTCCGCTCAGGTCCCTGACCGGATAAAACAGCAGCGCCTCGAACAATTGATGCTCATCCAGCAGAAAATCGCCTTTGCCAAAAACAAAAACAGGGTCGGCAGTAAGCTTACCTGTCTGGTTGATTCCGTTGACCCCGTTAGAAGTAAGCCCCGTAAGACCAACGAAAACTTACGGGCTAACACGCCGATTTCTAACGGGGTTGACCGTACAGGGACGGGCAAGGGACGTTTTTACGGCCAGGCACCCGATATCGACAGCATCTGCATAATAAAGAATTGCTCAGCAAGCGCCGGCCGGTTCATCAATACGAAGGTCGTTGGCACAAAAGACTACGATTTGCTCGTTGAGCAAATTTAGTATTGAATTATGCCGCTAAGCAGGTAAACTTTGGATTATGCTGAAACTTATTCCGAATATTTTGACTTTTGGCCGACTCGTTTTAACCGTTGTTTTCCTGGTTATGATTCTTTACTCACCTTATGTCGAAAACAAAGCGTTCTTTCTGGATATCGCGTTTGCTCTGTTTGTTTTTGCAGGTATAACTGATATGGTCGATGGCGCCATCGCCAGGAGATTAAACGTTGTCAGCAAGTTCGGCCGAATGATAGACCCGCTGGCCGACAAAGTCCTTGTCTGCGGCGCCTTTATTTGTTTTGCCATAATTGGTGAGCCCAGGCTTTTTAATCTCACTGAAACCCCACTTGCAGTAATACATTGGACCGTTGCAGCTATACTCATAGCCAGGGAAGCTTATGTTACCGTGCTGCGTCATATTGCAGAAGCTCGCGGCGTCAACTTTGCCGCCACTATCTCCGGCAAGGTCAAGATGTGCGTGCAGTCCTTTGCCATCGGCACCGTGATAATAAAAATGGCTCATGTTCAGACAGCCGAGTGGGGACATTGGTTCACAACCATAGTGTTTATACTTATGCTGACGATTACCGTTGTTTCAGGCATAAGAGCTACCCAGCGAAGCTGTTGGAGAGAAGCAGCCAGGGCGGAAGATTCTACTTCTGTTTGAAGATTGTGTAGCCGGGTAAATCTTGCTAACCGGTAGTTTAAGGAGGAAACCTTCCAGGATAAGGAAAATAAGAAAATGAAATATCAATTGTACCGTGTGATGAAGTTAGCGGTTTTCTGTACTGCGTTTTGTTTATTGGCTAATTTGGCATCGGCAGTACACGTCGCCGCGAAAACAAGTAAGCCGGAGATAAGAGAACAATATATGCCGCCGGTTGCCGAAGGGAAAAAATGGAAATTGGTATGGAGCGATGAATTCAACGGCACAAAGGTCGATGAGTCCAGGTGGGAAATCCTCGGCAACTGGAGGCGGCGAGATGGCTTCTGGGTGAAAGAGGACGCCTATCCGGACGGCAAAGGGAATTTGATACTTCGCACAAAGAAAGATGGGGACCGTTATACCTGCGGGGCCGTGCGGACTAAAAACAAATTTGAGCACAAGTTCGGCTATTGGGTAGCTCGATGCAAATTTCCTGAACAACAGGGGCACTGGCCGGCGTTTTGGCTTCATACCACCGGCGTTGTTAAGGTGGGAAACGAAGGCAGGGACGGCACAGAAATAGATATTATGGAAAAACCCTGGCGGGAAGACAAAATAACCCAGAATTTGCACTGGGACGGCTATGGAAAAGAGCACAGGCACGCAGGGAAAAGTAGCACAATACCCGGCCTGAGCGAAGGGTTTCATACCTTTGGTCTGCACTGGAAGCCGGATGAATACGTTTTCTATGTGGATGGTAAAGTGACATGGCGCACCGATGCAGGAAGTGTTTCGCAGGTGCCGGAGTATGCAAAACTTACCGAGGAAATCGGAAAGTGGGGCGGCGATATAACAAAGGCAAAGCTTCCCGATTACTTTTTGGTGGATTATGTCCGTGTATATGACACGGTGGAGGATGGTAAGTCGGCTGCAGAGAGGGATATCGTTCGCAAAGCCGTGAACGTCAGGCCTTCGGCCCGCCAGCTTGCCTGGCAGGAAATGGAATTCATCGCCTTTGTCCACTTTGGCGTCAACACGTTCACCGGTCGTGAATGGGGCACGGGCAAGGAGGACCCGAAGATATTCAATCCCGAGAAGTTAGACACCGACCAGTGGTGCCGTATGATGAAGGCGGCCGGGATGACCGGGGTTATTCTGACGGTCAAGCACCACGATGGCTTCTGCCTGTGGCAGACGCGATATACGACGCACTCTGTGGCCTCGAGCCGGTGGCGCGGCGGCAAGGGTGACGTGCTCCGCGATTTGGTCGATTCGTGCAGGACGTACGGGCTGAAGGTTGGCGTGTATTTGTCGCCGGCCGATTTGTACCAGATCGAAAGCCCCGAAGGCCTCTACGGCAACCTCAGCAAATACTCCGAGCGGGTTATTCCCCGGCCGGTGCCGGGCCGTCCATTCCGGGACAAGCGGACCTTCAAATACCTCGTGGACGATTACAACGAGTACTTCCTTAACCAGTTGTTCGAGCTGCTGACCGAGTACGGTCCGATCTACGAAGTCTGGTTTGACGGGGCACACCCCAAACGCAAGGGTGGGCAGAAATATACGTATGCGCAGTGGTATGAAATGATACGCGAGCTGGCGCCGCAGGCGGTCATCTTCGGTAAGGGGCCCGACGTGCGGTGGTGCGGCAATGAGGGCGGGGGAACAAGGGCTGCCGAGTGGAGCGTTGTACCGATAAGTGCACCGGTGGACAAATTCGCCTGGCCGGATATGACGGTACAGGACCTCGCGAGCCTGGCCAAACTCCAGGAGGGCCTCAGTCGCGGCGGATACCTGCATTGGTATCCGGCCGAAACCAATACCTCTATCCGGCACGGCTGGTTCTGGCGTGACGAAAAGCAGTATGTCAAGACAACCGAGGATATACTCGATATCTGGTATCGTTCCGTCGGGGGCAACACGGTGTTTCTGCTGAACATTCCTCCTGACCGCGACGGGCTGTTTCCCGAGCGCGACGGCAAGGTACTCCGGGAAATCGGCCGAATCCTCCGCCAAACGTTCAAGGCCAACCTGGCCGGGGGTGCGACTGCAACCGCCTCAGTCAGCCGCGGTTCGGGCTTTGAAGCGGCCAACGCGCTCGATGGCGATACAACCACGTGCTGGATGCCGCCCGATTGGACCACACAGGCCGAGCTGGTGGTTACCCTGGACAAAGAAAAGACCTTCAATCGTGTGATGTTCCAGGAGCAAATCCGCGACCACGGCCAGCGCATTGCCGGGTTTGCCGTTGACGCACGGGTGGACGGCCAATGGCGGCAAATCGCCGAGGGACAGACGGTTGGCTATAAGCGCATTTGCCGCACGCCGCCGGTTACAGCGGATAAGGTGCGAATCCGAGTTTTAGATTCACGCGTCTGTCCGACCATCTCCAACTTCGCTTTATTCTATGCGCCGCCGATTCGAACGATTATCGATAATTGATTGTGGACTTAAGACACAGGACTCAATTCGAAGTTCAAAAATTTTCGAACGTTCCGGCGTGCCGGGTTCATTTTCATTTTAGGTTGCTAATTTATTTTTTATCAATTCAGCGACTTTTTTTCCTGATTTTAACATTCCGCCGAAGATTGGCCCCATTCTCGGCAGGTTATAAACATCACATACGGACATACCCGCTACGTAAAGGCCCGGATAAACCTCACCTGTCTTTTCTACAACGCCGGCTTCGGACTTCTCCACGTTCATAAAATATTCCTGCAGCTCTTTCGGAAAAAGCTCCGGCTTTCTTGCCTTCAACATACTGACCAGCTCAGCCGGGTGGCCCGTAGCATCAATCACGTATCTCGAACAAATACAAAATGGGTCCACGTGCAGCCCGAGCATTCGTACACTTGCGCTATTAACTACAACACCTTTAACAGTTTCTTCCTTTAGAACAATGTCTTCGGCCTCTATTAAGTTAAATATTTCTGCTCCTGCCTTTTTAGCTTTATAGCCGAGAGCGGTTGCAAATTCTATCGCATCTGCTGTATATAAATCCCCTTCTTTTTTTGTCGTTACATCTATTTCATCTAAAATGTCTTTGTCCTCGAAGGTAACGACATTATAGCCTGCCGCCCCACCCCAGATTCCTCCGCCTATCGAGAGCTTTTTTTCAATTACGGTGGTTTTGATTCCTGATTTGGAAAGATAATACGCTGCTGCCAATCCGGCCGGGCCCGCACCGACTACAACGACATCATTTTCAAGATGCTCTAACAATCTCCTGTTATATTCTTTCAAAATTGCCCTGGAAATATCAGTTTCTTTCACTTTTTTTTCCTTTCTTTTTTATGTGTTGAAACCATCGCTAACAAAAAAAAGCACTCCTGCAAAAGGAGTGCTTCAAATCTATTTTGCCTTCCTTCGCGGGCATTATCCCGAGCAGGTTCATAGGGTCAGTTCTCAGCTTGGGCCGAGCCGAACACTCGGCCTTTCGCTCCCCTGGCTTATCAAAATTTTCCTGGAAAGATTGTAATGCCGCTCGGCAGCGGCTACAAGAATTTTTTGCGGTTTTGCTAATAAACATCCAAGCACTTACTAACGCATTCAAATCTTTTACCAAAGATTGGCTTTGATTGGGTTTGTTTTTTTGGAGCCGGAAGGCGGTAACATTGTCATAATCCTTTGTGACAAAGACGCTTGCGCTCATTTTGGGCCTTTCGGAAATTGGGTTTGAATTGGGTTTGTTTTTTCGGACTGCGAAATCATCGTATTTTATGTAATCCTTTGTTATAAGTGAGTTTACATTCATTTTGGCTTTTCGGAGATTGGGTTTGATTGGGTTTGAATTGGGTTTGTTTTCACCAAGTGTCCAATTGGATATATTTTCATAAGCCGTCTGTAAATAGATACTTACGTTCATTTGACTTTTTCGGAAATTGGGTTTGTTTTGCATAAAAAGGGCTGATTTGTAGAGGACTCTCGACAGATGTAGAGGGTAAGTTAGTGTAAAGTGAGCTAAAGTGCCTAAAGTGAACTAAAGTTGGATTCTCGATGCTCATGATTGGTAATTCCCCTAAGGGTTTTCCGTTTCGCTCCAAGACTATTTACGAACGATGCTTTTTGGCGTGTATCTGCTGATACGAAAACGTGCGGTTCTCCGCTATATACCTGCCATTTCTATGGCGGTTTGTATTATAACATATTTTCAAACAAAAGTCAAAATAAAACGGCCAAAAATTTCCGAGACTCGCCACTGTATCCCTGATGCTCAATGCCGGTGTTTGGATTACGAACTCGTAGTTTACGATATTTCGCACACTTTGCATATTCCCACATAATCTAACGACTTTTTCGATCCGACGTTCGTTTAGGAATTCACCTCTCCGAAAATCTGGTTCAACTTCCTGCTTATTGCCATCTCAACAAGGCGCTCGTAGTGACGTGGGTGACAAAACAAGTACGCTTGACGGTTTTTGCCTAGGTACTCGTTAACATCAGAAATTCCGGAAGGAAGATCTCGATATGCTTTCTTTCTCGAATGCCACACTCTAAGAGCTTGCAAGTCGTACCGCGTGTGTTGCTCTTTCGTTGGGGTGGTTTCTAAAAGGATTTCCAGCGGTTGCAAGTCTTGTATCTCCTTCTGCAATTCTTTGGCCAGTTGGTTTGACATTTTCACCATATGTTGATAGCTGTTACGCGTTAAGGCACGACCAAAGAATATCTGAGTATCCGATAGCTCGTCACCGGCTTGGCTTTCATTGAATATATATGCCGGTTTGTAAACGGCTCTGCCCTGGAAGACAAATGGGGTCATCAAGCCTCGTAGCAGTTTATCCTGAGTACATTCCTCGTAAAGAACTCTTGTGAAAGCGTCGTCAGAGAGTTCCAAATATTGATCAAGCGTCTCTTGAGAAACAAGAGCTTGTCCAACAAACTCATAGAAAAACCGCTTGAACATAGCTTCACATGCACGCACCGTTTTATGCCAATATACGGCTTCGTACATTATATTGCGGCAAGTGAGAAGTGATAATAGAGGCGTCAGTCCCTTATCCATGATGCAGAGGCGAGTCCTTTCAACATCGACATAAAGTGAGTCAAACAGGCGCTCAACATCTATACCTCTCCCATAGTCGACACCGCAGTGAATGCTGTCACGAACAAGATAATCCACCTTGTCCACGTCCACTGCTGAGTCGATAAAAGAGTTGGCAAGAAGAAGGCCAGGCTTTTGCCCCAGCTTCTCCCCTGAAATGACACGGGCCACGAATTCAGGTTCTACCTCCCACTCTTTTGAAATGAGTTCGGCCAATCTCCCCTTGGTGATGATATTCCTGGCACGCTTTTCATGAGCCATAAATTTCGCACCATTGGGGAACTTGTCAATCTCCTCGACCCAATGCGAATACGGATAGTGGCCAATATCATGTAGGAGCGCCGAAAGCACCACAAGCTTGACCGAGTGGTCCAGATGTTCGTCCAGATGCCGCCCATGAGGATTGCGCAGGACTCGTTCAAGATACCTCAATGCCAAGTCATATGTCCCTAGAGAATGCTCAAAACGAGTATGATTCGCTCCTGGAAAAACAAATATGGTCGGGCCTAATTGACGAACGCCACGAAGGCGCTGAAATTCAGCCGAATCGACTATCGCTGCGACTTCCGGAGTCAACAGGATGGAACCAGAAACAGGGATCCTTACTTTAGATGTAAACCTTCCAAACTGACTCGGCGTAAGACATTCATTCAACGAAAGCGTAAGATTCCACGCAGGAGACATCACAAAGTATCTTCGGAGTTGTTTGCCGAACTCAGCGCAGTCCGTGTACCTTTCCTCCAAGTTGTGAGACAGCGCGCGGTTCACTGAATCTATGAATCCGTCGTATCTCCAGCCCTGATAGATTGGCGCAAGTTCTGACAATAGGCGTCTGAGTATCATCGCCAGCGCGGCAATATCGGCTCGCACATAGTCTTTCTTCTCAACTGCCTGCCAATCAATGCATCTCACTTTGTGTACATCGTTGGTATCTTGATTCGATCCAAGATGCCGAGCAAACCCAAAATCGACCAAAACAAATGTTGTATCCCTTGGGCCAAATCTGATGTTCTCAGGCTTGATGTCCTTGTGCGTTATCCGCTCCTGGTGGTAGTAACTCATCGCACCTGTCAGTTGGACAATCATTTGTTCAAAAAGCTGCGTTTTCTTCCTGAGGGCAACATCAGCAGGCCCGGATTTAGGGTTAACAACTGACCGCAAATCTTCCTTTAGCTCTTCGAAGGTGTCATCAAGGCGTTCGTCAATATAGTCCATTACATAGTAATGAACATCGCCCTTGGCCCCGGAGCTTCCAAACCCCTCACGCACACTCCATGTGTCGCGAAAACTTGCTGTTCCACCGGTATAGACCCTGACAATATTGCTATGATTTAGCTTCGCTAATGTTTCCACTTCCCGCTGAAATGCCCTTGTCCCCTCGTCAGCTACGCCATTCTCCTGTAAGGGCTTGAAGAACTTGACCGCAAATTCCTTGCTAATAGGGCTTTTCACCCGCACAACAACCCCCTGCTCCCCACTTCCAAGCCATTTGTTTATGTGGTAATTTCCAAACGACAAGATGCTAGCATTGACGTCACCTCTATCCAACGCCTCTCGTATTTGTTCAAAAACGCTCATAAGAAATCCTCTCACCCAAACAGTAATACATTGATGATTTGGGGAATCCTGGTACTTCTTACTTATTTCTCCATTTCATTGAGGTCTTTTCGTATTTCGCTGCACTCTTCAAGATGTCCGCATCACGCCTTTAGGGAAGTAAAATAACAGAAAGGGAGGGTAAAGGCAAAGAAAAAAGGGGAAAAAGAATATCGAATATCGAATCCGAATTTCCAATGTCGAAGTGAAGTCAGAGGAAATATCGAATATCCAACAAGGAATGTCGAACATCGAAGGGAAGTCAGAGGAAATATCGAATATCCAACAAGGAATGTCGAACATCGAAGGGGAGAATATTCGGGCAACCACATGGGGTTGCCCCTACGCGGGAATGACCCCGTTAGAGTAAACCCCCGATGAGAAGACTCGGGGGCAGGCGACACTCTAACGGGGCAAGCACCGAGATTGATTATTTTGGATTGAGATTGACCCCGTTAGAGTAAACGACACTCTAACGGGGCAAGCATATCAGGGCAACCACTACAAGAATTATTTTACGATTTTGCCAACAAACATTCAAGCCATTCATTGACATAAGAAAGTTTTTAACCTATGATACAAACGTTAATATCAGAGAGCAAAAGGACGGCATAACTTATGGCAAATAAGGGATTTACCCCGTTAGAGAACAAGAGGAAAAAGTCTCTAACGGGGTTTACGCATCTTCATCTGCACAGCCAGTATTCGCTGCTCGATGGGGCGATTAGCTTCGACAAGCTGCTCAAACGCTGCAAAGAGCTGGAAATGGACGCCGTAGCCGTTACCGACCACGGCAATATGTTCGGTGCCGTCGAGTTTTATACGAAAGCGCTCTCGGCGCACATCAAGCCGATTATTGGAATCGAGGCGTATATTGCACCCGGCAGCAGGTTTGACAGGACGAAAACCACCATCGCCGATGCCGCATATCACCTGATACTTCTGGCTGAAAACAATGTCGGCTATCAAAATCTCCTGAAGCTGGCAAGTGCCGGCTATACCGAAGGATTTTACTATCGCCCAAGAATTGACAAGGAGCTCCTCGCCGAGCTAAACGAGGGCTTGATAGCCACGTCGGCCTGTCTGAAAGGCGAGATTGCCGTGCGCCTTTCCAACGGCGACGAAAAGACAGCGCGCCTGGCCGCAGAGAGTTACCTGAAGATATTCGGCCCCGACAGATTCTTCATCGAGGTCCAGAACCACGAAGATGATGACCCTAACGTCCGCCAGGCGCTGATTGACCTTGCGGAAAAGATGGGGCTGGGGCTGGTCGCAACCAACGATGTGCACTTTTTGCAAGAAGACGATTACGAAGCACACAATTGTTTATGCTGTATAAGCACCGGCAAAAACGCTGACGACCCCGGCAGAATGATATATCCAAAAGACGTTTTTCTAAAAAGCCCGGAACAAATGCGCCAACTTTTTGCCCCCCTTCTTGCCTCTGGCAAGAGGCAGGGGGGCGAGGCCTGTGATAATACGTTGGCAATTGCCCGGCGATGTAATGTGGAGCTGGACTTAAAAAGACGCCACGCACCCCGCTTTAAGCCGCCTGACGGCTCGTCTCCCGAAGAGTTTCTCACCAGATTGTGCTATGAGGGGGCAAAGCAGCGATACGGCAAAATTAGCGACCAGGTAAAGAGCCGGCTTGACAGGGAGCTGGACGTAATCGAATCGAAAGGCTTCGCCAGCTATTTTCTTATCGTCTGGGACTTCTGCAAATACGCACACGAAAACAATATCCCCGTAGGTGCCAGGGGCAGCGCGGTAGGGACACTTGCTGGATACTGCCTCGGGTTGTGCGATGTTGACCCGATTCGCTACGACCTGCTCTTCGAGCGCTTTATGGATCCGCAGCGTAACGAAATGCCCGATGTCGATATCGATATCTGCCAGGCCGGCCGGGCAAAAATCATCGACTATGTCCGCCGGAAGTACGGCCACGTCGCGCAAATCATAACGTTCGGAACAATGAAAGCCAGGGCGGTTATCCGTGACATCTGCAGGGTGCTCGGCGTACCGTTGGCAGAGGCCGACAGATTAGCCAAGCTTGTCCCCTTCTCTCTTGATATGACGCTCGATAAGGCCTTAAAAGCCGAGCCGCAGTTAAAGCAGGCTTACGAACAAAGCGACGAGACGAGAAAAGTAATTGACATCTGCAAGCGGCTCGAAGGCCTTGCCCGCCACGCATCCGTCCACGCTGCCGGCGTCGTCATTGCCGATGAGCCGTTGACCAATTTCGTGCCTCTCTATAAAGCATCCGGCTCCGACGATATTATAACCCAGTACGAAGGTCCTATGGTCGAAAAAATCGGCCTGCTAAAGATGGACTTTCTGGGCCTGAAGACCCTCAGCGTATTAGAGCGGGCCCGCCGGTTGGTCAAAGACATTCACGGCGAGACAATCGACCTGGAAAAACTCGAACTTACCGACCCTGAGGTTTTCCAGATATTCTCCAGCGGCAAAACAAAAGGGGTTTTTCAATTTGAGTCCGCTGGTATGCAGAACTTGCTGATGAAAATGGAGCCCGACCGGATTGAAGACCTTATTGCCGCCAATGCTCTCTTTCGTCCAGGCCCTATGATACTAATACCTGATTACGTTGACCGAAAGCACGGCGCAAAATGGACCCTGCCGCACCCGATTATGAAAGAAATCCTCGACGAAACTTACGGCATTATGGTCTACCAGGAACAGGTCATGCGCATCTGCTTTTCGCTCGGCGATATACCGCTGCGGGAGGCCTACGGCCTCATCAAGGCAATAAGCAAAAAGAAGGCCAGAACCATCGCCAAGGAAAGGGAAAGGTTCGTAGCGGGCTGCGTCGATAAAGGCTTAACCGGCCGGCAGGCACAACAGATTTTCGAGCTTATCGAACGGTTTGCCGGCTATGGCTTCAACAAAAGCCATTCGACCCGCTATGCCATCATCGCATACCAGACCGCTTATATGAAGACACATTGGCCTGTCGAATTTATGGCGGCGCTTTTGACTTATGAGATGGGCAACACCGACAAGGTCGTTGAGTATATCACCGAATGCAGGGAAATGGCCATTGAAGTCCGGGCACCCGATATCAACGAGAGCGGCGTCGATTTCACGCCCCTATACAAAAAGCGTGATGCATCGTGCGTTGAAAATGAGAAACAAGATACGCAATACGCAATCCTGCCCTCGAGCGGAGCGAAGGGACGCAATACGCAATACGAAAAGGGCGTAATACGCTTCGGCCTGGCCGCTGTCAAAGGCGTCGGCGAAAAAGCCGTTGAGCAAATCATTGCGGCTCGTGAAACAATCGGCCGATTCCAGAGTCTCTTCCATTTCTGCGAAAATGTCGATTTGAGGGCCGCCAACAAGCAGGTCATCGAGGCCCTCATAAAAGCGGGTGCCTTCGACCGGCTCGGCGGAAACCGTGCCCAAATGATGGCCGGCTTCGAAAAGGCAATGCAAATCGGAGCGGGCCTCCAGGCCGACAAACAAAACGGCCAGATGTCTTTCTTCGGCCAGACCGGCGAGAACGACTATTCGCAGGACCACCAGTGCCTGCCCAATGTCCCGCCCTGGCCCGAGCTGCAGATGCTCGCCTTCGAAAAACAGGTCCTCGGCTTCTATGTAACCAGCAACCCGCTCAGCCATCACGCTGAGATGATAAATCTCTATTCCACACTCAACACCTCGCAATTAGGCGATTTTAGCCAGGACCGGCAAATCGTAATCGGCGGAATGATAACAAAAATAAGATTCAATCTGACAAAGACGGGGCGAAATGCCGGCTCAAAAATGGCCGTCTTTACACTCGAAGATTTGCAGGGCCAGGTCGAGGTGGTAATGTTCCCGGAGGTGCTGAATAGATTCAGCAATTCGTTGGAAGCCGATACAGTTGTTTTTGTAAAGGGAAAACTCGATTACAGAAGGGAAAAGCCCAACATCTTAGCTGTGGAGCTGATACCTCTGGACGAGGTCAGGGAAAAGTTAGCTGCGAAAGTGAGTATTCGGCTGGATGCTAAAGACGTTACCAAAGAAAAAGTAGCGACCATAAAAAGCATCTGCCGGAGCCACAGAGGCAAAAGCCCTGTTTACGTGGCGATAAGAACCGACAAAGGCAGGGTCTATGCAACCGCCGACAGAGAGCTGTCCGTCAATCCCGACCTGGACTTCTGCCGAAAAATGCGACAACTCCTCGGCCCCGAAAACTTCCAGCTCGCAAAATAAGCCAAGCTGCCGTCATCCTGAGCGAAGCGAAGGATATGGTTCTTTCAGAGATAAAAAATTTTGGGAAGAAATAAGGAATAAAAACTTGAAAAACAAATTACAAGGCAAATTCATCGCTCTTGACGGGCCGGACGGCTAAAGCGAGGATAAGCAATCAAAAGACAGCTTATTGAAATTATTGCCAATCTGAAGTACCCTGCGAGAATAGAATAAGTTTTTTCAGATTAAAATGGACGCGATACCTTCGGACACAACTATTGAGGCTGCAAGAAAGCAGTTTGAAATCCTGCGGAGACTGGGGCCGGAAGTTCGAGCGAAAATGGCGTTCGAGCTGAGCGATAACCTTCGCAGTCTCGTCGAAGCAGGTGTAAGACAACGCCATCCCGATTACGATGAGCAGAAAATAAAACAGGAAGTTTTACGCCTTATGATAGGAGAGGAATTGTTTCAACGAGTCATAAAAGAAACTGGCGGTTGTTTATGAATAATCAAGGAGAAACTGCAATTGAGTAACGAGAATTTGAAAAACAAATTTTCAGGAAAATTCATTGTTCTTGACGGGCCGGACGGCTGCGGAAAGACTACGCAATGTGCCCTGCTTGCGGAGCGGCTAAAGGAAAACGGTATTGATATCGAAGTCTTTCGCGACCCCGGCGATACCGCTATCGGCGAAAAAATTCGGCAAATCCTGCTCAACCCCGAACACATCGCAATGAGCACAGCGACGGAAGTGCTGCTCTATATGGCCGCAAGAGTTCAACTATGGCAGGAAAAAATAACTCCGGCCCTTGCACAAAAAAAGTGTGTCGTCCTCGACAGATGGCTCTCGAGCACCTGCGCCTACCAGGGCCACGCCGGCGGCTTCGGCATCAACCAGGTTATAAAACTTGCAGCAGATTCTCTTGGAAAGCCCTGGCCCGACCTGACTATCATTCTCGATGTCGATTTGGAAACCGGGGCTAATCGGCTCTCCGCCCAGCCCGACAGAATGGAGGCAAAGCCGCGCGAATACCACCAGAAGGTCCGCGACGGCTTCCTGAAGCTGGCCGGCCGGCAGGAAAACTTCCACCTCGTCGATGCCACCGGCGACATTGAAACCGTTCGCAAAAAGGTAATAGAGGTAGTTGAAAAAGTATTTTAGCCACAGATTTCACAGATTACACTGAATTAAATATAGAAAGGGTTGTAGTAAAATTAATGGGTGAATACAAACACAAAGAATTAACCCACGACATTATTAATGCCGCGCATACAGTTCATAACGCGCTCGGATATGGTTTTTTAGAAAAGATATATCATAATTCGTTGTTTATAGAGCTAAAGAAGAGAGGTTAGCGGGTAGAATTTGAAAAGCCTGTTGAAGTTCGTTATGACAACCAGGTTGTTGGGGAGTTTTTTGCCGACCTTCTGGTTGAAAACAAAATAATAGTTGAGGTCAAAGCTGCTGATAAATATGTCAGTGTTTTCGAAGCACAATTGCTGAATTACTTAAAGGCCACGGGACTCGAAGTGGGCTTAATTATCAATTTTGGCCCATCTGTTGAGGTCAAACGTATGGTCTTATAATGCAAAACTATATCTGAGAAATCTGTGTAATCTGTGGCTAATCTATACTATGTCACTCAAAGATATTTTCTGTCAGGACAAAGCAATCGCTATTTTGCAACGTGCTCTTACCGCGGGCAAATTGGCGCACGCGTATATTTTTGCCGGGCCTGAGGGTGTCGGCAAATTCAAGACCGCCCGCGAATGGGCCAAGCTGCTGCTTTGCAAAAATCCGGTCATAGAAAAAACCGGCTCCGCCCAATTCGCCGACAGTTGCGGCTCGTGCCAATCCTGCCGGTTGTTCGAGGCCGGCTCACATCCGGATTACAATTCTGTCTATAAGGAATTGCTCGAATTCACCAGAGATAATAAAGGCAAAAAAACACCCGTTGATTTGCCCATCGATGTCATTCGGGAGTTTCTAATTGCAAAAGTGCCGACCAGGCCGACCCTGTCGGGAAGAAAGGTCTTTGTCGTCAGCGAAGCCGAACGGCTGAACGCCTCTTCACAAAATGCACTGCTCAAATCGTTGGAGGAGCCGCCCGAATACTGCTGTATCATCCTGCTCTGCACCCGTATGGAACGGCTTTTGCCCACTACCAAATCAAGATGCCAGATAATCCGTTTCGCACCGATAGACGAAGACAGGATAATCGACAGATTGAAGGAAATGGACATCGACCAAAAACAGGCCCGGTACTTCGCCCGTCTCTCTCAGGGCAGTCTGGGCCGCGCCTCTCAGTGGGCGAAGCTTGAATTGGCCGATGCAAATCTTTACCAGACCAAGAGAGAATTGGTAAACTCCCTGGCGAGACACGAACTTGCCGATGCTCTCGATTTAGCCGGGCACGTTCTGGACGAAAGTAAAAAAATTGCCGCCGCCTGGGCCGACCTCGATAAGACCACCAGCAGGACCGATATCAATCGAAGAGCCGCAAAGAGTCTCGTGCAAATAATCATATCGGCCTTGCACGATGCAATGAGATTGAGTGTTACGGAAGGCAAGGGCCTTATCAATTTCGACCAAATAGAGCAGATAAAAAAGTTGGCCGGGCGTTTTGACGCCGAGCAAGCCGCGGAAAAAATCGCCGATTGCTACAGAACACTGCGCTGGATAGATTCGAGCGTTAACGAAAAGCTTATTTTCGAGCAGCTATTGTTAAACCTTGCGGTTTCTGATAGAATAACGGTTTCATAGTTAATTATTGTTATTGGTTATTGAGTAAAGCAGGTAGTTGAAATGCCAAAAGCCGCAGCAGCAAAGCCCAGGCAGGCAAAACATAAAAAATATATGCTGGTCCGCTACGGCCGGATGAACACGCTCGGCTTCTTCGAGCACCACGAAATCAGGATACCCAAAGTGTTCACCCGCGTCGTGGTAAAAACCGACAAAGGACTTGAATTAGGCCACCTCGTGGGCCAGCTCACCGCCTACAAAGCGGGACAATTTAAATTAAACAGCGACCAGATAAAAAAATATTTCGATGACAGCAATATCGACCTCTCTATCGACCAGACCGGTAAATTCATTCGTTACGCCACTGCCGCTGATATAAGCGAAGAGCGGCACCTGCAGAAACTCGCAGAAGAAGAGATGGAATATTGCAGGCGTTCTATCAAAGAGCTCGACCTGCCGATGAAAATAGTCGATGCCGAGCACATATTTGGCGGCGAACGCGTCATCTTCTACTTTATGTCTGACGGCCGGGTGGATTTCCGAGATCTGGTTAAAAAAATCGCACAGGAGTACCAGACGAGAATCGAAATGCGTCAAATCGGCTCCCGCGACGAAGCAAAAATACTTGGCGATATAGAAACCTGCGGACAGCAATGCTGCTGCCAGAGGTTTCTTAAACTCTTAAAGCCCGTCAATATGCGAATGGCCAAGATGCAAAAGGCAACCCTCGACCCCTCGAAGATATCCGGCTATTGCGGCAGATTGAAGTGCTGCCTGCGATATGAAGACAAAACTTACACCGAGCTTAAGAAACGACTGCCCAAAAAGAACACTAAGGTAAAAACCAAATACGGCGAAGGCAAAGTTGTCGACACCCACATATTGACTCAGCTTGTTATGGTTGAAATCAAAGACGGCCAAAAAGTTGCTGTCGGCCTCGATGAGCTCGAGGTAATCTCCTCCCCTGCCCCCGCGAAGAAGAAACGAGACAGTACCCCAGAGAACGATGAGCAGGACGCCGGGGAAGATGAGAAGGGTTCCCAAACGCAAAATAGTGCAGGGCCCCCAAAGCAGTAGTCGTTGAAGGAAAAAATATGCCTCGCAAAATCGTTGTAACATCAGCTTTGCCTTATGCAAACGGCCCGATACACATAGGGCATCTGGTTGAGTATCTGCAGACCGATATCTGGGTACGCTTCCACAAAATGTGCGGCAGCCAATGTCTCTACTTCTGCGCCGATGACACTCACGGGACCCCCATTATGATAAGTGCCCGCGCCGCCGGCATACGCCCGGAGGAGCTAATCGGGCAAATGCATAAAGAGCACAAAGCGGATTTCGATGGCTTCTACGTTGAATTCGATAATTATTACTCGACCCACTCACCTGAAAATAAGCATTTTAGTGAGCTGATTTTCAGCCGTCTGAACGAGGCCGGCTCAATCGTCAAACGAAACGTCGAGCAGACCTATTGCGAAAATTGCAAAATGTCACTGCCGGATAGATTTGTCCGCGGAACCTGCCCGCGGTGCAAAGCCGAGCACCAGTACGGCGACTCCTGTGAAGTCTGCAGCGCAACGTATCGGCCCACCGAGCTGATTAATCCTTATTGTGCAACCTGCCGGGCCGGGCCCACCCTGAAAACATCTGAGCACTACTTTTTCAAACTGGCCGACTTCGAAAAACAATTAAAGGACCTTATCGCCGGAGGACATACACAAAAATCTGTGGCAAACAAACTCGATGAATGGTTCAAAATCGGCTTGAAGGATTGGGACATATCACGCGACGGACCCTATTTCGGCTTCAAAATACCAGGAGAGGAAAACAAATTCTTCTATGTCTGGCTGGACGCCCCTATCGGATATATGGCCTCAGCCAAAAATTACTGCGATAAAAACAACCTCGATTTCGACAAGCTCTGGAACAGCGACGAATACGAGCTCTATCACTTCATCGGCAAGGACATTATGTATTTTCACGCACTTTTCTGGCCCGCAATGCTAATCGGCGCCGGCTTCAAAACCGCCGACAAACTTTTCGTCCACGGCTTTTTAACCGTCAACGGCGAGAAAATGAGCAAATCACGCGGCACATTTATTGACGCAGGCACCTACATAAAACACCTGGACCCCGAATACTTACGATACTACTACGCAAGCAAACTAAGCGGCGGTGTCGAAGATATAGATTTGAGAACAGAAGATTTCGTGAACAAAATCAATTCCGATTTGGTCGGCAAACTTGCAAACCTGGCCTCTCGCTCCGGCCCGATGCTGACAAAAAAACTTGATTCCCAGCTTGGTCGATTAGACGACCGGGGCGAGCAATTAATCAATAAGCTCGCCGCTGCAAAAGACCAAATCATCCGGGACTACGAAAGTCTTAATTACGCATCTGTGGTCCGAACAATTACCGCTCTGGCCGATGACGCAAACCGATATGTCGAGCAGAATCAGCCGTGGGTAACTGTAAAAACCGATTTGGAAGGAACACGAACCACCTTAACCGCCGTAATAAATGCCGTGTGTATCCTGACAATTTACTTGAAACCCATCCTGCCGAAATATGCCGAAAAAGTGGAAAAATTTCTCAACGTCGATAAACTAAGCTTTGCAGATGTCGAAACGGTATTGGCAAATCACAAAATAAACGATTTTGAACGATTGGTTGAAAGGATTGATAAAGAACGGGTGAATGCGATGATAGAAGAAAGTAAAGAAACTCAAAGCCCTGAACCGGTGGCGGCAGCTCCCGTCGAGCCGCTCAAGCCCGAATGCACGATTGAAGATTTCGCGAAGATTGACTTGCGAATTGCTAAAGTGATAAAGGCCGAAGCGGTCGAAGGCGCCGACAAGCTGCTGCGTCTAAATTTGGATGTAGGCGGACTGCAAAGAAGCGTTTTAGCCGCCATCGCCCGGATGTACAAACCCGACGAGCTGACCGGTAAAATCGTGGTCTATCTGGCCAATCTAAAGCCCAGAAAGATGAGGTTCGGCCTTTCCGAAGGTATGATTCTGGCAGCCGACGCCGGCGGAAAAGATGTCTTTATGCTCTCTGTCGATGCCGGAGCAAAACCTGGACAGAAGGTGCTTTGACAGGGAGCTGACCGCAGAGAACGCAAAGACCGCTGAGAATAAGAGGATAATGTTTTCAAGTCTATTCTATCTCTGCGTTCTCAGCGAGCTCCGCGGTGAAAAAAATGAAAGAAATGAAAAAAACGCTCGAAAAAATTGCCAGAGAGGATGGCCGATTCAGTCCCCAGGCGGTCAAGTTTGTTTATGAAGGGCTCGGCTACACCGTCAAAAAAATTGTCACCGAGCCCACCCACGTCAGAGGCCAAACACTCTCTGAGGGACTGAGGAAGCTGGCCATTAAAAAATGGGGCAGATTGGCAATGCTGGTCCTGAATACCTGGGGTGTCAAAACAACTCGCGATTTCGGCGAAATCGTCTATCTGATGATAAAGCACGAATGGATGAGCGCTCAGCCGACCGATTCAATCGAAGATTTCAACGATGTTTACGATTTCAAAACCGTCTTCAAAGACCAATTCAAATTCTAAAATCGTGAATTGTGAATTTAGTCACGAGCCACGAGCTCTAAAGTGTCATTTCGGAGTGGTGAAATAATACTGCAGACCCGACATTATCATGTGCACGCCGATCGAGGCGATGAACAGGCACATCACTTTTGAAAATACCGTGCAGACCATTTTGCCGAGGAACCTGTGTATCGGCTGGATGAACCGCATTATAAGCCAGAGTATGCCGAAGACCGCCGCGATTGCGACGATTGCCTTTGTCGGGCCGGACCTTTCGAGAGTCGTCAGGCTGGTTACCATTGCACCGGGGCCGGCAAGAAGCGGGCAGGCCAACGGCACACAGCCAATCTCATAGGGACTGAAAGTGCCCTCAACCATCACGGAGCGGCGCAGCGAGCCGAATATCAGATGGTCGATGGCAATAATCAGCAGCAATATTCCCCCGGCAAGCTGCAAGTCAGCCAGGTGAATGTGGAAAACCCGGTTCAGTATCGCATTGCCGGCAAATGAAAAAACCAGAAGGATAAGCACGCCAACGACCACAGCGATATTGAAGGCCTTTTGACTCTGGCCATCAGGCGTATGCTCGGCAATATGGAGCAGTATGGGAATATTGCCTATTGGGTCAACGATAGCAAACAGGGCTAAAATCGCTTCAACATAAGACATTTTATTTTTATCACTTTCTTTAGTTTTTTATGACACGGCCTTTTTGGTAATCGGCTGATTTGAGACGGAAGATGAAGTGGATTTTTTATTCGTTTTTTCTGGAGGTATAAGTGGGGCAGGGATTTCAAAAGCCAAAACAAAATCCCCCGATTTCGGGGGATTTTGCTATCGCCTGTCTTCAATTTTGTCAGCCCCAATTTTATATCGAGATTTAGTCAACAGTTATCGAAGCGGTTACCTCAACACCATCGTAGTCCCAGCCCGATTTAATAACATCGGTCACTGTGAAGGTAAAGGTAGTCCCACTTGAAGCATTCTTTACTTCATTTGAACTTAATGTTACTTCTCCGGACGAATCAGTTACTCCAGAGTCGATATCAGAAGTAGCGTCACTCCAAGTACCATACACCGTTGCTCCTTCTACTGGAATACCACTTGCATCCACGATGGTTACAGTTGCCACTGCCTTTGTGAATATATTTCGCCCAGCATTCTTTGCACTGAGAGCCATCTCAATACTGTCCACATGCATGGTCGCGCCGGCGCCGGGCGTCCCCACAGTGATACTGATGGAGTCGCTTGCGGTCTTGCCGCCGGAGTCGGTCACCGAGGCGGTGATCGTATGCGTCCCGTCGCTTAGGGTGGTGGTGGAGAAGCTGCCTCCAGTGCCAATCTGCCCACCGATGTTAGAGGTCCAGATCAGACTTGCGGTGAGGTCACCATCCTCGGTGTCGTTGGCCGTTCCCACAAAGGAGATACTGGCCCCGGAGTCAAAGGTAGAACCGTCCGTAGGACTTGTAATAGAAACTGTCGGTGGGTTATCCTCAGGTACGCCCGCCGCCTCATCGGCATCCACCAAACCGTAGCCGTACTTTGTATCCCAACCACTATCTCCCAAATCATCAGCCGTTGACACAAGAGCACCCCTCACATCTGTAATACCAGCAGCAATCGCTAAAGCAGCCGTACCAGCCACATGTGGAGCGGCCATGCTGGTGCCATCGCCCGTTGCATATCCCCCACCTATGTAGGTAGACAAGATGTCCACTCCCGGTGCCGCCAGCTCAACATCGGGCCCGGTGCTGGAAAAGCGTGCCCGCTTATCATCTTGATCGGTTGCGGCCACGGCAATGCACGAAGCATACCTGGCGGGGTAAATAACGTTGTCACCCCTGCCCGATGGGTTACCATTGTTACCGGCGGCGCATATGTTAAGAATGTCCGCCGCTGCGGCCTTGTCGAAGGCATCTTCGACAGTGATGCCCGGGTCTCCGGAGCTGCCGTAGCTGTTGTTCGTTACCTGTATCCCGTTATTCACAGCCCACTGGAGAGCAGCAATAATATCGCTATAGTCACCGCTGCCGTCGGCTCCCAAAACCTTCAGGGCATAGAGTTCGGCCTCCGGCGCTACTCCCACCACTCCCGAATCATCATCCACAGCGGCGACGGTACCAGCCACGTGGGTGCCGTGGCCATCGTCATCCATCGGGTCATCATCGCCGTTGACAAAGTCCTTACCCCCCGCGTAATTAGCAGCTAAATCCGGATGAGTGTAATCGATGCCTGAATCAATAATGGCTACTTTCACCCCTGTACCTTTATTATCGCCGTCATGAACCGCGCCAGCGCCTATGCGCTTCACTCCCCAGGAGTCGTCCAGTTCGTCATCAACTGCATAGACCTTGATAACTGGTTCAATGTATGTCACGTTAGGATTCCGCATGAGCCCTTGAATTGCTGGTTCGGGTATTGAAGCAGCAATGGCTGGAACCAGGTGGTAGCTGTATTTTATCGCTCCGCCATGACTGCGTACCAAGGCCTGCTCACTTGGCCCGGGAGTTTGCCTGAACCCAATAAACACGGGAACTCTTTCAACCCCCACAGCATTGTCATTTGCAGGAATTGCCAACACTGCGGATACAAAGGAAATTACAAGCATCCCAACCAGGATACTTATCAGAATTTTAGTTTTCATAATACTTTTCCTTTCTTAAATGCGTTCTTTCACGGCAAATAAACTGTATATTCCCAACTTTGGCTCCAAAAGTTTTATCTAAAATATATTATCGGATTAAACTGCAAAAGTCAATGAATTTATCCCGAATTTATCGTAAATTTCTGGGAAGCGGGCCTAAACCGGTTTTTGACCGGGTCAGGACAGGAATTTCAAAATGATATTTTTGTAATGCTCGATCGCTTTTTCTACGTCGGCGATGTCAATATATTCATCCGGCTTATGGGCAAGCTCCGGCTTGCCCGGCCCAAAAATCACCACCGGTGCGCCCAGCGAAGCAAAATAAGGCCCGTCCGTGGTAAAACCTACCGCACAGGTTTCGTTAATACCGACAGCAGAGCAAAAGGCCCTGACAAAATCACAGCGACAATCGGTTTCCAGTGCCCCAACTTCCCGTACAATAGAAACTTGGGCCTCAAATTGAGGATTTTCTTGCCTTAATTTCGCAAAGATTTTTTCAAAATCGGCAATAATGGCCAGACGATTTTGCGCCGGCAAAGTGCGAATATCTATCCCGATATCGCACTTATCCGGAACAACGTTAATCGCCTTACCGCCGGAGATTGTATTGATGCTCATAGAGCACCCGCCCAATAGCTCGTGCGGCTCAAAGGCAATTTCATAATTTTCCAGCTCGTTCAACACGGACCTCATCGAAGCTATCGCATTTACTCCCAATTGCGGCGTCGAGCCGTGAGCGGCTTTGCCTTTGGTCGTAACTTTAAGCCACAGCATTCCTCGGTGTGCGGTGATAATCTCAAAATCCGTCGGCTCAGGGATAATCACGCCGATAAATTCAGCCGTCCCGCCGAAGTTGCGAACGAATCTCTTCGTCCCGCAGCTATCGGTCTCTTCACCCGCAGCGCCGAAAAGTATAATATCACCTTGCAGCTTCATCCCGGAATCGGCAATTTGGCCGATAGCTGTAACAGCTGCGGCAATCCCACCTTTCATATCTGCCGAGCCCCTGCCGTAAATTTTGCCATCGCTTTCAGTTGCCGCAAAGGGCGGATATTTCCAGCTTGCTTCGCCGGCACCGACAACGTCAAGATGACAGGCGAATAGAAGCGCACCCTTGCGTCCGGCCGAGCTTACCTGTGCCTGAGGTACCTGTGCGATAATATTTGCCCTGGTTCCGTCCCAGCTATCTATCCGGCAATCTATCCCTGACCGGCCAAGCTCGGCTGAAATTATCTCTGCCGCAGCCAATTCACCCTTCTGGGCGGTCGTCTCGGCGCCAATGAGTCTTCTCAACAGCTTTTTCATAGCGCAGCAATTATATAACCAGCCACAATATAAAAAATAGAAAAATTTTTGTTGCAGAATAAAAGATATACGGGGATAATCAAAAGTTTGAAAATTTCACAGCCGGGCTTGAAGGAGCGTAAATGGGACCTATATTGAATGGGTTGATAAAACTTCAAAGTGTTGAAAATCGTCTGCGGGCCGCCAAAGCAAAACTTGCAAGATGTAGAAGAAATGTAATTATCCAGGAAAATCAAGTCAGAAGCCTCCAGAACGCCCTCGAAGCCAAAACCGAAGAGATTCAGCTCACCAAGATCCAGTCCGACCGCCTCGAATTGGAGCTCAAGACCCAGGACGAACAAATAGCCAGGTTAAGAGCATCGCTCAATACCGCAAAAACAAACAAGGAATATGCCGCAGTCCTCACGCAGCTTAATACGACCAAAGCCGATAATTCCAAAATTGAAACCCAGATTCTGGAATTGTTGAGAGATATTGAGGCCGACGAAGCCGAGAGCGAAAAAATACAAAGCCAGATAAATGAGCAAAAACAGACTCTTGAGCGGACCCGAAAAGAGGCCGAGCTGCTGACAACTAAATACCAGGCCGAAATCGAAGAAATCCAGGCTGAATGGGACCAGGTCGCACAGACCATACCGGATGGGCCGCTCCAGGTTTTCAAACGCGTCGCCGAGACATACGATGGCGAAGCGATGGCGGTGATTGACCGGCAGGGGGGGAAAACAGAGAGCTATACCTGTGGAGGCTGCTTTATGGGCATCACCGCTGAGTCCGTCAATGTGCTTATGACTAAAGATGATATAATACGCTGTCCCAACTGCACAAGAGTGCTTGTGCTTGCAACCGAACAAGATTAATCGATTCGATTATGAGATTTCAAATCTCAAATCTCAAATTTCAAATTTGAAATCTTAAATATGAAATCAATAAAGGTAATCGCTTACATAGATGGTGGCAGCAGAGGTAACCCGGGCCCAGCCGCCGCCGGATTTGTCTTAACCGACCACGCCGGAAATCAATTACAGGCAAAGGCCTTCTTCATCGGCCGGACTACCAACAACGTAGCCGAATACACCGCCATCTGCAAAGCCCTCGAAGCCGCAAAACAGATTGGTGCTAAACAGATAACGGTTTTTAGTGACAGCGAGCTCCTCGTCAAACAGCTTAACGGCGAATACAAGGTCAAGAGTGAGCAAATCAGGCCCCTTTTCCGGCAGGCGGTTGACCTGCTTGGTGAATTTGAAAACTGGAAAGTTCAGCACATCGTTAGAGAGAAAAACAAGGATGCCGACAAGCTCGTAAACCGGGCATTAAATCTCGGACGTGACGTTACCGATTTTCGATTGCCGATTGCCGATTGCCGATTGACAGCAAAGCCAACAGTAGCAAAATTTGAAAATCGAAAATCCAACTCGGTTCGGCTCGGCGTGCTAATCAGCGGCGGAGGCACAACATTGATGAATATTCTCGAATATATAAATAAGGGCCGGCTAAATGCCGAGCTCGCCGTCGTGATAAGTTCACGCTCAACGGCAGCCGGCGTTGAAAAAGCGAAAACCGCCGGACTCAACGTAAAAATCATCCGCAAAAAAGACTTCCCCGACATCGATGAACTAAGCAAACGCATCGAAGAAGAGCTTGTCGCTGCAAAAGTTGACCTCGTCGTCCAGGGCGGCTGGCTCTGCCTCTGGAAAATACCCGCTCAATATGAAAACCGCGTGATGAACATACACCCTGCCCTGCTGCCGAGCTTCGGCGGAGAAGGTATGTGGGGACATCACGTCCACGAGGCCGTTCTTGCGGCCGGATGCAAAGTAAGCGGCTGCACTGTGCATTTTTGCACAAACGAATATGATAAAGGGCCTATAATTGTCCAGTGCCCCTGCGATGTCAAAGACAACGACACCCCGGAGACCCTCGCCGCCAGAGTTTTTGAGCAGGAATGTATCGCATATCCGCAGGCAATAGGACTGTTCGCAGAAGGCAAATTACTCGTTCAAAACGACAAAGTAGTTATTCGTCGTGCGTGATGCGTATTGCGTAACGCGTGAAAAAAGTACGCAATACGCAATACGATATACGCAATACGAGATATGAACAGACGGCAAAGAACCATATTAAGAGATTTTGCGACCATAATAGTTATTACGGCTATTGCGGTCGTGGCAATGATTAACTTCAAGGATTTCGTCAACCGCTCAGAAGCTATGCGGGCAATGGAGCATCTTCGCCGAAGGGTCAGGCAGTACCGAGATGAGCACGGCTCAGTGCCCCCAAAATCATGGGTCGATAGGCAGAGGGAAAATCTGCCGGGGAACGTTCGGCTCGGGAACTTGCAGTATAGAGCCCAGTGGATCGATTTTGAATCAACCCCGGATGAGATTTTAGCTTACGCCGAAAGAAATTACCGTTTTAGACTCGTCGGCAAAGGTTATGTCGTGCTAAGGCTTGGCGCAGTGCTAAAAGATGATGGACGCGTAGAGTGGATGGGCAAGCAGGAGTTCGACACCCTCTTACCCGAGCAGCAACGCCAAATGGAAACTGAAACGCTGCAGCAGTAGCGTGCATAAAGCGAGATACGAAATAGGAGATGCGACCTCGCTACTCTGATTTTGCGACGGCGGGTTCGCCTTCCTTGTCCTGCTTGTCGCCGGCAGGGGCGGACTTTACCTTAAGGCCTTCAAGTTTCAAGTGCTCTTCGTCCTGCACATCAATCTTTATAAGGTTTTTGTTTTTGAATGTGCCTGCCAGCACACCTTCCGAAAGCGGGTCTTCTATATAGTGCTCGATTGCTCTTCGCAAAGGCCTGGCCCCAAATTCAGGATTGTAACCTTTGTCGATGAGAAATTCCTTGGCCTGGCTGGTCAGTTCCAGTTTCAAGCCGTGCTCCGTCAGCCGCTTGAACACCTTCGCAAGCTCGTAGTCAACGATAGTTTTCAAATCTTCTCTCGTTAAGGCCTTGAAGACTATCGTGTCATCAACTCGATTTAAGAACTCAGGCCTGAACTGACGCTCCACCTCTTTCTGAAGAATCTCTTTCATTTTCTCATAGTTCGCTTCAGGCCCCTTCTTGCCGAAGCCAAAGCCGGACTGGCTCTTAATCAAATCGGCGCCGATGTTACTGGTCATAATAAGAACGACGTTTTTGAAGTCGATGCTTCGTCCGAAGCTGTCGGTCAGCCTGCCCTCGTCCATAATCTGCAACAATATATTGTAAACGTCCGGATGTGCCTTTTCTATTTCATCCAGAAGCAGCACAGCGTAGGGCCGTCTTCTAATCCTTTCCGTCAATTGTCCCCCTTCTTCATAGCCCACGTACCCGGGAGGAGCGCCTACCAATCTGCTCACATTGTGCTTCTCCATAAATTCGCTCATATCCAGCTGTATGAGGGAATTCTTATCGCTGAACATAAACTCCGCCAGGGCTTGTGCCAGCAGCGTCTTTCCCACACCGCTGGGACCCAGGAATATAAAGCACCCCATCGGGCGATTCGGGTCCTTCAGCCCGCTTCTGCTCCGTCTTACCGCTTTCGCCACAGCGCTGATCGCCTCATCCTGCGAAACAACCAGCTTATGCAGCTCAGATTCGAGCTCCAGAAGCCGTTGGGTTTCCTTCTTCTCCAGTCTCGTCAGCGGAACACCCGTCATCTTGCTGACGACCTCTGCAATAATCTCGGTGTCCACTACGCCGGTTTTTTCTTTATTCTCCTCGTACCATTTTTTCTGCAGTTGAGTTTTCTCATCCAGAAGCTGTTGGGCCTCGTCTCTCAATGCTGCCGCCTGCTCGTAGTCAGCGTTTCTGACCGCCTCATCTTTTTCCTTTTGCAGGTTTTTAATCTTTTCTTCTATCTTGGCTAAATCCGGCGGGGGAGTCATATTCTTAAGCCGGACTCTCGCACCGGATTCATCGACCACATCTATTGCCTTGTCGGGCAGGCACCTGCCGGTGATGTATCTGGTCGATAGCTCTACCGCTTGGAAAAGTGCCTCATCGGTAAACCGGACCTTGTGGTGCGCCTCGTAACGGTCCCGAAGCCCTCTAAGTATGTCCAATGTCTCATCCTTTGAGGGCGGTTCGACAATTATCGTTTGGAACCGCCTCTCAAGCGCGCCGTCTTTCTCGATGTGCTTTCTATACTCGTCCATCGTGGTAGCACCGATACATTGCACCTCTCCTCTGGCAAGGGCGGGCTTTAGCACATTTGATGCATCGATAGCGCCCTCGGCTCCGCCGGCTCCGACCAGTGTATGAAGCTCATCGATAAATAAAACGACGTTCTTGGCCCTTCTAACCTCGTTAATGACCGCCTTTATTCGCTCTTCGAACTGCCCGCGATATTTTGTCCCCGCTACCATCATCGCCAGATCAAGCACCACGATTCGGTTGTCCTTGAGCAGTTCGGGCACTTGCTTGTTGATTATCTGCTGGCTCAGACCCTCGACGATAGCGGTCTTGCCGACTCCTGCTTCGCCCAGCAGGACCGGATTGTTTTTCGTGCGCCTGCAGAGTATCTGTATCAATCGCTCAATCTCATTCTTTCTGCCGATTACCGGGTCAAGTTCGCCGCTGGCCGCTAATTCGGTAAGGTCTCTGCCGAAGCTGTCCAGGGCCGGCGTCTTGCTCTTTGGCTTTCGGGCCGCTGCCGGACCCATCTTCATTCCAAGACCCGCAGGGCCGTCGTCCACCCCCGCTCCCAGCAGATTCAGCACCTCCTGACGCACCTCCTCCAGCTTCAAACCCAGATTCATAAGGACCTGGGCCGCTATCCCTTCACTCTCTCGCAACAGACCCAGCAGGATATGTTCCGTCCCCACGTAGTTATGGTTAAGTGACCGCGCCTCTTCGATGGCGTACTCAATGACCTTCTTGGCTCGCGGCGTCTGCGGCAGTTTGCCCATCGTTACCATATCAGGCCCGCTCTTGACCAGTTTTTCCACCTCCAGACGCAGCTTCTTTATATCCACCTCCAGGTTCTTCAGGACCGTAGCACCCACTCCGCTGCCTTCCTTGACCAGCCCTAAAAGAACGTGTTCGGTTCCTATATATTCGTGGTTAAATCGCTGCGCCTCCTGGTTGGCCAGCGCCATAACCTTGCGTGCACGGTCTGTAAAACGCTCAAACATCTTCTACCTCAAAATATTCTTCGCTTTTAATCAATTATCAATTATCAATTATCAATTATCATTATACCACAATCAGCCAATTTGTCAAACACCATTTAGGCCAGTCCAAATCCCGCTTTTTGGGACTGGGAGCGGCTATTCTTTATATGCCTTAAATTAAGCTGATGTTCATTTATCCCACTAACGTTTCTGCTTTAGTCTCAATTTTATCGACAAAAAACGCTGTCCTCGTTAGAGACTTTTTCCTTTGGGTCCCCTAATCCGCATTTTTGGCGCCAAAAAGACTCCCCTGTCCGGAGTCCGCCATTTTTGCGAAAAATACAAAAATTCTGGAAAAACCCCCAATTGATTTGGTACAATCTTATAGGATTTTCACTGCTCGCGAACTTTTGTCAGTAGGACAAAAAAAATGAGGAGACTAAGAAGAGCTTATCAAAGAAACGCCAGGCAAGAAGCTAAACGGCGTAAAAAGTTCAGGCAGCGGGCCGTCGCCGCCGGCACCGCTGCTGCAATTACATTAGGGGCAGGAGTGTGCCTGACTAAAGCTCTTGCACATACGCCGGATATTCACGAATTGACCGTCAGTCAGGATGCTGACGCCGATTTACTTGCTAACACTGAAGAAGTCGCGCTCGGCTATCGTCCGTTCAAGCCCGACCAGAATCGAAATGAAATACCGGACGGAGTGGAATTGGCCAAACGCTGCGCCGCTGTTATCGAGCAGTTACCCTGGGACTATGAGGTAACAGACCCAAACCAAACATACAAGTGGTTCGCCCCCACGTTCGGTCTGGAGACCTGTGGTCTCTGCGAAGTAACGGTGAATATGGGGCCTGCAGGGATAGTAAATCCACGGCTGGGTATAAGCGTCGATTGCCCCCTTATCGCTATACATTATATGGAACACGGGTCGTTTAGTCATTTGGGTGATGTCCACAGCGGTAGGATTGATGTTCCGGCATTGTTAATGGCACTTGAGTTGCGTTATCCTTATGACCCTAACGCCCATCAATTGCCGCTGGATTATGTGGTGCACCCGGTCGGACGGTTAGCGCCCGATGCCAACGACCTCGACGGTGACCTTCTGGCTGACAGCGAAGAACTAAAAGCCGGCTATAACCTGCACGACCCCGACCAGGACAACGACCTCACCCCCGACGGTATTGAGCTGGCCAAACAATGCGCAGTTGCTATCAATGGATTACCGCTGCACGACACTTCTGGTGGCAGCCCCGCCCCAAAGGAAACGTATAAAGTCGAACATATAGCGAAAGGTAATGAAACGTGCCATATTTGTGCAGCAGAAATCAACATGGGTTTTGTGGTGATCATCAATCCTCAACTGGAGTCGAGTATTGTGGTTCCCTTCATGTCTGTGCACTACATAGGCCACGGTTCGTTCAGTTATGCAGGTAGCAGCAATAGTGGCAGAATCGATATAGCCCTGTTGGCCAGGGTACTCGAAATGCCCCGTCGCTGCGGCGATTTGGCGACCAGGTATTTACCCGCCGACCTGAATCAAGATTGCAAGGTGGGCCTGCCTGATGTTGCTGGGCTTACCGATGAATGGTTAGAGCGTACCGACCCGAATTTGTTGCCGTTGTGCGGACTTTCGCAGCCCCCCTTTCCTTATGGGCCCAACGACCATCAATTGCCGCTGACTGAGGATGTGGACGCGGATTTGCTTGCAGACAAAGAAGAGCCGGCGATTGGCTATCGTCCGTTCAGGCCCGACCAGAATCGCAACCAGATACCCGACGGCGTCGAACTGGCCAAACGCGGCGCCGAAGTTATCGACCGGTTGCCGCAGATAGACTCAAACGACCCACCCCCGAACGAAACTTATAAAGTCGAACACCTGGTGCGGGGGAATGAAAACTGTCGCATTTGCGGAATACCGATAAATATGGGAACTATGGAAATTATCAATCCGCCGCTGGGGTTGCGTGTCGATTTTCCCATTTTGTCTTTGCATTATATAGGCCACGGCTCGTTCAGTTACGATGGCACTACCAATACCGGCAGGACCGATGTGCCGCTGCTGCTGAGAACGCTTGAGCTGCGTTTTCCTTACGACCCCAACGCCCATCAATTGCCCGTAGATGCCGGCGACCTTGACAGGGATTTTTTGGCCGACAGCGAAGAGCTGGCGGCAGGCTACAACCTGCACGACCCCGACCAGGACAACGACCTCACCCCTGATGGTATTGAGCTGGCCAGACGCTGCGCCGCCGTTGTCAGACAATTGCCGGAATACTACCTGGGCGGTAGTGACCCTCCGAACCAGACGTATAAAATGGAGCACGCCCTTGATGGTTATGAGTATTGCGACATTTGCACGCAGCGGATTCACATGGGCGGCTGGGAAATTGTCAATCCGAAGCTTGGGCTGCGGTATCCCGATAGGGACGACCCATTGGATGGAATGTTTTTGCCTGATTTGGCACTGCACTATATGGGACACGGTTCATTCAATTGTTTCGGAGATTACCATAGTGGCAGAGTTGATATACCCCTTTTGGCTAAAATTCTCGAAATACCTCGTTGCTGCGGCGATTTAGGGACGCTATATCTGCCTGCCGATTTGAACGAAGACTGCAAAGTCGATTTTACTGACTTTGCTGAGCTTGCTGATAAATGGCTTGAATGTACCGACCCGAACCAGGACAGATGCACTGAGCATTAAGGCAATCAAATGACCTGCCATTTGGATTTTCACTCGCACGAACTCAAACCGTGCATCAAGGCCCTTAAGCAAATCGACTTTGAGCTGGCATACCTTGCACTGCTTACTTGCGAAGGGCTCAAGCCGTTAAGCAGATGGGAAAAACCTTTAGACGACCACGGGATGGGCTTCTTGCAACAAATGGGCCTGCTTACGAAACAAATCCGCCGAACCGTCAAAACAGGCAAGGAGGTTGTCGAAACTATTTTCAGCGTATCGGCCGGCTACATTCAACTCTACGAAAAACGCTTTGCCGACAAGCCGATAGACAAATCTGCCCGGACGCAGCGATTTGAAGGTTTTTTGTTTGGCTTTCCACCCTGCTGTGTGGACGAATACATCCGGCACCCTTACATCAAAAACGCCCTTCCCCCGGAGCAGCAGAAGATTTTATTCCATTGGGCCTGCAAGGATTGCAAAATCACCCCTGCTCTTTTACCCGCCTACCGCCGAGTACACGAGTACGTAGAAAAATGCTAAATGTCGCGAAACTTACCGCCCTTTGCTCCAACTCAATCGAAAACTGGAGCCGAGCGCAAATCCCGAGCCAAGCCTGCCCTGCGAAGCCCCGCCGTTTAGGGCGAAGGAGGGAGCAAAGCCGGGGAGGCAGCCGAGGAATCTAAAAACATGGTTGACTTTTACCGTCCAATTAACCTATACTTGTTTGAAATTATGTAATCGCTTATAGTAATAGTTAGCGCCATAAGAATAGGAGAAATGAAATATGACAGATTATGAAGAAACGCTGCAAAGTTCGGATTTCAAAGACAGGAAGACAGGACTTGTGGTATTCGGAATCCTTCACATTATTTTTGGCGGGTTTTGTGCGCTCATGGTGCCTTTCATGATATTTGGTATGATCGCATCGACCGTCCTTGATAACAGTGCTGCTGCACCTATGAGGCCTGCCATGATGATTCCTGCCCTTCTGCTCTATGTACTTCTGGCTGTTTGGTTCATCTGTATGGGTATCGGTTCCATTAAAGCACGACGGTGGGCAAGAGCACTTGTATTGGTTTCTTCATGGCTCTGGCTTATCAGCGGCATAAGTGGACTTATTTTTATACTGCTGCTAATGCCTGATATGTACGACCGGATGGGCGAGAGCGAGCGGATGCCGCCAGAGTTGGCCCGCATCATGAAGTACGTTATGACCGCCTTTATGACAGTCCTTTATGTAATTATACCGGCTGTGCTTGTCCTCTTCTATGGAAGCAAGAATGTCAAGGCGACATGTGAGTTCAGAGATTCCCGCGTTCGCTGGACCGACAAATGTCCTTTGCCTGTTCTGGCTTTGAGCTTAATATTCGGATTCTGGGCCGTGTCGATGCCATTTACACTGTTTTACGGATCTGCAATTCCGTTCTTTGGATTCATATTGACCGGACTATCAGGCGCAGGGGTAGTGCTGCTTGTCATATTGCTGGCCGGTTATGTCGCCTGGGGAACATATAGATTGAGTATTAACGCGTGGTGGTGCGCCGTTCTACTGATTACTGCCTGGGCTCTATCAACCGCCATTACGTTCTCGCGCGTAAGCATCCTGGATTTCTATGAAAAGATGAATTTCCCCCAGCAGCAGCTCGACATAATCGAACAGTATAGTATATCGCAGGATTATATGGTCTTGTTCCTCGGCCTCTGGGCTGTTGGCTTACTGGGCTATTTACTCTACACGAGAAGATACTTCGTACCTCCTCCTGAACAAGTATTGTAGGGTGGGTAACTCGTTTACCCACCATATCTCATCTCAATTATATTTAGCCCCCAGTTTTATACTGGGGGTTGTCTTTTGCCGAAGCAATCTCTACTTTTAAACTTTACACTGTAGTTTTGCACTTTACACTTTACGCTTTACACTGCCCTTGCCTGCCCCATTGCTTAGAGTGTCGTTTACTCTAATGGGGTCATCCCGAGCGCAGCCGAGGAATCTATTGAAAACAGCATCGCGAAGCGAGTTCAACTGTAAAATCGCAAATCGTCAATCGACAATTGTAAATTACTGCGTCCTCCGTCGTCCGTTCTCCATCGTCTGTCCTCTGTCCCCGTCATTGCGAGCGCAGTAGGGGCAGACCTATGTGTCTGCCCTGTCTTTTAACTTCATCATTCGATATTCCTTGTTCGATATTCGATATTCATTCGTCCTCCGCCCTCGGTCCCCGTCATTGCGAGCGCAGTAGGGGCAGACCTATGTGTCTGCCCTGTCTTTTAACTTCATCATTCGATATTCCTTGTTCGATATTCGATATTCATTCGTCCTCCGCCCTCGGTCCCCGTCATTG
>Ga0209979_1000156_pt1 | contig 113372 bp, 117 predicted proteins | sample AnhtaG_FD_183114 | JGI IMG/M metagenome (GOLD analysis project Ga0209979, IMG submission 183114) | Deep subsurface microbial communities from Anholt, Denmark to uncover new lineages of life (NeLLi) - Anholt_01485 metaG (SPAdes) (version 2) | ecosystem: Environmental > Aquatic > Marine >... | reverse complement strand
GGGAGCCTGGCAGGGATGGTGCAGCCTAGGAAGAGTGCGAATGTCATAAGAGCCTTCCTGTTTGTTTTTGTGCCTGTTTAGCCTACATAGAGGATGGGGCTGTTTCCGAAAGACGATATCTATAGGCGCATCCCCACTCTTTAGTGGTGGCCGGTTGCCAATTCTTGTACTACGCTCTTTATGGCTACGTTCTTGAGCTCATAGAGTACCTCGGTGACCTTTAAAGATCGCCAGGCGGTATAGAGGCTAAGGTAATAGAACATGGGCTTCTTGTCCCCTAGTTATGCAGCCATTAAAAGATCTATTCAAAATAGCTAGCCAGTCTAACATTATCCATCATTAAATCCTTGCAGCGTCTAGAATAGCAGGAAGCCGATTTTCCCACCCCATGGTAACCAGCTGAACCCCCTGGCAGAGCTCCTTAAGACTCCTTGCCAATTCGGCTGCTATGATTATACACTCAGTGATCCTATCAGGGGCCTTTTTAATCCGTGTGATCATCTCATCAGGTATATGGGCCCCGGGAACATTGGTGGCGATATATCGAGCAACACCGACTGATTTTAAAAGAAAAACGGTAGCGATCACCGGAATCGCCAATTCTTTGGCATTTGCCATAAAATCCATAAAAACCGGTATGTTAAAGATCGGCGGTGTTACGAGGAATTGGGCACCCTCTTCTACCTTTTTCTTAACCAGCTCTAGCTCCGCTTCCAAAGCCATCTCATCTTGAGCTGGTCTCATAGAGCAACCCGTAACAAAACTAGGAGAGCCCTTTAATTCCATTCCCGCCATATCGACACCATTCTGAAGCCCCTTTATGGCCCTAAGCAAGGTCAACTCATCAATGTCGGATATCGATTTGGCATCGATATGATCGCCATAGATGATCTCCTCTCCAGGCACGACCAAGAGGTTTTTAATACCAAGGAAATAGGCCGCTAAGATATCACCCTGGAGGGCCAGCCTATTTCTGTCCCTTGAGCACATCTGCATAATGGTCTCCATTCCTTGCTGCTGCATCAGGGCAGCGCCACCCAGGGCGCTCATTCTCATCACAGCCTGTGCCATCTCCGGTACAATAACACCATCAACCCTTCCCTTGACCCTTATGATATTTGACACCAAATCGGAAGCATCCACGCCCTTAGGCGGGTCAAATTCCGCCAATACGACAAAATTCCCTGATAGTATTTTTTTCTGAAAGCCCATGATTCACCCTTCTTTGAGAGGCATTCTTTAAATAAAGTGTTCCTTTGATAATAAACCAATAATAGTTAATATATGTAGTTTAAGGAAGGCCTTTTTCCTATGCCAAAGAGCCTAAAATGTTATGGCTTAAAAGGGCAAGGCCTCTTCATTGTAAAAGCTGTAGAGGCTGCACCTTTTGGTGCTCCTCGATCATTATCTCTGATCATGACAAAAAAGATGAGAAAAAGATAACACTGATGAAAAACCTTATGGGTTTATCACCTCAAGGACTCAAGCTACTGTATCATGGGTTGAAGGTGTAATTATGTTTGAAAAGAAAGATCCAGGGAGATCCACTCTAATCCCCCTGGATTTTTTTATCTTAGAATAGGCCTTGCACCTTGCCTGTCTTCGTATCAACGTCTACCTTTCTGAAGGCAGGATCTGAACTTGTCCCTGGCATCAGGCTGATTGTCCCAGCACAGGGGCACAGGAACTTGGCCCCAGAATAGATCAACACATCCCTGATAGGAAGGGCCCACCCTTTCGGCACTCCCTTTACCGCGGGATCATGCGTGAGGCTCAGGTGGGTCTTAACCATCATGGTGGCGTAATCGTCATACCTGGGATCATCCTCCAGCATCTTTGCCTTTTTCTCTGCATCAGGTGTCCAGGCAACGCCGTCCGCCCCGTAAACCACCTTGGCTATCTTCCCTACCCGATCCCTCAGCTTCATCTCAAGAGGATACAGGAATTTAAAATCGGTCTTGTCTTCGCACGCCTCCTTCACCACATCTGCAAACTCCAGGGCCCCATCACCGCCATCAGCCCAATGGGTGGAGACAGCACACCTGGCCCCCGCGTCCTCAGCAGCTTTGCGAACCATGGCGATCTCGTCCTTTGTGTCAGTATGGAAGGCATTCATACACACTACCGGATTGATTCCCGATGTCCTAATGGTATTGATGTGGTGAACCATATTCGGAAGACCCTTTTCGAGGAGTCCAAGATTCTCCTTGGTATACTCCTCGGGTATCTTCAGCCCGGCCACCACCTTAGGTCCCCCGCCATGCATCTTCAGGGCCCTGATGGTAGTGGTAAGGACTGATACATGGGGCTTGAGACCGCTGTAGCGGCATTTGACATTCCAAAACTTCTCAAAGCCGATATCAGCTGCAAAGCCGCTTTCAGTAACATGGTAGTCAAACATCTTGAGCCCAATGCGGTCAGCAATAATGGAAGACTGCCCTACGGCGATGTTGGCGAAGGGGCCGGCGTGTACCATTAATGGCTGGTACTCTACTGTGGAACAGAGGGTTGGATTAATGGTGTTCCTCATCCATGCGGTCATAGCACCACCTACTTCCAAATCTTTAGTGCTAACCACATTTCCCCTCTTGTCAAATGCTACGGTAATATTATCGAGTCTTTCACGGAGGTCTGCAAGGTCCCGGGCTATTGAAAGAATGGCCATGAGCTCAGAACTTACAGAGATCCCAAAGCCTGATTGCATGGTGAAACCGTCCATTCTGCCTCCCAGCCCAATAACAATATTCCGGAGGGCCTGCGCACAGAAGTCCATGATCCAGCCCATCTCAACCCTGGTGGGGTCAATGTCCAAACGGCGCATTCGAGTAAGCCTCTGTAATTGTTCATCATTGTAGTTACGCTCATGCTGCATTCTGGCCGTGAGGGCAACCATGGCGAGGTTGTGGGCATTTGTTATATCGTTGATATCACCCGTGAGTCCCATGGAAAATTCGGTAAGAGGTATAAGCAGTGCATTTCCGCCTCCAGCGGCACTTCCCTTGATGTTCATGGTAGGGCCTCCAGAGGGCTGGCGAATACACCCCCCTGCATTAAGACCTCTCTTTCCCATACCTTCTAAAAGGCCGCAGGTAGCGGTGCTTTTCCCTTCACCCAGCGGAGTCGGGGTAATGGCTGTTACCTCAATGTATTCCCCATCTGGTTTATCTTTCAGGCGCTCGATGATCTTCATAAAATCCAGCCTGCACAACCTCCCGAAGGGAATAATTTCATCCTTCTGGAGATTTAGTCTCTCCCGCCACTCATCCGGTGTTGGCATGTTCTTTTCGGCTGCTTCGGAGATCTGCCAATCACTCATTTCAACTGCATTATAAGCCATCGACCTATCCTCCCTCTTTTAATATTAAAGATCGTGAAAAACCTCATTAATCTCACCGTTCGGGCAATACGCAATTTTATCTCTATTCTCACCTCCTTTTGGAAAGGAATGGCTTTTCTAGGGTCTTTTCCGCCCCACAACGCTCATTTTTGTACAATTGCGCCTCTCGTATCACAGAAAAAAAACGAGGTCAAGTGGAAAAACAGGCAAGCAAGTAAATGAACACACAGCAACAAAAGGTTGCACCCTGCTTAGAAAACCAGGTCAAGCCCTTGTTTTACTATTTGACTTAAAACAGATATTCTGTTACTGATCTCGCAGCCCGTTCGCAGAGATTGATCTTGGCTTACCAAGAATACTGGAAGGGAGCTTGTTCATGTTCCAAATTGTTTACAGGGAAGAAATGGCAGAAGGAACGGTAGTCTTGAACGAGGTTATGGCTCCCGGGATTGCCGCTAAGGCTAAACCTGGTCAGTTTGTAATGATTAGGGCCAATGAAGAGGGAGAGAGGATCCCCTTGACAATGGCCGAGACAAATCAGGAAAAAGGGACCATCACCATTATCTACCAGATAGTTGGGAAGTCAACTGCCCTTTTTAAGACACTGAAGGAGGGGGATTCCTATCTGGATATTATTGGCCCCCTTGGACGACCAACACATATCGAAAAGGTTGGAAGAGTCACCTGCGTTGGCGGTGGAACAGGGGTCGCCGTTATTTACCCTATTACCAAGGGATACAAAGAGGCTGGTAATGAGGTAACGGCGATCATAGGTGCCCGCACCAAAGATCTCTTGATCCTGGAAGATAAGATGAGGGCAGCTTCTGACAATTTGAGAGTCTGCACTGATGATGGCTCCTATGGCCATCACGGTTTTGTAACCGATGTCTTGAAAGAGATCTTAGAAGGCGAAGGAACCGATCTGGTTGTAGCCATTGGGCCAGTAGCCATGATGAAATTCACGTGTGAATTGACAAAACAATATAGGGTAAAGACAGTCGTCAGTTTGAACCCCATTATGGTTGATGGGACAGGGATGTGTGGTTGCTGTCGCGTGACAGTTGGCGGGCGAACGCGGTTTGCATGTGTTGATGGACCTGAATTTGATGGACATGAAGTAGATTTCAATGAATTGACCCATAGATTGCAGGCCTATGTCAACGACGAAAGGGTTTCCTATGAGTCCTTTCTGAAAGGGTCCAAGTGTTAAAATCAGATATTGACCTAAACTGTTACTGTTATCAAACTAAATTGGCTCATGAGATGAGGGAAGATTGATCATGGTAGAGAGAGAAAAAGGGGGAAAGATTCCCAGACAGCCAATGCCTGAGCAGGATCCAAAGGCTAGAGCGAGGAACTTTGATGAGGTTCCCCTCGGCTATTCTGAAGAGGTTGCTATGCTAGAGGCGACTAGATGCCTCCAGTGTAAAAATCCTACCTGTATGGCAGGTTGTCCGGTTGATATTGATATCCCTGCCTTTATTGCCCGGATCAAGGAGGGAGACTTTGCCGGTGCTATAGCCAAGATTAAGGAGAAAAACGTGCTGCCTGCGGCTTGCGGGAGGGTTTGCCCACAGGAGATACAGTGTGAGAAGACCTGCGTATTAGCCAAAAAGGGGGAGCCTGTAGCCATTGGTAGGTTAGAGAGATTTTCCGCCGACTGGGAAAGGGCTCAAGGCAAGGTTTCAACCCCAAAAAAGGAACCTTCTACGGGGAAGAGGGTAGCGGTTGTCGGTTCAGGACCTTCAGGGCTCACTGTGGCTGGAGATCTTATCTTAAAGGGCCATGATGTTACGGTCTTTGAGGCGTTTCAGGTTCCTGGAGGTGTTTTGGTATATGGCATCCCGGAGTTTCGATTGCCCAAGGCAATCGTCGCCGCTGAGGTGGACTACATGAAGAAACTTGGCGTTAAATTTGAATGTGATAAGGTTGTTGGAGCTACCGTTTCAGTGGATGAACTATTTGAAGAGGGTTTTGATGCAGTCTATATAGGTGTCGGAGCTGGCCTTCCTATATTTATGCACATACCAGGTGAAAATCTGATTGGGCTTTATTCTGCTAATGAATACCTGACCAGGAGTAACCTGATGAAGGCATATCTATTTCCAGAGTTTGATACCCCCATAATCAGAGGCAAGGATGTGGTCGTCTTCGGGGCAGGGAATGTGGCAATGGATGCGGCGAGGACTGCACTCCGCCTTGGCGCTGATAGGGTAAGGATTATCTACCGCCGCTCCAGGGAAGAGATGCCAGCCAGGATCGAAGAAATCCATCATGCTGAGCAGGAAGACGTGGAATTTATTCTTCTGGCGGCCCCGTTAAATTTTATGGGTGATGAGAATGGCCGTTTGACTGGAGTGAGATGTCAGAGGATGGAATTGGGTGAACCTGATGAATCAGGTAGGCGCAGGCCAGTACCTGTTGAGGGCTCGGAATTTGAGGTCGCTTGCGATACAGCCGTTGTTGCTATAGGCGCAGGGCCGAATCCGCTTTTAACCTCAGCCACCCGTGACATAAGATTAAGTAAGAGGGGTTATATTATTGTCGACCCTGAAACCGGTAAGACAATCAAAAAGGGGGTCTGGGCAGGGGGTGATATTGTGACGGGACAGGCGACGGTTATCCTAGCCATGGGGGCTGGTCGAAAGGTAGCCAACTCAATCCATAAATACCTAACACTTGGGTGGTAGATTTTTTGAGCCCAGATCTCACCCCACGTTATCAAAGCTTTTACAGGGTTTTTCACTCAGGTCCAGATGAAAATGAACAAGATGATAGGCATCATAGGCGCAGGGAATATGGGATCCGCCCTGGTAGCGGGCATTGTAGAAGGTAAGGAATTTAAGGCGAATCAGCTCCTTGTTAGTGACATAAAAGGGGACAGGGCTGATTATCTAACCCAAAAGTACAAGATTGGGAAGGCTGATTCTAATGAAATCCTTGCTAAAGACTGCAGTACCATTATATTGGCAGTAAAACCAAAGGAAATCAAACCTGTTTTAGAAGAGATAAGAAATGAGTTAAGGGATGATCATCTTCTGGTATCCATTGCCGCTGGTGTGCCTATAAAAGCAATTGGGGACATATTGCAAAGGGACCTATCCATTATCAGAGTAATGCCAAATACCCCTGCAATGGTTAGGATGGGGATTACAGCTATCTCACCCGGTCCTTTGGCAAAGGCCAAGGATATAGATATGGCGGTAAAGATCTTCTCTCAGGTAGGTGAAACTGTCATAGTAGAGGAGGAAATGATGGATGCGGTGACCGCCCTATCCGGCAGTGGGCCAGGTTATGCATTCCTTATAATGGAGGCCTTTGTTGATGCCGGAATCAGGTTAGGATTAAAAAAGGAGATAGCCCTTCGTTTAGCTATCCACACTACCCTGGGATCTGCCCAATTGGCCAGGGAATCTAAGGAGTCCTTAGCTGAGTTACGGGATAAGGTCACATCACCTGGTGGAACTACCAGCAGAGGTCTGGCAGTTATGAGTGAGAGGGCCTTAGCTGATATTATTATTGAGGCGGTTGAGGCTGCCTGGAGGAGGTCAAAGGAGCTTAGTAATCAGCTTTAAGACGATCAAGGCCAAAGGAAAATCATGGGAGAAGTAAAAAGTACCATCGACCTTGTTCTTGAAAAAACCAGGACTCTTACCCTGAGCAAGGAGGAAAAGCTTGAGCTTGCACGGGAGGAACTGGACAAAAAGGTCCATGGTCTAATTAACAGGTATCTGGATAATCTGCTTCCTGTTAGCCGGCTTAAGGAGGAGATGGAAAGATTAGACACTGGAGAGCATGGCCTTGCATATAAGCTCCTTAAAAAACATCTTTTAGCTCACTTCGACCTTGAGGGTGACAACAGCTCAATTTTGGCTGCTCTCAGTGAAATAGTTAGTTTTGATATAGCCCCTCTTGGTACTCTCCAGAAAGAATACCAGTCAGAGAAGGGAGAATCAAAAAAGGCCTTCAGTAAGAAGATCTTATCAGCTTTGGAGGAGCGCAGTGTCTCTGGTTCTGCTGTGGTAGCCAATCTGAATCATGACCCAGATTGGAACCAGTTCCTCAAAGGCTTGTCTGAAACATACCAGGAAAGGATCAATACAATAGGGAATGGTTGAAAGAAGCCTCCTAAAAAGATATAGATGTCTTCATCGCTCAAGCTCTTAACATTCATGTCAAGCTTTTGGGCTGAAATGAAATCCCGATTCTATCGGGAATTCGAAATCCGAAATCCTAAATTCGAAACAATATCGAAATTCAAATGTTCAAGGTTCGAAACAGCTCAAAGCTGAGTTGCTCTCGGCAAAGAACTCTTGGTTTAGAGCATTGAGATTTTGGTCATTGGAATTTGTTTCGGATTTCGATATTTGAATTTCGTATTTTCTTACCGACTTCGTACCTAGCCGGTTTGAGGTGAAGCTTCGCTAGTAAAGGAGGGTTGTCTTTTACTATATACCAAAATAGATCTTTTCAATGAGGGAGAAATTCCTACCTATCTCTTCTTGCCCTTTGATGATGTTTCCATGCCCTGGAAGGAGGAGTTCAATGTTCAGGGAGGACAAACGCTCAATGCTCTCCTTTAGTTGATCGCCATTGCCACCAGGTAAATCTGTACGCCCCACTCCCTGCTCAAAGATTACATCACCTGCAAAAAGGGCCTTATGGGAAGGCCAGTAGAGACAGACCGAGCCAGGAGAGTGGCCTGGGGCATGGATAATCTCAAGTTCTATGGTACCTGCTTTCAAGGTGCCTTCAGTAAGAAGGAAGTCAGGCTCAAGATTAACACCATAGTATGCAGCATCATCCTGGAAATAGTGGTACTCCACTTCATGTATCGTTACCATGGTTGAAAGCGACGAAAAGGATTGTACCGCCTCTATGTGATCAGGATGGAGATGGGTAGCGATTATCAGGTCAATCTCCTCAGGTCTGATATTGATTGAGCCCAAGGAGCTCTGTAGTTGAGTGAAGAGATGTTGATGGCCGGGGTCAATGAGGATCTTAAAAGGGCCATTAATGAGATAGCTGTTACAGTTATTTACATGCAGCAAGCGCCATGGGAATGCGTATAAATCATCACTGAGCCGCATATCCACCTACCTCAAATTTTAGGATGCTAGGAATCTTGTATTGCTGTATACTATAATTATACTATACAGATTTTAAATGTAATAGAGAAGGGACTGAACCGCAATATCTTTTTGAGAAACCGCAACGAACATATTCCATTCATAGGAGGTAGGAGTTGCCAATCTTTGAATACCTATGTCAGTTATGTGGCAAAGAATTCCAGTATTTAGTAATAAGGAAAGAGGATGAGGAGAACTTGAGTTGCCCAGGGTGTAAGGGGAAGAGTTTCAGAAAATTGGTGTCAAGAGTTGCCTACCATGTCTCAGAGCAAGACCAGCTAGCCGCGTATGAGCCCGACGCTCCAAAAGATGATACATTTTATAAAGACACCAGGAACATCGGACTTCAAGCCAAAAAGAGGGCGCACGAAATGGGGGTGGATTTGGGATCTGATTTCGAGGCCAAATTAGACAGGCTCCGCACAGACCCTGGAAAGGTTTTCGATAAAAGTGAATAGGACTATTACTTCCTCTATTCCGCCGGCGTATATTGGGTAGTCACCCACCGAAGTCATGAAAATGACGTCGATAATAGTTATTGACGACCTAATAGTATTTTTTGAGGGGTATCACCTCCAAACAGGGTGAATTGTATGGATATTTTTTGCTTGAAGAAAAAAGGAATAATATTTAAAAAACAGTTAAGCCCCCGTAGCTCAGGCGGATAGAGCAAGGGATTCCTAATCCCTGTGCCGGGTGTTCGAGTCACCCCGGGGGCACCAGAACTGTCAAGGGTTTAAGCGTTTTGCTTGAACCCTTTTTTCCTATTTTGTGTCCAGCGTGTGAGAATCTGTGTGAGACTTTTGTCTCGCCTGCTCATAGACAGATATCGCGTCACGCTCTGCATGACTGATGCTATGTAGGTAAATCTCGGTAGTGCTCCTGTTTTCATGACCCAGGATTCTCTGGATGGCTCCCATCGGTACATTATGTTCATCCATAATCGACGCCCCCGAGTGTCTTAACGGATGGAAACGGAAGTACTTGACACCAGCCTTTTTACATAAGGATTTCATAATTCTTTTCCGGTCCTGGAAAGGGCCTTCTTTAAATTCATTTCCCTTTCTGCTCCAGTACCTATGCCAAAAAACCCAGGGCTTGGTTTTATCTCTCTCTGAGTATCTGCGAGAGAGAATCGAAAAAAGTTTTTGAGTCATTGGAACTTTCCTGGGAGTCAAGTGACCACCCTTTTTCTTCCGGGTGTATAAGACAACGTATTTCTTTTCAAAACTAACATCATCCCAAGTCAGCCGATTGATCTCATTGACTCTTGCCAGCGTTTCCCTAATGGTCCAAAGATAATCCTGGGCATCAGGAGCTGCAACCTCTATCACCTTGTCAATGTCCTTTACCGAAGGAACATTCTTTATCTTCTTTTCCACAGGGAGAAATTCTATCCCTTTGGTGGGATTTACGGTGATAAGGTCTCTTTCTAGGCCGAAGTTGAAGACAGCCCGAAGGTAACGAAGGTCTTTGTTTGCAGTGTAAGCTGAAATGCTACTCCGCGCAAGAATATGGTCCTGGACCATATCCTGGGTAATTTGGCTGCAGAGCAAATCCCCCCACTTCTTAATCCATCTTCTGGCCATGTAAGAGTATGAACAATAATAGTCATTAGAGTCATACGCCTTCACATAATCCAACCGCCTATTCACCAACTCCAAGAAGGCCATGTCGGTTGGCGTCTTCTCTGTCTCCGGCTGTGGTTCTGGTTTTGGGTTGACTATCGCCTCCTTTCTCTTTGCTTCGGCCTGTTTGGCCTCTGTTTTGGTTTTGAACCAGGCCTCTGTGTGCCTGATTCCCTTGAGGGTGAAGTCGTACCTCCACCCTTTCCCTTTGATTAAATATATGCTCATAAAGGTCCTCCTTTCTTGGGAAAAACAGAGAACCCCTGAGCTTCCTGCCACCCAATAGCTTCCAGTTCTTGTACACCCAACTGGTGCTTTTGCGGAGATATTGGGCGACCTCCTCAGGGGTCATTATGTCAGGTGAAAAATCTTTGTCAATCTCTGAATTACGCATGCAGATGTTACCTCCCCAAAGCCCGCTAATGAAAATGTGAGCTGCGAGTGGGGAGTTTCGGAGGGTAACATCATCAAGGAGGGATCTCCCGGTGAGATCTCGAGGTATGTAAGCTCAGAGAAGGTATCTAAAAAGGGCCTTTACAAAGGCGTTTATAACATCATCGATTTTCCGAAACCCCTGCTGAAGGTTAATTTAGATATTAGCCAAGAATATCATTCGGTCTTCGCCCGACCAGAGAATAGGCGTCGTCAGAAAACAGGGTCTCCACCCACTCACCATTTTGGTCCGCCTTAAACGCGTAACATGGACCGACATCAACTTTCATGTCTAGCTCCGAGGCGACTTCCAATACTTCCTTAGTTATCTGAGCGGCTTCGCTCGGATCCATATTTACGTGGAAATTCAGCGCAAAATGATCCGGGGCGGCGATATTGGCAAACAGACCCCATAGACCATAATCCACCCATATGCCATCGAAGGTAAAAGAGTGAGTTTTTCGCTCTATTTCATCCACTACAAGTTCGCACTTCCGGACGGTTTCTTTCATGAAATCAGGCAGGTTTTTCGACAGAAAAGCTTCAAGTATTTTTACAGTTTTTCTGCTGTAACCAGCCATTTCCTTTCTAATCATAAGGTCATGCTCTCTTAGAGCCTGTTTATATGTCTTGCTCATATTTTTCTCCTTTCAGAGAGTTAAAGGTTAATGTTTAGATTTATTGGTCTTGTCATTAGTATTGCACCTTGTCAATTCTGCTAGTCCGCTCCCAAGGGGGAGCACGGATCCATTTTTGTTGCACTTTGTGGTGATAAATCATTTGAAAATCCGTTTTTATTTTTAGCGAAAGGATACCATGGCGATTCGGTGCAGTGCTATCATTGAATCTCAAGACAGAAAAATTAAAAAATTGACAATTATGGTTCTGAGGAATATAAATGGACGAGGGTGGAAAAGATCCAGCAGATCAGATTTCATGCAGGAGAAATCAAACATGACGGAAAGGTTTACAAAAGAACAGGTGACGCTGAGTGAGGGCGTAAAGGGATTGATCGAGCTGTATTGCTTGGATGAGCTTGCAAAACCGGTCGGAGAATGGTCTTGGGACCGAATCGGGGAGAGCCTAACCAAGTTCTTGACCAGGATTTTTGGCCGGTGCACCTTCGATCAAGAGACTAAAATGGTCCAGATTGACACAGGGCCGCGCATTAAACATCTTGTGGGTGATATGTACACAATACACATTGATAACCGTATCAATGTCGATGATGTTCAACTGCGCTCCTTCGTGGAAATAATGGACGGCCTCCGTGACGCTACCATTAATGATGAGCTTGTTCATCTGTTCTTAAGAAAGGAGAGGAATGATATAGAAAACTCCATAGCAAAAAGGGACCTGCAAACTGGTGATTACATTGGCCTAATCGAAGAAGATGAACGTATAGAAACCAGGGAATTCCCAGAAGGGTTGAATTGGGAAAGGCTACATAGATTGACTGATAAAACAGGTGCTGTTGCCCTGCGAACAGGGTTGAGGTGCGTACATTTTGATGACGAAGTGGCGATTTTTTCTTCCAATTTTCGAAGTTTTTATGCCGACCCCCTTTCACAATTCGGCCGCTTGTTGCTTGATGCGGAACCACAGGAAAAACCACTATTCGCATTAGCCTCCATGAAACTGTTCAGCCACCTTTCCTTTATCCAGATAGTAAGATCTGTTCTTGTCAACTACCATGCGGTATTTGGCAATTTTGATCGTATCAAGTTATGTAAGTACTGCGGAAGGCTTTTCTTTGAAAAAAGGAGGGGATCACGTGATTATTGCAGCAACAGATGCAGGAGGAGCCACTTTGCCTCACAGGAACCGGAAGAGAAATTCAAATGCCGAGACAGACAGAATCAATGGATCGTGTACCAGTTTGATAGAAATAGAAAACTATGGGACTTGCAATATAAGGGTCTGGAGCCTATTACTGTATCAAAGTCGGAATGTGCAAACTGCAATAGCTTTCCAAGGGGCGGCCTTTGTTCTGTCCTAAGAGAAAAAAACAGGGAGGCTTTTCATCTCGTTGAGATAGGGCCTGAATGATAATCAAGTGACCATTTATTTTGTAAAGCGTGATTACCCTTCCTTTCCGGAGCCATGTCCAAAAATCGTATAGACAGGATCGGATATTGACACGTGTCTTATCTGATACCTCTTGCGCGTGGAGAAAATCCTCAATTTCACCGTAAGCTATTGATTTGATGTTTTTCTGAGCCCATTCTTTAGCACGGGTCATATAATTGCGCAGATTCTTGTAAGACCCAGCCTTGACATCTTTCTCCTTAACCAGCAGCCATTTTTGGGCTAAGTTTTCAAAACCCAAAGGATTGTTGTCTTGTTTGTAATCCCTTATATCGAATGTTCCTCTGTCAACTTCTCACCTCAAGCCATCAAGAATTCGTTCTGCCTCAAGATTTGTGAAGCTGGTTTTGGTAACATCCTCGGTTAAGGTAGGGTCTCTCTTGGGGAGAGATATTGGTATAACTACAGTATTGAGGGGGTAAATCGAGATTCTTTAATTGGCCATAGCGGCCTGGTATTCTTATAAAATTCTAAACCAGCTTTTCGTTCTTGTCACAGTGAGCGATCCCTCACAATCGCTTTCCATAAACCCTTCCTTTTTTCCTATCCTCTGGTATCACCTCCCGTTCTTTGATTTCGTGCTCTATATCTAGCCTGTCGAGCAGTACCCGCACATCTCACGGAGCAGTAATTCTTCTCTCGCGCAGTGGGTTGGTAGAAGGGCTTGTTGCATTTTTGGCAGGCTCTGAATCGGTGTGGCTTCAGATCCAAATCACGGATAACCAAGGCAATCGTAAGATCGATTAACCGCTTATGTCGCTGTAATGGATTTCCTCGTCTGAGGCTATGGGGTATGAACTCTTCAGTAAAGACACTATTGATAGGATCAACCCCAATCCTCAGAAACCCGCCCATCTGCCACAAGTCCATCTCCCACAACTGGATTGAGGCATCCATAATCTCATGGATTCGTAAAACTAGATGGGATTGGACGGCTATGAAAAAACCATGATCCTGGCCCGATAGCTGAAGAGCTAAATTCTTTTTGGCTAGATTCCCCGAGTAAACATTCTTTACCTGTTTAGGTTTCGTTTTCAGGGAGTCTGGTTCTCTCAACAGCACGAAGCCCGCATAATCCTCTTTAAAGGTCTGGAGCTCTTTAGTATCGTTCTCGGCCTTTAGGTCAGCATTTGCCAGTATGAATAAGAGGTCCAGCTGCTTTCGCCGGATTCTCACGACCCGAGGGTCTTTGATTGACCTCCAATATTTCCTGGGCATTGAGCTCTCCCACTGAAAAAATTTTGGTGCAGAACATTTTCCCTGTTGACTTTATCAAAGTAGATTCTTATAATAGTGTAACGTTAAATGGTATATTTAGCGTGACTTATGTTTCTACTTTAAGGGTTTGAGCAAGAGATGTCAAGCCCGACATAAAGAAAGCGAGGTGATGTCGCAGGCCCAGAAAGAAGCAGCTAGCAACAAAGCAGATATCGTGGGGAACCTATTTTGATCTGGCTGAAATAGCCTTTTTACTTAAAAAGAATACCAAAGTTACCTCCCCCAACTAATACTTCCTGAGACCAGTTACCTTCCTCGAATCATTTACCGGGGCGATCCAGCCCCAAGCTAATGTTGTTTTTATAAGAAACCGTCCTTGATAAGGCGTGGCGAGATACGCGCTCTAAGGACGACCAAACACACAACTGAAAAAGCTTCTCCTCGCAGGAGCCCAAGGGGATCAAATAGTATGAACGTTTTGAATCATATGAAGGAGTCCTTTAGTGCACTCGGTTTACCAGTCCTAAAGGAGCATAAAGAAGGAAGGTTTCCCTGTCTTGAGTCCGAGGTTCGTTACGGCGAGTACGTTATGCATATACTCGCCCTTCACGATCCGGATGAGGGAATGGTTGTAGTCTCGATAACGTTTTCTCTCGCGGCTCCACCAGAGAACAGGAAGACCGTCATCGAACTGGTTAATCTGATCAATCACTACCTCGATACGGGCCATTATACTGTTTGCCCGAGAACGGGGAAGATCATTTTGAAATTCGGGCTGTTCGTAGTTAATGGGAGCCTGAACAAAGAGCAGTTTCTTAGGTTTCTACAAAAGCTCTTAGGTGATGGTCACCTGTTCTACCCATTGATCTGTGAACAGGTCTATAGCGAAAAAACCCCAGAGGCGATGATTACGCGATTTCTGAACGCTAATCGCCACCTCTGGAAGTAGAGGAATAGAGAATTGAGTATGAAAAAGTTAGCAAGGAAAATGCATAGAAGGAAGAAAGGGAAATATCCCTTTACAATTGACGCGTGCCCCTTATCGGGCAAGCCTCAGTTTCCGACCCATACACATGGGTTAGCGAAACTTGGAATGCCGGAATTTATCATGGATCCCTTTGCCTTTGGACCTTATGGGAACGCAGGCAGAATTAACGCCGCATATGATTACTTTTCCAAGGCGGAAAATGCGGACAAGCTGGCGGCGATCCTGAATGGAAAGACGGTGAAGCTTACCAGAAAGGATCTGAGGCCCGATTCCAAGGGGAAGGGACCATATACTTACTGCTTTAGAGCAGTGAGTGCGGATTTTGAGGGCGTTAAACTGGCGTACTCCTATGGACATAACCGCGGAGACGACATTGCGAACGCCCGGATTATCCAAATCTATGTCGAGGGCGACACTTACGCCCTCACGGATGAGTATTACAAGGGCGGAGTCACCTGGTGATGAGACCTGAAAAGGGGGCGGATCTCATTCGGGGGTCCGCCTCTCTAATTCAACAAAAACAGACTAAAACAAGGAGATACAAATGCTAAAGGGAAAAACGCTAGAACAGACGGGAGATATCATTACTGATGATCTTCTGGAAGATCAATACGGTGGATCAGAGACCGCGGGCAGTGGAGAAATAACTCCGGCCAAGCTCATCCACAGAACAATAGACTTCAAACGCGAAGGGATGCTGGTGGGCTTTACCTACCCCGTCGAACGAGAAAACGGCGTTGGTAATCAACATCTCGTTGTGATCAACGATGGCAGCATCTGGTACAGGCCAGCGGGTACGAAAGTAACCCTTGGGGACACGCCATACGTGTTCGACGGGACAGGGATGCCTACGAGTCTTGCAGAACGCTGGGAAATGGAGAAAATCACGAATTTTGTTCGGGACCCTGCATGTCCGCAAGGACTCTTCGAGTCTTTAAAGACGATTCTGAGGCGGTTTCTGGAATTCTCCACCGATGCCCACTATGGGCTTGTCTCCGTGTGGAATATCGGAACCTATTTTTGCCACCTGTTTCCGGCCTTTCCTTACTTGCTGCTCTTTGGCCCGAAGGAGGCCGGGAAATCAAAAACCCTGGAGCTCATGTGCCTGGTGGCGTTTAATCCAGTCAAGGTCAAGCACATTAGCGAGGCGGCCTTATGCGACACCACACAGGGATCAAAAGGTACCGTCCTTTATGATCAGGCGGAGTCGATGCCGGCTCAGATGGCTGGTATCTTGGCTGACTCGTACAAGAGGCCTGGCGGCAAACGCCGGATCGTAAGGATGAAAAGGGGTGAGAGGGTGGTCCAGGAGTATTCCGGGTATGGCCCGAAGGCCTTCGGAACCACGCGAGTTCTGGATATAGACCTCAGAGATCGATGCTGCCAGGTCACGATGCAGAGATCTAGTCAGCCGTTGCCGGATTTAATCGGCAATGAACCCGAGTGGGCTGAATTGAGGGATCAGTGCTACCGATTTCTGATTACCAGATGGAGAGATGTGGAAAATGCCTTTTCTGCTATTCCCTCCACCGGTACCAGGAAGGGTGAGCTGTGGAGACCCTTGGAGGCGCTGCTACGTGTCCTTGAGGTATCTGAGGAAGAAATCCGAGGGATCAAGGAAGCCTTCGAGTATGGGGCCGACCAGACTAAAAGCCAGTTGTCGGCCGGAGAGGAAGCGGTTTTTCAGGTCGTGCTGGACAAGACGGAACGTAGTTCGGTCATTGAAATGACCGCTGCCGAGATTCTGAACGAGATGAAACCCTTGCTGGGCAGTGGTGATTGTCCGAACCCACAGGAGCTGGGCAAGATGATCGCCCCGTATTGCCTGGCGACTAAATCCAGAAGAAGGACGCGAAATAAGCTGATGCACTACACGTTTGAGGCTGAACACGTCAGGAGCATCATTGCGCGGTACATGCGAATCGAACAGACAGAGGAGCAAGTGCCGAGAGGGCCTGAAGCCCAAGCAGCTGAAGAGGCCTAGTGTGGAACCGGTGGAACATTACACCTGAGAAGTGATGTTCCACCGTAACCAACTGATATTGTTGAGCTTAAAAGCATGTGGAACCAAGGGAAGGGCAAAATCAGCTTACACTACTGATCTCATGCGTTATCTGAAAAGACATATCATGGCCGCATCAGCGATTTTTTTCGTAAGGGTAAACTACTAACATCTAGGGTGAGGGAGGTGCATTCTCGCACCCAAGCCCTCAAATGAAAGGAGAGGAAAGCAGATGGAAACAACTACCAGTTTAACACAAGATAAGGCGGATGAAGAATCCCCTAGGTATGATTCTCAAAAACACCCTGAGGGGTCTGACGGGGTACAGGAGCACCCTGTTCATAGAGAGGAACCAAACTACGAGCAAGCCACCGTGTCCACGGATTCGATTAGATGGGTAGAGAACTCCGTGGAGAACTTCTTTAACACCTCTACAAAGGGCGAGGACGATCCCGTTGAGTCCCCCTTGGTCAAGATCAGGGGAGTCTTACAAGGACAGGGAATCTCCCCTTCTCACCTCCGTGAGGCTCTCGCGGTAATAATCGGTATCATTTCCCCTCGATTGGGAGATCCTGTCCCCATGGTGATTACCGAAGATGAGGGGGCCGGTGCAACGCAGTTCTTGACGACCTGCCTTACCATGGTGCCCGAGACGTCCTGGACTGAATTGCCACCTAAAGGCAAAAAGATCCCTGTCCAGGGCCACCTAACGGGTAAAACCCTTATCAGCTACGATGCTGACAGTGCTAAGAGTGAGCTGTCGGAGATTCTATGGATGACCGAACGCGCCTCGAATATCCGAGAACGGAAAGACAAAGAGATCCAACCGGGGGAAGCTCCGGCCTCTTTCGTGGCAATAGTGAGGAACCTCAACAACCCCTTGCTGCAAAATCGATATGTGACGAGGATCCACCTCACGGCTGACACCACCTCAAAGACTCAGCTCCTCGACAGCATGTCCGACGATTGCGATTGGGCTTCCCAAAACCGGAGGGACATTGAACGTGCTTGTGTGAGGACGTTCCTTTCTCGATTGGGGGAGTGCCCCGTGAGTATCGGTTACGCGAAGAAGATCCTAGGTCAATTGAATGTGAATCTGCAAAATATCGTGCCGCTCTATGATCTCATGCTGCGAATGATCCGCAACATTACACGGATCAATAATGCGCCGCCCTTCTCCCCGCTTGAGCCGTTGGCCGCATTTATCGGCGTTGACTTCAGGAAAATCACTCAATCACTGACGTCCGATGAGCGTAAGCCTCTGTCTTCGACCAAGGTCGATTTCTACTACTTTAAAGCGATCTTCGGTAGCCTCTTACAAAACATTAACGATTTCATGACCCCACGCCAAGGCAGGGTGTTTAAGGCCATTCTGGATCACAATATAGCAAGCATGAAGAAATTCAACCGTACGGTGAGCGAGTTCGACATCCTGAATAAGATAGTTGACGCGATAAACGCTTCGTGCCTCGCGAGCAGGATTGCGATTTGGGAGGCGATTAAAAAGGATGGGGGGGAGCCGTTCTCAGCGTCTACATTGAATACGGAGATAAACGAGCTCATGAAGCGTGGCATGATTTTTCAAGAAAAACTACCGGGCAAAAGGCTCAAGTACGGATATGGGGTAAACCAGCTCCGGGACGACTCGCTGCTCGCCATGCCTGACCCGTCTGCTATCGAAGATGCCAGCGCCAAAGAGGCCAAGGTCAAGGTAAGACACCCTATTACCGGGCAGATTGAAACGATATGACAGACTGGTTTTTAAGGATGCAGCGCTTGTTGAAAGTTTAACTATTGGATTTTGTTGGAGAATCTATACTTTTTAGCTTTTTTTGATTTTTACTCGTACTCCAAAAAAATCCTTGAAAGCTTAAAAGGAATGGAAAAACGCTGTGTTAAGTCCCCCATACGATTTAGGGCAAATCAGATTCAAAACGGGAACGGGGTGGTGATGGAGCCACAAGGAAATGCAAGAATAGAGACGGGTTTGAAGCCAGCAGTAATGTGGAAATGCCTGGTACGTGATTTCATAAATAACGTAGCCTAAGCGCCCAAAGGAGCAACCAGGTACTATTCAAATAGATATTCGTTAAGATTAAGATAGGCACCTTCCAGGAAACAGGTGGCCTACGCACGCACCACTTATGCCAGAGCAAAAAAGTCATTAAGGTAAAGAGGCCGACCTCAGTAAGGCTCGGCCCGTCTCTTCTGTCAATTCGATTTAATCCCACCCATTTTCACCCCCACTCTCATCCCAGCCCTTTCAATTCCTTTTCCGTACGTCCATCACGCTAAAACCTCCCCCCGGAATCAATCTGGTCACTGTCATCGGCCCTTGCCCAGAACATATAAATGAAAGGAAAGGTACTTAACCCTATGATTCCAAGCACAAAGGAGGAAAAGCACATGAGAGAGGCCAAGTTCATCAAATCTGTAACCGCAGCAATCACCCCCGAACTCTACAACCAGATCAAAAAAATCACTGATGGCAAAAAGATTTCCATGGGTGAGTGGTTTAGGGAAGCTGCTACGAGGGCGCTGGCAAACGCACGCAATAGGGAGGAACCAAACGATGACCGATGAAGGATATATAAAAAGCAAACAGGAATTCAAAAATATAGCGGGACCATTCTTGAAGACCATCTTTTTTGAGGTATTAAAAAAGGGGCTCGGCGATATTGAAATCAGGCATTTCCAACCGGATGCGCGGCCAAAGCAATACTTCTGTAGCACGGTAAGTGAAGCGGTTGAGATTGCCTACGACCTCGGTAACGCCGGTATTGACACGTACTTCGGGGTTAATCCTCGAATTGGTAGAGGCGGAACGAAAGACCATGTCCATTATCTGACAGCCTTGCACGCAGAGGTTGACTATGGAGCCGAAGGGCACAAGAAGAAACCGATACACACGACCTACGATGATGCAATCAAAGCGGTCTGCCAGTTCGCTCTTCAACCAACGCTTATCGTTCACAGTGGAGGCGGGTTTCATTGCTATTGGGTGCTCAATGAGCCAGTGGAAGTAAAGGATGTGGGGGTGGAAGTTCTGGAGAACATCAACAAAACTCTCTGTCTTGAGCTCGGGGGTGACAGCGGAACTCACGATCTCTCTCGGGTCCTGAGGGTCCCCGGAACCTTTAATTTTAAACTCGAAGACAAAGCCAGAAAGGTGACCGTGATATCGGCCGAGGGGCCAAGATATGACTATACCGATTTTGAGCGATTTATAGACACGCAAGTGAATAGCCAGAAGGACTCAGAGCGAAAACCCACGGAAAGCCCTTTCCCTAACCCTTCACAGACCGTAGGGGATACCTCCCTTGACAGCCTGCCCGTCTCTGACCGGATAAAGTCCCTCATACAAAACGGCAATGACGGGACCTACCCGTCACGAAGCGAGGCCGATCAGGCCGTTGTTACCGCGTTAGTCAATAAGGGAATGGCTGAAGCTGATATTACCACGATATTCCAGACCTATCCCATTGGTGAAAAATATAGGGAGCACAACGCACCGGAAACGTACCTCACGCACACTATCGAAGCGGCCAAAGATTTTTCTGACCTCACCGAGGAAGAACGACTGGACCCCTTGTTCATCTCCAGGGCTTTGCATAAAGAGAATGACAAATACCATCTGAGGGTCGTGTCGTTTCAAGAATTCATGGTGAGAAAATACAGCCTCCGCTACCTTGAGAAGGAAAACGCCTTCTTCAGATACAACGACAAGTGCTACGAGTACTGTACCGAAGAGTCCCTGAACCACCTGTGTCAGAGCGAGTTAAAGCACTACCGGCACCTGTTCACCAAGCCACACCTGAAAGACTTCATCCACTTCTGTATCGGGGATAAGCTCGTTGACAGCCAGAAGGCCCACGCAGATCAAATCAAGTACCTCACCCTTCAAAACGGTCTCTACGATCTCGATAACGGAACTCTAACACCCCACACCCCCGACAGTTTCACCACCAATTTACTTCCCTATGACTATGATCCTACAGCACTTTGTTCGAGATTTTTGCAGTACCTTGATGAAGTCTTCTTAGGTGATGACCAAACTATTGGTTTCATACAGGAGGCGATCGGATATGCATTTCACAAGGCCATTCCCAAGCCGGCAATGTTCTTCTTAATCGGAAGTGGCTCCAACGGTAAGAGCGTTTTTATTGATACCATCACGAACCTCATCGGGGAGGAGAATGCGTGCAGTATCAGTCTGAACTCCCTTTCAAACGAGTATTATGTCTTGAGCCTGTTCGGCAAGATGATCAACATATCAAGTGAAACTCCCCACAAGAAGTACATCAACACAGACCTTGTAAAAGCAGCAGTCGGTGGTGACTGGATAACCGGAAGAGTACCCTACAAACAGCCCATGAAGTTCAAGCCCTTTGCCAAACACTTCCTGGCGATGAACGAGACTCCTTTGATCGAAGACACTTCCCACGGCATGTGGAGAAGGGTCTATGTGATACAGTTTCCCAGAACCTTCAGTGAAGAGGAAATGGACGTCTATCTCACTGAGAAACTCGAGGGAGAGTTGTCCGGCATGTTCAACTGGGCCATGGCGGGGTATAAACGGTTGCGCGCGAAAAACTTCATATTCAGCGAAGGCAAAGGGATGAAGCAGCTCAAGCATGACTATAAAAGGGAAAGCAGTAGCGTGCTGTCGTTTGCCGCTCAAGAGCTTGTAAGCAGTCCCGATAACAGGGTGAAATTTGGTGCTGTTTATGAGCAGTATAAGGAATTCTGCGAGGAGGAGGGATACACACGCGCCGAGAAAAAAAGTGCATTCAGAAAAACTCTGGAAACTGCCGGATATGTCATTCAGCAGTCAACGAAGGATAACAATCAACTCTGTATCTTCGATGTTGAGAGTGCAGGAACCATGGAATAACCTTAAGAAAGGTTATCTCTTGACTTTCTTGTGGTAGAGAAGGTGACTCTTCTTGGCTCCTTAATGAGAGTTTAGAATATGACTGTAGTTTCCCCCTTCAAAAATGCTTAATGACTAAACTAATCTAGGAATTTGATTATAAAATGATTAAAACTGCTTTTACGCGTTAATCTGGAAATTCCACTAAAACCAAGAAGTTATCGCAAAAGATTAGAAAATTAACGAAAAATATATAACTAAATTTTTAGAGGAATAAGAGATATATATTTATAATAAATTGCTTATTTTAAAAGAGTGTACAAAAAATCGTTAATTTGTTAATTTTTCCGTTAACCCTTTCTAATTATTGATTTTTTCAGATTAATGCTCGTTAGAGAAGATAATCCTTTTTTAATTCCATTGGTATGTTCCAGACTGCATCAAACCTACTTCCTTGTTGAATTCTCAGTCTACTTTTCTCGTAGGTCATATAGTAGTAAGTCAATAGAGCTATTTTGAAGGGAGGGTGACAACAGGACCTATCTCTTCTTTGCAATCAAATTCCTATCGTATATAGTTCAGAATCCTCCGATTTACGTTTCTAACCACCTCCAATCATTAGAAAATTTCGCCTGTTTTTTCGCGTTCTTAGTTATACCAACGGAGATAAAAACCCTACTCCGGTTCCATACCCTTTCCGTTCTAACTCGCCAGTTACCAACCAATTTCTTCCCAGATAGAAACTGGGCTTATCCGCTCCGCTTCAAAAAAATTTTAGAGAACAAATATATGAGTTTAAGAAAGAACTAAATCTAAACTTGAAAGGAGGTCAAACGCACCATGAAAAAGAGAGTTTACACAAGACAGCTGGGAATCCCACTGAAACAAGAAACCTACGAAGCGATTGTGACTCTTTGCGATGAGCAGGAAGTAGGAATCGCCGAGTGGGTGAGGGACGCCATTGAGATTAAGTTATCTCAAGGGAACGGAAACCAAGGTGATCAGATAACAGAAGGATAGGAGGCAAAACAATGACTGAAGAAACTTCAACACAAAGAGAATCTTTTCTCAACGAGTGGAAAGGGCGTTTTAGTCATGAGGAAACCTTCACCAACCTGTTTTATAGCCTCGATTTTGTGGACTATGAATTTGGTAAGGTAGACAGGGTCTATCAAATTGGTCCTGACCGGGTTGGTGCAGTAGTCAATATGAAAGAAGGGGACCGCATGGTAAGAATCATCATAGATTTAAAACATGGTAAGCCTTCCTACCGCCAGATGCTCGACGTCGTCTATGGTATGGGAGCTGACTGCGACAAGAACATCGTCCTGTTCGATGGGTTGACCAACGTCGATGACGCAAGGAATCCATCAGCTGACAGATATCTCATTGAGAGCTTTACGAGACTGGTCAACGAGTATGGGGTCGATACGTCTCTGGTCCGTGTATCGTCTCTTAATGATCCTGCAAATCCCATGGAGTTTGAGTATACAATTGTTGAACAACCCGAGGGTGCTGCCAAATATGCTCGCTCCAAGCCCCCCTCTAGACGGAAGTTTGAGGAAGTGGAATTTTGGGTGGTCTACTACGATTCCCTTTGCGGGTTTGATACACCTACTCTGTTTGAGCCTGAGTATTGGCTCGAGTACACTTCAAGACGAGACAAGGCTGGCTTGGTGTTTACCCCCACATGGACAGACAGGGGGTTTTTCATGCACGCCATTGTCGATTCCGATTCAGGTGTCGATACCCTGAACTGGCTCTGGGACCATAGGTATGATGAGATTCATGAGGAATACAAAGGGTGTGAAATAAGACTGCACAAAAAGGGAAATGTCCCCCATAAAATCTCGGTAAGAATCAACAAAATACCGTTTACCCAGGTCATACTTTCCACTCCCCAGGAGAAGGAGGACTATGCCGGCGAGCTTTATTTTAAGGAATTGGATTTTGCAAACTTCCTTGCTTCCCTGATCCATGAGAGGGAATCGGAAAAGAAGGCTATGACTGGGTCATAGATAATCGAAAACAAAATATATCAACAATTAACCGTAAAAGACCAGCCTTGCCGCACAAGTGAGGTTGGTCTTTTCTTAAGGAGGAAATAGCAATGTTAACCGATAACTTACAAGAAATGATACGGCAACCAGACGAGAACCCTTTTGGTTCACCAGCCGTTCAGGAGACAACAGAACAGGATACCGTCAGTACCGACAAGGTGCTCACCTGGGATGATCAAATCGAGCCTCAAAAACGCCAGACAGAAGATGTAAAGAAAGAACACGAAATCACACCAATCATGAATCCAGCCGATGCGCTGACAAGTAACTTTCAGGCAAAAAGCGAGGAGGACCTGATTCAGCACACTAAATACCTCTACGCACAGATGGAGGTATCAGTGGTGATGACCTACTGGCATATTGGTCAGGCGATTAACTCCTTCTACCAAAAGGACTATGGCCACGGCAAGCTCAAGAGAATTGCCGATGAGACAGGGATTAAGCTGGATACCCTTCACAAGGCCGGCAAGTTCGCCAGAGACTACTCAGAGGAACGGGTTAAAGAACTCCTGCAGGGTAGATTTGTGATCGCATGGAACCATATTGCACAAAACCTCTCAATCAAACCAGAGAATCTCATAGCGGTATATCGGAGTTCGGACAGTCCAGGGGAATTTCATAATGGCATAATGAAATTCAAAAGCCCACATGAGAATCGCGGAAAGACTAAAAAGGTATGTGAGGAATCTGGTCAGGACTCTTCTTTCCCTGGTCAAGAAATGGCTGAATCCGAAGTACCCGATTCCAGTAATGTAACAGAGGACACCGAACAGGAAATCACCGTAGAACTGGAACCAGTACGTGTTTTGGAAGATGAGACCAGTCCTCTCAGAGATGAGCTGATCACCAAACAACAGCAGATCGAAGCACTGGAAAAAACGGTGGATGAAATGAAGAGCGTCATTGAAGAAAAGGAGGAGGCCCTCTCTACCATACGAAAGGGTCTTGAGCGAGTACGGTCTATGGCTCAAGATGATGCGAGCCTATGGGAGATACTGGATGTCCTGGAGGACCTGTACTCTACTATTTGATGGCTTCGTAAGTACGGTTAGAAAAAGACGCAGGTACACCGGACCCTTTTGAAGGGCTTAAAGCGTTTTTAATAATATGACCTATTTGGATTAGTTAAAGGAGAAATACCATGAGATGGACACCCTTAAACTTTGGAAGACATGAAGGGAAAACGCTTCCCCAGGTCCTCTTTGTAGACCCCGACTGGTTCTTTTGGGCCTATGAGAACGGGATTCTCACGAAGGTTTTACCGGAGGAGTCTGAAGAGATATACGAAAAAGCTCGTTCGATACGGGTCCCTCAATCGGGAGGCGAGAAGAAAGTGGTTGAATATGTTATCCATAAGCCAACGGGTAAATTCGGCACCATAGAGCTTATCCCTGAATCCCGTCCCCATCATCAAGGGTCGAGCCCCACCTTCAGGTCTAACGTGATTGATTTGAGCATCCCCCGGCAAATAGCTTCGTATGACAAATTCGGTGGCAAAGTCCTTATTTCGGTGTTGAAGCTTATTCTATTCGGAAACGGCAAATACAACATGACGAAGAGGCGATGTGAGGAATTCTTTGAGAACGATGAGAATTTCTCAGTTTGATAAATGGATAAACATTTCCTAGGACTCCAGAGGGTTTCCCTTTTCCTAGCCCCACCTTTGCCGTTAGGTGAGATTGATGATGGTTTGATCCTTTTTTGAAAAAAGAGAAACAGCCGGTAATTAACAAGAGCTGTATTCAGCCAAACACAGACCAACCTGGACAATTATCTTGGGTTGGTCTTTTCATAGGGAGATTTGATCAATGGCTAATTCCATAATCGATTTGACTGGTAGTATAGAAAGTCAAACACTGACGTTCTTGAGGTTACTCTTTGAGCGGGCACTAGATAGGGACTACGGTGTGGTCGAAATTGTAACGGTTGACCATCTCAACAATTTAAAAAGAACCTTCTACAACACAATTCATGCTCTCATTGATTATTCCTATAAAATGAGCCAGATATGTTATGCGGATGTACTCTTGGGAATAAATCCAAGGACGAGCACCAGGGGGACCAGAGATTCTATATTGTTTCTGGTGACATTTCATGCGAGTCTCAGGTACGGTGCTACTCCTTATAAGAGTCAACTGGAAGCTCTGAGCTCGATAAATAAATCCTCTCTCAAACCATCGGTAATTGTTGATACGGGGTCGGAGCTGTATTGCTACTGGATTCTCAGGAGGCCCTTGCAAATAAACATTGTGGGCCTTGATGCAGCTGAAAATATTAATAAAAGGCTTGCTCTTGAGGTAGGTGGTAGTGCCGATGGTTACGATATCACCACTGTACATCGCTTACCGGGGACGTATAATTTTCAGCTCAGCCGGAGTGATAATGGTGCGAGAAAGGTCACGATGATAAGGGCTGATGGACCCATCTATAAATATGAAAAGCTCGTTAAGATGTTTAGGAGATAACGAAATTCTTAGTATACGCGATGAGCTTGCAGAAAAGCTTTAGCTTGATTTTGGCGAACCAGGGAGTGAGACGTGTGGGCTATGCGATGAGTGATTGAGGGTGGAGCTAATTCCTAATTATGCTTGAATATTGAAACGCTGGTCCCTCATAATTTTAGGCGCAATTAAACAAAACGCGGTTTGGGTGCGGTCAATGGATTTCATCTTGAAATATGTGGACCCTGTGGAGATCTTTTCGCTCCCAAGGCTGAATCTGATGTTGAACTTTGAGTTACGATATAAGTTCCAATCTGCCAACAAGAATAAAATGCCTTTTCCGGTTAGCCTTCCTACCTGATTCACCTTACAGGCTGACTTCCCTGAGATCATTAGCCTGGTCTCTCAATTTACTAAACCTTTCAGCTAGGGTGCTATCTTCAGCTTCTCAATATCCAGCCATTCCTGCCTTCCCCTAACAGCAGTGCCCTCATAGGATTGCTAAATATCTAATGGAATCTGGGACAAGGGATAGTGGTTCGGTCTTTTATCGCAAGAGTTTGGAATTGACAAACATTCTAGTTTATGAGTTAACTTATTACTCCTTAGTTCCAAACTTAGGGGGGCTGATGAAAAAACAAATAAGCACTAAGGCAGTTCATAATCTATTCAAAATGCATTATGACGATGGAGAATATTTCTTATCAATTGCTGAAGATCATAGAAAAGAAAACAACAAAGAGCTGGAGTGGAGATACTCCAGAAGTGCCATATTGTCCTACTTTTTCAGTATCGAAGCGCTAATTAATTTCATCTTATACGATAGGCACAGCAAGAATATATCTTCAACGCCTACCTTAGATAACTTGGAGAAAATGCGTATTTATGACAAATACCTACTAGCACCTTTAATCTGTGATGGTTTTTCTGGTGAAAGCCTAGATAAGAATGATTTGGAATGTCTGAACAGGTTAACAAATTTGAGGAACAATTATGTCCACAGTAAATACGTCAGTATTAAAAAATCAAAACCCACCAAGGAAATAGATGTTATAGCTACGATCCTTACAACCACTGGAGGGCTGAAAGAAGTTTTGCCTGATATTCGCACAAAGGATGAAAAGGACGATATTACAGACATAAAGAAGAACATTATTAGCCTTGATTATGAGGATGCTTTAAAAACAAAAGAAATTATTGATTGGCTTCTTAAGAAAATGAACAACTTATTAAGGGGGTTAGTATTGGGCAAAAAGGATGTATCAGGTATAAGTGAACATGAACTCTTTGCTGAAAGGGCAGGGCTGTTCACCGCCTGGATGAAAACAGACTTCTTTGTTGATTTAGATGAAAAAGAATTTAAGAAACTTGATGACCTAAGATTGAAAAACGTATTTGCAAGTCTTATTGAAGAAAAATTATCTGGAATTGCTAAAGAAATAATTGATTCCATGAGTTCAGAACGCAAAGAGCAATTCATAGCAATGTTAGTCACAGAATATAAATTACGCCATAGTCACGCTGAAGATAAAAGAAAACTGCAATAACTATTTGCAGTGACTAAAATTTGAACCGACATTCAGGTAGATTACTACCAGTAGCCGATTATAACGATCTGGCTGATAACCTTTTATGTCTACTATCTTGTTCAATACTAAACTGGCTAGATACTTTTTGGCACCTTGACTGTAAGGCTGTCCTGGTTCTCTCTTTTTCTTGGAAGTCTCGGGAGCATCTATCCCTAAAAGCCTGACCTTGATTATTGTGTCATGGCCCTCGGCCTTTATGGTGTCACCATCATATACTCTGGTGACTTTGAATTGGCCTGCTAATGAGAAGCTTGGGAGGACTAAGAGGGAAACGATTACAAAGAGGATTATTTTGAGAAATCTTTTCGGGTTCATACTGCTTTGAACTTTTGCATTAATGTGTTATAGAGTAATGGGGGTCTGCAATCAAATTGCCTCCCTTAAGAGGCAGCATGAAAGTAAATGCTCCCAAGCAGATTGCAGGCTCCCAAAGCCCTCACCGTCTCAGACTGCTCAGCTATGTCTTTCTCTACTTCCATGTTATAACTTTGAACTTTTCTTCCTTTCATAGTCATCCTGAACCTTTTTCAGCTTGGTGTAAAACTCCTCCACTGTAATAATCCCTTTCTCAATAAGCAATTAAGTAACTGCATCCGTTTGGATCATGTTCGCTATTAAGAGTTCTTTAAAACTGACCAGTTCTTTCTCTTTAAGTTTTTCTGCCATTGAAGACTCCAATTAATGTAAGGTCTTTTTTTGCACTATCGTTTCCCCAGCTTTTATTGCTTTTTGAAATTCATCAAGCATTTTCTGCCAGCCCTTGGGGTCTGAGACAGAGGATTTGAACTGGGTCAAGACTTCCACACATAATTTTAGGGTCTTGACCAGTTCTTCGTTGGCCTTTTCTAATGCAGCAATATAGTTGAATATTTTTTCATCTTGTTCATTGCTCAAGACTAGCCCCCTTTTCTGTCTAAAATTGAGGAGCAACATGGGCGTACCCAATTATGGTGCCAGTTCCAATGGGACGAGACTACAGGGAAGTTACTGGCATCTCCCGCTTTAGCCTTACGGTCTAAAGTACCCATGTTGCTTTCCAAGAACAGTTGGTTCAAAGTATTATGTCAGCCTCTAAGTAGATTTGATTGATCACAGAAGCTTAGGATAACAAAAAATAACCCCACCTCTCTATCTGAGAAATGGGGTCTTGGTACTCACTTCATGGAACCCTCGATTAAGGGTTATTTTAAGGAGAATGCACTTTTACGGAATATGAGTATAGGTTAGGAAGCCATGAAGGTCAAGGGGTGTAACTAGGTGAGTCTATCAAGGGTATGCAGTTTATTATTCCTTTTCTTCAAAACATCTAAACCGTTTTTAAAAACTTCGTATTTCCTTTTTAAATATAACGATTCATCAACTCCATCATAAAAGTAGTGAAATAATCTCTCACACTTTTCGCCACCGATTTTTATATAATATGCATTGCGTGTTCTGTGTGTATGGATAGTTGTTCCGTTTCTTAAGTATGTCATTGGTTTTATATATGCAGGTTCCCTTAATCCATACCTTCCAATTCCTATTTTATAGAGTTCTAAAACAATTCTCGTGATAAATTTTTTGGAACCGGAAACAAAATTTGCACGTAACTTATCCTTTCTTTCTAAATAGACGCTACCATCACCATCCCAACACCCTCTTATGAAGTGCCTTATGTATTGTTGCGGGACGTCAGGGAATCTCATTGTAAGACTTTTTTGTGGAATAAGTCCTAACCTATCTAAATCTTCTCTCATTTTTTCACGATAAAGCCCAAAATGGTAAAGGTATTTGGACTTATTATATCCTTGTGGATACTTTATTATTGGTTTTGTTGATTTGAGATGACGTTTCACCTTTTCCAAAAGTGCTAAATCTACGGATGTAAGGATAACTCTGTTTTTTCCTACGGATCCGTCTGTGAAAAGAAGTCCCAATACCCATGCCATTTCCGGGGACCACTTGCTGAAAAATTCTTCATCTATATTGTAATATTCAAAATCTTCAAATTTCCCTTTCTTAATAGCCAACACTCTTGCTTCAGACTTTTTTCTCCTCTGCAATCCATATTTTTTCATGAGTTCATAAATTGCTTGGCGTGTACACCCATGTTCGGTAGCAATATCTTGAAGGGATTTATTCTGTATAAGATATAAGTCTTCAAGTTTTTCTTTTGATAAGGCTTCTGTGATGTTGAGAGTCCTTCTCTTAGCGGGTTTTCTTACGACTCTTTTATTCAACTCTTTAACCGAGTGCCCTGCACCACCATATTTTATGTGAGAGTGCCACACTATCCTCTCTTCACCATGATCAGAACGGGCTTTGTATATCTTCTCTCCCCATATCGTTACTTCCCCCGTGTCTTCTATGATTGTCCAGATTCCGTATTTCTGACCTATTTCTAAATCGGTATCCTGTCGCATTTTACTCTTTCCTTTTGCCTCTTATACTAAAAACAAAAACCCCACCTCTCAGTATGAGAAATGGGGTCCAAATATTAAGCCATGATTCCCCCGGTTAACGGTCATTTCTTTTGTTGCTTTTGAAAAACGTGAGAGGAGGCAAAGATCGAAAGGAGAAATAGGACCTCCCGGCGCCTCACGGCAACCGACTCTCACGTTTCAAAAGTACTATATGGCAAAGCGGCAGGGAAGTAAAATTTTTGGAAGTCCTAAGCAATCCTGGGACTGCAGGAGCGGACAGCCAGAGAATGAGATTACCTTGGAATTACCTCAAGAGTCAGAGTTTACGCAGGCGAAATTGCATTAATCCTTTACTAAGCCAGCCCAACCAGATCCCCTACAAGCAAGACAGTCCTCTAACTGGCCACTATGCCCATGTTCACACTCTTTTGGTTTACCGTCAACCCCGACTACAACTTTTACATAACCTGAACCCTTGCATGTGTTACATTCTTCTACCTTACCATTAACGTAACCATGTTTGCATTTAACTAAGACAACGTTATTAGACATCTACAACCCCCCTTAGAAACGGATATAAGGCAAGATAAACCAGTTCAACGTAACAATCGACCGAAAAGGAGTGAAGCCTTCAACCTTGAAACCGCTCTAAAATCGCGGGCTATTTTGCTCTATGTTCTTTGAGAACTAAATATTAGACGTCTTCTTCAGTAGATTGATTCATGTTCTCTCGCAACTTCGCGCGCAATCTTGTCCGTAGCCTCTCTAAGAAATGCTTCATCAGCCTCTCTTTCGCTGGCCATAGGTTTTTCTGTTTGTCCGATAGCTCTTGGATGCTTCTAGCTCTCCGGTACTCTTCCAAGTCTATTATCTTCATTAGTTTAGAATAAGTTATTTAAGGTTCAGGAATCAACGAAAAAGAGACTTTTAGTAGCTGTCTATTAGCAGGTTTAAGCTTCAAATTTGAACGATCTTGCAAAGGTGAATGGGTTACCCCACACGGGTTTTAAAAGAAAGCAAAATTGGGGCTATTTTGAGGGCAAAGATAGGATTCTAATCCTAATTGTTCTTTGAAAACTGAATCCATGGTGAGATAACAACCAGTTTGACGTCGGTTGTGAGTCACGGGAGAAAACTTTGATGCAACACCGTGTCCTGTCAAGGCAGGTAGGTTAGCCATTCCGGAAAAATGGCAATTTCGATTCTTTTCGATCTGTCTGAAATAGACCGAATACAAGCTCGGTGATCTGATCCTGAACATTTACTTATTAGCGATGCAAATATGGGATAATTGGAATCGTGTCTGAACTGTTTAGTTCATCTTGAAGTAAACAGCCCAGCTAAGAAGGGCAGAGCGAAATGACCTGGCTCTAGCGCAAGGATGGTGATGAGATAATGGGAAATGAAAGTCATATCAGAATGCTCAAGGAGCGTCGTCGATCTTTGAAAAACAAATCTGTCCCCTTTTCTTATTGGGGCTCTGCCGAGGGGTCATTCCCCTCTTGCCGATACTGGAAAAGTATGGTAATAATCATCTCATTACTGGCTGATTTGGTCCTCCACTCGACAGCTCAAGTGAGACTACATCTCAATTTTCACTCATGACGCAGACTTTGAAGCAGCATTCTCGCTCTCATTCACTACTCATTCCTCGGTGATTTTTAAGGTCTTTCAAAAACTAGAGGCAATGGTGTCTAAGAGTCAAACGGAGACTTGACCCCTTTTTTTGCTGAGTTCATCTTGAAGTAAACAGCCTAGCTAAGAAGGGCAGAGCGAAATGACCTGGCTCTAGAGCAAGGATGGTGATGAAATGTAATAATACAAGACCTGACCCCTTTCTTTCAGGACCCGGCCATTCACGGTCTGGAAGCCTTATTAAAAAACATGCTTGGCGATTCAGAGTTGCAGGCAGCGCACGGCTTCCTAGAGGAGGTGCGTATCAACGCCAAGGAATGTTCTGAGCGATTTGCCCAAGTAGCCCGGCGCGCCGGTGAGGAGACCTTCAGGCCTGCCTTGGAAGGTGCCGTAGCTTTGTGGTCAGCGTGCGAGAATCGATGGGGCCGCGGTCCAGGCTACCGGAACGACGTCGCAGACCTGGTACGTGACTGGTTCCTTGACCCTGACCGGAATGGTCTTCACCGCTCGCTCGAGCGTCGGGTCCTAGCTGCCTGGGAAAAAGAGGTGCTTCAGCCCTTGCGTTCACTTTGTGATAAGACTAGTTAAAGGAGTGGAACAGGATGCGAGGCGCTGCTATCACCAGCCGTTATATCCTTTATTGCTTCGCCTTGTTCAAAGTAGTAATATTACGATTACGAAGCCATAATGGCTCTAAAGAAAAGAGAGATGCCCATATCGAAGACAGATGAATAGAGAGTGATTCACGTTGGAAAATACACCCAAATACCTTAACCTTTTCGCTGGTGCCGGAGGGCTTTCCGAGGGTTTCACTCAGGTTGGCTTTACTCCTGTTGCTCATATGGAAGTTGATACGGCTGCCTGCAATACACTCAAAACCAGATCAGCCTATCATTGGCTGAAGAGTCAGGGGCGTGTTCAAGAGTATCATGACTACTTAGAAGGTATTATCAACAGGGTAGAATTGTATTCGCGCATCCCAGAGTCTCAAATTACGTCGGTAATTAATAAAGAAATCGGAGAAAAGACACTTCCGGAATTATTCAGAAAGATTGATGAACTGCTCGATGGTCAATCGCTAGACATTATTGTTGGTGGGCCGCCATGCCAATCCTACTCACTTGTTGGCCGTTCACGAGATAGCAATAGAATGCGTGGTGATGATAGAAACTATCTGTATATTTATTATGCTCAATTCTTAAAAAGATACAAACCTCGTTATTTCGTATTCGAAAATGTCCTCGGACTACTATCAGCTAATAACAGCGGCGGGCAGCTATATCTGGACAATATGCGGCAGACGTTTCGTGACGCCGGATACGAGACAGAATACCAAGTGTTAGCTGGTTACAAGTACGGCATACTACAGAATAGGCGCCGTATTGTGTTGGTAGGGAAAAAGGGAGTGACTTCGGGTTTTTACCCTAAGATTGAAGTGTGGGAACCCGCGGTGAGGGTCGGAGAACTATTGCATGATTTACCTTTTCTCAAAGCAGGAGAAGGGTCTGCACGTCCTTGCAGTTTAGGCAATTCTCAAGGTCATTATCTCCATAATGCAGGTATAACGGACGAAAACGCAGCAGTTACTTGGCATTGGGCACGTCCTCACGCGGAAAGGGACCTCGAGATTTACCGAATAGCAGTAAAACAGTGGAATGAGAACCGGAAGCGGCTGAACTATAATGACCTGCCTGACAGATTGAAAACTCATAAAAATCGCAATTCGTTCTTGGACCGCTTCAAGGTAGTAGCAGCCAATCTCCCTTATTCACAAACAGTTGTGGCACATATTTCACAGGATGGACATTATTATATTCATCCTGATATCATACAGAATCGTTCTTTGACTCCTCGGGAGGCAGCGCGCCTTCAAACCTTCCCAGATAATTACTACTTTGAGGGTATATCAGAAACGCCCGGATACACGGCAGCTTTTCATCAGATTGGTAATGCTGTGCCGGTGTTACTTGCCCAAAAAATAGCAGGTTCTTTATTGAAGTCATGGTAGTGAATCATAAACCATATTTTAAGACACGTGCGCGTATTATCCTGCAACTCGGTGAGCAGCTGATAAAAAGTGAAGCTATTGCTCTGCTTGAGTTAATAAAGAACTCATACGACGCCGATGCATCAAAATGTAGCGTTAAAATATACCATCCTGATGATGAGGCCAATGGACAGATAATCATACAAGATGATGGTGAGGGGATGGACTCGAAAATATTGAGGGACGCATGGTTGGGAATCGGGACTGACTACAAGGAAAATCTGCCAGACAAAAGAAGCCCCAAGTTTAAACGTTTACGGTTAGGGGAAAAGGGCATAGGTCGTTTCGGAGTTCACCGTCTTGGGCGGGAGATAACAATCATTACCCGTGCTTCCAACAAGCCGGAATATATACTCAGAGTAAACTGGGATAGGGTCGACGATAGTGAATTTGTTGAAGAACTCCCGGTGAGTATTACTAAGCGTAGTAATGCTAAAACTTTTATAAATAGTACCGGGACAAAAATTATCATTAAACGCTTGCGGGTACCTTGGAACAAGAGAATGGCCAGAGACTGCGCTAGAGCTATAATGTCACTTAACTCTCCTTTCGAAAGTGACGACTCTTTTCGTGTTAGTTTTAAGATTCCTGGCTATTCGTGGCTTGATAATCTTTTACAGTTTTCAGAAATTGAGCAGTACAAGTTGTTTTCTTTCGATATCTGGCTGGCTGGAAATGACATTATCGATTTTAATTATGAGTTTACTCCATGGGAAACCATGAAGAAATTAACTCCTCGAAAAATTACCATCGACGACTTAAAGGACAAGTTAACGAGAATGGTATACAAGCAAGACCGAAAAGATTTGGATATTGACCTAAGCAAATACCATATCGGTAAAGTGCATTTCAAGGGAGTTGTATTTGACCGCGATACAAGAACGCTGGATCTCGGAGTCCAATATAGGCAAGGATTGAAAAATTACCTTGATACCAACGGAGGTGTAAGAGTCTTTCGGGATAATATGAGGGTCTTGGATTACGGGGAGCCTGGTAACGACTGGCTGGACATGAGCGGACGCCGTGTAAATTTCCCTACAAAACGGATAAGCAATAATATTATCATAGCTGCTGTCTATTTAAATCACAGCCAAAGTACAGATTTAAAAGAAAAGGCCAATCGGGAAGGTTTCGTTGAGAATGAAGCCTTTATGGAGCTTTGGCGAGCACTACGTTTTGCGGTAGGAAGGGTCGAAGAGTATAGAAAAACCGATAAAGACTTATTGAGAAAGCATTATGGTCCACAAGAAGTCGCTGAACCGGTGACTACTTCAATTTCTGAACTGAAGTCAGTTGTTGAAGAGAAAGTTAAAAGCGAAACAATAAAAAACGAAATAGCCCGTTATCTGGATCGTATTGAAAAAGAATATGAATTCATCACAGAAAGTCTGATCCGAAGTGCAGGAGCTGGACTTAATCTGATTCTTGTAATACATCAGATTGAGAAAATACTTAAAGAAACTATGGCAATGCTGAAGAAGAAAGTACCCACTGAAATTATTGAAGATAAGGTGCAAAACTTATCAAATCTGGTAGAGGGATACAGTCTTCTCGTCAGAAGCTCTGAAAAGAAAATGCGGAATCTTAAAGGGATTGTAGATCAGAGCATTTTCAACATTCAATTCCGTTTAGATGCCCATAACATTAAACTTGATCCGGTATTTCAGTCACGGACAAAGGATCTTGATGCAATATGTTCCGAAGCTCACGTCCTCAATGCACTAATGAATCTCTACGATAATTCCATATGGTGGCTGGAATATTCCCGTACAAAGGAGCCAACTATATTTATAGACATATCAAATACACTTCCAGGATATGTATGTATTATTGTTGCTGATAATGGGCCGGGGTTCACATTACCAACCGACGAAATAATCAAGCCGTTTGTCAGTAACAAACCAGATGGCATGGGTATCGGGTTGCATCTTAGCAACGAAATTATGGAATCCCTAGGCGGTAAGCTTATTTTCCCTGAGAGCGAAGATTTTGATATCCCCGAAAAGTACTCGAAGGGGGCAAAGATCGCCCTTGCATTTAAAGCTAAGGAACGATGAAATGCTTATTTCTGAAAGTGGCCGGATAGTACTGATTGATGATAAGAGGGATGAAATTGAGCCTGTTTTGATTACATTGGGACAATATGGCATCCCTTATATATATTTAGATGGTACTCAGGAGACGCTGCCCGAGAACCCACTAAAGGGGATTCGTTTCGTTTTCCTAGATATAGAACTTCGCGGAATGGAAGGACAAAAAGATAAAACGAAAGCTTCCGGCGTTGTAGCTGTATTAAAAAAGATAATATCTGAAGATAACGGACCATATGTCATTGGGTTTTGGACAGCGCACAGAGAAGTGATCGCTCCCGTTATTGAGAACTGCAAAACAAAAGGGATTTCTCCTGTTACTTGGGTTGACCTTGAGAAAATGGCGGATGTAAATAAGATAACCGAAAGGTTGCAGGACAAACTGAAGCAAATAGGAGCATTCCAATTATATGTAGAATGGGAAAATACCGTTAATAATGCATCAAAAGCTTTCGTTCGAACGTTTTCTTCCTTAGTCAAACTCGGTAGTGATTGGTCCAAAGATACGGAAGCATTGTTTTATAAGCTTTATAAGGCTTATGTTGAAAAAAACGAACTCTCGGATAAAGATGACCAGTTTAAGTGTGCATGCCATCTTATGAATCGAAGTTTTCTGGATATCTTGGAGAACTTCACCAGAAAATATTTGACATTACCAGAAGGATTCAAACTTGAAAACAAGGAATTAGCGAGTGAAACCATAGCTAAACTGAATACATCGCTATTTCTAAGTGATAGTATTTTGAGCCGACATTCTCCAGGTAATGTATATTCACATAATGATACCACTTTAAAAGAGTCCTTAATACAAGATACCTTCAAAGCTGGGCAAACCCCCAATGAGTGTTCACTATGTATGGTCATCATTTCTCCAGAATGCGATTTGGCACAGAATAAAATTATCAAGGCAAAAGGAATCGGAGAGACATTACATCCACTACATAGAGTATTGTTTGGGCTGAAAATACCATCAGAAGAAAATGGCAAATTGCGCGAAAGGAGAGATAGCGATTATCACATTGGACCTATATGGCATGAAGGGAAGTCCAATATATTAATGCTGCATTTTGCGACAATCTCATTTCATTGTGAAAGTGAGTTCCCAGAACATCCAATGTTTGCGCTTAAACGTGACCTGCTTTTTGATCTCCAGTCCAGAGCCGCTAATCATGTTAATAGATTAGGAAATTATCTATTGAAATGAGTCTATACCTATGGATGTTCATTCACCAACCCAACGAAGTTACAATATGTCCCGGATCAGGAACAAAGATACCAGGCCGGAGGCCATAACAAGGCATTGGCTATGGCATAATGGCTATAGGTACAGACTACACTGTAAAGACTTACCCGGAAAACCAGATATAGTATTTCACAAGCAGAAGAAAGTCATATTCGTGCACGGTTGTTTTTGGCACAAGCATGATTGCGATTACTTCCAGTGGCCAAAGACGAATACGGATTTTTGGAAAAATAAAATACTAAATAATGTAGAGAGAGACAAGAGCATTTATTCAGAGTTAGAAATCAAAGGCTGGCGTTATATGATTATCTGGGAATGTCAGCTAAAGAATGAGAATTTGAAGTCTACGTGGAACAAAGTTTCGGCATTTTTAAGCGACGATGATGAAAAAGGGGTCAAGTCTTTTTTTGACAAAACTTTTTTAATGTGAATTTCAGTGAATAGGGTTAGGGTTAAATAATTAAGTATTTGAGATGAAAAGCCTAACCCATCACTCCACCTGACCACTATTCCGCTGCGCTTCATAGCAGCAGGTGAGTTTGATTAGAAGCCAAAAAAATACGCAAAGAGACAAGAATGCATGAAGCGATTAATGAAAAGGGGTCAGAGTTATTTTTTTGACAAGAGTTATGCTACTGGATGTAGATTTCTAACTGAATCTAACGGTTTTTCGAGCCTCGCCTCTTATCGATTAGCGTTTCAAATCTGCAATTATTGCGATCGAATCCACGCTGCCTACCTCATATTGAATCATTCACTTGGGTCGAAAAAGGCAAGGACTTCTGAAACTTCGAGAACGGATAATGGACTGCTCTTCCTTGCCCGTGAGGATGACGAGGTCTTCATTGGCTTTTGTGGTTTATAGTTGATGCGGGACGTAATATGTTTTATTTTAAGAAGGGTACATGGTGCGTCCTGTTATCCTTTCTTGAGGAGGCCAACACCATTCGCGTAACTTAAGGGGTGGAGCCGTGTCTGTACGGCCTGAAATATGAGCTATTCATGCGCTCTTTGTTCCTCACTCATTTCCCAATCCCTTTACCTGGAATGCATTATGATTTCTTATTCCACAGCGACCTATCCTGTGAACCACGACTTTCCCTCCGGAATGTGAAACTATTCCATCAGTCAGCTCGCTTCGTTGGGGTGAATTCGCCATACGCTCTACCTTGTATACTTTGAACTTTGAACTGACTTAGCTTTTAAGAAATGGCCCTTACCTTTCTCAAATAAAGCCGGAGAGATAATGTACTTTCTGCCCGAATAGCCCCTTTCACGTTTTTGAGAAGGGAGATAGCTGAGATTAAGTGTATTTTATGGGTTTGACCCCGAATTCTGCTAAAAGAGGAAGGCCAAGAAAGAGGGAATTTTAAAATAGGTTGATAAACATTTGGAATCAAAAATGATTTTTAAAACTGCACCCAATCCGCCCCCTAGTGTAGGAAAAACCATATTTAAAAATTCAATCTGGCTTATATCCGGGGAAGTCTTGAGCAAGACCTCGGTCGTTCTCTTTACCATCATCGTGGCCAGAAAACTGGGTGTAGCTGATTTTGGAAAATATGGCTTTGCCCTTTCTCTGGTGATGGTCTTCTCTTTGTTTATAGATTTTGGCCTGACCACCCTGATCATCCGGGAGACGTCCAGGGAAAAAGAGCGTGCCTCAAAATATGTGAGTAATGCACTCATAATCAGGATAATCCTCTCCCTGATCTTTTTTTCAATTATCGGCCTTGTCGTAAAAATCTTCAGCTATCCCGAAGAAACGAGGATGTTGGTCTATCTTCTCTGGGGCTGGATATCCATCATTCACCTATCTCAGGTCTTTAGGGCGGTATTCAAGGCCAGGGAGAGGATGGAGTATGAAGGGTTTCTCAATTTTTTCCATAATTTTACGAGGCTTATGCTGGTTGTTGCCTTCTTGGCCGCAGGTTTTGGGCTTCTTGGGGTGGGTATGTCGATGTTGGTGGCGTCTATGTTCTTACTGGCTATTAGTATTACAATTTTTTCAAGAAGATTTGAGCCATTGCACTGGAAAGCTGACCCGTCCTTCTGGCTTCCTTCACTCAAAGAGGCTTTCCCTTTGGCCCTTGCCTCGATGTTTTTTTCATATTTTGGGAGGATTGATAACATACTCCTTTCCTTTATGAAGGGGGATGAGACAGTCGGGATATACAACGCCTCCCTCAGTCTAATCTGGGCCTTGATCTTCATCCCCGGGCTTACTACCCAGGCGGCCTTCCCCAAGCTATCCGAATACGCCATTCGGGATGCCAAAAAGTTTGAGAATCTATTGGCATATACGCTCAAGGCAAATCTTATCTTTGGCACATTGCTAAGTCTGGGAATCTTTCTATTCTCCTCTCAGATAATATTACTGATCTATGGAAATAAATACTCCCAATCCTTGCAAGTATTACAAATCCTGATTTGGGCTTATCCGGCCCATGCGGCCATTAGTGTTCTGCTCTATGGCCTGAATGCAAAAAATAGACAAAGGACAAATGCACTGATTACCGGCTCTATCTTATTGCTAAATATCCTGCTGAATTTTATCCTCATCCCTAAATACGGCTACCTCGGAGCAGCGAGTGCCACTTTAATCAGCATTTGGTTATTGCCCCTGGCTCTAATGATCTATCTCATCAAGAAGGGATATATCCATCCGAAAGCTCTTGTGGTTAGCTACACGGATTTTCAGATAATTAAAGGCATAATATTGGGACAGAATGCGGGCAAGTAAGTTACTACCAAATTCAAAGGATATTAGCCCATTGAAATGGTTAGCAATAGGAGTATCTTGCACCATAGTCGGCGTAATCATAGTTGCCTTTAAATCAACGATAGTATTTGCGGTCTTGTTTGGTTTTTTGTTAAGCGTATATTTTGTCTCCCATCCCAAGGTATTAATTCTTTTTCTAGCAATATACTTACCTTTTCAGGACTTTGTTCTTAGATGGGTTTCACCCAGCCTCTTTTTGCCAATTAGGTGGAGCAGCGAAACATTGATCGCTTTTTGTTTTATCTGGTTGTGTCTCAATAAACTTGTTAGGAGAGAACCCCTTAAGAGAACAATAATAGATCTGCCATTACTTGGGTTTCTGTTAGCGGTCTTATTGTCTGCTTTGTGGAACGGTTCTGGTTTCCTAGATTCTGCAATGTGGTTAGGGCCTGTCTTAAGGTACGTATTACTATTTTACATTATCGTAAATCTTGATGTTGATGAAAAATATACTAAAAAGGTCATTTATATAATAAGTATCTGTCTGGCGATCCAGGTTTCCATTGGATTGATTCAATACTTAGGTGGTGAGACCGTAAGCAACTTTTTGGCACCTCAAACAACTTATACCTGGAAAGTCGGAAATATACAAAGAGCCATCTATCAAAGCCATATATTGGCTCCTTTAAGAAGTAAGTTTCTTTTTTCTACCTTTGATAATGGAAACCAGTACGGGGGGTTTTTGGTTGTGAATATCCTTGTTTTGGTTGGACTCTCTAGAGCAGTCCCCATTAAAAAGGTTCTAAGATTAATGATTTTGGGCCTGGGAGTTTTTGTAATAGTCTTTACCTATTCCAGGCAGTCCTGGCTTGCCTTCTATTTTGGCCTACTCGCCATTGCTTTGGTAGGTAAAAAGAAGTGGCTGTTGTTCTCTTTACTAAGTTTTTTTATTTTTGTTTCTATAGTAATAGGTGTATTTAAATTTACTGGCTCTCCGTACGAGGCTCGGGAGGAGGTAACCCTTTCAGGCAGATTCTTCTCTATCTTCTCAGAGCCGTTTTTTGGTTCCACCCGGAAGTTCGGCCGAGGCTATATTTTGTTTGATGGTTCCAAGCAGATTGCTCAAAAGGCGCCGCTATTGGGAATCGGCCCTGGAGCAAATCTTGATGACTTTTATACCGAATTTAAATTCTCTTATCTTGCAGCACGCCACTTAGGAGATGTTGGATGGATAGATCTATTTGGTCGCTTGGGATTCCTTGGTTCTTTAGCCTTCCTTTGGATATTGGTAAGGTTAATTTTTTTGGCACTAAGAACCTATAGGTATGCATTTAATGATTCTGCTCGAGGAATATCCCTCGGATATATAGGAGCTCTTATAGCCATGATGGTACTGTTTTTTGCTTCGGCGCAGTTTCTGATCCGAACCACCAGCTATTATTTTTGGCTATGGAGCGCGATACTGCTAGTATATGTAGAAAGCCAAAAGAAAAATGATCAGAGAATAAGAAATGACTTTATCAGGAAGCAATGACAACAAACATCTGTTTTTTTCTCCTGTTTTTACCAGGTATATAGTGCCTTCGGTCAAAAATAGGAAGGTATTGGATGTTGGATGTGGTGTAGGTCAATACCTGAGGCATTTCTCTGACCAATCAATAGGCATGGATCTTAATGATATAAAACTGAAGGAGTGTAAAAGGGCAGTCATAAGAGGTAATGTAAACCATGGCTTACCCTTTATAGATAATTGTTTTGAAGCAGTCTTTTGTTCACATATATTGGAGCATTTAGATGCTCCCATAAATCTATTGAAAGAAGCAAATAGAGTGTTGCAGTCAAAAGGTATTTTAATAATAGCTGTTCCTTTTGAGAAAAGCTTGGTCCGATTGTTTCTGCGTGACCATTATTTTAAAGGACACCCGCACCATTTGTATGGCTTCACGTTGGCAAATCTAGATCAGTTCTTTAAATTGACCAATTTCAAACATAAAAAAACCTTCGTCGAGATCCCTTTAGTAAGGAGATTCAATTTATGGTGGGTCTTAAGTCTGGTTCAGGATTTACCCATTCAATTGACCAAATGGTTTGCTGGCAATTTTTATTATATCGGGGAGAAATATGAATGACTTTGTCAGACTAGACTCCTCTACAGACTCTAGCAAGGAGGCATTTTTGCTAGTAAAAAGTTTGCCTAACATTACCCAGGAAGACTTGCTAGATGTTGGCTGCGCTTCAGGCAAAATCCCTGTACTGGCCACATATTCCGTTGGATTAGACATCGGCATAAAGAGAAAATAGCTAATGAGAACTAAAAGAGTAGCTATTATCACCAATATTCCAACTCCTTACCGCATTCCGCTTTTTGAGGAGCTTTCCAAATCGGCAGGAATCGAGTTTGAGGTATTTTTCTGTGCTGAAACGGAAGGTAATCGTTCATGGCGGTTGCAAGAGGGACATGACTTTAAGCACCATTTTTTGAGAGGGTTGCCGATAAAGTGGAGAAAGAGTGATGGGGATCTTTTCACTCTACATATAAATCCTTCAATATTTTTGGAGCTCCGAAAAGGAAATTACGATGCTATTATCTGCGGAGGCTATAACTCACTAACCACAGTTTTCTCCCTCATATTTGCAAAACTTTTTAGGAAACCTTTTATCCTGTGGACCGGCAGTACTCTCCAAACTGAACCCAATAGGCCATTTTTGAGCCGGTTTGCTAGAACCCTGCTTAAAAAGATGGCTATAAAGGCTAGCCACTGTTACATCTCTTATGGTAGCCGAACCAAAGAATTTCTCATTAAGAATGGCGCAAGGGAAGAGAACATATTTATCTCTCCAAATGCTATAGATACGGGTTTTTTTTCAGAAGCGAGCAATGTGCATAGACCTAATAAGATGAAGATTAAAGAAGCTTTAGAGATAAGCGATCAAAAGTTGATTATCTATGTTGGTCAACTGACTGAAAGAAAAGGCATTTGGGATTTGATAAAAGCCTTCCAAATTCTAAAAAACGAGATAGACCTACTCGCTCTGTTAATTGTCGGAGATGGTTATCTGAAAAGTGACCTGGAAAATTACTGCAAAGAAAATGGCCTGAGTGGGGTCATTTTTGTGGGAAATGTGCAACAAGCCGAGTTACCCAGATATTATGCCATCTCAGACATCTTTGTTTTACCTTCCAAGGGAGATATATGGGGGCTCGTGATAAATGAAGCAATGGCATGTGGATTACCCATTGTAGCTACTAAAAATGCTGGTGCATCTGCGGATCTTGTCAGAGAGGGTGTTAACGGCTATGTTGTGGAATCATTGAATCCAAAAGAGTTAGCATCTCCAATGAAAAAGCTACTTCAAGATGATGGGTTGCGAAAGAAAATGGGCATAGCCTCTAAAGAGATAGTTAGGGATTGGGGAATAAAGGAAGCTGCAGAGGGATTTGTTCAGGCAGTTAATTATGCCCTACCTTAGGACCGATTGCTGTAATTTTCTGACCCAAGCAGATTTAATTCTTCGAACTTTCAATACCGAAAATAGAAATGAAAATCCTGACCGCTCATAATCGCTACCACGTGACCGGTGGTGATGATCGCGTAGCCTGGGAAACAGCTAGGTTGCTAGAAAAAAAAGGCCATAGGGTAATTCCTTTTTCTATGAAGAACAAAAAAAATTGGCACACTGAATATGCCAGGTATTTTGTCGATGAGATAGATTACAGCGAGATCAAGCCCTCTTTTAGCAATTTTAAGACCGCTATTAAGATGATTCATTCCTTTGAAGCAAAGAGAAAGATTGAAGATCTGATTAAAAAAACCAAGCCGGATGTTGCTCACTTACACAACATCTATGGCAGGCTGACGCCTTCAATAATCTATGTCTTACAAAAATATGAGATTCCCGTGTTGATGACCCTGCATGATTATAAGGTCATATGCCCTGCATATGCCATGTATTATAAGGGGGAAGTTTGCGAGAGGTGTAAAGGTGGTAAATTTTATCGCTCTGTCTTCGTAAGATGCCATAAGAACTCTTACTTAGCATCTTTTGTGTACGTCATGGAGGCATATGTATATTCTTTATTGAAAACTTATGTAACACACGTGGCATATTTCATTGCTCCGAGCATTTTTATGAAACAGAAAATGGTGGAATTTGGTATTCCCCAAGAAAAAATTGAGTATATCCCGAACTTTGTTAAGCCCGAAAATAATCATTCACCTTCGGCGTCTTTTAGACAAAGAGGCTACTTTCTCTATTTTGGGAAGCTTCTAAGAGCCAAGGGAATTCTGACCCTTTTGGAAGCTGTGAAAGGGCTATACAATTCTTCCCTTCTCATCGCTGGAGATGGGGATTTAAGAAAAGAAATAGAAAGCTTTATTAGAAAAAATGGCATTGCCAACGTTCAGATTCTTGGTCATTTGGGCGGACATGAACTCTCAAAGGTACTAGCGAAATCGAAATTTGTTGTTCTTCCTTCGGAATGGTATGAGAATGCCCCCCTAGCAGTGCTAGAGGCATTTGCTCAACGGAAGCCAGTAGTCGGAGCAAGAATTGGCGGGATCCCAGAGCTTATAGATGAAGGGAAGGACGGCCTTCTTTTTGAGCCCGGTGACGCAGCAGATTTGAGAGAAAAAATCCGACAAATGTCAAGCAAGGCAGATGCTGAGCTTAAGAAAATGGGAGAGCTTGGAAGAGAAAAGGTAAAAAGATATTTTAATCCTGAACTACATTATGAAAGGTTGATTAACCTTTATGATAGTGTCTTGGCCAAATAAAAGCCACGGCGGCCCGAAAGAAGCTGTCATTGCCGTTACTTATAACTGTAATGCTAAGTGCGTTATGTGCAATATCTGGAAGGAGAAACCCGGCGAAGAGGTTTTGCCATCGATTTATTATAAGCTTCCAAATACTCTGAGAACTATAAATATTTCAGGCGGTGAACCGTTTCTAAGAAAAGATTTATTGGAGGTCATCGATATAATCCAGAGCCGATGCAAAAGACCACGCATGGTTATATCCACCAATGGATTATTGCCAAGAGTGATAAAGAAACAAATAAAGCAGGTATTAGAGTTTAAGAATGACACCGGTGTTCGAGTATCTATAGATGGAATAGGGGAAGTTCATGATAGGGTTAGAGGGTTAAAGGGAGCTTTTGTGAACGGGATGGAATCCCTTCGAATTTTACAGGGTTTGGGCATCAGGGATCTAGGGATAGCTTTTACTGTTCTTGGATTTAATCTCTCCAATATTCAGAATGTATACGACCTTTCCAGGAAATTGGGGATACAATTTGCCCTTAACGTTGCTTATAACTCTTCAATATATTTTAAGAATGTTTCTGGCGAATATCTCATAGACTATGAGGAACTCAAAGATAACCTTGATTATATCGTAAATAGAGAACTGAGATCACTGGAGCCCAAGAGATGGTTTCGGGCCTATTTTGAACATGCATTAGTTGGATATGTCAGTGGTCAAAAGAAGCTGGAAAACTGTACGGCAGGGGTAGATTTCTTTTACCTAGATCCTCAAGGAAATGTCTATCCCTGCACTGTCTTAGATATGAGACTCGGGAACTTACAGGAAAAAAGCTTTGATGATATATGGAATTCCAAGGAAGCCCAAAAAGTCCGGGATTATATAAAGCAATGTCCTTATAATTGTTGGATGGTTTGTAATGCAGTGCCTATGATTAAAAAACACCCGTATATTCCTCTATCTTGGATTATGAAAAATAAGTTCAACCTTCATGCAGGAAGACCCATAGCTTACCGATGAAAATAGCTTTCATTGCAATAAAAGGCATGCCCTATGGGGGCGGTATAGAGAAATTTACAGAAGAATTAGGGTCTATACTGGTGAAGAGAGGTCACGAGGTAACCGTTTACTGTAGTAATCTCTATGGGAACTCTTCCACTTATTATAGGGGCATCAAGATTAGAAAGCTCAGGGCACTGAAGGCCAAAAGCTTGGAGAAAATCTCACTTTCCTTCTTTTCCACACTGCACTTATTAGCCAAGGAAAATGTCGATATAGTACACTTCCATACTGTCGGCTCATACTTCTCCTTGTTACCCAGGCTAAAAGGGATAAAGACAGTTGCACAGATTCATAGTATGGAATGGAAGAAGGGGAAATGGAATGCATTGGTCAAAATGTTTCTTCGTCTGTCCGATTACGCTTCGTGCAGATTTCCAAATGAAGTGATAGTAGTTTCTGAGATCCTCAAAAAATATTATGAAGAAAAGTACCATACGAGAGTCATTTATATTCCTAACGGAGTTGATGCTCCCCGAAAAAGGCAGGCAAAGCTTATTAAAAAAATAGGGCTGGGCAAAGATAGTTATATTATCTATATGGGCCGCCTCAGCAGGGAGAAAGGAGCTCATCATTTGATTGAAGCCTATAATGAATTAAATACTGACAAGGCACTAGTCCTTGCTGGAGACTTCGCCGATGATGAAAATTATGAGAATTTCATCAGAGAGAAGGCCTCTTCAAATAAAGATATTTATCTTACTGGCTTTGTAAAAGGCGAGTTACAACAAGAGCTTTTTTCAAATGCATACCTTTATGTTCTTCCTTCTGAAATTGAGGGTCTTCCTATCTCCCTGCTTGAGGCCATGAGTTATGCAAACTGCTGTTTGGTGAGTGATATCCCGGAAAATCTGGAGGCCCTTAACGGTCATGGCTATACCTTCAGGAATAGAGACTCAAGGGACTTGAAAGAGGTTTTAAATCTTCTTTTAGGAAGGAAAGATCTGGTGGAGGCCAAGAAAGATGGGGCCAGGAGATATGTAATGGAAAATTATTCCTGGGATAGGATTGTCGATAGGTATGAAGGGCTTTATTCCCATATGTTAGCTGGATCAGCTTTTAAACTGTAGTTAGGAGCATTTGATCAGACACCCAGCCCAGGAAATCTCGATTTAACTCGATTTAAAAACTCTCGATTTAATCTGACATCTAGTCATAGAATGTGAATAGCGAGAAATAAGATGGTTCTTAAATATTTGCAACGCTAATCTCAGAATGAAGGATGGCTGAAGATTGTCGATAACATGTTGTATTCGTCATTGCGATGGTCCAGATTTTTTGTAGAAATCTAGGATAAGTAAGGCCTTGATTCCTAAACAGTATGGATCGCAACGGAATAGCGGTCAGGTGCAGCGCCTTGTTAGGTGGCTAAATTCATTTTTCTAGGACAAAGTAAACCGCCCTAGGTCTAAATTTATGAAGTAACTTCTGAGAATGGTAATGAACATTCCATTTCATCCGTTTACTGATTAACTCATCTATCCGCGTTACCAACTGACTGTTATATGCCTCTATTCCAATCACTTTTGCAAGCTTTGGTATTGGCGGGAAAAACCATAGCGCTTCATGCCTAATTTTAAATCCGGCACGTTGAATTATGCTTCGGAATTTTTCCAAGGGTATTCCACGTTCTCTTTTAGTCAAGCCGGGTCTAAGTTTCGACCAATCTCCCATAGAAACGATGGGTTCCCGTATCAAAGCAAATCCATCATGAGAGAGACATCGGAAGATTTCTTTCGTAACAAACGTGACATTTGCTATATGGTGCAAAACTCCTAGACATGTAACGAGATCAAAGGACTCGTTTTCGAAAGGCATTTTCCCGTCGAAACGCGGCCTAATATATGTACAAGATATTCCGTGCACCATTTCTGACACAAATGCATCTGAAGGATCAAGGATGGTGAGCCTTTCTATATTCTTCGCTATTGGCAGGAATTCATCCCCATATGCACTGCCAAGACCAAGAACATTTCTGAACCTATTATCCGGTAAATAGTTAAATCCGTGCATTTTGTTTAAGCTGTGATACACATATTTGTAAGACGATTTATCTTTTGCACCAAGCTCTGCATAACCTTCTTTCTCATCTTCGTGCCACTTTTGTATTTGTTCTAGATTGAAGTCATCACCCCAAAGCTTCTCACCGGAAAGATAAATATCTGTTATGTTCATTGGATTACTCGGATTATCTACTTTGGCACCTAACATTATATACTAAGCAGATTCTGCTTTTCTCATCAACACCTAGATTTAATGCAAATTAAACAGAAATTTGATAAATAACTCAATGATATTAGATTTCATTAGATATTAGACAGATACGGCTGATAGCATTAGAGGTAGCACGGGCTGGTTAAATGTCCTATCCTTTGAAAATGAGCACAAAAACTCTTTTTTTCATTCCTAATATGGATATTATGTAGAGTCTATGCAATTACGAAAATCTATTATTTTGGGAGTGTAGTGGAAGATTTTAGGGCCTGCATAGTACTAACTGAAATAGGTAGATTCGCTCAATGCCAAGATCTGCAATATTTCAAACACAAATCTTCATCGCTACTCTTTAAGGAATCTGAAAATTAACCAAAATATTGTCCGCTCCGCCCTAAAGCTGAAATTGCAGATACCTTGCCACGATCTAGACCTGAGAATAAACCGGAAACCTTTGGATATCGTTCAGGTATGAAATTCGAATTGGTTGTTGCATGGGATTGAGTATCATTTTAGCGGACACAACATCTTGTATGCAGCTGGATTCACACTATTCGATAGATTTCTTGCCGTAATGGCCGGTTTGAATAAAATGCAGATTTCTACTTCTAATCATAGGCCTTTGAGTTTACTATCAGAAGCCCTCCCTAATCAATGAAAATGCTGCTTCGCCCAGTCAGCATTCAGAGAACGCTCAACTCGTTCCTCTAAATCATCCGCTAGCCCCCAAAGCACATCCAGGTTGCTCCGTCTTTCGACTTCGTCAATTGCTACCAGGTACTTTGAGATATCTGCCGTGCGAGGTGTTTCCTGGGGAAAGATAAAAGCTGCTATTCGTAAGGTATCGGGATCATTTTCGCGGGCTTGATAGATGATGATCTTCCAGTACCCAGTAGGGATTCTGTGTTCCTCATCAGCCCCTGGCAACTTCGGCAGCTCTTTTTCATACAGGGGTCCGGTTAAGACATAGACAGTGTTGTTGGCCTTAACAAACGCACGAACCTTTTCTTCAAGTACCCGCCATAGTCCCTGGTTCAGGTCAGATTTCTGCGGTGTGATGTTGGAGAGATAGTTGGTCTCCTGCCAGTACTTTGTTCCCTTGAATGATGCCAAGGGAGCCTGGTGTCCTCGATCGGTCTTCAGAGCTTCGTTTGCTCCTTTGTAGTCTTCTGGTTCGAGTGTTTCCTCATCTGCAAGCCACGGGTCGGCTTTCCATACCCTCCTTGTTGCTGTATCTCCCATGACTGTTTCTCGGTCAAGACGGTAGGCAACCCAGTCAGCGAACCTAGTAGAATCGTTTGAGCTCAGAGCGTAGATATCACGGATGATGAGATCGTTGGTGGCAGGTGTCCCTAAAGGAATACCATAGATGAAGTGTTTACAGTGAATTTCGGTGAGGTTTTGAACATGGCCAATGGACTGCGGTCCCATGCTGGTGATGCAAAAGATACTGATGCAGAAGAGCGTACCAAGCAAGAAACCTTTCATTGTGTTATTCTTCATCGTCTTGTTTCCCTCTCATTTTGCCATCCATACTGGGCTTGAATCTCTTTCATCGTGTTCTATCACCAAGTTGCCTCCACGACAAAAAACCCCACCTCTCAATCTGAGAGATAGGGTCATGATATCCACTCCATGTCACCCCCTGGTAGGGTTCACGTGTGAAGGACGAAAGCTTCTTTATCTATACACAAACCTTAACAAATAGCAAGAATGAATCGGCCGAAAGCAAGATTGAAATCGGCTTTTAAGTACCTCGCTTATCATTCACAACATCAGGTGTTTCAGCACAATCTATATATATAAATAAAAGAGAAAACAATCTAGTTGTGACTAGCGACCACTTAAGAGAAACTTCACCATGGAGGTTCTATGGACATCCTCATTTATGAAACCGAAACTGCCACCTTTAGCTTCAAACTTGATGAGATCACTGAAGTCCTCAATCGATCCAAAAACAGGACTCAGGAGAGTGATGACCTCCTCAACTTCCTCTCCTCCTCATCCGAAGACCCCATCAGGATTCCAGAAGAATGTGGTTATTTCGCATCTATCGCCCTGGATCTTATCAGCGAAGGTAAGGGCTCGGCGTTTTGTAAACTCTGCGGCAAAACCTATCAGACAGACCAACTGAAACCCATAACCGTTGGCCACGGCAAGACCCCGTTCTCGGTCACTATCAAGATGAAAGGAGGGATCAAATACCTGTTTCGAAAGAGACCAAGACTGCCGGGAATGTTCGGGGGAAAGGGATATGCATGTCCAGAAGGCCATACGTTAATCACACTAATCACCTGGAGGACTTGAAAGGAGGAGCCTATTGAAAAAGGTATTCGTGAGTTGTCTTAAAGGAGGGGTGCTCGTCTTTGTCATCCTCTCGTCAGGGCTGGCGCTCTATATCCATTATCGGGGGGAAGACTTTGATGTAATTACGGAACTACAGAAACTCAAACAGGAAAACCGGAGGGACGAAGGGTTGGATATGGTCCATCTTTTCAGCAGAAACCAAAGGGATAATGAGGAGCTCAAGGAATTTGAAGGAGACTTGGAGTACGGCACGGTTGAGAAAATCAAATCACTCATCTGGAACGGTGTACTCAAAGGAGAGGTCTTTGATTCATATTCAGGAGCAGGTGCGCTCTCATCCGATCTCTGTATCTTTGGGGACATCAGGGACTTGAGTATTCAATCATGGAAGTATCTCACCAATAGAGAGGATTTCGACAGGCTGGTTATGATCCTGTCAGCCGCAGGGTTGGGTCTTTCCAGTACGCCCTTTATCAACGGCTGTGATTCCCTCGCCAAGAATATCATCAAGTACTTCAAGAAGATCCCACGGGTCGCAAACAGGGGGGTCCTCAAGCAGTTTCTCTCCGGGACGATGGCAAAGGAATACTATGCGAAGGTCTGGGATCTCCTAAAAAAAACGACTGGTCAATCCCCAGAACCGCGACTTGCCTCTCCAGTATCAACAACGTGCGTCACCTCGATACCGCATCTCATCTCATCAAACACCACAAGAGGGCTGGAAACGTTTTCATTAACCTGACGGGGGATAGGGGTTTATCCCTCTACAGCGCAACGCCGGACCGTTTGAAGGGTAAGTTTATCGAGGTTTTCAAGAGGAAACCCAAAACTATTTTAGGGCTTACCAAGGTTCACTTCATAGTCCATGGAACCAAGATCCTCAAAAAGTACCACCTGATAGCGCTCATCGTCCCCTTCATGGCAGCCGCTCTCGGACTCAATCTTCTACCTGTTTATATTGAGTGGGGAGTCTTTACCCTGTCGTCGGGATATGGGCTGTTTCTGGTACTGAGGAGATTTAAAAGGAGAAAATCACAAACAGAAAGGAGGAGTACCGATGTTAAACCAAACAATCTTAACGGGAAACCTGGGGGCTGATCCTGAGGTGTTCTATTCGAGCGAGGGGAATCCGGTAGCGTCCTTCTCGCTTGCCTTTAAGAGCTCAAAAAAGAAAACCGGATGGATCAAGGTAGTCTGTTTTAGTCGCTTGGCTGAAGTAGCAGAAAAATATCTTCACAAGGGTGCGAGAATCGCACTCATTGGAACCCTGGACCAGCAGAAATGGGAGAACGAGGAAGGGGTGATGAGGAGTTCTTTCCAACTATTGGCAAACTCGTTGGAGTTCATCAAAACAGATAAACGGGGTTTTGAGGAAGGCCCACCGGCTGATATAGCAGACGATGACATTCCCTTTTAAGGAGGCACCATGGGATGGATCATATTGGAGTTGATGGTTAGGGTGGTTATCAAGGTTTTTGAACTCATAATCAAGGGCTTGGAAATGCTCATCAAAGCCTCGGAATGGCTAGCCACCATGTTACAGGAAAAAAGCTAAATGAAGGAGGAACAACTATGACAGCTCAAGAGATACAAAAGAGAAACCAGCGAGCACAAAAGCTGAGGGTCATCCAGGTCGATGACGATGCGTTCTACGTTGAGTCTTCAGAAGGAAAGATCTGTTACAAGGTGGCCCTCGATGATGGAACCGCTTCATGTACCTGCGGGGACTTCGCGAGAAATAGCAAAACAGACCCCACCTTTACCTGCAAGCACATCGTCGCTGTCCTCGAGTGCATCCCCAAAGGGGACGTTGTGGAGGCGCAGTATCTGAAGAAGCAGAGACCCAAGCTGGATGAGCGATTTATCATGGAAATAGAAGGAAGTGAATTTGTAAAATACCCAGGACTTCTTGATCTGGGTCACCAGAAGGGGATCTTGAAGATCGAGGTTGACCCCATACAGCTCCCCACCAAGGAGAATGGCAATTTCGCCATCTGTAAGGCACTGGTGGTATCAAAGACAGGGGAAACCTTTATCGATGTGGGTGACGCGAACCCAGGTAATTGCAACGCACGGGTGGCAAAACACCTGCTCAGGATGTCAAGCACAAGAGCTATCGCGAGGGCTTTACGGAGCTTTACCAATATCGGCATGACCTGCCTTGAGGAACTGGCTGACCTCAACGATGTTATTGGTGATGGATCTCCCAAGACAGGAGCAAAGCACAGAAAGGTAGCTCCAAAGAAAGAGGAAGGCAAAGAAACCAAAGTTGATGCAAAACCAGATGTCAAGGATCAGGGTAAGGAGAAAGCCAAACCTGCGGAGCCACCTAGAACTGAGTCGAAAGAGGAAGCTCCCCAGACAGAGTCCAGCCAAGATGAGCAAACAGTGATTCCTCGAATGAGCGAAGCACAGAAGAGGGCAATTTACAATTTGAGCAGGAGACGAAATATTTCTGTTGAGGAATGTGAAAAGATGGCCCAGGAAAGCTACAAGACTTCTCTCGAAGATCTTTCCTCAAAACACGCCTCAGCCTTTATCCGCACCCTGCAGCAGGCCGCTTAAGAATAACCGCTAACAACTGAATATCTATCTGACTGAGAGGGATGGGACCTCACTATGGATTGGTGTGTCCTGTCCCTCTTGCATTGTGGAGGTACTGAATATGGATCTATGGGAACTCAAAAAAGAACCGCATTTGTCCGCCTCTTCAGTTGGCGACTGGGTAGAATGTGGGCTTCTCTACAAGCTTGGAAGGATTGACAAGCTGCCACTGGAGTCCAAATCAGACGCGCTTGAATTCGGCTCTGTCATTCACCTTGTCTTAGCTGAGTTTTACCAGGAGAGAATGGTTGGCAACAAGCTTTTGCTCAAGGACGTTCATGAGAGCTTTGAAGGACACTGGAGGGATGCAGCTGAAGGAAGGGAGGATATCCAGTACGCCGAAGGCAAGGACTTCAAGACCTTATTAATGGATGGAAAAGATCTCCTGACCGCGTGGTATCACAAGCTCCCCCAAGACGACTTCAGGGTTCTCGCTATCGAAGAGGCATTCAGCTTTACCATTCCTGGTCTCCCTGTCCCCGTCATCGGAGTGATCGATGTTGTGGAAGAAGATGATTCTGGAACGATTGTTATTACTGACTGGAAAACCAGTGGGAGGGCCTTCTCGACCGATGAAGTGGATTCAAACATGCAGCTCACGATTTATCAGATGGCTACCAAAGCGAACGGCTATGGGGACAGGGAGATTCTTTTGAAGTTCGACGCCTTAATCAAAACGAAAACGCCGAAGTTCGAGCCCTACTGGACGGTCAGAAGCGAGATTGATGAACAAAGGGTAGCCAGGAAAATCATCCAGGTCTGGGACGGAATTACTAAACGGGTTTTTGTACCAAATGACAGCAGCTGGAGATGCAAGAACTGTGCGTACAAGAAGGCGTGTGATGAATGGTTTATGGGAGGTGCTACATGACAACGGAAACACTGAAAGAGGCCCAGGACTACCTGACCATAACTCGGGACGATCAGGCGAGGAGAATAATCGACATAGAAATACTCCTGAAACGATACCCAACCACAATGGTCTTGTCGTTCTTGAAGGAGCTTTTGAAGGAGAAGGAGAAAACCCTGAGGGATTTGGTGGTAACCGATAAGACTACGCCCAAGGTCAACGAGACCATCGGCGCCATGTTCCGAATACAGATGGCCATAAAGACAATTGAGAGGGAAAGGGAGGTGAAGACAGCATGAATGAGCTCAATAAAGAACAGCAAGAAGCAGCTAATTTTCTGGAGGGGATCTGTGCGGTTATAGCAGTACCTGGAAGTGGAAAAACCAAGACCATGATGGAAAGGATTGGAGTACTTGTAAATACCCGTGGCATACCCCCTGAGAATATCCTGGGGCTTACCTTTACGAAAAACGCAGCAGAGGCCATGCGAAATCGTTTACTCCCCGTCTTGGGTGACCTCGCATCGAGGGTTACCCTGTCGACGATACACAGCTTTTGTCACTTTCTCCTGAGAAGCGAGGGGAGAGTATTCGAGATAATCTCAGGAAAGGACCAGATCGTATTCATGAGAACGATCATGAAGCAGCTCAAGCTCAAGGATCTATCAATCGGGATGGTGTTACGGGAGATTGGACTTGCCAAGAATAACCTTATCTCAGTCGATGAGTTCAGGGATCTCTATGAGGGTGACAAGACCATGCTTAAGGTAGCCGATATCTATGAAGGGTATGACCGGGAGAAGACGAGAAAGATGCTCATGGATTTTGATGACTTACTCGTCGAGGTCTACTGGATTCTAAGTGAAAAACCAGAGGTACGGTGGAAATACCAGAGGATTTTTCAGCATCTTTTGGTCGATGAATTTCAGGACACGAACCCGGCCCAGATGGAGATCCTCAAGCTCCTGATTGATACCTCTGAGGATGAGAACGGGTCGAGCTTCTGGATTTGTGGTGATGATTGGCAAAGTATCTACGCCTTTACCGGTGCAAGTGTGGGGAATATCCTCAACTTCAAGAAGCTGTTTCCAGCCGCACGAGAGTTCATACTCAATCTCAACTACCGGTCGACTCCCCAAATCCTCACGGCATGCCAGAACCTGATCAGGTACAACGTGAAAAAGATTGATAAGACCTTGGTGACCCACAATCCAGATGGGGAAGATGTCATCGTATTGGAGTCCTCATCTGAAGAAACAGAAGCTCTTAACCTGGTCAGCGAGATCAAAGACCTGGTGGAAAGGAGGAACTTCATCTATCGAGACATCGCAGTCCTCTACCGGGCCAACTTCCAGTCAAGGGTTATCGAGGAGGTCTTCTCCCAGCACAAAATTCCGTATCACATAGAGAACGGCCTCAACTTCTACAACCGTCATGAGGTCAAGGTCCTGTTGGACTACCTCAGGGTGATATCACGTCCTGACTCTGAGGTGGGTGACGAAGCGCTCCGAAACATCGTCAATGTCCCTAACCGGTATATCGGCAGGAAGTTTATCAAGGAGCTTGAGGACTACGCAGAAAAGAAGGATCTCCATCTCTACGAGGGGTTAAAATCCATGCCGATTGATCTCCCCTTCATGCGGAAAAACGTGAAGGAGCTGGTAGGGTTTCTTGACCCCCTTATCGATGATTCTGAAAACTTTGAGCCGGCTGAGCTGATAGACCTCATAAGGACTTCACTGGACTATGACCGGTACATCACCGATGAGGATATTCCCTCACCTGACGATGTGAAAATTGCCAATATTAACCAGCTTCAACTAGCGGCAACCAGGTACAGCGATATTAAGACGTTTCTTGAATTTACGGAAACTTTTCAGGATGAGTCGGTTAGCGACAACAAAAAAGGGGTATCCCTTATGACTATCCATAAGGCAAAGGGCCTGGAGTTTCCAGTTATATTTGTAGTGGGCCTGGTGGAAGGAATCATGCCCTCAAAAAAGGGAGACCAGGAAGAAGAGAGGAGGATTTGCTTTGTAGCGATATCACGGGCAATGAACCTTTTGTATCTAAGCTACTCCCACTCATATCTCAATACGCCCGTTAAAAAGTCTATCTTTCTGGATGAGATCCTGGGAAAGACAGAGTCCTCGGAGTCTCAAATAACCGCTTAAACCTATCAAATCACCTCATAGGCGGTTTTTCTGAGTATTCGATATACCAATGGTTACCGAACGAACGTAAACCGTCCCAGCTGTCGATTTAACGGTTCAAGGATAGAATAGGAGTCTCGTTATGTCAACTGTCAGATACTTTGAGGGTAAGGGTTATCGTTTCCTTACACACAAGACTTGAACGATAGAAAGCCTTTTTGGAGGAACTATGAAACCAGAGTTCAATAAAACCTACAAGGGGATGAGATGCAGGGTGTGTCTTATAAGAGAAGACACAAAAGGTGAGCCTATCCCGATCCTTCAGCAAACCGATGTCTATGAACTGGTAAAGGATGAACTTACCAACTCCGACAGGGAGGTTTTTCTCTCTGTCATGCTCACCTCAAGGAATCACCTCATAGGGGTTGAGACCGTCAGTATCGGTTCTGTTAATTCCGCAGTGCTGTCACCAGGGGAGGTATTCAAAGGAGCACTCCTGGCAAATGCAGTCTCTATCATCCTCTGCCATAACCATCCTTCAGGGGATCTCAGTCCAAGTGAGGAAGATATAAGGATTACGAAACGTCTTATCGAAGTAGGAGAGCTCCTGGGAGTCAAGGTCCTGGATCACCTTATTGTGTCAGATCAGGGCTGCAGCACGTTAAGAGATCACATAAAATTTCCAGAATGAAAGGAGGAATAGCTATGCCGTTGGAAGTACTGCATTTTAGGGATTCAGATAAGATCATCAAAGACAAACATATGGATCGGGATGTCAAGGGAACCCTTGAGTACATTGAAGAGTCCCTCTATGGAACCCTTTACAAGAGAGAGCTTTTGAGACAGGTCCTGGATGAAATGCACTGGAGAGAAAAGGTCAACCTCAGCATCCTTGATGGCCGGCGCTACCAGTACAAGGGATTCAAGAGAGGTGTGGCGATCGAGGGAAACTTCAGCGCCTACGAATTCATTCTCGAGGGGCTGTTCAGACTCCAGGTAGGCTTTGACAAGGGAATTCTTGAAACAGGTATTCTCCTTCTTACCGGAAAGAGAAGCGAGAAGACCCCATACGGGAGCACTTCAAACATGGTCAAAAAAGAAATCGAGATGCTCTACCCCACAATATCCATGCCGGTCACAATTGCGCTTTACGATCTGGGAGAGCCGATGATTCCTGGCTATGAGGAAGGAGGAAATAACCATGGCATATCCGTTTAGACCGGCAAGGGTTCCGGTTGTGATAGAGGAATTGGAGATGAGGAGAAGGAGAACTAAAAGAAAAACCGATCCGTTCTCGGACACAAAACATCCCCTCAGAGACAAACCCACGCGCTTGAGAAAGAAACTGCACGTATCTTCACACAGATAGTTACGAACCTAAAATCAATTAGCAAACAATCACGAACACACTTGGGGGCCGCCCGTCCGCTCGTATGGATACGCACCCTGTAGAGTCGTCAGGGAAAATATATTGCACCAGGTGGTGAAAGGTGCATCTCCCAAGTCCTAAAATTCATAATGGCATTATGAAATTGAAAAGAAATGCGAGGTGATAGGTATGCCCATATTTGAAATAGGCGAGATGTTTGGAGCACCTGGATTTATCATTGTAACCACGAACTCGTTTCTCACCTCTGAGATAAAACTGGTGATGGGTCGTGGTGCCGCCTATGACCTGAAGGTAAGAGCTCCAGGAATAGACCTCATATTCGGAAAGATGATCCGTGAGATCTGCGGTCATCTCGGCCGGTATGGAGTGCTCTTCTACGGCAGATACGGTGTCTTTCAGGTTAAATACCGGTTCAACAGAAAGGCCAGGCTGGATCTGATCACCTATAGCGTATGTAAGCTTTCCACTGCGGCTCAGAGGGATAAGAGCAGTATCTTCAACCTCAACTATCCGGGTATTGGAAACGGGGGACTCACGGAGCACCAGGTGAGACCTATCCTTGAAATGCTCCCCATTAACGTCCATGTCTGGAAAAAGAAGGAGGTATGGTAGATGGCCTATACGCCGGAACTCAGTCAGAAGTCGTCCTGCACCTTGAGAAGGATGGCCTGGGCCTGGGAGGTACCGATGACCCATGCGATGGAGATGGTCTTTGATCGTGTTTTAACGATCGTTGACCGGGAGAAGATATGTGAGAAATGCAAGGATAGATCAAGGTGCAATGAGTGCGTTTTCAAACCGTAACATGCAAATCATGAAAAGGAGGTAGCTATGAGCAAGACAATGACCACCTTGGGAAAGGTTTTCGATAAGGTGGACACCATGTCCAAGAATTGCAAAGACGAGCTTATTAAAGTCGAGGAGATCTCATTCGATAGACTTGAGTCAGTCAGAATCGGAAGTGAACTCCACAGAATGAGAACGATCGCTCAGCGGTCAATGGCGTTTAGGCTGGGAATTCCCTTTCAGTATCTCACACGATGTCCGTCAGGTCTACAGTCACAGAATATGAACTATTGGATGGAGAAGGAGCTAAACGATGAGCTCTTCTTCAGGTTTGACGGTGACGAGGTACGGGCCTTATTTACCCCGAAGTACAAGCCGGTGGATAATTTTGAAGTCCTTGAGAGACTGGACTCTCTGGGATATGGTCCGGAAACTCAAGTTCAGTGTCACCTTGACGATGCGTTCATGCTCTTGAATATACCGGATGGCAATAAGAGCTTCTCGATCAATGGAGACAAGATGACCCCAGGGATATCGATCTCTAACTCTGAGGTAGGTCTTGCTTCCTTATCCATAGCTGCCTTCGTGTTGCGACTGGTATGCACGAACGGATTGATCTCCAAGACCCAGGTATCAGCGTCATACCGGCATGTGTCGACCAGAATTCTGAGGGAATTCCCTGATGTGCTGGAAAAGACTGCTTTAGAGGTTGGAAAAGAGAAAAATCAATTCAAGATATCCAGCGAAACTATGGTGAGCGATCCACTGTCCACGATCAAAAGCTTCAACCGGCAGTTTCAGTTGGGGAAAGAGGAACAAGATGCGATCGAGTGGGCCTGGGGATTTGAGGCAAGCAACAACATGTTTCATATTGTAAACACCTACACGAGGGCATCTCAGTATAAGGACTTATCAGCTGAGTCGAGCTACCGGTTGCAGAAAGTCGCTGGGAATATCCTGGGGATGGTCAACTAGAGAGAAAGGAGCTTTTACTATGACCGCTACATTCCGTAATCGAAAGGGGAGCACACGAAAATGTCGCTTATATGTGAACTAGTGGGAACGGCAGGCTCATTGATCATATCCGCAAGTGCAATTCCCCAGATAGTCAAAACATACCGGACGAAAAGCTCCGGGGACCTGAGCATCGGCTACCTTACGACGTTACTCTTCGGTCTGGTGTTACTGATGGCGTATTGCCTTTATACAAGAGATTTCGTCTTTATCTTCGGGAACACTCTGGCCCTTTTGTCAACAGGGCTCTTAATTGTTCTCTGGTTTAGATACAAAAGCTAAAAAAATGGGATTTGAAAGGGGGTCCACTATGAAAGAAGGATTTCTATCGGCGCGTTGGAACAACAGAGTGTCACTAGCCCTTGGAGTGGTGGCAACGATACATATCATTGTCGCAACAACTACCACGGTTTTGGGGGATATGGTGGGCTTTACTGGTCTTGTCATCATCGGAGCTGTTACCTGCCTCTTTGGTGAACTGCACACCAGCGCACGGTTCGCGTGGTCGAGAAAACACGCAACTCATTCTGTAACGGGCAAGCAAAGATTAAACCACCCTATTTCAATCATTGGTTACCTACTCGGCGGTGGTGCTCTACTCGTTATTCTCCTTACCTACGCCCACATCATCGGGTACACGACAGGTTTCATCCCGCTGGCAGTTATCATTATTCTAAAGATCGATCTCAATATGGCGCGGAATGCTAAACTAGTGCCACAGTAAAGCGGTGTCTTTTGCATATTGTGAGTCGTACCTTGCCACGGTTATGCCTTGTACAGGTTCCCTCTATCGGTGTCATTGCTTGGCCTGCACGTAAGAGCCGTTGCTAAAAGGTGATTCAGTGGGGATTGAAGATTCCCATCCCTGACAATCTAGTCAATAACGTGAGAAAGGAGGTCTTTAAAAGTATGGATGTTGACAGAGTGGAAAACTGGAAAAAGTTCTCTCAACACATGGAGGAATATATTCAAAAGCGAACTGTCGAGAAATACGGGATTGATAACTCAGGTGGATTTGATCTGATGTCTATTACACGGAGTCCTCTTATCTGTGTGTGGCATATACTCAAGTACTCTCTGAGGATATGGAATGATAAAGGGAAGGAGCATGACCTTGAGAAGATAGCTCATTATGCGGAGTTGGCTTGGACTATGTCGGGTGACGAGGTTATTGAAAATGAGACGGTGAGGGGGCATCAAATGAGTAGATAAGGATGTTTCATTGAATATGCAAGCGTGAAATAGCCTCCCGATAAGTATCTTAAGGTGTTTTGAGGGAGGCTATTTTTTGGCTCCTGATGAGTTTCATCCCGCTCGGTATCATCTTTCTTTGTTTTACTTGTTTCAGCTTGCCACAGCTCAAACACTATCCATATTGTCGGCATTAAATCTCTTATACACTTCTTTCATGATGGCATTAAAGACCAGCGTGGAAAAGTCCCCCTCTTCCATCAACTTGTTGAACATCTCCTGGTTTTGATCCATACGGTCAATAACTTTGTCTTTATAGGCATCTTCAAAGGGATATTTGAAATTTTCGTACGTATTGGCACGAGCTTGTGTCCCAAGGTCTTCATCTCTAACGCAGTCCTCAACTAGCTGCTCGAAAAAGAGATGATCTGCCTCGTTAAAATCAGTGCCGAACCGTTCATTGAGAATTTGAATGATTTCGGAAAGAGGGGCCTTTTCTTCATCTTTGGGTCTCCGGATTCCTGCCTCTGTAGTTGGAGGAATCTCCCACTCGCCAGCAGGTTCAAGAGCTATCTTAGTCTCTCCCATCTTCTGGAGCCGGTAATACTCAAGCGCCACTTCATCATCTAGTTTCAAACGTTCTTCAATTGCGCCCTTTGGGAGTTTCCTGAGCAGGTACTTGATATATGGGTAGAGTTTTTCAAGCTCGATGTCATGGAAGGGCATAATTTGAGAGAGAAAGGAATACAGCCTTGTGAACGTGATTAGGGCGTTTTCAAAATCATCCTTACACATCTTTCCCTGAATGGTCGCTTCTTCAGGCAGCTCCTTAAACCTCTCTACGGCCGGGTCAAGATATGCATTCAGTTTCGCCTGGTTTGCTGAATTGAACTTCGGGTCAAAATATATTTTGGCAAAGCTATCCACTTCGGACGGCCAGATAACCCCGGTTTGTTCTATATTGCTCTTAATATCATAAAGGTGATTTGGATCGGTTGTGCTTTCAAGGATTGTCTCTTCATAATAGGGTTGGAAGGATTGCTGAATCTCCTCTGTGTCATTCACAAAATCCAATATAAAGGTATCTTCCTTCCCTGGATAGGTGCGGTTTAATCGTGACAGAGTCTGAACTGCCTTAACGCCTGATAATTTCTTATCTACATACATGGTGTGAAGTAAGGGCTGATCAAAACCCGTCTGATATTTATCTGCTACAATAAGAATGTTGTATCCTTCTGTGGCGAATTTCTCCGGAAGCTCTTTTTCACCGAACCCGTTTATCACAGTCTCCTTATATTCTATGCCTCCGTCATTCACGATGCCTGAAAACGCCACGAGGGTCTTGATGTCCTTATATCCTTTCTCTTTAATGTACCTATCAAATTCATTCTTATACCTTACTGCGTGAAGCCTGGATGAAGTTACCAGCATAGCCTTGGCCTGACCGCCAATCTTTTTTGATACAACCTGCCTGAAATGTTCGACCATTACTTCTGTTTTTTGACTCAGATTATGTGGGTGAAGGGATACAAACCTTGCTATGGCTCTTTTAGCCTTCTTTTTATCTACCTTTGGGTCATCTTCAATCGCCTTTGTGAGCTTGAAAAAGGTCTTATATGTCGTGTAACCCTTGAGCACATCGAGAATAAAGTTCTCTTGGATTGCCTGTCTCATAGAATAGAGATGGAAGGGTCTGGGTTTGCCTTCTTCATTCTTTACACCAAATACCTCAAGTGTTTTGGCTTTCGGCGTGGCAGTAAACCCAAAGAAACTGAGATTCTTGTGCTGTCCCCTTGAGAGCATAGATTTGCGAATCTCATCCTCTATATCATCTGCATCGGGATCTTCGGCCTCCTCTTTCATCGCTTCTTCAAGATTTTTACCTGCCAAAACCTCTTTCAGCTTCCTGGATGATTCTCCTCCCTGAGAGCTGTGGGCCTCATCCACAATAACCGCATAATTCCTTTTGGACCTATCCCCCTCCTCTTTCTCCATCTCGGCTATCTTCTCTATAACAAAAGGGAATTTCTGGAGGGTAGTGATTACGATATTGGAGCCTTTATAGATAGCCTCTGCCAGTTGTGCTGCATCCCTGTCTATTCTTTTGACCACTCCCCTTTTATGTTCGAATTGATAAATGGTGTCTTGAAGCTGATTGTCCAATACTTTTCGGTCTGTGACAACGACTACGGAGTCGAAAATACGCTCATCAAGAGTATTATGGCTGCTGGATAAGCGATAAGCAAGCCAGGCAATGCTGTTGGACTTGCCTGATCCGGCTGAATGCTGAACCAGGTAGTTTTTTCCCGCTCCGTGCTCCTTTGCATCTGCCGACAACCCACGCACAACATCAAGCTGATGGAACCTCGGAAAGATCATCTTTTCCTTAATGATCTTTTTCCCCTTCACCTCCACCTCCTCTTTCTGGAGGTGTAGAAACCGTCCTATAATGTCCAACCAGCTATCCTTAGCCCAGACATATTTCCACAGATAATCTGTCCTATAGCCTTCAGGATTAGGAGGATTACCCTTACCTTTATTGAATCCCAAATTGAAGGGAAGATATGTTGTTTTTGAGCCTGCCAGTTTGGTAGTCATCCATGCTTCGTCCGTATCCACGGTAAAATGGACAAGAGCCCTCTTGTTGAAGTGAAACAGCACATCCTTTGAATCACGGGCAAACATATACTGTTTCTTTGCGTTCTCTACAGTCTGGCCGGTCATCGGGTTTTTGAGCTCAACAGTGGCAACGGGAATGCCGTTAAGTCCAAGCACCATATCAACAGAGTTTTCATTCTTGGTGGTATATTTTACCTGTCTGGTGACAGTCAGGATGTTGGAATCATAGAGGCGCTGGGTATCAGGATTTAGACCTGTCTCAGGCTTGAAGGAAGCCATTTTGAAATTGACACCATAATCAGTGAACCCTTTCCTGATAACCTCAAGGCATCCCTGATTGTTGATCACTTTGATAATTCTGTTGATGACTTTGTCTTCTATACTGGGGCCATGAATGTTTTCCAGCTTCTGCCATTCCTTTGGCTGGGACTTTTTTAGAAATGAGATGAGTGTCTTCTTATCAATGGCAAGTTCACGGTCAAAATCTTCAGGAGAGCCCTTTACATAACCGTCATTGATCAATAATTCCTGCTCAATGGCCTCCTCAAAGGTCTGTTCAGTATGTATACCAGGCATTATATCGTTTCCTCTCTGACATCAATCTTGCCGGTGACAACTTCACTGATAAGGGCAGTTCGGTATTCCTGTAAGAGCTCTATCTCTTTTTCTGATTTGGACATTATACAGTCTATTCGTGATACTTCTTGGTCTATCATCTCAACTATTGCTTTTTGTTCAACATATGGAGGTACGATAAAAGATATTTCTACTAATTTTTCCTTTGTTAAATGAGCGATACTTACTCTACTAACAACGGCATCGAAGTGACCTTTATACCCATAAATTAGAAATAGATATAAATAGTATCTCGGGACAAGAGCTTCAAGGAACCTTACTCGATTGACTGAATTCTGAATATAACATTCTGGAATTTCTTCATTCCAAATACATGTTCTTCCTACTTCACCTCCTTCACTAACCAACAGATCATTTTTTCTTAATCGATATTGCTTTATTTCATTATCTGAAAACCACATTTCTTTTATATCTTCGGAATTCACCTTTAACCATGTTAGATTTTTAGCACGCAAATATGGTTTAAGATGATACCCACCTTTATCATTAGACGTAAGCATCTTGCCCAAAACGACCTCAGCCATAAACTTTAATCTCTTCACTTCCCAATGCTCGGGTATCTCCCCCAGCCATTCAATCCCTAAATCCTTCATGGGTACATTAGGATCAAGTCCTTTGGTGACAGCCTGATTGATAACAGCAGTGCGCTCTTCTTTGAGAAGTTCAATTAACCTTTTTTTCTTTTCAATAAGTGTATCTATCTTTGCGGTCTTGTGGTCAAGGTATTTGGCGATTTGTTTTTGTTCGGGTAGGGGAGGAATAACAAAAAGACCGTTATCTATTGAATATTTTGGGACACCATAACGAGTGATACCTGTCGCCGATGTTTCAAATTGAACACGAATATCGTCTGACATAAATGAGAAAAATAAATATTTGCCAATAAGCTTTTCTGTGTTAGGATGAATGTGGGAAAGATGATAACCACAAACCACGTCATCTGAAGACTCGATGACATAAGCAGGTATCGCAATATCATCCCATGACTCAGAATCTTTAGTGATTAACACATCACCTTCGTGTAATCTGAATTTATTCAATTCTTCCTCAGTTGCGGTAGCATTCATGAGTGATAGCCCAGGATGAATATAACTATTGTAATAGACATCAGTATAGTTACATAGCCTAACAGGTAACTCCCCATCTATAATCTTCTTGTCTACATTGCTATTATTAACCTTGGCCAAATACTTGAGTTTTTCCATCTCCCAATGCGAAGGGATCTTACCAAGCCAGTCAATTCCTGATTCCTGATATTTCGGATAGGGCTTCATCCTATCACCTCTGCCAACAACCCGTCCGTCTCTTTCTCTAATGCCAGTATATCCGCTCTAATCTCTGCGAGTGGTCTCAGCGGCTTATATTCATAGAAATACTTGGTGAAGTTGATCTCATATCCAACCTTGGTCTTACTGTGGTCCACCCAGGCATCAGGAACATGTGGCAGAACCTCTTTTTCCATATATTCCTGTATGTCATCGAGGGTAGATTCCTTCTGCCGTTTTTTAAGGGGGATGTTCTCATAATCTCTAAAATTGGAATCAGGTTTGGGATTACCCTTTTTATCGGTTACTATCCTACCATCTTCAATAAGTGGTCTTTCAACGACAACCCTGCTATATCCCAAATCAGAATTATTGAATATCTTACAGTAGTTCCCCTCTCGGAAATTGCCGTATATTCTAGTGATCTCTTCAATGTCCGGATCAGATATCTCATTACGTTTATTCCCAAGGGATCTGCTCATTTTCTTGAAAAAGCTCACAGCATTAACGAGCTGAACTTTGCCTTTTCTTTTCGGCTCTTTTCGGTTTGTTACGACCCAAAAATAGGTAAGTATCCCCGTGTTATAGAACAACTGATCGGGCAAGGCCACTATCGCCTCAAGCATATCGTTTTCAATAATCCATCTGCGTATCTCACTCTCACCGCTTCCAGCACCTCCCGTAAATAACGGGGAACCGTTAAAGACAATGGCAAGACGGGTGCCTCCATCTGTCGGTTTCATTTTTGAAATCATATGCTGAAGAAACAAGAAGGAACCATCTGATATGCGTGGAAGTCCGGCACCAAACCTGCCGCCATAGCCTTTTTTCTCATGCTCTTTTTTTACCTCTTTCTGAACCTTCTTCCACTCAACCCCAAAAGGTGGATTGGCGAGCATATAGTCAAACCTTTCATCAGGGGATCCATCATTGGTAAAGCTGTTACCGAACTTGATATTGACTGCCTTCTGGCCCTTTATCATCATGTCGGATTTACAAATGGCGTATGATTCATCATTGAGCTCCTGGCCAAATACCTCAAGCCTTGCATCCGGGTTAAGCTCATGCAGGTACTCCTCAGCTATGGAAAGCATACCCCCAGTACCGCAGGCGCAGTCATACAGGGTCTTTACAATGCCCTTCTTGGAGAGGATGTCCCCGTCATTGATAAACAGGAGGTTTACCATAAGCCTGATAACTTCTCTGGGTGTAAAGTGCTCTCCTGCCGTTTCATTGGACATTTCAGCAAATTTCCTGATGAGCTCTTCAAAAACATACCCCATTTCCATGGAAGAGACCCCCTTGGGATGAAGGTCTACCTTGGCGAATCTCTCCACAACCAAAAAAAGAAGATCCTGTTGATCAAGGTATGTAATTTGACCATCGAACTTGAACTTCTCTATTATCTCTCTGGCATCCTTTGAGAACCCGTTAATGTAATTACGGAGATTCATGGCAAGGTTGTTGGGGTCGGCAATCAGTTTTTTGAAATCAAACTTGCTCCGGTTGTGGAAATTATACCCGGCCACCTTGTTGAGCACGGTTTCCATGGCTTCTTCGTTGAGATTCTTGACTGACTTGTATTTTTCCAGGACCTTGTCCTTTGTCTTTTCAAGGACACAATCCAGCCTTCTGAGCACTGTAAAGGGAAGGATCACTTTTCCGTATTCAGCCTGTTTGTAGTCGCCTCGTAGCAGGTCAGCAACCGACCAAATAAAATTCGCAAGTTCTCTGTTGTTCATATCCGCTCCACAACTTGAGTAATAGAGTCTTCAATTCATTTCGCAATTTGATGTATCTGTCCAGACTAAATAGAAGCCATTCTTTGTAAAGAAAAAACCCCTAAATCCATTTGGAACTAGAGGCTTATGATGGGAGTTTTTGATGCCTCCCGCACTGAGAGTTTAATCTTGCCCAAGTAGTTTTTTTTCAATGTCAATCCAATGATAACCGTTTGTAATCAAATAGGAAATCTATGTTATTCTATTTAACAGCGGCATTTTTGTCAAGAAACGTCAATCCTTTTTAATCCGCAGTACGGAAGCACTATTATTTGTTATGGCCCACAAACCTTACACGGTCTCCTCCCACTGTCTATCGCCTCTTGCTTAACATTGAATCCTACGAGATTGCTAGGCTTTATCTTCTTAGCCCATTTGCAGGTAGGATGATGGAAGACCTGAGAGTTTCTGCTCGCCACGTGCTTCCATTCCTAAGGTTGAACGGTGTTAGGCTGAGCGTTGGTCTGGGACCTATACTGACCCCACTCGGATTTCAACCTAAGGTATTTTTTTGTAAGCTTAGGATCACCCCAAATGCCTAACTTTTGGTTTCGTGCGTGGCGTTCTGCCTCTCTGAACTCCTGGTCATACTTCTGGCTCAAGCCATATTTGGTGTAATAGGGACTTAACCCCTGCCTAACGAGTTCTAGGTTAAAGTTCACCCCATCGACAAACACATAGGCAAGGAGTCTCCCATGCCGTCCCCTGAAAGGACCTTCGAACTCAAGGTCAACGTATTTCCTCGTAAGCCTCTTTTCGGTGTAGTCAGATGCGATCTGGCCCATAGGAATGTTTTGTTTCCTATCGGGGTGGACTGACTCAGGGGTGTCAACAGACAGCATCCTAACTTTTTCATTGGTACCCTTATAGTTGACCACGACAGTGTCACCATCAGCGATACGGATAATCCTAACGTGATCTGCTGCCGTTAGGATCGGTGCTGTTAGGATGAAGGCAGTTAGGAGGAGGGTTATTAGGATTGTTAGGATAGGGGTTGTTTTATAGGATTTTTTCACAGCGTTATGCATCTCGCTTTATTGCCTGTATTAGTCTTGGTAGGTTCTTATTCCATCTTTTTCTTGTAGTTAAATCAGCGTATGCTTTTGATCCCAGCTCGTCTGGAATCCTACCTCCCTTTTTAATCCTAACAGGAATTATTATGTTTTTGGCACTCTCTTTTTCTCTCAGAATTGCCATCCTAAGCTCATCCTTAACCCAAGAGGTGGGAGGTTTTTCATCAAATGAAGGGCTCAAACAGATTAGAAATCTATCAGCTTTTCTGATTCCTTCTTTCATTTTCTCCACGAGATCGTCGCCTGGGAATATTTCCTCAGTATCGATCCACACTTGAATATCGTTGTCTTGGCTAAGAGCTTTAGCAAGTCTTGTTACCTTCTCTCTATCATTGCTCGAATAAGACATAAATACTATTGGCATTACCTTCCTCCCCTCAAAACCTTTTCCTTACGTTATGCAGACCATTGAGCAGATTTCCTTGCATCACGATATGGAGTTACTAATCCACTGTTCACGACTATATGGATGTATTCAGTCTCTTCCAATTGCCTTCTTACTCTCCCACTCCTGCTGCACCAACTTGAGTTTTGTGAAGAACTCTTGCTCTGTTATCAGGCCCTTCTCGATGAGCAACTGAGAGAGCGCATCTACCTGGATCACATTAGTCATCAAAAGCTCTTCAAAACTGACTGTTTCACTGTCGTTAAGTTTTTCTGCCATTGAATGCTCCGGTCTTTTAATGGTACGTCTTCTTCTCGACTATTTTCTCGCCCACCGTTATGATCTTCTCAAACTCCTTGAGCATGCTTTGCCACTTCTGTTGATCTGGTGCGTCAGGCCGCATGGTACTCAATAACTCCACACAGAGCTTCGAAGAAATAACGAGCTGCTTATTGGTCTTCTCGAGCGCATCGATATATTCGAACATTTTGTGTTGCTGGTCTTGATTCATATTGGACTCCATGGAAAAACAAAACCCCACCTCTCTATTTGAGAAATGGGGTCTGAGTTCAGTCCATGGCACCCTCGATTAAGGGTTATTTTGAGAACAATGCACTTTTACACGATATGAGTATAGGTTAGGAAGGTATTCAAGGTCAAGGAGCACGCGGAGAGAATGCCCTGCCCAGGCCCAACCCGGGAGTTAGCAATCTCAAGCTTTCTGAGAAAACTTCGCCCTTCAAATAGTAAATTAATCCAGCCGCTCTGTAAATAGGCTAACGCCTAATCATATTCTTTAGAGGCCAAGCTTTAAGTCTCTATTTTTCTTGGAGGTTCTGTTTTATTTTGCTATTATAGGCTCAAATAATTCCATTTTTTGTCAGTTGATTTGAAATGATTCAACTTATAAAGGAATTAGTATTCAAAGTCCCTAAGAATGAATTACTATTGGTTGGATTTCTTATCTTAGTTCTTCATCAAGCATTAAAATATGTTTTCCACGAGACTGGTTTCTATTATAATAAGGGAGAAGTTAGTTTAGGGAGAACTTTTTCTACCATAGGGGGAGAGCTTAGCATCGTTTCAATATCAGTAATAGCGAGTTCACTAATAAACAAATCCGGACTCATTTCCAATTGCAGAAATCCCGGATTATGGGGGCTCTTTATAGGCGTATTAATTGTCGTGTTAGGTATATTTTCTGTTATTCTTGTACATAAAGCTTATTCAAAGACAGGCCTCACCGGTCTTGAATTTACTTTAAGGAAATATTTATGTACCGCAGGGGCGATAACTTTAGGTTTATTGTCAATTGGAATTGCAATACACTGTTGTTGATCCTATGAAATCCCTCGATTTAATAATGTTGTTCATTTGTTTAGCAGGCATAGTCTCAGCTATTTGTGCCCTTGTCTTCCTTCTGACTTTCAAAAAGAAGAGAGCCTATTTTGAATCTATGAAGCAAGAGTTATTAAAAATTACAGAAGAGTCTTTTCCAAGACATGTGTATGGAACACGTGACCTAGAACCGATCTCTGAAGATTTAAAGAAATTACTTGATGAGAAAAAAGAGGATATTGAAGCTTTTATTTCGAGGCTAAGAAAAGCCGAACTTTGGGGCGATGCCGAAGTCTATTATAGAATTGGAATCTATTACCTTAGTCTAAGGAACTATAATCATGCTATTGATAACTTTGAAAAAGCGCTAAGTATGAATCCGAATCAAAAAATGGTTTATTTTAACATGGGAGCTGTTTATATTAGGCTTGAGAACTGGGAGAAAGCGATTGAATGTTATGAAGAATCTATCAAACGAGGTGAAGAAAAAGCTAATTCGTATTATAATCTCGGATTCATTTATGACGAATTGAAGAACTACGAAGAGGCAATAAACTATTATGAACAATCATTGGCGGTTGCATATGATAGTATTTATAACAAAGCGTGCGCTTTTGCCAAATGGGGCAAGTACGATGAAGCAATAAGAGAATTAAAAAAAATAATTGATAAAGATGATTACAGAGAATGGGTTCAAATAGATGCCGATTTGGAAGGTCTGAGAAAACAAGAAAAAATTAAATCTCTCCTGAAACGCAAGCCCTTAGAAAATCATTAAGGCTTAGGTCCTATAGGTCCCTTTTTTGCACATTTGCCTTTCATAATTATGCCGCCCCCCTTTCCAAACTTTTTTATAAACATTCAGTTAAAGCTTGTCAAGCTCTTTCGCGGATAATCTGCCTACTTCCAAGTTTTGTATTTTGTTAAATATAATCAACAAATTATCTCTCCTCTCTGTGAAACAACTACAAGATATGCTGCCGCTCCTCTAACGTTAACCAAATCTATCGTTACCAGCACTGCAGCAGAGATCTCGTCATGTCTTCTGACTTTATAAGCGACAAATAGCGCAACTGATAATGCAAATATGCCGCCTAAAAATGCACCTATAAGAGTCTGCCATTTTTCCAGGAAGAGACTAAGTTCAGACATGGTATTATTCTCTTGCTGGCAACTAACTATAGAAAATTCCGTATCGTTAATAAGCTCAATAATTAAAAAACCCCCACCTCTCTATATGAGCAATGGGGTCTTGATATTTAATTCATGGCTTCCTCGGTTTAAGTGAGTACCAGCAGCTAGGTCTCACAGACCCCCTTGCAGCGCTTGGACTTGCTGCTTAATCTCTAAGGGCTTGGTTATTCCGTAAAATGTCACCTCAATGCCAGAACCACCAGCGCTACTAAATTCAAGATGTCCTATGCCAAAGATTCTCTGAAAGAACGATTGCCTCACATTCACGTTCCGCAAATCCTTCACGCGTATGGATCTAAGATCACGTGCTACAATGCCCTGGCGACTCTCGATAGTCTCTGGGGTTATAGAGAACTTCCACAAATATCTCCGATACAGAATGGCCAGCACTATTACTAAGGCAGCCGCAGAGAGAAGCCCCACTATAATGGCACCACCAGGATCCTTTGTCGCTGCAACTCCAGGCAACATGAAAATGGAAAGCAGGATTAGTACTACGGCTACCGTAATTGCTAGCCATTGATTCCGCCACGCAGGTCGGCCAATGTAGTTCATCCTTCCCTCCCTCATATAAGTTTACCAATCTATATGTATAAAGAATTTTACATACCCAAACATTCCTCATTTTCTACATAATCCCGATGGAGAAAGCCTTCCCTTAAGATAACAAAACCCCACCTCTCGACAAGAGAAATGGGGGTTTTACTATTCAGGTCATGTCACCCTCGATTGAGGATCATTGTATAAGAAAGAACTTCTAGGTGAGACAAGTATAGGTGAGGAATGCATTGAGGTCAAGGAGCATGTAACCGGAGTGTCTCTCTGAAGTCGAACCTAATGGATTCTTATTTTGCTTCCCGTATGGGGTCGATATCATCTCATGGCTTAAGGTTTTGGTATCTTTATCATACATCCGGTTTTTCTATATTGAATGTCGTGGCAAGATATATGGAATCTCCACTCAGGCCTACAGAATAGCGCTAGTCGAGAAGAAACTTATATTTTTATGATGTCCCGCTCTTCATGAAGGATTGCCATAAAAGGAGAAACAAGAAACTAGGCTTATTTTTTACCCGCGGTAATCCCTGTTAAATCAATTAGAGTCGCATTGGGGCCCATTCTACCCAATAACTTTCTGCAACCCCGTCAGTATAATAAGGATCGTACCAAGTGGCGACGGGATAGAAGATATCTATCGCGCAATTAGTTAGAGAGAGGGCCCAAAAGAATAGTCCCGCAACTACTGGCTTTGGCCCGAATGGGATTAGTGCAATACTTGTGGCCTCATTCAGGCTGGGGCCCAAGAGTTCGAAGAGTCGATCTCGTGTCCCTAATGCGTCAAGCATGTGCAAATCGATAACACGTACTGTAGGATCGCTCGATCGTGCACGGCGAAGGAGGTACTGGTTCCGCTCCTCCGCTATACGCATCCATTTCTTATTTTCTGAAAATGCGCGTATTAGAATTGTCTCTTGCGGTTCGATAAAACGCCAAGCATTTAGCACCCTCTCTCCCTCATGTCCAAATGCTACTACCGCTATACAATGAGGAGCAGTTTCGTGACTAGCTGGGCTCTCACTGCGAAAAGGCAATACAAGAGGGCCAAGATAGCCTTGTGCGAGTTTACTTTTCTTAGACTTTTCGGAACTATATCTCTTAGGTACAGTATATAAGAGTCGGATAGTTCCATCCTTAATTCCTTGAGAAAGCTCTCTTAACAAGAAAGCGAGGTGGATCTTAGTAAAGCATGTTATGTCTATTGAAATCCTCGCTGATTCGATTATAACCTGTCGACACATCAATTCTCTTTCAAGCTCTCCCCAAAGTGCGGGTGGATTGTGTGGAGAAACCAATAGCCTTCTGGGATAACCGCCCTTGTCCATAGGGGTTAAGAGGTTGAACAACTTATCTTCGTTTTGTTGCCGCTGATCCTCCGCTACCTCATAGCTAGATTTGCTGACAAAGTGAACTATGACTACACTGCGGGCAGCATAGTCCTGCAACAGTTCCGCAACCGCAGTGCAACGCGGTTCAAAACTTGAGCATACTATGAAAAGATCGTCAGGCGCTGGTGGTCGGATAACACCTATTCTATCTGCATTCTGCATCATTTGAATAGCTCTTGTTGCTTAGAGATTGTTCGTGTTGGGCCGCATAGAACCCTCTCTAGAACCTCCAATAGACTTTCCTTGTTTGTCCAAGGAAGGAATAGATTTTTCGGCCACAGACTCATCTCTGTGCAACGCATATCACCTTTTTCTAATGCATAAACCACTTTAATAGGTTTCTCAGAACTTCCGTACGTAAATCCAAGCAACAAACAACTAAGTAGATCTGGCATTTCCTTACCCGACCAAGTATCTGCAATAACATGAGAAGATCGAGAAGCCAAATACACTATTTCCGCAACGGGATCTCTTCTGATCGGGATGGGGGCGTCATTTGGAAATGAGATATCGAAACCCAAACCCTGTGCTTTTGCTTCTAGTTCATTTTTCATGTTTTCGTATGTATTCGATAAACTTCTGGGATAATGAAAGTAGCAGGTTTTTGACCGGGGTTTCTTGACACGAAGAGGCTTTCTCCCAAATTTACTCTCCACGAAAACCTTCCATCGATATGTTTCTTCTGTAGTCCTATTCCAGTAATCTATGATGGCAGATATTGTTTTTTCCATCTTCTCAGAGGAGAAAGAGTATGGGACATATCCCCAATCCCGAAGAAACTGTATATCTTCACTAGCTAACTCAGGAATTGTTGCTTTTGCATCTGGGTTTAGCAATGGTATCGGCAAATGTCCCATTGCCAAGGAAGCCCCTAGTTCCAATACGACATTAGCACGGGTCTGGGTTAATTCAATCAGTGTCGCTTGAGTACCTCTCATTTGATCGACAATTTCGGTGAACTGGCCAGGACCTAAGCTAAACCCCTCCTTTACATCGATGTCAAATTTATCAAACCCCTGTCGGATGATTTCCCTATTTGTTTCTAATTCTGCCACGCTTCTGAATGAAGTCGATAGGAATACTGACTTAAGTGGTCCAGGTGGCCTTATAGGCTTGATCAACTTTTTCGGTGGAGGAAAAGCCGGCTTTGCGACTTTGCAGAGAGATTCAAACTCAACATTAATAACATCCCCGTCTTGGGGTGATAGTTCAAACAAAGGAGCGAAGAGTCCTGAAAGTCTGAACGAACGTGGAAGGACCGTTGGAACTTCTCCAGGGAAAATCTGTTGAATAGCGCCATGTTTGAAAGCTTTCCGTAATAATAGGGAAAGGTCGCGGTTATTTTCAATACGGCCGTTCGGAATTCCAGAGATACTTAATGGAGTTGAAATCCCAGACGGCTCTTTTTCTTTAAGTTGCTCGATATTATGGGCAAGATATTTAGCTAATTCCCAGAGCTTCCCTTCCCTAAGACCCGGTACATCACTTATGCGCTCACGTTCCCTTTCAGCAATATTTTTGACAGCTTGATGCTGCGTCTGGGCGCTGAAGCCTTGCTGTACCCATTGCTCCCCTGTAGTTTCAGCGAATGTTACGCACTCAGAACAGATATCTAGAAATTTCCTTAGTGAGCCCGATGCCAGATCGCAAAGGCAATCAAAACCAAAATATGAACATCTTTCCCTGGGGCTCTCGAATTCAGTGGCAGCATCCAGTAGCGATCTAAATCCTCCGACAACACGCATATCATGGGAATGCAGAAGCTTGTCACCAAGCTTTTCCACGAATTCCTTATATTCGCTTTGCTCACTCTGAAAATACTCAATACAAGTACTAGAATAGTCATCTGTAGGTGTAAGATAAGTGCCACGTGGATCAAAAGTAAAAGGACGTATTGCTATTATGGTATAAAAGTTATTTTCACGATGAAGCATAGGAGCGAAAGCGTCTTGTATCACTGGCTCGAGACAATCAAACTGATCGAGCAAAAAGCATACAGGTATACTTGTTTTAGCAACCGCATCCCTAATAGCTTCTGTCAGGATCGTGGCAACATGCGATATATTAACGATATTGTCTCCCGTAATACTGTTGGGAAGGCTAAAAACAGCAGGCCCTGTTATTTTACCTCGTACGTCATCTAGTTGGTCACCTATTATTTGTATTGCATCTGATACATTGGTTGCCAAATAACAGTTTCGGAAACAGGCTTTCAGACTCCTAAGTAAAGGCTCTTCAAATTCCTTCCATTGGTACCGACCTGCCTTGGTCACCTCCATTGCTGTTTTACAGAGGATGACTGCTAAGTGCAATCCACCTACGTGCGAAGCGAAATTGATTGCTGCGTTGTTTAAAGCCGTTTGGGCAGGAACCTCTGTACCTTGGGTGAATTCTAGAACAGTATTCAAGTATGCAAGCCGAAATAGGTTGATATAGATGCCTATGAACTCCGAATGTGGAAGGTAGCTGCGTTCGATCTCCATTGCCTCCCAGGCCATCCGTTTAAGCAACGCTGACTTGCCTGTGCCCCAGCCTCCTATCAATATCTGTGTGTTAGGTATTCTTACCTTATCCCAGACCCGATTCGGTACGAAACGAGCAACGGTTTTTTCTGGAGACCAGTTTTCGGCCTTCAAATCAGTGAAAGGGTTCATCCTAACATTCCCCTAAAAGAGCTTTTGTTAATTATAACTGAGTTAAGGCTGATCATGTATAGAAGATCCCTGACGGAAAGAGCCATATAGCCCAAAAGATTTATACACTCTTAACTGTCGGCTGCAAGAACCTTGTTAGTTTAACTTGTCTGCCCAGTGCCCGCTATCCGCGCGCCGGTACGAGATAAAGACTCTGTTCATTTTGGTCCTCTTTGTTGTCGATTAGAGGTAATCCTGGTTTTAAGCAGCTTAATTCCGGCCCAATGCTCCGAACTTAAGCCTGACAGCGTCTTCTGAAAAAATGGGGTCACTCGTAAAGCACAGGTCAAGTCTGCTGTTGACTCTTGTTCAGCATTGCGATTAGTTTTCACAATGCCTTCTAAGTACCCGATTTTATCTATTTGTTACCTTATCTTTTATGTGTCGTGGAGAAGGCTCTGACCTCTATATTCAGCGGATTTAAATTATCTCCTTTTCGCTAACGATGCAATTACTAGCCGGTAATTCTGGAACGACTATTCACGTGAGGTGAAGAGGAAACTCAGATTTTTAAGTCAATCGTCTGTGATTGCGAGTAGCCAGTTGAGCGGGACAAAGAGTAGTGCTTTGAGCTCTGCGTGATGAAGGGTAATAAAATCGCGTTTCCACTTGAGCTGTGGTGCCGGTAGATCGAATTATCGAAACATGAGGTCTTTTTACTATATTCTTATGGTATTAACAAGAAAAAATAATTTTGCGGTGAGGCTATTAGCAAATCGTAGATCGAAATGTGAGATTCATGGGATGATGAGTGCTAAACGGGAAGCTTGTGTACAAATTGATTTGGTATAGACAATCAGAAAACGAGAACCGCTATTATCAGAATTATGCCGTCTTGTGGTATCTGCTATTGAGCTGCAATTCCCAACGCACAAAAAATGCTGTGATATTATTTCCAGATCTTGACTTCATCCAGTAGAGATTAAGGGCTATCATAGCTCATTTAGGGTCGGCTCAGCTGGGTGTCTATGAAACTCTTTGCCAGCAAGGAATAGATGACTGTGTTCTTCCTGACCAGATTGCTCTTACTCCGGTTTCTAAGCTGGGGCTAAAGCAATTCCCTCCTTTTGAGCACGTCTCGGCAAACCTGAATTACTTCTTTAGTCAGCGTATAGTTATAGTACGAGAAATGGGGAAAACTCAAGACTGTAACCTTTTTTGGCAAGCCCTCAAGATTTCCTTCAAAGACATAGAAGTTACTGCCTGATATCGGATATCGATTTACGTCTTCATCTTCCCACCAATTAATTCTATAACTCTCTTCATTGCCCTTAGTCATCCCTGAAACCACAGCAGTCGGTGTAGGCACCTTATTATCTTTTATATTACCTGAGCATATGATGATTTCTGGCTGTACAGCTTGGATAATTCTCATAAGGACTTGCTTAGATTCATCGATCCCTTTGCGGTAGACATCCCTATTGGTCACCTTATACTCTTTGTGCTTCTCATTGTAGGTATTCGGAGTTCGAAGCAAACAGACATTTGTGTAAACCGTATGTTTCCAAATCAGATAGATCGCCTTCTCTTCACTCCCCAATATCTCACGCAAGCACCTTTGAAAATTTCTCGCAAAAGGCCAATCAGCAAGGAGTTCGTTTGCCCACGGCATCTTTGTATATTCTTCACGGTTGTTATCCTCGTCTCCTCCCCAATTTGCGCCAAGCACCAAGATTTTTGCTGACTTCAAAGGAGATGCACAAATCGCATACCCCAGTCTGTCGACATAATCTCTATACTCAGGTGTAAGGTTGCTAATTTGAGTCTCTAACTTTTGCCTCAGATCATTCCATAGCTTTTCGTAATTTATCATGGGATACCTCCCTCGTTATTATCCAGCCTTCTGACCAAAATATCATTCCTCCTCCGTGTGCTTGCCTCTTATCCCCTTCAACAGGAATCTCTCGTAACTGGTAAGCTTATCAGAATTCTCTAACAAAAACGTGATGAGTTCCGGATTTGGTATTATCAAGTGCTCATACCTGAACTTAGCACTGTGTCCGAACGGATTATTAAGACTAACCCCGCCATTCTTCTCTACCTTCCATACCTTTTTATTATGAATGTCCTTTGACAAGGCGAGCGAACCTTCAGTGGAGTGAAAGCTCACCCGGTCAAGTATGTAATGAATTCTATGACGATCCAAAACACCTCTTAACTCGACCAGATAGTTCTTGCTCACAGTCTGGGTTTTGTCGCCTATCTCTAGAATGCCTGTTTCATCTGGTGGAAACGTATTATTGTTCAAGCTAATATTCCTGAGTACTTAGAGTTCGGCTCTATGACATGCTATACCTTTCTATTCGGTAAGTATAGAAAACATGTTTAGCAGATGAGGCAAAGCTTACACAGATTTGAGGTATTTGTGTAGGAGAAACGCGAACATCTGCACCTAAATTCTTTGTATTATCGAGAACTTCTTGACAAGCCAATAACCTGAAAGTAATCTAGCCTATCCTCAAAAGGAGCACCACTCATGACCCTTACCAAAGCAGATCTCACTGATTCCCCAAGAACAAATCCACACACGTGGTTGAATCCCTCGTAGAAACGATTAAGAACACCCTGGCAAATGGCGAGGATGTATTGATCAGTGGATTCGGTAAATTCTGCGTAAAAGAAAAAAGGGAACGGAGAGGGAGGAATCCTCAAACTGGAGAAGATTTGATGCTGGGTGAGCGGAGGGTGGTGACGTTTCGGTGCTCTGGGGTACTAAGGAAGAAGCTGAATGGGGGGAAGTAGGTTTATATGTTCGCCGATTATTTCAGCAATAACTTATGTCATGTCATCTGGTAGGTTGTCATTTCATATACTGATATCTCGAAAAAATAATCTGGATGTACAGACAGATGATAAGAACCTTCTTTTACTCCATTAATTATCTTCTCCTGTATTATCTCGTCTGTCGGTTTTGTATCATATTCAGTACAGATCCTCAGCGTTGGATCTATATCATGGCGTGAGAAACCAAGTTTCATATATCTTTGCTTCCGATCCTCTTCATGTTCATCACAGAGGGAGATCTGCGTAAATGTTACACCTTCTCTTTCCCAAACCCGGCCACTTATTAGAACCGTTTTGTTAGATACATAGAAAGAATCGGTTTCAAGTATTCTGCCAGTATTTTTGCTCTTAAATGTTGCTATCAAGACGGGAGAAGATGGGCCTTTTGGTCTGTTAGCAGGCCTATATTTATCCTGCAACTTAGGATCGAATATTATTTGTTTAAATATCTCTTCAGTTAGAGTTTCGTCCGTAAAAACCCATTCCTCTACCCCAAAATAACGAGATACAACCGATTCAACCTTTCTAGGGACTCCTCTTTGCTGCCATTTTTGCACTAACACGACTGTCGCTTCTAAGCCTTCAGCTAAATCTATTAGCTGAAGCCTCTTTATCTCTCTAGCACATCTTAATTTTTTACCTGAGTGGAAATTACCTAATTTTTTTTCACTTTTGTCCATGTTTGTCCATTTTTGTCCATATTTATCCATATTTACAATAGGTTAGCGAATCCCTATATTGCAGATAGAATAATATGTGACATTTTTTTGGTCACCTTGCAAGCAAAACCGAACATAGGGTGCCAAATAGGCAATCCGAAACCGAGTAGGAGATAACCGATGTTCAAAATCATACTAAAGACGGATAGGCGTGTCTTTATCAGTTCGAAAACAGGTCTCATGATCATACCCATCAGCACATTCGAGAGAGCCCGAGGGCGAAAGGCCCATGGTGCCAGGTGGAGGAGTTGCAGAGGGAAAATGAGCGCCTAAAGGCATTAAATGGCCAAAAAACATTAACTTTAGAATAGAGGAAAGAAAATGAGCATCATCTACAAACCAACCGGCAGGGCAAAGGAATTCGCTGATTTAGCCATCAATATTTACAAAGGTTGCACCCATGGTTGTAAGTACTGTTATTGTGCAAAAATTCCTTGGACAGCGAAGAAGTATTATGAAGCTGCTAACCCTAAAAAGGATGTGATTGAAAGACTCAGAAAAGATGCTGACAAGTTAAAGTTAAGTGGTAACTGCCCCGAAATTCTATTGAGTTTTACGGGTGATGTTTACCAGCACGAAGAAATGAATCTGGGGTTAACAAGACAGGCAATAGAGATTCTGATAGAGCATGATTTGCCTTTTACTATCCTTACTAAGGGTGGAACGAGAGCAATACGGGATTTTGATCTTCTGGAGGGATATGGTAAAGCTCGATTCGGAACGACATTAGTTTTCTGGAACCAGAACGACGCTGATGAGTGGGAACCTAGTGCAGCTTCCATTACTGATAGGGTTGAGGCTATAAGAGAGGCGTATAACAGGGGAATATCAACATGGATAAGTCTTGAGCCTGTGATAGATCCCGATCAGGCATTAGAAGTCATTTCGGAGCTACATCAGATAGTCGGTCATTGGAAAGTTGGAAAGCTGAATTATAAAAACCTGGATGTAAACTGGCTACAGTTCAGAGAAAGAGCCCGCTCTTTACTCGATTCATTGGGTGCTGATTACTACTTGAAAAATAGTTTAACAAAGCTTTAAACACAATCATGATGTTATCTTTATCGCAGGCAGAAATATGGACAAAACCATGCAAAATCAAATGCACAGAGGAAGAGGAGAATTGAACCTATATACAATAGGGTTTACCAAGAAGTCAGCTGAGCAGTTCTTCGCCTCCTTGAGAAAAGCAAAGGTTAAGAGAGTAATCGACATCAGACTGAACAATGTCTGCCAGTTCGCAGGTTTTGCGAAAAAGGATCATCTAAAATATTTTCTTAAAGAACTCTGCGGCATTGACTATCTCCATATGACGGATCTCGCGCCGACAGAGGAAATCTTTGACGCCTACAAAAGGCGAAAAGGCGATTGGGAAGACTATGAAAGACAGTTTATGGAGCTCATGGCAAAACGTGAAATTGAGCATAAGCTCTCCAAAGAGATAGTTGATGGAGCTTGCCTGCTATGTAGCGAGGATATGCCGGAAAGATGCCACCGGCGCCTAGTTGCGGAGTACCTAAAGGAGAAATGGGGAAACCTGAGAATTACTCACTTGTCTACCACTACTGGAAGAACTCCTAGCAGGAAGGAAAACGTGGGGACTGAAAGACAGCATGACGGTAATAGATGAGACGATTGCAGCATGCGCAGACATCAAAAGTGTCAGCGAGAAGGAGGTCTGCCTTGAAGTGCGCAATCTGTGGCATCCGAATCGATTCGATCGATGAAGTCGTTGAGGCAGGATGGACCCCCTATTTCTATGACGGTACCCAGCAGCATGATGTAGCCTGTCCGAGCTGCTCGGAGATTCTATTGCGACAAGGAGATGACGGCGAACTGGAAGTAAAAGAGGAGTATCGAGGGAAACTGAGATACCTGGACCAAAGAGGAGATGAGGCTTGGCAGGATCATCCCCAAGTAGTTACCGCCGTACTAGAGAACGAACCAGGGAAGCTCAATTATTCACTGCGAAGCCGGGGTTTCTCGATCCGCCGCCGTTGCGGCTGAATATGCAATCCAATTTTAGAGGTTTAGGGTCAAAAAGGGCTATTTCCCTGATTTAGCCGTAAGACCGGGCCGCCCCCAAGGGCACTCTGAATAAAACGTAGGAGCTAATCCCGGTGTTCATCTGACAAAATGCAGCGATACAGGAGATAGCGCATGTACAAAGTGATAATAAAGACGGATATTCCTGTCCTCATGAGGTCACCGACAGATTTCCAGATCATACGCATTGATACGTACAAAAGAGCGGAAGGGCGAGGATGTTTTGATTACTGGGTTTGGGAAATTCTGTGTGAAGGAGAAAGGTGAGCGGAGGAGAAGAAACCCTCAGACTGGTGATGACCTGATGCTGGGCGAGAGAAAGGTTGTTAGGTTTAGGTGCTCTGGGGTGTTGAGGGAGAAGATGAATGGGAAGAGCAGATCTTAGATAAGGTAGTGTTCAACCAACCGCATTAGATCAGACCAATTAGAATATTTGTGTGAGAATCTGTGTGAGAAAAACCTTCCAAAATCTGCCAAGACTGCAAAATATAGGAAAAAGTACGCTAACAGGGAACCTGGTGGTTTCAGTAAGCTAGAGTGATTTGAGGAGGTTAGGAAGCTCAGAGGTCTTGATTCCTAATCCCTGTGCCGGGTGTTCGAGTCACCCCGGGGGCACCTTGATACAAAAGCCCTAGGCATCTTCTATTGTACCGGTTTTTCGTGAACAGACCGCTCTTATCCCCATTTTGAGCCAGAAAAAACTCTAGACTTTCAAAAGAGTTTCAAATGATAAAAACACGAACAGTTCTGATCCTAGGGGCTGGAGCTAGCATCCCGTATGGTTATCCTTCGGGAAAAGAATTGAAGCGTATTAATTGCGGTAGGCTAAAGGATTCTGAATCAGACCTGTCCAGAATGTTGCGCAGATTAAGGCACGAGCCCGGAAAAGTTGCTGAATTTGGAGAACCATTGTCTCATTCGGGAAAAGATTCAGCGGACGCTTTTTAGAGCACAGAAGGGGATTTTTAGAAATCGGCAAATAGTTGATAGCACAGGTTTTGATGTACTGTGAAGACAAGGTGGTTATGTTTGAAAGAGGTGACTGGTATCAGTATTTTTGCGATAAGCTTAACACATCCTTTGAGGAATTCGACCAGAATAAAATCAGCATAATCACTTTTAATTATGATAGATCTCTTGAGCACTCCTTGTTTACGGCCCTGAAAAATTCTTATGGTAAAAACGATCGTGATTGTGCTTTGAAGTTAAAAATATCCCTATTGTGCATGTGTATGGACAGCTGGGTTATTTACCTTGGCAAGACTATATCGAGAGACCTATTCGCGGTATACTTAAATTCTGGAAGCTAGCATAGCACCACAGGATACGCCACGACTAGCTAATCTTCTACCTCAATCCCAGATTTTTCATCTTATAGAAAAGGGCCTTATAGCTGATATTGAGGGCCTTGGCTGCCTTGGCCTTGTTGCCGCCTGTCATATTCAAGACATGGGCAATGAGCCTTTTTTCGATATATTCCCCTGCCTCAGCCTTCAATGCCTTTAGGGGGGTAAGCTCTCTGAGATCGGGCTCTAGCTCCGGGGACTTGTCCATGAGACCTGGCTGTAAGGTGGTGGTATGGGGCTCTAAAGACATCTGTTGTTTTATCTCATCCCACTCCTCCATCACCATGAGCCTCTGTATGGTATTAGACAGTTCCCTGACATTTCCCGGCCAGTCATGCTGCAAGAAGAGATCCATCATCTGAGAGTCTATGGTAAAATCCTCACTGATCTCTAATTCAGAGCGATATTTCCTGACAAAATAGTCAATAAGAAGCGGGACATCCTCCTTTCGCTCCCTCAGGGGAGGGACATCAATCTTTATGATGTTGAGCCGATAGTAGAGGTCCTCACGAAACCTCCCCTCACTTAGATCTTGTGCCAGATCATGGTTTGTTGCACTGATAACCCAGGTATCTACCTTCACATCTTTCCCCCCGAGTCTTGAGAACTCACCGTTTTGCAGGACCTGTAAGAGTTTTGCCTGCAAGGGCAGGGGGATATCACCTATCTCGTCTAAGAAGATAACCCCATCTGAGGCGATCTCGAATTTCCCGGGCTTGAACCGGGTTGCCCCGGTAAAGGCCCCTTTCTCATAGCCAAAGAGCTCGCTCTCTAGGAGCTCAGAGGGCAGGGCAGCACAATTGACCTTGACAAAGCGCTTATTTTGCCTATTGGAGAGTCGATGGAGTTCTCTGGCAATCACCTCCTTGCCTACGCCAGTCTCCCCATAAATAATTACACTCAGTACAGTATTAGCTACCACCTTTATGAGTTCCTTTATGTTCCTCATCGGCTGACTGTCTCCGATGAGCTCTCCATTCATAAAAAGCCTCCTTCATGCCCAATAGAGGTGAAAATATCCTTGGAAACGCACAAGGACATAATGGAATGGGCTCGATGAGGTTTTGGAAAGCTTATGAGAAAAGGCTAACAGGGGTTAAAGAAGCCTATTTAGCACCCTTATTCCTTCTTAAGCTTTCTCTCAAGACTTTCTCCATCGTCTTCCACAATTTTTGCCAACTCTGATATTATTCTGTAATCCTTCAGTATCTTATCAATCGTATCACAAGACCTATCGAACTCGGCTATTATCTCTTTAAGCTCTTCTTTATTCGTCTCCTCATGCTCTTCGAGTATTCGTTTGTGTTCAGACATCTTCGTCTTAATGGTTTCTAGTTTTGCGAATAGTGTCAGTACAGGATTTGATACCTCAAAAAGGATTCTCTCCACGTAGCGGCCTAAGGCAGCCAACCTTTTTGTTTCCTCTAATTCCGATTCCACTTTCTGGTGCCTTTCTTCTAATAACTTTTTTGCCTCCGTTTCTTTCATTAGTTTTCTAATGTTATTAGCTAATGCCTTCAGTAATAAGCTTTCTGGCAAAGGCTCGATAAACCTAACGCCCATTCCATTTGTTTTGCTCTTGAAGGGCCGCATCCGATTCCATAGTACGGTACCTTCCGTTCGGAAAATTCTCGAAGACTCCTGATCAAAAGGAAGGTTAAGGCTCATAACAAATCTGCTTCCGATGCCTAAAGGATGATTATCTGAGGAAATAAATGCCCCGTTCTTACTAAGATCTAAAGTGTAACTCAATACGCTTGAGTTATCGTGCAGGAAATACTCAACAGGGACCACAATAGGAAACCTGAATTCAGATCTTCTCTCGACAGACTCTGAGACCATAGTTTTACCTCTTTTTCCCGCTCAAAACGAGCACTACAGATTTACAGGGATTTCTGCCTTTCCTGATCTTGTATCACCTTCCCTATTCTGAGATTCTGAGATGGATCAATTCTCCACACGAACCCTCTCAAGGTTTGTGCTTTAAAGAGATGATGCTGCAGGCTCCCAACAGAACAACAGCGCCGTGTCAGGGGCACGGCAAGCACATCTTCAGGAGTTTTTCCATGATAAGCACCCCTAGATAGACGTTAAATGACCTGATAGAATTCTGTTCTGGTAGAGAAGTATATAAAGCACAATATCTCGTTGTCAACCGAAAAATGAGACCAATATATAGAGAAGGATAAAATTTCGGTAGGCTTGCGAGAGATGCTAATGGGCAGAGATTGATGATACGGCGGCGGCTAAAATGGCCAACATTAGGAAGCCGACCGCGATATTTTGTAAGATTTAGATCATCCATAATAACGGCCTCCGAGAGGCTTACCCCTTCTACCTTCAGGAGATCGACACTCTTACTTGGTCGATGCCTGACATGAATCGGGTCTTACTCCTTGAGGATTGATAAATAGAGGCTGAAGGCTTTATTGTAAGCTGGGACTATAAGTATTGCCCGAACTCTGGCAAACCACTGCCTGCGAAGACTTCCCCTTTCCGTTAAATCAAGGGAAGGAGGGACACTTCGTTCTGTAATCATAAGATTACCAAATTACATCAAATTCTAAACCTGTTTCACATGCCGACTCTGCCGTTTTCAATCTCCTTTTGGAGCCCTTATTGGGCTGCACCTGGCAATTTCACCCCGCCGCCTGGCGTATAAAGATAAGGTGGCAGCGGCAAATCAGAAACCCACATCGTCTTGTCATCAACTACCTTGATGACCACAGGAACGCGATCCCAGGCAGAAAACAAATATCCATAGAATTGGTCATCAGGCGCCAAGATCCTCCAGAGTCTTGGGTAGTACATGGCCCTGTGGCTTTGGATTGAACTGATTAGCCCTGACAACGTTACCTGATCTTGGACCTTAGTCCATCTATCGCCCACCAGGGCTGCTTTGTCATTTTTTGGATCAAACATGACTGCCGATGGATGCTTAGTGGACAAGCCATCATAATAGCCAGCATAATAAATGGTATAATCATACCAATTGTCTTCTAATTCCCGAATGGTAACCTTCTTCCCGGGTCCGGACTGTATCCTGAGTTTTCCGTAACCTTTAACCCAGGTACATCCAGACATGAGAAACACCAATAAAGGGACTATAATCGCTGGATATATATACTTTTTCACGTCCATGTTCTCTCTCCTTTTTCCAGTGGACCAGCAAAAATCATTTACAATGTAAGCATAACTTGTGTCCCTGCTTTTTGCAATGGCGCTTTGAGGAAACCATTAGAAAGATCAAAATCAGAGATAGGAAAAAATCTCGTTACCTCGTTTTCACCGCAAAAAGTATAGATTACAGCTGGTAACGCCAAATTTTTTGGCTTTCAGTTTTTCAATTGTTATCGCAGTAGTCTATACTTTTGAGCTAAATGTTTGAAACACAATATATGGGTGCGTTACCAAGACGCGAGCTCCCACCGGATGAGAGTTGCACCAGAGAAATTTTCGGTTCATCTCGGTAGCTCCCGGGCAGTGGGGTAGGAAGACCTCCCCGCTCAAGCTCCGGGGACAAAAGTCTGCCGTGGGGAGATTTGACGAGTGGGCACGGGAAACGGAGCCATGCAATGGATTGCGGCGGCGGCATACAGCGAAAGCTGCCGGTAACAAATACTACCCGTTGCCTGCGGCTACCGCCCCTATGTTCGACTGTACACAGTCATAAAACAAAGAAAGGGCCTTAGTGACGCTGCCTTGAATGTCCGATGATTACAGAGGGGTTAGCTCAGTCAAAGATTTTCAAATCTTTATGTCTGCCTTGAACAGGCTAGACCACTTGCTTACCTTCATCCAGCCAACTCTGCGCTCGCCGTGGAACCTTCGTTCTTTCCAGCTTCTTCTCTCGACCCCTCCGTTCATGAGGTAGTCAAGACTATACAATCTGCGTCTATCTTCTCCAGAGCGCCGGTCGAAAGTAGAATCCCTCTTGTCTAGCATGTTCCACCTCCTCTGGTAATTGAGGCTTGATTATTTTTTCCTAACTTCTTTCAGGATCCTGTAGTCCCTATTCATAATGCAGAAAACATAAATCGCAGTTTTGATGGTCCACCTTATCCAGCTGAATACGAGGATTTCATAGGATTTACATAGTGAAGCAGCAAACCTCTTGCTTAACCCTCTGTCTAAAAAGCGGCAGTACACATGAAGTGGGTTAACAGAGTGTTGAATAGCTAGAAATTTCTCTACCAAGCTCTCTTATCCAAATTCTTTTTCGTTCGCTTTCTATAAACTCTTTCCTGACGAAATTGCTGAGATACCTCAGACCTCCTTACTCTTCTCTGATGGGTCCAGTCCAGCTGGACCATCCCTCTAATGCTTGCCACGATGCCGTTATCATCCCCGACGCAGATCTCTTCTTCACATATAGCTCGCAGATGCCTTGCAGAAAGATGCACATAGATCAGAGAGGCTTTTTTAAGTGCCACCTCAGACTCCCTTTTTCAAAGTATGACCTTTCGAGGCCCTTGGCCATCACGTGGTCTGTTATATTGGTGTTGAAGTCGGGTGGCACTGAATAATGTCTTAAGTCTAACATCAGTCTGGAGATCAACTGAAACCAGTCTCAAAAATAGGAAAAGGTACCGATTTATGAAAAATCTTGTTCCACATCACATTTACAATGGCTTAACTGTGCTCCCAAATGAAGGCACTCACAAAGCCAGCGATAAAACCGATAGTAAGTCCTGTTAAAAAAGTTATCATTTTTTTCATCCTTTTTTATATCTTAGTTGGTATTTATGTATTGCAAAAATCATGCAGAATTAATCAGTTATAGACAACTGCTTTGATTTCAAATACTTAAGTTGATCCCGCCGAGAATCAATCCCGAAAATGTGTAAAAAACTACATAATTATGAGAAGTTTATTTCCACTTTTTGTCTTAGCTTTACACACTTTCAGTGGAGAAAAGAGGAGAGAGGGAAAATCGAACTGGCATAACTTCTTCCCTCAACGATAACTTTTGGCTCCCCATCAAGATAAACTCCGTCTGGCCTTCATCGTTTTTTGCCTTGCCAGCCTCACGGCTGAAAATTGCCTAATCACACGCTTGAAATCTAGATAGTACCTTCGTTTGCTATCAAGGGGTCTTTAAAGAATCTTGGCCCCCAAACAGGGACTTATACGGATACACCAAATGATACTATGCTACAACGCTTACGCTACAACCTGATACTGGGAAACATATAGTCTCCAAGGAAAAAACCCTTGAAATTTTCAGTAGCACATGTAAGCTAGGGGTTTTGAGATTGCAGATAATGTCGACAAATCTGGAGTCTCCGTGTGATATCTTTTTCCTCAAGACTCGGGGAACAAGGTATATCTTGGAACTCATGGGAAACTCCTTAACGCTCGAAAAGGCAAAAGAAAAAGATGGAGAGGCCCATGAGGACCAGGGCAAGGAAATGATATTATGTTTAGAAAAAATAAGAATTTGGAGGCAGTATGCTTTTAGATGATACGATCAAGCTCATATCGGATGAATTATATAATGCAGGTAATGAGAAAAAGCCCATTGAACCCCTAGTCAGCCGCTTTCCTGAAATTACTATTAACTGCGCGTATAAGATTCAACTGGAAAATGTAAGAAAGAGGATTAGCGAGGGTGAAAGAATTATTGGGAAGAAGATTGGACTTACAAGCTATTCAATGCAGAAACTACTTGGTGTTTATGAGCCCGATTATGGCCATATTTTGAATACAATGGTTCTGTTGAAAAACGAACTTTCATTATCGACTGTTATTCAGCCTAAAGCAGAGGGTGAGATAGCTTTCGTGATGAAGGAAAACATTGAAGGTCCGGGGATAACATCCACTGATGTTATTAGCGCTACTGATTTCGTTATGCCTGCAATAGAGGTAATCGACAGCCGAGTAAGGGATTGGAAGATAAAAATAGAGGACACGGTTGCTGATAATGCATCGAGTGCCTTTATGCTGGTCGGAACAAAAGCTCTGCCACCTAATGAGGTTGATATGTTTTCAACTGGGATGGTCTTTTTAAAGAACGGCGAGATATTAGCTACAGCGGCTGCTGCCGCTGTAATGGGGAATCCTGTAAATGCAGTGACCTGGCTTGCCAATAAACTATCGGAATTTGGAGCGGGTATCAAGAAGGGTGAAATAATTCTTTCCGGTGCATTAACGGCAGCGGTGGATTTAAAGGAAAACGATGTTGTTGAAGTCGCTTTTGACAGGCTTGGGGCAGTAACTCTTAAGGTTACAGCTTAATTGAGCCACCAGAGACAGTTCTGATACGATTTGACATTTTGCTTGACCGTATTTTACCTCTGCGGATAATATTTTTTAAAAGATCCTCAGTAATAGTCAGGTGCGTTGGCAAGCTAAGGACCCCGGCAGGACCAATTCAGGAGAGAGCGGAGAATCTTGCAGATGAGAGATTCTCCTGATTCTCTCAATGCGACATGGTCAGACAAAAGAGAAATCTATGCCTTCTGCTTAATGTCGGCATCTTGGCTCTTTTGTTGATCAGGATGGACTGCAAATCTGGTCCTGAGCCGGTCGTCGAAACAACTCCCGGATGGAGGGAGGTAATAAGCCACTTCCTCATTCTCTGTGCCAGAAAGGGGCAAATGCCCAGCAAATAGATATCTCTGCCTAATACAGAGAGGAAATCATTACCAGGATAAAGCCATCCCTGTTCGCGCAGAGGGATGGCTTTATTTTTGAGTAAATTTCCTGGAGGAGGGAGATAAGGGGGGGATAAAGGGCGATGAGCAAATCTTTTTGATCAAAAGCCCTGGGATATGATCCTCCTCAATATATTGATCATCAACCATCTTGCCCCTTACAGATATAAATCGGTGATTCTGAGCATGACTAAGGTACTCTCCTTCAAGGCAGGCGTGCATACATCCATTTATCAAAAGGACAATATCAACAGCCCTTTCCCTATCGGTGGTGAAATCTACCTTGAGGCCCATCCTTTTGAGAGCATCGCTCAGATCCCTTATTACCCTGGATCTATCTATCTGGGGATTACATCCACCGCAGTACCTTACCCCAATTGACAACATAGAGGCCAACAAGTCTTATAGAGAAAAAATAGGCTAGTATATCTGTACGGTTTTTCCTTTTATCTTTCTCTTTACCTCATCCCAGTGCGTATCTTCATCCTTACCAATGATAGTCTCGAAATATTTGTCCCTTTTTATGCCTGCCACGCTCTCAGCGAGTTCCATCTTTCTATCAACCCCACTCCTCCGTGCAATCATGATTTTCTGAGCAGCAGGAGAACCTGCGCCATGCATTGCCTCAGGCAGTCCTGCCCCAACAGACATATTCTCGATCAGTCGCAACATCTTGATGATATCCAGTGGTGGAACACCCTCTTTGCCTGAAAAGCATTCCTCTATAATCTTCCCGACCTCAGGGTTGTCAAGGTCCTTCTCTGACGGCAGGGTTATAATCTTTCCACCTGCTATATCCTGGCCCACCCTCATCCATTCATAGACCATCCTGGTTATATTCAGCTTGGTCACATTGGCCAGAAGGGGATTGATGTGGTATGCCCCGGAAGGAGTTCTGTATCCTTCATAGGAGCAGGCCAAGGCACAGGACCAGCAGGTCTCAGCCATTGCGATCATCTCTGTTATTTTATCAATAATATGGGAGGCCTTGCCAATGCCGTGGGCTTCGGCTATCCAGTTTGACCCGCCTATCACTACATCAGCCAGGCCCACCTTGCAACCCCCATAGTTACTCCTGTGGTATCCGGCGAAGGTCTCTACAAGCTCGGTAGTAAAATCGTACTCACCAGCCATGAATACCCTCTCCCATGGAACGAATACGTCCTTGAAGATTATCACGGCCTCTCCGCCCACGATACCATATTTTGGATTTCCTGCATCGAGGATCCCATCTAAACGCCTGGTATCATTCGTCTGCCTGCTGAATACGTATGTCAGCCCCTTTGTATCAGCGGGGATAGCAAAGGAAAGGGCATAATCCCTATCCTCTTCAGTCATGGTTCTGGTAGGCATGGTAATGATCTCGTGGCTGTTTATAGCACCGGTGATATGTGCCTTGGTTCCAGAGACGATTATGCCATCCTCCAGCCTTTCCTTTATGTGAAGGTACGCATCAGGATGCTTCTGCTTACTAGGCCGAAGGCTCCTGTCACCCCTGGCGTCAGTCATGGCGCCTGAAGGCATCCAGTCGTTTTTCTGCACCTCAGCAAGGTACTTCTTGAATCTCTCATGGTAGTTTGTTCCGTATTTTTGATCAATATCATAGGTAGTCACATAGACCCCGTTCAGGCCATCTAAACCAACACACCGCTGGAAACACGTGCCGGTCTTTTGACCGAGGAGCCTCATCATCCTTACCTTCTTGACTAAGTCATCTATGCTTTGGTGCACATGGGTAAACCTGTTAATCCTTTCGCCTGTTACATGAGAGGTAGCTGTCATGATCTCCTGATGTTCAGGATCATGGGCCAGCTCGTATGTCATAGCCGCCCCATGAATATGTGGCTGAAACATTGGCTCATCAACGATATTTTTTATCCTCTGGCCAAAAAAATAAACCTCCGGGTTTAGGGCCCGGAGGGACTCAATATATTCCTTTCCGGTCATCATTGGCATCTCTTCACCTCCTCATATTGCAATCAGCAGGAGTAATTCCCGCCTCTTCAATTTCGTCGACGGAAGTCACCGGTAACTTTGCAAAAATAAGCGCATCTAAATGCTCTAACTCGTAGATTCAGTGACGTATTTTCAGTGTTAAGCAGAACGTCAATCAATCTGTGAATTATGGGCTGGGGGCCCGAGGGTATTTTTTTCCACAGGATGCCCCCGGCCCTTACCAATCACTAATGAGTAATCAAATACGTCATCGTAATTAAGAATACATGTACCAAGTAAGCGCCCCGATCAGCGGTTCAATAGGCAAGGCCCATCCCTTTTTAACGCGGTGGGATCATAAAATAAAACCACCTTCGAAATCAATGAAAAATTTTTATACGTGAAAACGCGTAGCATACAATCATGATGCCAGCCACCCACCATCAATAAACAGAACAGAGCCAGTAGTAAAACTGGCCGACTCTGATGCAAAGTACAAGGCAGCACCTGCAATCTCATCCGGTTCACCAAAGCGCCTGCTCGGGTTTCGCTGGAGCAAATTCTGTGATATTCTTTCCGAAGCGCGCACTCCTGCAGTGAGGTCTGTGGAGATGTAACCTGGCGCTATGGCATTCACTGTTATATTATATTTCTCGGCCCATTCAATGGCCAATACCTTTGTCATCTGAATAAGGGCGCCCTTTGCAGCACAATAGGCAATCTGCCTTGGTAATGCTACAGCCCCACCAACGGAAGCTATATTGATGATCCGGCCCCAGTTGTTCTTCATCATGACCTTGCCAGCCTCACGGCACAGCAGAAAAGGCGCCATCAAATTAATCTGGAGAACCTCTTCCCACATCTCCCTTGTTACCTCTTCCGATTTCTTAACCCAGGGACCGATGCCTGCATTGTTGACTAAAATGTCTATTCTTCCGTATCGATCTAAGGTCTTCTCTATGAGATCATCTATACTTTCATCTCTCATGAGATCGCATTCCACATAAAACCCATCACCTCCCCCGGCCTGGATTTCCTTCACAACGCCTTTTAAGAGAGGTACCTTTCTCGCAGCAACAGCAACATTTGCCCCTGCCTCGCCAAATGCCAATGCGATAGATTTACCGATTCCCCTGCTTCCACCGGTTACAATGACTACCTTGTCCTTAAAATTGAATCCATCCATCTCGAATCCCTCCTTTCTAAAAAAATACGTAAGGCCTCCAGCCTTTACTTTTTCCTTTTATCCAGATAATCCAGTATAAACTGAGCAGCCTGAAAGCCTCGTAGGGTCATCTGTCTTAAACAGCGCTTTTCCCGAATCTGCAGGAAGGTAGGAGGTTACCAACTCAAGTCTCGCACCCTTGGATACAAATGAGGGGGATAAGAAATAGTCCTTTTAGATATTTTACCGTGGTGAGAAACCTGAAGTACTTATTTATTCTGATAGTCGTAAAATCCCTTTCCTGTCTTACGCCCCAGCCAGCCGGCAGCCACCATCTGCTTCAACAGCATTGGTGGCGCATAGGTAGGGTCCTTAAGCTCTTCGTACAGGGAGCTAGCTATATGAAGGTAGACATCATTACCACCAAAATCCAACAGCGCCAGTGGTCCAATAGGATGATCCAGACCCAGTTTCATAGAGCTATCAATCTCTTCTCTAGTAGCGATTCCGGCTTCCAGAACACGGACAGCAGCAAGCAGAAGAGCCACACTGAGACGGTTAAAAACAAAGCCGGGGAAATCCTTGGAGACAATAATGGCCTTCCCCAGCGATTGAGCAAATTCCCGGCCGGTTTCCATGGTCTCATCACTGGTGGCAATAGTCCTCACAATCTCCAATAGCTTGCTCTGTGGAACCGGAGAAAGAAAATGAAGCCCCAACACCCTATCCGGTCTCTTGGTCACCGAGGCCATCTCTATGATAGACAGGCATGAGGTATTAGTCGCCAAAACAGTATCTTTAGGACATATATCATCCAGCTCTGCAAAGATCCTCTTCTTCAAATCCATGGTTTCTACAACGGTTTCTATCACGAGGTCACAATCACCAAAGTCCCTTATATTCGTCGTACCTTTAATACGAGCCAGGGCAGCATCCCTGTCTTGCTGGGATATCCTCCCCCTGGCCACATTTTTAGTCAGCCTGGAATCAATAACCGCCAGCGACTGCTTTACTCGCTCCTCGCTCCTTGAAGAACCCACCACCTGGTAGCCAGATTGGGCGCATACCTGGACAATACCCTGGCCCATAAACCCGGTTATACCAACAATTCCAACCCTTTTTATCTTCATCTATATGCCTCCCCTTCCATTACCGCCGAAGACCTGACTGCCCCATAATACAATGGATAGGAAGAATCCTCGAGGTGAGTGCACTATAGGAGAAAAGGCTTTTGTGTGTCAATGGAAAAGGGATCGGGTGATAGCGCATTTGCGCTTGATGCGGTCGTTGGAAGGCTTGCGTGAAACGCTAACAGATAGGAGATAATGATGAAGGCAAAAAAGCTGCCAGTCCTGCCGCTATTCAAGCCACATGATAAGGCCTGATCCTTTTGTTATCTTCCCCATTTTAGGCTTCTGTGCTGCCAGAAAAAGGCTCCGACCATCTGCCTGGATATCTGTTAAACAGTAATCGATTTCCCTGGTTGTCCCTACGAGAAAGAGGCTTGTGCCTTCTACCCTGTAAGCGACAAGGCTCGATTTATTGTAAAACTTCAAGTTAGCCAAATGATCTATGAGGGGTATGTTTCTTATGGCCACAACCTCCCTGTTTCCATCCCCGTCAATATCCATTATTGCGAGCCTGCTGTTAAAGGCGATCCTGGGTGGTAATTCTAGGGGGGATGCCTCTCCTAACCTGATGGCATTATTCGTCCCTCCCATCTTCTCATCACTGCTCCACAGGATCTCCCCCTGTTTGTCCCAGACATGGAGCCTGGAAAACTTCCCTAAACCCAGAAACTCAGGATCTCCATCTCCATCAAGGTCAAAAGGGGCTACGGTATAAAACTGGGCCCCTTTAAGCTCCGGGAGTTCATGTTCTTTTGTCAGTTTCCCCTTTTTGGCATAATCCATGACATATATCCTGCCACTGAAAAACTGCCCGACCTTGGAGTCCTGAAAGAGTAACAGGGATTTACCTCCGGCTGGATCCTTTACTGCCTGGAGGTGGCCTGTCCGGCGATCGAGCCTCTTAAACCCCCCAGCCCATCCCCATACAGTGCTCCGGGCCCTTGTGCCATAGCGGCTCACCAGATATATCTCCTCTGTCCCGTTATCATCTGCATCTCCGACACTAACTTTAAGAAAATCCTCGCCAAACCCGGCCTTAAGGCTATCCCTGCGGACAAAAGATTCCCCTTGTCTCTTGTAAACCAACAATCTTTTCCATCCTAAAATAACCAGTTCAGCTTCCTTGTCGCCATCCAGGTCGCCCATATCAAATGCCATAACCGCCATATCTACCGAGATCCTGCCTGTTGGCTTGAAATCCTGGTATTCCCTGGCCGGTTTAAAAAGGTGACCCTTTTCTATAATCTCCGGCGGCTGTTTATCCCCCTCTAATTGGGGAATAACCTCCTCTGCAGTCTGCGGTTTCGGTACAGTAGGGGCCTTTTCTTTCACCTTCTCGCCAGGTTCCTCTTTTCCCTCAATGATAGTCCTCAGCCGATAGGCCAGGTCAGACAATCTGGGGATGAACTGATCTTCATCCACTGCCTCGGAAACCCTCGTTAATCTGGATCCATCTTTACCTAACTCGAGAAGGGAGAGATCCAGACTGTAGCCACCGCCTATGGTAGTGATGCTGCCAAAGATGGCATAGTCTGCATTGAGACCCCTGGCCAGTTCCTCGGCCCTTTCCTTAGTGGCTATCTCCTCCTTCTCGCCCAAGAGGGATTCAAGGCCCTCACCACTGATGACCTCAAGGCCCGCTGCGGATAGACGCGAACCAAGCATGCTCCTGACCCCCTGTCGCAAATAGTCCGACGGTTTATCTGCATAAATCGCCAGGGGGAAAAGGACAAGGGTCTTGTTGGATGCATGGGTCACTACAGGAAGGCAGGCAATGACGGATAATAAAAGAAGAATTAAGCTCTTACCAAGAATATGAAGGGCCTCTCTAGATGTCTTCATGGCTTAAGATCCTAACATTTATGCCAAGGTTCACGTGAAATCAGATCCCTATTGTATCGGAGCTTCGCTTGAAATTAATATCGATACTACGCAAGATCTCCGGCTAAGTCAAATACAAATGCGGGGCAATAAAAAACCCGGGGTTAATGAAAACTCCGGGTTTCTTGTCGCTAAGAACGACTAGTTATAAGGTTTAGAAGTTAATCATCCACTTGGCGCCATAGTATGTGGTGTCACCTTGTTCAGTTTCTGCACCAGCCACCGTTATAGTCTCGTTATCGATCTTACCAATTTCAGGGGTTATAGTAACACCCGGTGCCAGGGTGATCTGGCAATTAACATAGTAGGCCGAAGCCTCGTCCTCATAGGTTCCTGGCCTGTCAAGCTCAGTCGAGAGGTTACCATAGCCCGCCTCGAATTTAATCATCGGGCTTGCCGTATAGCCGACAACAAGACAGTAGGCCAAGGCGTCGTTATCTATAATCTCATCCTTATATGTGCCATCATAAGCAGCGCTGGCGTTTGCTCCCAGAAATTCCCCGTGGGGTACAATCTGCTGGAGATTCTGCGCTGTATAGATATCGGCGTTGATATAGGCAGCACCGAGAGCGATCTTGGCCACAAGGCCGACCACGTACGAATCAATGCCGTAGTCCTTGTCTGTCGCTGTATTTACCTCATCAAAGCTCTGGTATGCACCCAAAACCGTCAGGGCGGCAGGGCCTGCGTTAAAGGTATAGCTGGCCTCCAGCTTGGGCATGGAGGTGTCTGTGTCAGTAAAAGCTGCTGCAGCGACACCAACAGTATCATCATTATCGGGTCTCACCAGGGCCACCTTAAGGCCACCTGTTGAAAGCTGGAGCATTGGTTCGGTATCCATATACAGAGTGCCCCACCAGAGCATGTCAGCATCATGACCCCAGACCTGGTTGGAGATAAAGATGTTTGCAGGGGTGAAGCTTCTGCCGACCAACAGGCTACCGGCCCCAAAGTTCCACGTGCCATAGATTTGGGCAAACTCTGGGCCGTAGAGACCCTGCCAGTATTGAATTCCACCACCTACATCTCCAGCTTGTACCGTGGCCATAATATTGCTCACTATATTCTGGGCCCAGAACAGATCATCATCATCGAAACCCGTACCTGTTGCCTCTTCGGACACGGAGTTCATCATGGTCTCCAGCCTTGAGCTTCCTGAGAAGCTCCATTCGGCCTGAGCCAGAGCCGATACAGTATATCCGAACACAAATGCACCGGCTACAATTAGAATAAGTAATTTCCGCATAGCTCTTCCCTCCTAAAATGGGTTAGTGTAAGAAAACAGCCTTTCGAACAACCTTACTAAGAAATCTCCCTGTCCTTCACCTCCTTTCCCTGCTTTTTTGAGAATGCAAAACTTTGCTTCGCATAACACCATAAAATGAAAATGTCAAGTTTTTTTTGGAAACGATTTAAATTGTGCCCGCCTCAGGAACCTTTTTTGATTTTATGTTATGCTTATCAGGCAATACGCCGGAAGTCTAAGTAACCTGGGTAGAGACCGGGGATCAGCATTCATTTTGCAGTCATTGGCTTGACACAGGACGGCGATATTGTTAAAATTTTTAGGAACTTCAACTCCCAGGGGAGGCACCATGCCCGTGTATGAATACACAGGCCTCAATAGCTCTGGAAAGACCATGAAGGGCATCCTTGATGCGGATAGCCCCGTGGGAGCCCGCCAGAAGCTCAGGGGCTCAGGGATCTTTCCGGTTGAGGTGAAAGAGGCACCTTCCAAGCCCAGTGGTCTTCCTTCTGCTCCAGTCTCCCTCCTTGGTCTTCTCAAGGGCGTCAAACCTGGAGAGATCTCCGCAATGACGAGGCAGCTGTCCATCTTGTTGGGGGCCGGAGTTCCCCTCGTCACATCTTTGGAGGCCCTCATATCCCAGATTACCAACCCAATGCTTAAGAAGACTATGGCCCAGATCAAGGAGTCCGTCAACGAGGGTAACAGCCTGGCCTTCTCCCTCTCTCAGCATCCCAAAGTGTTTTCAAATATTTACATTAACATGGTCCACTCCGGCGAGGCCTCGGGATCCCTTGATGTGGTTCTGGGTCGTCTGGCGGAATTTGGTGAACATCAACAGGCCTTGAGAGGACGCTTTAAGGCGGCCCTGGCCTATCCAGTCTTCATGTCCTTAATTGGAACACTTGTCCTTTTCTTCCTTATAACCTTCGTGGTCCCTAATATCACAAAGATCTTTACCGAGATGCACCAAGCCCTCCCCCTGCCTACCGTGGTGCTCATAGGAGTCAGTAATTTTTTGCTGTCTTTCTGGTGGGCTATCCTGCTGGCTCTCTTCATTGGTATTGTAATATTAAGGCATAGTAAAAAAAGACCAGGGGTTCATCACCTGTGGGACAAACTTAAACTGCGCATTCCCCTTCTTGGATCTATTAACCAAAAAATTGCCCTTGCTCGATTTGGAGGGACCCTCGGGAGCCTTCTTCAAAGTGGCGTTCCCCTTATATCCGCCCTTCAGATTGTCGGGAAAATCGTTGATAATTCCCTGATTGAAGGTGTCCTTGACAACGCCGTAGAGGATATCCAGGCAGGTAAGAGCCTTGCCAGTACGCTTTCCCAAAGCCGATGGTTTCCCTCCATGGTAATACAGATGATATCCGTAGGCGAGCAGAGCGGGGAGCTAGAGGCCATGCTCAATAAGATTGCAGATACCCATGAAAGAGAGGTTGAATCCCACATCATGGCATTGACCTCAATGCTCGAGCCGGTTATGATCCTGATAATGGGCCTGATGGTTGGATTTGTTGTTATTTCTATATTGCTTCCCATATTTGAGATGAACCAGATGATCCGGTAGAAACTATGGGCATTAATTTCGAAATCCGAAATCCGAAGCACGAAACAAATACAAATGACCAGAACACAAAATACTAAACAATATGACCTAGAGGATCGTACTTTTGAGTTCGCTGGAAGGGTGAGAGCAGGAGTGAATAAAGTTTTGAAAATTTGATATTTGGATTTCGGATTTGTTTCGAATTTCGATATTCGGATTTCGGATTTGTCTATGGTAAAGGAAGAATGGACGGAATATGGGGGGATGGGTACTCCATACCTCCATTTCGATCCGGAATTATTGAGCCAATGGGGGATGAAGAAATGTTGCAAACCAAATCGGATGAGTGCGGTTTTACCCTGATAGAACTCATGGTGGTTATTGTTATCCTTGGTATTCTGGCCGGGCTCATTGTTCCAAGAATAATGGGTAGGCCGGAAGAAGCCCGACGCATGAAGGCCCGGGTTCAGATCGAAAGCATAGAGACTGCACTTAAGCTCTACAAGCTGGATAATGGCTACTATCCTACTACTGAACAGGGACTACAGGCCCTTGTCGAGTCTCCTACGGTGGGCGAGCTCCCCAGGGCCTGGAGGGAGGGGGGATACCTGGAAAAAGGAAGGATCCCCAAAGATCCATGGGACAACGAATATGTTTATCTGAGCCCTGGGATTCACGGCGATCTCGACCTTTTATCGTATGGTGCTGACGGAGAACCAGGCGGCGAGGGTAAAGACGAGGATATTAACAACTGGGAGCTGGAGTAGTTTGTTTCCATCTGGAAACGGTTTTTGTGTTCATTTAATATCCTGATAATCTGTGTCCAAAATGGAAAACTCTATACAATGAATTTAAGGAACCCGAAAAAGCCTATAAACTCTATAAACGCAAGAAACACTACAAAGGGCTATACCCTGATCGAACTGACAGTGGTAGTTGTCTTGATTGGCTTGTTTCTTGCGTTGGCTATACCAAGATTTCAATATGCCATAGCAACCGATGGCTTGAAGGCCACAACACGAAGGATAGCTGGCCTTGTGAAGGCCTTGAGAGATGAGGCAATTCGGGACCACAAGGCATATACAGTTCATCTTGATCTCGAATCGAATCGCCTTTGGATAGAGTCCGAGGGCATGGGCGAAGAAGAAATGGCGGCTGCGCGGGAGAGGGCCTTCAAGTTCCCCCAAGGCGTCAGAATCCTTGACGTTTGGTATAGGGGAAGGGGAAAGAAGGTAGATGGAGAGGCAGGAATCCGCTTCAGCAAGAAAGGGTACGTTGAGCAAATGGTGATCCATCTTGGGGCAGACGACGGCAGGCAGTTCAGCCTGGTCTTGAGGCCTTTTGTCGCAACGATAAAGGTTTACGATAAATATGTGGACTTTGCGGCCATGTAAAAGCAATTCCGGCTTCACCCTACTCGAGGTGATGATCGCAGTGGCCATCATTGCCATTGCCCTGGTGGCTGTTTTTGGGTCACAGTCTCAAAGCCTGTCGCTCGCCAATGAAGCGAAATTCAATACAATGGCCGCTCTCCTTGCCCAGAGCAAGATTGCCGAAATGACGGCAGAGAAACCTGAGGACCTGGTTTCCGATTCTGGTGATTTTGGAGAGGATTTTCCAGATTATCACTGGGGCCTCACTGTGAGCGATGTTACATTCGGTGGGGCAGAAGAAGTCTCGGACTATCTCAAAAAAATTGATTTGAGCCTTTCCTATGGAGAGCATGGCCAGTATCAATACCGGCTCAGGCTATACCAGTTTGTCCCCAAAACCAGGTAGATCAATGAGGCCAAATAACACAACAAACCCAATAGATCCAAGCGGCTTTACCCTTCTGGAGATCGTGATTGCCATATTCACTTTTGCTGTGGTCCTCACGACGATCTATACCTCCTACACTGCGACTTTTCGAGTCGTAGATGAAACCGAATCTCAGGCCGAGGTCTACCGAATGGCCAGGATTGCCATGGAACGGATGCTCGAAGATCTGGAATCTCTTTATATTGGGAGAAGGGAAGAAAATCCGAAATCAGGAGAGGATACGCTCCACTTATTTCAATTTGTGGGCCAGGACCGAGAGATCAAAGGCAGAGGTGCTGACAACCTTCGGTTCATTTCCAGGGCACACATCAACTTAAGCGGGCAGGGGCAAGAACCTGGAACAACCCTCATTGGCTACTACGTCAAGGAAAATGACGAGGGAGACGATCTTGTTCTGTATCGGAGCGATAGACCGATGTTCGAGGGAGGCGTTCCCCTTGAGGAAGAGACCGGCGGATTCGTGCTCTGTGAGAGGTTGACATCGGTGAATTTCACCTATTATGAGGGAAATGGTGAGGTTCGCGAGAGCTGGGATTCTGCATCAGATGCGCTTAAAGGTAAAATGCCTAAAATGGTTTCCATCTCACTGGAGTTTGTAAACAGCCTGGATCCTGAAGCGCCCCTCAAATTCATGACAAGCGTTGCACTTCCAATGGAGCAGGGATACCCATGGTAAAGTTTCTTAAGGACAATAGCGGCATGGCCTTGATCCTGACGATTTTGATCATAAGCCTGATTGTTGCCTTGACGCTCCAGTTCAATACTTCAATGTGGTCTAACCTGTATGCGGCTGCGAATCTCCGGGATGGGATCCAGCTCGGTTGTATAGCAAGGTCAGGATTTAATGGTGCACTTGCGGTTCTGCATGAAGACGCCTCTTCAGGGAATGTAGATACCCTGCATGAGGCCTGGGCACATCTAAGGATCTTATCGGAAAGTTCTGCCTCCTTGTTCGACGAGGGCCGGTTTGTCCTTGAGATTGCAGATCATTCTGGAAGAATTCAGATCAACCAACTCGTTGAAAAAGACGGAAAGGATAATGATACCCAAAAAGGTCTCCTTATGCGATTTTTAAGCCTCCCAGAATTTAATCTTGATCCTGAAGAGGCGGAGAACATCGTAGATGCCATAAAAGACTGGATTGACCCAGACAGTGAACCGACCCGGTTTGGTGCAGAAGACGCCTATTATCAGGCATTGGAAAAACCTTATCCTTGTAAAAATGCCCCCGTTGAATTCCTCGATGAGTTGCTTCTTGTCAGGGGAATCACTAAGGAGCTGTTTTATGGTTCAGGTGAAAAGCCGGGTATATCTGCCTACCTGAGCCCTCACGGTAATGGCAAGATTAATATCAACACGGCAGATCCTTTGGTATTGAGGGCCCTTTCGGATCAGATAGATCAAGATCTGGCCGAGGATATGGTTGCTTACCGTGAGGACGAAGATAATGACCTGTCAGATCCCAAATGGTACAAGAAGGTCCCAGGGATGAGTGATGTGAGCATTCCGGAGACTCTGCTCACCACCTCAAGTACCTATTTTGAGATTACATCAGAGGGTTTCAAGGGGTCAATGACTAAGCGGATCGAGGGCGTGGTGGAAAGGAAAGAGAAGACGCTCAACATTTTGTCGTGGAAGGTAGAGTAGCAATGCCAGGAAAGATTCTCGGGATTGATATAAATAGCGATTCAGTTACAGCGGTCCAGGTAGAAGGAGGGCTGAGGGCCTATTACATAACAGGGTGCGCTACGGTTCCGATTGAAGAGCCTGGGGGCCTGGATGAGGCACTTAAGGCACTTAGCGAACAAGCAGACCTCAAGGCTGATACCTGTGTCAGCTCAATTCCCGGAGAACAGGTATCATATCGGAACCTCCGGATGCCCTTTAGGGACAAGAAGAAGATCAGGCAAACCATAGCCTTTAGCATTGAGACAATGGTCCCCTTTCCGATCGAGGACCTAATAGTTGATTTCACCATTGTTGACCAGTCGGATCAAAGTGAGATCCTTGCTGCCTCGGTAAGGCGAGGATATATCTCCGAATACCTCACCCACCTACGGGGCCATGGAATTGATCCCGATATCCTGGATATCAGGTGTGTGCCCATAGTCTTATGGTTGCTAAGGCAACCGGGAGTGCCTGACGATGGGATTCTCCTAGAGATAGGTATGAAGAAAAGCACCATGGTGCTTTATCTCAAAAGACGTATAAGCTTGATTAGGATTTTTCCCTTTGGTGACGGCCTCGTGACCCGGGCCATGTCAAATGAACAAACCAGTAACCAGGAAGAAACCGAGGAAGCTGAACACATTGAATCCTGTCTTTCCTCACTTTGTACAAATGTTCAAAGTACACTCCATGCGTTTCGATGTCAGGACAACAGGGCGGTTGGGCCAGAAAAGGTCTTTATCACAGGGAGCGGAAGCCTTTACCCGAATATAGAGAGTCTTTTAGAGGGACTTCTTGATATTCCGGTTGAAAGGATCAATCTGATAAGGGATACAAGGGTTCATATGCGCGAAGATATAGCTCGGTTCTGGAATCCTGCTCTCATGGATAGTGCCCTTGCCCTTGCCCTTCGGGACCACAAGCAGGGCTTAGGCTTCAATTTTAGAAGGGATGAATTTGAGGTCAGAAAGAAACACTTCAGGCTCATGAAGGAGATTCGAAAGGCCGGCATTTTCCTCATAGTCATTTTATCTCTTTTAACCGCAGATGTAGGCGTGGATTATTATTTCCTGAAAAAGCGTTACAGGATGCTGGATAAACAGATAACGCAGATATTCCGACAAACACTTCCTGATGTAAAAAGGATTGTTGACCCGGTCCAGCAGATGATGACAAAAATAGATGAAATCAAGAAATCAACCCTGTCTCTTCCTGGAATCAGTGCGAACCGGAGGGTCCTTGACCTGTTAAGGGATATCTCCCTTAGGTCGCCTGGGGCTTTGGATGTGAAGGCGACCAGGATGGTGTTTGATCCAGAGGTAGTGAAGATCAAGGGAGAAACCGATACATTCAATACCGTGGACAGTATTAAAAAGGGGCTAGAGCGCTCACAATATTTTAGTGCAGTTACCATTAGTTCTGCAAATCTTGACCGATCCGGCAAACGGGTTCAATTCGAAATAGTGTTGCAGCGGGTAAAATAATAGAGTTCACTAAGTTTATTGGGTTTATAAGATATGAAGCTTGCAAGACGTGAAAAATATTTTGTATCGGCTGCGGCACTATGTTTAGCAATCTTTTTCCTATTCCAGTTTCTCATCTTTCCCTTCTTCGAAACTAGAAGAAGGCTTCAAAGGGGTGTCAGGGCAAAAGAGGATGGATTAAAAGAGATTGTAAGGCTCAGCTCTGAGTACCATAGATATCGTAAGGCTTCTCAAGGCATAAAGCAGATCCTTGCCGGACGAAAAGAGGGATTTACCCTCTTTTCATTCCTTGAAAAGTCAGCAGGTGATGCTGGCGTCAAGGCCCATATCAAGTATATGAAACCCTCCGTTTCTACAGGCACTGGCCCTTACAAAGAATCCCTGGTTGAGATGAAATTGGAGGCAATCACCTTTCAACAGTTAATTGGTTACCTCTATCGAATTGAATCGCCGAATGATGTTGTAAGCATCAAACGAATTTCAATTAAGGAAAACACGAAGAAATCTGGCTTCTTAGATGCTGTTTTACAGGTATTCACCTTTCAGTAGACTAGCACATCTCTCATGAGTCAGGACGAGAGCAATGGCGTGCAGTGGAGTATAAGATAACCTAAGAATTTCTGCTATGAAACAGTTCATATCAAGACATAAGAGGTGGCTTGGATACATCTCGTATTGTATTATCGTAACAGCTGTCCTCTTGTACTATCGTTTTCCCTCAGATGCCCTGAGGGATTATATCCAGACAAGGGCAAATAATCTCAATACCAGAGCCCTTCTTTCGATTGAGGGGATAAAACCCTGGCCACCTTTTGGTTTACGATTCGGGCAAACCGAAATCTCACTTAAAGACAAACCTGCAATAAAGATCTTCGGGGCAGATAGCCTTTTAGTTAGTCCCGAGGTATGGTCATTCTTCAGAGGAAAGAGTACATATAGCTTTGAGTGCCTGGCTTACGGCGGTGATGTAGGGGGCCGTATCCATTTCGAAGAAAACAGCCTGGCAGCTCCTTTTAACACGGAAATTGAACTCAAGAATATTCGAATTGGCACCTATGGGTATCTGAAGGATCTGATTGGCAGGGACGTTGACGGAATCCTTAGCGGAATTATTTACTACAGCGGGCAGCAAAAAGACCTGATTGGCGGCACCGGTGAGGCGAATCTCAAATTATTGGACGGTCGCGTTGAACTTTTGTTTCCTATTTTGGAGCTAGTGTCCATTGACTTCAATGAGATTAGGATCGATATGGTTCTCAAGAAACAACAGGTAAACCTGACGCGTTTAGAATTAGAGGGGTCCCAGTTTAAAAGCACCCTATCAGGAAGCATAGGATTGAAAAGAGATCTTGCGAAAAGCACCCTTGATCTAAGAGGAAAGATTGAGCCATTTGCATCATTTTTCAAAAACGCAAAAGGCCTCTCCAATACCGTAAGGCTTTTCAAGAGAGGGCTGAGAGGGGGAAGCCTTTCCTTTATTATCCACGGAACCATAGCCGAGCCCAAGATCAAATTCACCTAACTTTACGCTACTATGCCAAAACGTTACCAGATCATTTTCAATCTTCTTGCCCTAGCCGTTACTATCTTTCTTGGCGTTGATCTCTTCTACACGATCATCAGGGCAAAGCTGAGAGATGTCGATACCCAAAAAAATGTAATGCACCATCTGCCGGATATTAAAGCGTATAGGAAGCCTCCTCTGGACTATTACGGGGCGATTACTAAGAGAAATATCTTTAGCTCTGAACAAGGGGTTCCTCGGGAAATAGGGGAAGAAGAGATTGGGGACCTGCAGCCTACCTCCTTGAAGGTAGCTCTTTGGGGAACGGTTGTAGGTGATAGACAGAGTGCCTTTGCCGTTATTGAGGAAACCGACAAGAAAAAGCAAGGTCTATACAGGGTGGGTGACAGTGTTCAGGGTGCTACCGTCAGGAAGATTTTAAGAGGTAAGGTAATCCTTAGGGTTGGCGATAGGGATGAAATCCTGACAATGGAAGAAGCTGCTGCCTCAAGGGCTGAAAAGAAATACCCGGAAGCAAAACCGATCGAGAAAGCTTCTACCATAATGGTAGCCCGCTCAGATTTGCAGGAATCCCTTGACAACCTTCATCAACTGTTATCCCAGGTGCGAATAAGGCCTCACTTCAGGGATGGCGTGGCAGACGGTTTAGCAATTACTAATATCAAGCCTGGTTCTTTTTTTGCAAAATTGGGATTGAGGAATGGTGATATTGTCCAGGGAATAAATGGAAGGGATATCAGCAGCCCTGACGACGTGCTGGAGGTGTACAACAAATTAAAATCAGGATCTGAGGTTGCGTTACAGATAAGCAGAAATGGCCAGCAAAGAATAATAAATTACAAATTCAGGTAAGAGGCAGATGTACACATCCTTCTTTGGTTTTAAAGAGAACCCTTTCAATTTAACACCAGATCCACGATACCTTTTTCTGAGCACTTACCACAAGGAGGCCCTTGACCATCTCCTTTATGGAATTAACGAGCGAAAGGGCTTTATTGCTATTACCGGTGGAATCGGGACAGGCAAGACTACTATCTGCCGAGCTCTCCTTAGTCAATTGGAGGAGTCTATAAAGAGTGCCCTGATATTCAATTCATTCATCTCAGACACGGAACTCTTGGAGATAATAAATCAGGAGTTTGGTATTGATGGGGATATGCCCGTCAGTACAAAAAAGGAATATATCGACAAACTCAATCAATTCCTGCTTAAGACCTTCAGCCTGGGAGGTAATGCGGTTCTGTTGATAGATGAAGCCCAAAACCTTTCACACAATGTGCTTGAGCAGATAAGGATGATTTCCAACCTGGAAACAGAAAGGGAGAAGCTGATACAGATCGTTCTTGTGGGGCAATTCGAATTAAACGAGCTTCTGGCCTCCTCTTCATTGAGGCAGCTTAATGAGAGGATCATGGTCCGCTACGAGCTGAGGCCTCTGGATCGCGAGGATGTCCAGGGCTACGTTGAGCATCGACTGGTGGTTGGGGGCGGCAGGGGTAATGTGAGGTTTACAAATGGTGCCTTAAAGGCAATCTATGAATCCTCTCAAGGAAATCCGAGAAGGATTAATGCGATCTGTGACAGGGCTCTCCTTGCTGCCTATGCCAGGGATGAATTCACCATATCTAAGGGAACGGTTAGGAAGGCGACTGAGGATATCATGGGCGATGTGGCCCCCAAGACAAGGGTAAGGGATTGGCCCCAGAAAAGAGTTACCTTGTTAGCTGTTCTCCTCTTTTTACTAGTCTTTTTAGCCAGCCTAGCCGGATGGACCTATAGGGCCCATATTTTAGGTATCTTTTCTCCTAAGGAAGAGGTCGCTGTTCCTATACCCAAAAGCGGGCAAAAGGTTTCTATTCCTATACCCAAAAGGGAAGTAGCAAGTTTATTCCTTGCTGAGGAAGCAAGTCTTGCAGTCCTCTTCAGGCTTTTTAAGGAAAAGGCGGAAAAAAATAGTTATGCTGGAAGTACTGTTCATATAGGTCTGTTTTCATTCAATACAAAAATAGAGAACTGTATTATGTTTAAAAGACCTTTTCGCGTCCTTTTGCCCACCTCTGGAGCCCTTCAATCTCCGAGTCCCTCTCAAGCCGGTATAGTTTCCAGCATGGATTCATCTTCCCGCTATCTCCTGGTCCATAAGGTAACAGCCGATGGAGCCACGGTAATAGATGCCGAAGGCAGGGATAGGCTGGTTACCACGGATTTCCTTCGGACCCATTGGGGCCAGGGGGTTTCCTGGATCTATCCCTACAAAAACAAAGATGTCTCTTTGGTAAAGTGGATGACTGGTGCACGTGTCTTGAAGGTGCAGGAGACCCTAAAAAAGATAGGATATCCGCTTGAAATCACAGGGACCTATGACGATTCAACCTTCCGTCATGTAAAGAAATTCCAGTCAGGCTATGGGTTAATACCTGATGGCATTGCTGGTACACGAACCAAGGCCTTATTATATCAGATGTCGGAGTGATATGAGCTACATCCGTGAGGCCCTGCTAAAGGCACAGAAAGAGAAGGATGCCAGGTATCCAAAATACCAGAGAATTTTTTTTTCGCCCAGGCACAAACCGGGCATTTTTTCTGTAAGACCATTGTGGTTGATCTGTCTTTTTGGCATCTTGCTTGCTTTTGCTTTCTATTCATGGTTGAATTCCAGTGGTAAAAAGACAATCTCGGCCCCTAAAAATCCAGATTCAGAGATAAGCTCCAGACCAGAGATCTCCGTAAATGCAAAAGACCTCTATGATAGGGCAAGACACCTTTATAAGATTGGCCGTTTGGAGGATGCCAGGGGGCTCTATCAGAGGGCCCTTATGCTTGACCCGGGCTATGTCTACGCATTGAATAACTTAGGGGTCATATATATTCAGGAGGGAAACTATTCAGAGGCCCAAAAAAACCTTGAAGAGGCCATCCAGCAGAGACCTGAATACGTGGACCCATATTACAATCTGGCATGCCTCTATGCCCTTAAAGGAGAGGTGACGAAAAGTTTGGCTCAACTCAAGAAGGCAGTTTCACTGGATAAATCGGTAAGGCAGTGGGCTCGAAAGGACAGAGACCTGCAAAACCTGAGGGGTGTACCAGGGTTTGAAGAGATACTACGGAGTCCAGCGAAGGATTGATGGAATATTAGAATGGGTTATAGAAATTCCGAGAATGTATGACCATGAGATTCAAAACAAAAATAAAATTCATCACCTGTTCTCTATCGATAGGACTAATATTGCTTACGAATAGCTCCCTGGGAACAGGGGCAAGACTTGCTGGAGAGGAGGATGTAACGCCTGTTACCCCCGAGCCCAGACAAGCAGCTGAAAGACCTGCTCAGGTAAAGCCTGCTGTAATAGAAAAACAACCCCAGGCTGAAAAGAAGGTGCTGCCAAAAAAGGAGATCACTCAGGAAAAGGAGGTCCCCAGAGGACAGGGGCCAGATAAACGTTATGTCACTATCGACTTTGACGATGTAGATATTGGCATCTTTATTAAATTCATCAGCGAACTGACAGGCAAGAACTTTGTTCTTGATAAAGGCGTCAGGGGAAAGGTGACCATTATCTCTCCCACCAAGATATCGGTAAAAGAGGCATACAAGGTCTTTGAATCAGTTCTGGAGGTTCATGGATTCACAACTGTACCGGCCGGAAATATCATAAAGATTGTGCCTGCCCTGGAAGCCAGATCTAAGAGCGTTGAGACCAGGCTGCGCGAGGAGGCTATCACCCCTGAAGACAAGGTTGTCACACAGCTAATCCCTCTTGAGTATGCCAATCCAGAAGAACTGAAAAAACTTTTTGCCCCCTTGATATCCAAGAGCAGTGTGATTGCCTCATACCCCCCAACAAGAATGTTGATTGTTACCGATGTACTATCCAATATCAAACGCCTGCTCAGGATTGTAAGGGAGATCGATGTTGTGGGTATTGGTGAAGAGATATCGGTGATTCCCCTTGAACATGCAACAGCATCCGATCTGTCAAGATCACTGGGGGATATCTTTCAGAGGCAAGTTACGAGGCCCAAGAAAGGCGAACCTATAAGCCCTGGCATGAGGATTGTGCCTGATGAGAGGACCAATTCCCTGATAATACTTGCCACCGAAGACGATACCTTTAGGATTAAGGAGCTCATAAAACTGTTGGACAAGGAAATCCCTCGGGGAGAGGGAGATGTCCATGTCTATTACCTTCAAAATGCGAATGCCGAAGATCTTGTAAAGGTCTTAACAGCCCTTCCCTCTAAAGAGGAAGAGCAGGCAAAAAAGGGAAAGGCCCCTGTTATCTCAAAAGAGGTCCATATCGTGGCAGATAAGGCAACCAACTCCCTCATAATTCAGGCAAAAAAACAGGACTATCTTGTTCTCGAAGATATCATCAAAAAACTTGATATCCCCAGGCGGATGGTCTATCTCGAGGCACTGATCATGGAGGTTAATGTGGATAAAGATTTCAGACTTGGAGCGGAATGGCATGCAGTGGAGGAAGTCGGGAGTCATGAGGGCAGGGCTATTGGTGCTTTTGGAGGCTCCACCGTCGGAGAGGGTATGTCTCCAACGATTGATACTACAGGGACCGCCAGTCTTCCGCTGGGATTTTCCTTGGGGGTCCTCGGCGATTACATTGAAATTGGGAGCATCAAGTTTCCCAGTATATGGGCTGTACTACGGGCATATCAAAAGGATTCCGATGTGAATATAATCTCAACACCTCAGATCTTGACAACTGATAATGAGGAGGCCGAGATCATGGTGGGAGAAAATGTCCCATATCTTACCAGGGAGGAGATTACAGGTGTAACTGAGCGCGAATACGCAACTTATGAATACCGGGATGTTGGCGTGACACTCAAGGTCACCCCCCAGATTAGCCAGGAGCGGTTTGTACGTCTTAAGATCTTTCAGGAATTAATAAAATTAAAGGCAGGGACAGTAGAATTTAAACCAACCACATTGAAGCGATCCGCAGAGACCACGGTTATTGTGAAGGATAAGAATACCGTGGTCATCGGTGGGATTATCGGCGAAAGTACTGAGAGAGGAACTTACAGGGTGCCCTGTCTTGGAGATGTCCCAGTTCTGGGTTGGCTTTTCAGATCTATATCCAGACGCCAGAATAAGACCAACCTTTTTGTTTTTCTGACACCCCATATAATTGAAAACCCTATGGAGGCCGAGGAGATTTATAAAGAGAAGAAGGAGGAAATCGAGAGAGTCGGGGGAGGTGCTATCAAGATGTATAAAAAACCAGAACTCACGGATCAGGACCTATCTGTTAAATGAGGATACTCAGTTTATGGCCCATAGATTAATCGGAGAGATATTAAAGGAGATTCGTTCCCTTTCAGAAGAGGCACTTGCCGAAGCCCTCCAGATCCAAAAGGAAAAAGGGGGCAGGATAGGTGAAATCCTGATTCAGAGAGGGGCAATAGCAGAGGCAGACCTCTTAAAGGCCCTGGGCGTTCAATTCGGACTGCCATTATGGTCTACCATCTCTACCGAGCATATGGATATTGCTTTTGCACAGCATGTTCCCATCCAGTTTCTGAAAAAATACAAGATGGTTCCTGTAGCCACCCCTGAGGGGGTCTATATCGCTGTCAATGATCCGATGTTCTTCCAGCCACTTGACGATCTGCGGTTGATTCTCGGCCGGGATGGTGCGAAAACAGTGCTTGCCTCACATTCTGCCATCCTTTCGGCCATCAATTTTGCCTATGATATGAGCAGGGATTCCGCTGAACAGGTGATTCAGGATATGCCTGAGGAAGACAAGGACCTGATTATGTCTGCCGTTAAAGAAACCGGTGACCTCCTGGACGATACAAGTGATGCCCCGATTATCAAACTGGTAAATTTGATCCTATCCCAGGCAGTAAAGGCCAGGGCCAGCGATATACATATTGAGCCCTATCAAAACAGAATCAAGATTAGGTACAGGGTGGATGGCATTCTCTACGATACGCTCTCTGCGCCTAAGCATATTCAGTCAACACTTATATCCAGAATCAAGATTATGGCCAAATTGAACATTGCCGAGAAGAGGCTTCCCCAAGATGGAAGGACCGAGATCAGGATAGGAGATAAAGATGTGGATATTCGTGTCTCTACTATCCCCATCGCCTTTGGCGAACGCGTTGTCCTCAGATTGCTGGACAAGGCCAATGTATTGCTAAGGCTTTCCGACCTCGGCATGCCTGAGGAGGGGCTGAAGGTATTTAACAGGCTCATTGGGTCTGCCCATGGTATTATCCTTGTTACAGGGCCAACAGGGAGCGGGAAAACCACAACCCTCTATGCCGCCTTAAGTACAATCAACAATCCAGACATCAATATCATCACTATAGAGGACCCCATTGAATACCAGATTGAGGGGATTGGCCAGATTCAGATCAATCCCAAGATCGACCTCACCTTTGCCAACGGGCTGCGTTCAATTGTGCGCCAGGACCCTGACGTGATCCTTGTGGGTGAGATACGAGATCTGGAAACCGCAGAAATTGCTATCCAGGCTGCATTGACCGGTCACCTGGTATTTTCTACCCTCCATACAAACGATTCGGCCAGCGCAGTGACACGGCTTATTGACATGGGGTTAGAACCCTTTCTGGTAACCTCGTCGGTGATTGGGATATTGGCCCAGAGGCTCGTGAGAAGCGTTTGCAATGAATGTAAAGCAGTATACATCCCCGATGAAGAATCCCTGCAAAATATTGGCATAACCCCAGAAATGCATGCAGGTAAAAAGATGTGCAGGGCTGAAGGATGCCAGGGCTGCTTCAACACGGGATACAAAGGCAGAACCGGTATCTTTGAGCTGATGATCTTGGATGATACGATTAAGAATCTAATATTGAAGACCTCGGATTCCAATACCATAAGACGTGAGGCCGTTGAGCAGGGAATGATAACCCTCCGTGAGGACGGGGCCTTGAAGGTGCTCAATGGGATTACAACGGTTGAGGAAGTACTTAGGCTAACACAGAAATGACAAATGACAAAGCTCAAATGCCAAATCAAGAGCAAAATCCAAAGGATAAAACAAAAACTTTGACATTTAGGCATTTCGGTTTTGACATTTTTCTGGTAACTATCTCCCTCACACTTTTTTTCTTTTTCACCTCCCTTGTCTATGCCTCTTCCTTCAAAGGGCCTTGGAAGCAGGATAGGTCTACGAAAATCTCCCAGAAGCAAGTTGATCATAGGATAAACCCCCTGCGTCTCCTGGTTGAGGTCTACAGGAACTATATTTCACCAATCGATGGTAAGAATTGCCCTATGTATCCCACCTGCTCGCAATACAGCGTCCTTTGTTTTAAAAAGCACGGCCCGTTTATTGGTTGGATGATGACCTGTGATCGCCTGTTCCGGTGTGGCAGGGATGAGTTAAGATTGTCCCCGGAGATTATAGTGAATGGGTCCCTTACATATTATGATCCGTTAGAAAATAATGATTTCTGGTGGTATGATGGGCGTTAGGTCCTGCAGCGCCCTATTCCTTTTTCTCTTCCTCTTCTCTATCACTTCATATGCCGCTCCAGAAGTTGTGCTCGATCCAGAGCGCCAGTTTCAGTTTGCAGAACAGTATCTCCAAAGGGATGAGTTTTACAGGGCTATCGGAGAATATGAGCGGTTCATCTATTTTTTCCCCCTATCCGATAAGGTGCAGCTTGCCAGATACAAGATTGGCCTTTGTTACCTTAGGGGTGAGCAGTATAAAGAAGCCATTCAGGCATTTAATGCCGTTATCGAGAAGTACCAGGACACAGAGCATGCTCTCAAATCATATCTTGGAATAACCAAGGCGTATGTCCTGCTCAGGCACTATGATATGGCCCTTACAAGCCTGGAGAACTTGATAACAATTGCCCCAGATCGAGAGGTCAGCGATAAAGCCTATTACGAAAGGGGCTGGGTTTATCTGGAAATGGGTTTGTGGGAAAAGGCCCGTGAGAGCTTTGAAAAAATCTCGCCTCAAAACAGGGAGAGATACAACCTGAAGCAAATCCTAATTGAGCTCAAAAAGCAGAGGCCTCTAAAGGGAAAAAATCCCACCATAGCCGGGTTACTTGCCATCATCCCTGGGGCAGGCCATCTATATTGTAATAGGAAAAGGGATGCCTTCATATCATTTTTGTTGAACGGTGCAATGATCTACGCTGCATATGAGGCCTTTGATCATGATCTTGATGCCCTTGGAGGGATTATTACCCTTTTTGAACTCGGTTTTTACTCAGGGAACATCTACAGTGCAGTAAGCAGCGCGCATAAGTATAACCGAGATGAAAAAAACCGCTTCTTAAATTCCCTGAAAAGCCACGCAAAGTTAAACATTTCCTTTGTTAGGCCCGATGGAAACAAATCTCTTTTGCTCGCCTGTCGCCTTTCATTTTAGTATCAGATTAGTATCAGATCATCGATTTTTTTCAATAAACCAGTTACCTGTAAAAGGAAGCGGTTGCAGAACTCACGCAGCACCTTTGCATGTGCTTCTATGAGGGAGCCACAGGCTGCTGTGGCTATAAAGCAGGGACCATTGCCCTCACCAGAGGAAAATGTAGTAGCCTCCGGTTCAAGGTTGAGCTCACCCCTTGACTCACGGTGACTATTATGCTACGTTCCTCCGGCAAAAAGAGAATCTTTTCATTTCATTTGAAACATGAACTTGAATCTGCTCCTCACAAGATAATCCTCGAACCACGACCTATGACCGACGATCTGAAAATTCTGATAGTAACCAGTGACCCTCATATACGCGAGACCGTAAGGGACCTGCTGAGGCCGAAGGGCTTTCAGGTCCATACAGCTGCAGATGGAACTGAGGCCTTACGATGCTGTGAGCAGGGCCCCCTTGACCTGGTATTTACTGCACTAACCATGCCCCGTATGGGTGGAAGGGAGCTCTTGAGCCGGGTCAAGGAGCGATTCCCTGAGGTCTTTGTTGTGCTGTTGACCGGGGATAGTGCCACAGGGGTTGCCCTTAAGGAGGCAGACCACCAGGGTGCCTTTGATGGTATCCTGAAGCCCTTTGATCAGGAGGGGCTCTTTACCCTTATCGACAGGGTAGCCCAACAGAAGCGGTTCTGGGCAAAGAATATCTACCCCCTTGGAGATCGCCGGAGGACCTACCGGTTTGAAAATCTCATCGGAAAGACACCCCAGATGCTTGATATCTTTCACCGGATTCAGGATGTTGCCAGTGCAGATATCCCCGTGCTCATAACCGGGGAG